>Ga0315913_1000965_pt1 | contig 29405 bp, 18 predicted proteins | sample MpolsnodulesMG_FD_207736 | JGI IMG/M metagenome (GOLD analysis project Ga0315913, IMG submission 207736) | Medicago polymorpha root nodule microbial communities from Los Angeles, California, United States - small nodules | ecosystem: Host-associated > Plants > Roots > Nodule | place: USA...
GGATGTCATTTAGAGAAAGGTTTAGCAGGTTATATGACTTGTCGTTGTTTAAAGACAAATTTGTGTTTGATATGTGTCAGTTAGGGTGAGGTGAGGAGGGAGAGGCGTGGAGGTGGAGGAGGAGGAGGTCGTGGGAGAATTTACGTTATTACTTCATAATGTGATCTTAGAAGTTGACAAAGATGACAGGTGGCTATGGACATTGGATTCATCTAAAGCTTTCACTGTTCGTAGTGCCTATAATTTCCTGACAACTCAACATCCTATTGCGCAACCGGTGGTTGTTTCCTCTCTTTGGCATAAGGATGTCCCTCTTAAGGTTGTGTTGTTCGCTTGGCGGTTATTCCGAGACAGGTTGCCAACAAAAGACAATCTGTTTCATCGCGGTGTCATTGATAATGATTCTAGGATGTGTGTGGCTGAATGTGGTTTAGAAGAATCATCCCATCGTTTATTTTTACATTATAATGTTTTTGGATCTGTTTGCCACTTTATTTATAAGTGGATTGGCGTTGTTGCGGTCATCCCTTATAATGTGTCGGACCATTTTAATCAATTTAGTTATAGCAGTGATGTTTCTAAGGTGCGTCGTTCGATCATTCAAGTCATTTGGTTTGCTTCGGTTTGGGAAATTTGGAAGGAAAGAAATAACAAGATCTTCACCGATAAAGAATGCTCAGTAATACAGGTTGTCGACAAGATTAAGTCTCTTGCTTTTAGGTGGTTGAAGGGGAAATTTCCTACTCTCCCTTTCAATTATCATGGTTGGTAGCTTAGTCCTTTCACCATGTTGGGCATAAGTTAATAGTTTTTTCTTTCTTGTTTTGTTTTTTTGTACAGAATTTGTCTGTAAATACTCTGTTCACTTTGTTGTCTTCTCCTTAGTACACCTTGTGCTAGGAAAAACACTTTTTTATTGGTAATATATTCCATTTTATCCTTTTTCAATTTTTTTTTAATTAAACATATGAATATGATCGAGCATGTGGCAAGTCTAACTTAAATAATTCGCTAACTAGATGTCACTGTAAATAGCAACTTATTTTTTCTGTCAAATCTACTCTTTTTCTATCTATTTATCCATCAATCACATGATTCATATCCATCCCTTTACCAATGGTAAAAGTAGCGTTAAACATATTTGTTATCTCTAAAATGATCCATTACTTAAGTTTAGTCATAGTCTATATAGCCAATCCCATGGAAAAAAGCTTGGTTACTGTGATTGATAAGTTTAGTCATTACAATTGTTTTCCACTTAGTTTGGTCCTTTACATATATTTTATGGGATATTTTGAGAACAAGACACTTTCATTTTTCACATAACTGACATAAATCTATGCGATTATTACATCAACATAGTATTTAATCTATGAAACTCAAATATTCTAAACAAGGAAGCATATTTGTATCGGATATCAATATTCCTTTGATACTCACGGATACTCGTAAAAACACATGCACGAAGTTTCTAAATTAATTTTTAAATTGTTTTAAAAATATTTTAAGAAATACTTGTAGGATATTACATAGATACGCACATATACTTATAAGATATTTTTCAGATACAATATTATGAAAATCAGGGGCGGAGCCAGGAATTTAAAGTTAGGGGGGCCGAGTGCATAGAACATTTTTTTAGCAAAATTTTAGATACCTCTTGGCCGAACTCCGAATCACCATGACTGCTTTATCTTGAGAATCGAAGGGTTAATACAAAAAGATAACGACAATTGACTAAATAGAAGAACTTTTGTACGAGTGTGAAAGACATCAAATTTTTATCACAAGGGAATAAAATCAATTAAGGACTAAATTATATTTTAAACCACTATTTTTATTTTACATTTTAATTTGCTCATTTTTTGCTTTAAAATAGTCTTTTATTTTCCAAAGTTATATCGTTGCGTTTCATTCCTTTTAAAATATGTTGTGGAAAGGACCATATGATACAATTTAAAATAATATAACATATAAAACTAATGATATTAGTTGTCAATTAATTTAATAACATGATGAACATTTTAATTGGATTAATTGGGAGACCATAGCCTAATATATATTTTATAAAATATTCTAATATAGTTTAATTGTAGTACATATATAATTATTAAAATTATAGGGGGGGACCATGGCCTTCATAGGCCCCCCCCTCTCCCTCCACCACCGGTGTATACGATTTAATTTAAAATACGAAGTAAAATTGTCTCTCGATGAATCAGACTTAAAAATTATGTTTTTTTTTGGATTAATGTAACGAGTGAGAGGAGAATCAATAAGTTGATGTTAAACAAAATTTGTTTTGAATTACTTTAATGATGATTTTATTGTTGTCCTAACATAGCAACAAAAATAGAATATAATTTATACAAAAACTAAACATTTTCTATTTTCATCCAAAATATTATATTGTTTTTTTAGGAGCAATATTAAATTTTGTGAATTAATCGATGCATATTTTTCCAAGTATTTATATGTATATAAGTCTTATTATAAACAAATTATTATCGTATCTTAGTCTTAATATATCATAAATTTTAATTTTTTTGCATATATGTGTATTCGTATCATATTTGGACTGCGTATTTCAACTTCATAGCATTTAATTGAAGCCAATATTAGGGTAAAACTAAAAGAAGTACTAGTATATATGAATTTTTACTTCATAAATTTCAGAGGCAATTTAGTCAACAATGATATGTCATTGATGTGACTACGAACAAATTTGAAATTGACGTCCGAGATTACCATATTTAAAATATGGAAATGTTAACTCAAGAGCACAAATTAAAAAAACCAAAACTAAAAATATAATTTCAAAAATTGTGTATTCATTATTTTGAAACTTTAAAAAAATTCTTTTTAGTGTAAAAATTATTTTTTAATTTCATTTTTAACATGTGTTCTCTAAAAAAAAAAAACTTTTTAACATGTGTCTGAAGACAAGTTGGCATGCATGCCTATTGAAATATTGCGACAAACCATAACATACATTGGTGTATAAGTGTATTCCAAACTATTCATGTGTTAGCTCCGGATTCGAGCACGACTTGGTGGAACTTCTCATGATACACCCACTATGAACTTCTCCTACCTCGTTTCTAAATCAATTTTAATTTATTTTACTATATTTTATTCTCATTATAACTTAGAAGCATTTCAAAATACACTGTAAAATAAAATTATGTTTTCAAATAGTTAATTGATAGAATAGAAAAATATTGTTGAAAAGTTTAATGGACAAAGAAACATTAGATGGATCATCACAACAATGTCTTGATGTACAGTATGTAAAACAAATCAACACGTTCAGTACATGGAGAAATTAATTGGCAGTTGAAAATAACATGGTGGTAGGAGACATAGTGGGATTTTCACGTAGCAAGGCAAATGCCATACCCAAGAATAAAAACATTCCAACTCCTCTTTCATGGGAATAAAATGGGGAGATCATGGGTTAAAAATTGTGCAAAAGTATAATTTGTTCCCAGGTATATTTTTCTTTTACCTTTTACCAAACATAGGAAAGTGCATTCCCATCTTCATATTCCCAGGAATAAATTTTTTAACCCGGAAACAAACGCCCCCTAAGTAGTTTACTACATTAATCACATAATAAAGAGACGTCCTTGCAAAGTAAACTTATAAGACAAAGATGACATTTATCCATGTGGATGTTTATGAAATATAGAGAGTAAGCACGTGATTTGGGTGCTTGATATTGGAGGTGAAAATTTAACAAAAGATATGATAGAGGGGCCACTTCTCCCATTAGACTACATACATATATATGTCATGAGAGATTATTGCCTTGGGGTATATGAAGACCCTGTACGGATACGGGTGCGGGTACGATACGATATGGATACGCGATTTTTTTTTTTAAATTTAGGATACGTTAACAAAAATTTATAATAAAACTTATATGTATTCAAATACTTGAAGAAAATTAACATTGATTACTCTTCATTATTGTATTATTATAAAAGTTACCATTTTTAAAAAAATAATACATGTGACCAAAATAATTTTTTTTAAAAGTTTTCTTATAAACCATATTACATTTTCATATATTGCGATATCGAAAGAAACATCATTAAAAGAAGGGTCATGCTAACCGGTGCGGCACTGATTAAAGATGCTAAAAAAGGAAATTATTACGATAAAATGAAACATTTTTGACTTTTTTTAGTATTAATTACATAGTTTTCAATGCAATAACTACTATATAATTTCCTTTTTTAGTATCCTTAATCAGTGTCTCGGGGGCACCAGTTAACATTTCTCTTAAAAGAACTCAACAAAAATTTTATCTAATGTTGATTAACTGAATCAACTCTCTTGCAGAGTTCATCCACAAAAAGTATAATTTTAAGTGTTTCGTCGAGAAACAATTCTATTGATGCATATCTAAAATTGAATCATATACATCTATAATTAATTTTTAGAACATTGTCTCACTTTTTTACTCTTCATCTTTTTATAGGATACTTGTATGTGAAGTATCTTAGAAGTATTCTTGTGTATCTGTGGAGTATCACATAAGTATCCGATAAAATATTTATTAAAAAATAAAATAATTAATTTCGATACTTCGTGGGTACGTATTCCTGAGTATCTGTGGAGTATCGGTATCTGATACGGGTACGTTTCCCGTTTTAGAGTATTTGAACTTCATAGTGTAAGTTAAAGGAAAAAACATTTTAGCTGAGCATTCCCTAAAAGAAATCATTTTAACTAAGCATATAGGCTGGGATGTAAGAATCAAATCGATTCTAAGACAAACTTGAAAAATTTAATCCAAACCAATTGATTTAATTTTCTTTTTCTTGTTGGAATCCAAATTCAACGAATCAATTAAATTAAATCTCTGTCAATTTAGCTATCAGTTTCATGTGATTTAAAACTGGCCACTCACAACCCAAACCAGCTCTCTTTTATTTGACATTGTATTAGTAGTATTATCTTAAAAAATATGTCGTGTTTATGTAATTTTTAATCATTATATATTATAATTTTTATTTTAGCTCATTTACATGTTTGTATAGTATAAAATCTATACGGTGTTTGGTTAAAAGTTAAGTTTTTTTTTTACCAAGAAAAGTTAAGTTTAAAAAAAAAAAAATCAAACAAGTTTCTTAAATTTATAAAAATGTCAAATATCAATTGAATCAAATCAAACTAACTTATTGTTCATAGGTTTGGTTTGGTTTATATTTCACTAAAGAAGATTATAAAAATGTATCTTTGTCTTTTATAAAAAAAAAATAAACACTACTTCTTAACGTAAAACATACATTGAATTTATAAATCACTTCATATATGTTTTATTCAACTATTTATGAATCACTTCATATATATTTTGTTCAACTTTCACTTTTTAAAACAATATGCAATTTTGAACTCATACTAACCACAAAATAATACTTTTACACAATTTTACAAGACAAATATTAAACAGTTTTACACCAATTAAGCTTGTACTATAACATATTTTTTAAAATGGCAATGATAAACTAAATTGTTATTAAACATTAAGACACTATTTAGAAAGACATTTAATTTAGTTTAGGGTGAAGATCTCTTTTGTTACTTCACAATTTTCTTACAATCAAATTCAATATCTAACAGAAATAAAATTTAAATTAGCTAATGACATTTTTATATTAAAGATAAATTAGTCTTTCTGAAATTGATCCCCAACATTTTTATACTAGAGATAAACTAGTTTTTCTATTGTTATGAATCAATGATTATTTTGTCTTAATATCATAGACTAACTGGAGTTTTATTTTTATTAGTAACTAAATTGGATTGTAAAAAATATAACAAAATGTTAACAAATATCTTTAAAATATTGTTTAATCAATTAAAAGGGGTAACTTTTATATGAAAGATTGCATTATTACTTTTACATTTATTTATCTTATATTTTCAAGATTCAATTTTTTATAATAGATTCTTTAAACAATATCTTAAAGGAAAAAAAAATAGGCAAACAACTTTTTTTTTTACACCTTTTGTGTACATCCAATGTGTCAAGGGTATTTTAGTAATCTCACATCATACGGATTTCACTTGTGTACCATTGAGGTACCAATGATATATACCATTATGGTACACAAGTGCCATCCATCTCACCTAAGGTGGTCCATGTATAAAACTGTTAAGAGGCGGAAATGGTGCACTTTAACTTTACACATGAGATGGGATTGGATTAGGATTTATGGGAGCCACCTTTCCAGGCGCCACATAAATGAATGAATCTAACGATAAATATCTAATCTAATAATTCCTCTGTTCCAACCCAACATTTTAATTTTAATTACGTAAAACAGTGCATTTTGACAAGACAACAACAACTACAAGTAACAAATTAACCCCTCCCTCCCTCCCTCCCTCCCTCCCTTGACTTGGATTGGATGAGGAAGAATGAAAGAAAAACTTAGCCAAATCAAACCTTCTTTGCCTTTTCTTCCTCCAAGGGTAAATTCGTAATGTTAGTTTTCATGAACAACCTCTATTAAAATTTCTTCCAAGCGAAAATCATTCTATCTTCCAGAAGTATTGAAATAATTTCATTAATACAATTCAGGTACCTTAGATCTCATTTTTCTGTTAATCATATCCTTTTCTTTTCCCTCTTTTTTGAGGACAACAAGACATGGTGAAATTTTGACAACTTACTTGGCCAAAACTTTTAGGGTTTTGTTTAATTTTCCTTTTTTTTTTCCTCGTGCAGGTTTTATTTTTGCAATCCCGTTAAGAAACCGTGGCATTAAGTTGATTTAAGTTGCATGAACTTGTGCTTCAAGTCTTCAATTTCAACAATGGCGTACCCAGGTTCTATGCAATTTTCTCGTGACGTTAGGCTCAAAAGTAGTAATAATGGACCCCGTAGTTTTCAGCATCATGTATGTCTTTATTTTAATTTCAATTTTTAGCTACTTTTCTGTTCTGTATACTTTTAATTTTTTAAATCCAGAACGTTGAGTTTGGTTTCTGTTTCATTTGACAGAATCCGGCGCGGGTTGGAAGATTACATTTAGTCACCACAAATCTTTTACCGCGCACTTTGGTATGTTTTTTTTTGTCTATATTTTTGGTGCTAATTAGGTTTGAAAGCGTCTAGGTTACTGGCTGGAGTTGGGTCTTGACCACTCTATATACCTAACTGTTACTTTATCCTCTGCGAAAACTGACTCATTGAAAAACATTATTTTGGAACTAACAGAAGCAAGATTCTTTGTCACATCATCTTTTGCGCGGAGTACACGCCCCAATAAGGCACGCGTCTTCCAGGTGCAGTATTTTTGTATGTCGGTCTGCCATCCTACCGGGCGGTGGAGGGAGTGGGACTGCACTCATGAAATCTGCTTGTGTTGTTTTAACAAGGTCTGCCTCTCACTTTTTCCTGTTAATTCGAAAAAGTTTCCAGAATTTAGTGTGTATGTTCATATATATGGTTTTGTAATTCTTGTGTTTTTTTTATCTTTTCACTATGAAATAGTGTTTGCTAGGACGGACGCCTTTGATTTTTGTGTAACAAAATTTTAGTTTGCCGTCTTTCTCTTAATATTACATTTATATACTAATGCTTATGCCATTGATAATATTTTCTATATGTCTTCTGAATTTATGTTAATGGTTTACTATAATCAGCTTGTACTTATTGTCTGGAAGCATATAAATATTTATTATAGCATGGTAGACCAGTGAGGTTTTCTTTGATATATTTCTCAATTCAGTTGGACTCATCATTAAACCACCAGAGGTTTTCTAGTGTCAAACTAACCACAGTAGCATACTAGCATGATTGTTTCCCCCTCCTACCCCATCTGATTTTTGGCAAACGTTTATTAGCTTGTTGACATATATTTTGGAGTAACTTAAATCTGCTGCACCATATGTTTCTTTGACTTTTATGATGTGACATAATCTAAGTTTGCAGTTTTTTTCATCATGTAACTCATGTACTATACTGCTTATGCCATTAAAATTTTTTGTATGTCTTCCGAATTCGTGATAATGATTTACTATAATCAGCTTGTAGTTGTGGTTTGGAAGTGTAGAAACATTTATTATAGTGTTGGGAGCAATGAGAGAAGCGAGCTAATTATTAGGACCCTTAAGAGACCAGGACATCACATCTCCACCCAAGAGACCTCGACGCCACATATCAATGTGGGATATTGATGTTTGAGGGAAAAGATTGTTGTAATTTAAGTGTGAGTTGTTGGTTCCACATCGGATAATAATTGGCTAAATGACACACACAAACATACACCAAGTGCCTTAAGGTTTTAGGTGAAGATGTGGTTTCAAAGTCTCTTAATGATTCTGGTCATTACCCATTAGCTCGTTGTTGCTCTCATTCTCCCCAAGACTCCCCACGTATGGTATTTCAATGATTTCTTTGGTATGGTATCTTTCTCGATTTAAATTTACTCATCTTTAAACCACCTGCTACTTACTAGTCATTCGTGTAGTGTCAAACTAAGTTGTATGTTTACTCTCAGCGTACCCCCATCCAACTTTTGGTATCTATTTATTGGCAGGTTGACATATATTCTGGAGCAACTTAAATCTGTGCATTTGTTTCCTTTTTCTCTGAGGAGTGAATATAGATTGGCATTGAGTTGAGCCACTGAGATTATGTTAAACAGCATATGAACTTGTAAAAGTAGTTTGCAAGATGATATTATGATACATTTAATTTGTTTCTTTGTGTTATTTCTGAAGGAGGAAGACTGATATCAATTGTTGTTAAGTTTGTATTGTTTCTTGTTGCATCTCTTCCTTTGTAACCGATTATTCAATGCTTAATCTACGAACAACTTATTTTTAGATATTTATGTAGGTCATATGATTCTTTATTGGGAAGCCCTATTTTGCTTCGATTGATTCCAGCCCTTGGTATTATTGCCTTTGCTGTTTATGGGATTGAGCCACTACTTCGTCTCAGCAGGATTCTATTTTTTCAAGTAATTACCAACTTCCCAAACTTTTTTATTTCTTTATTTCTTCCAAACCTTTTTTATTTTTTCATTTCTTCCAAACAATTAGCACCTTTTCTGATTTGTGATACTTTTTCAGAGGACTGACAGCAGTTGGAAGAAAAGTAGTTCGCGATATGTCATGACATCTTATTTTCAGCCGTTATTATTGTGGACTGGGGCAATGCTCATATGCAGGTTTGTTTTCAGATTTGTAAGTATACCCGTAAGTGCCTGACAGTGTTGACTGATCGTAGCATTATTTGTTTCAGGGCATTAGATCCAATAATCCTGCCATCTCAGACTAGTCAGGTCGTTAAGCAACGACTGCTTAATTTTGTGAGATCTTTGTCAACAGTAATTTCATTTGCTTACTGTTTATCAAGGTATTTATTTCTAGATGAATCGTGACTAGCAGAATAAGATTTTTTTTATTTTTTTTATTTTATAAATGGTTTTCTGTATCAATTTCATTTTCTACTATCTTAAACAACGAATCTAAGATATAGATATGCTCCCCTCAATGCAATTCTATAATCAGTTTGCATTTCTACCTGTTATTCCTTCTGTCCCTAGTCTTTGGTCTCTTATAGTTTGAGCACACATATCATGAAATAGTTAATCTAGACAAGTATGGACCTTTTTACCCTTAATTTATTTAGTAAAAGTAAGATTTCATTTAATGCTTGCTTTTGGTTTTTGAAAGGGTACAAATGGAAAAACATGTTTAGTTTTGTATGTTGTTTGTTTCTGAATACACTGTAAGTTTTGGAACAAAAGTAGAAAGCTTAAAAGACCACAGATTAGGGACGACGGGAATAGTAGTTACTACCAGTTACGGTTTTCTGCTTTGTATCAATCATGAAGAGATACTGCATTCTTAGTATTAAATGTGTATCGGGTCCTGATTACGTTTAAATATTAATGTTATATGGTTTATTTCTTGTTTTCAGCTTAATTCAACAAGCTCAAAAATTCTTTCTGGATGCAAATGAATCCAGTGATGCAAGAAATGTATGTTTATGTTACATTTTCATTTACTTCTTTGTCAGTTCTTGTCATTATCCACTTGACGTGTCCATAATGTTTCTCTGCCAAAGTACTGCTGAAATAGTTATTTTTGTTGTCTTTTGACGTTCATATGAATACTTGAAATTATAATATATATATATATATATATAGACACACACACACACACACATATTTAACATCACTAGAAATTACGATTAGGATTATACTAGACATATAGGAATAAGAATTTGATTGTTGAAATATTCACTTGTTTTTTCATGTATGAATTGAATGTTTATATCAAACCTCAGTTTTCTGTTTGAATCTTTCTATTAGGGACCCCAATATCGTTAACCTATTTATGGCATCTCATTTAAGAAAAAATGATTGACAGATGGGCCTTGATTTTGCTGGGAAAGCAATATACACTGCTGTTTGGGTTGCTGCTGTGTCATTATTCATGGAGTTGCTAGGTTTCTCCACACAGAAGTGGTTAACTGCTGGTGGTTTGGGCACAGTATTGCTCACTCTTGCCGGTCGAGAGGTACACCATTGTTTATTCTCTACTGTCTACTATGTAGTAGTATAGTTTGTTTTCCCCATATTCATTGTGTTTAGTGGATAACTATGTAAGAAAAAGTCTTCTAGGTGTACAACCAGTAGCCATTATCAATTAAATGAACTTTGTCGGAAAACTAAATAAACTATTCAATACTTTTGTTATTGTCATTCTGAGTTCATTCTTGCAATTAACGCAGATATTTACGAACTTCCTTTCAAGTATAATGATCCATACAACTCGGCCATTTGTATTGAATGAGTGGATTCAAACAAAGATTGAGGGATATGAGGTTTCTGGCACAGTTGAGGTTTGTATCTACCTTTAAATGAACTTTTACATATAAGGATTATAATGTTTGATCAGTAGTTATTTTTATTTATTAAATGGGTGGTCCCCACAATCATTTGACATATAGAAGATCTATTACCATTGATGCATTTCCTTCTTTGCATTAGTTCTGCAATGATGTATTAAAATTTCATCTTTTTCTAGCATGTGGGCTGGTGGTCACCAACTATTATCAGAGGTGATGATCGTGAGGCAGTTCATATTCCTAATCACAAGTTCACTGTCAATGTTGTGAGAAATCTGACTCAGAAATCTCATTGGCGTATCAAGAGCTACATTTCTATCAGTCACTTGGATGTTAACAAAATTAATGTGAGCATTCTCATTTCTCATGCTTTAACAACCTGGTCAAACAATTTCTGATGCTCATATTTTAATGTGAAAACTGGCGTAATCTCCATTTCGTTTTCTTCATGCAGAATATTGTAGCTGATATGCGCAAGGTTTTGGCTAAAAATCCTCAAGTGGAGCAACAGAAATTGCACAGAAGGGTCTTTTTGGAAGACATTAATCCTGAAAACACAGCTTTGAAGGTAAGTGTCTGCTCTGTTCATTTTTTGTGTGTGTATGTTTTACATATATGACACTGTCTTTGGTTGGGTCTATTGCACGTAATGATAGGAATATAGTATATGTAGACCGTAAAATTCAAGCAGATTTAGTCAAATGAGAGAATTCTTTGGGTTGTTATCTATGATAGGTTAGTGCGACTAAGGCATAAGGGGAAACCTTACCACAGTTCACATAGTAATAAAACCTATGGTGCATGAATGTTGATGGTAAAGAACCTTTAAAAAAAAAAATTTAATGTTTTAATGGGCGGCTGCACAACATGAGATAGGATTAGAAATGGATGCATTATTAGAAAAAAAAGCTTTTGCGGCACTTTTTTGGGAAAAAGATGGCGTAATCTCTCTTTATGTGATTTGGTCAAGTGTGGATAAGACTTGTAAAAAGTGCAATGAGGAGAGTATATCGAATAGAGGGTAGTCTAATAGTTAGGTATAGAGAGACCTAGAAAACTAGAGGCCGAACCATTGACAAGACTAGATTGGTTTGTCTCTTGACACAATTTATGAGAAAACATTGTTGTTTGATCCATGGAGTCTACTTAGCTCAGCCTAGTAGGAAATTGCTTTATTGTTGTTGTTGTTTCACTTGTTGTTTATCAATTTACCATATCTTACTAACGGTCCTTTGGATTGCAGATATTGATATCATGCTTTGTGAAAACTTCACATTTTGAGGAGTACCTTTGTGTTAAGGTAAACTACTACATACCCGAGGCAATTGCAGTTTCTTATGGCGTAATACAATTATATTTTATGTTGACAAATTTTGTGATGATCACTTAGATCCTGATTTTTCGTATATGCCAGCAAATTATTAATTATCAGTGAATCATTTCATTCTTATTTGCAACTGATATCTATCACTGATTTTGTAATTTGCTGTACTTAGACTTCTGTTTGTGGGATTTCCTGAAATTGGTTGTTTTTACATGATGCTTATTTTGTGGATATTTGTGAATATTCGGACCTGTGAATATTTGAGTTACTTACGATTTCATCGTTCGAATCAAAATGCATATGATGTTGGTTTAAATAGTACAGGTCCTAATTTAAGAAGGAAATAAATGAGAATCACTATAATAGGAGGGATTGTCTATACGAGATGCTGCGATTTTAGTAATGAAATAATCTGCAGCTGTCCTACATATAATAATACAGTAGTTACGATACAACCAGTCAGTAAATGACTGATTCTCAGCCACGACCACGATTTGGTATCTTTGCCTTTTACAAATGTAAAAAAACAAATTCTTATTTTAATTTCTATCATATCATTTATTTGCCATCTTGACTTCTTGGAACTTTCATGCTCCCTTGTGGGGGTGGAAAAAGAGTATTACTTAATTATGAAGTCATAAATTCAGCGTTATTGGGTTTCTTCGTTTAAGATCATTATTATTCTTATATAAGTCACATGATTCTGTTTTTCCTACTAAATATAAGTGGTCTAATTAAGGTTATTGTCGTTTAATGAAACAGGAGGCAATCCTTTTGGATCTTCTCAGAGTTGTCAGTCATCATCGAGCCCGGTTAGCCACTCCCATCCGGACAGTTCAGAAAATATACAGTGAGCCTGCCTCGGAAAATATACCCTTTGGGGATTCCATTTTCACTCGATCCAGAGCAGCAGTGAATCGCCCGTTCCTACTAATAGAGCCACCGTATAAAGTTAATGGTGAAGATAAAGCTAAGCCGTCAACTCGTTCAACTCGTGGCAATGAGGAAAAAGATGCCAAGGTTGATGAACCTGTGGCATCAGACTCCTCCAAAAGTGATGAAAATTTTGCAGGAACATCAACTTCTCCATCTAGTGTAAACTCCAAGGATAAGTCCAAGTCAAAGTCTGATGCCCAAACCCAGAACATGGGTTCTGATAGTTCAGTGGAGAAGACCTCCAAAACAATGCAACCTAAAAAAGAAACTGCAGGAGATGTAGGAAAAGGAAGCACAATTCCTGTACCTAAAACCCCTGCACATAATGTTGTATCTGAAACTTTGCCTGTCATTACTAACCATGAGTCTAGCAGGGCAGACACTGCTTCTGCTACTTCACAGTCAAAGCAAGATGAAGAGAAATCCTCGGTACCATCATCAGCAGTTAGACCTCCCTTAGAAGAGAATATTCTTCTTGGGGTTGCACTTGAAGGCTCAAAAAGAACGCTTCCAATTGAGGAAGAAATGAATCCATCTCCTAACTCGGCTGAGTCACAAGAGTTTGCTGTCCAACGGAATGGGAATGGACCTCCTGCTAACAAAGATAAGAAGGATGGTCCAACCTCTTCATTTCCAAATGCTAAGCAAAATGACTAGATTGGTAGCAAATAAACGGAGTAAAAGTTGACATTTTAGTTTATGCCTTAGGTTGAAGTTCTGCAGAAAATGATCCAGCTGTCTTTTTTAAGTTGGAATTATAAAGTATCTCTCTTGTTGATTGCGCATATATGTACATAATTATCAATTCATGATTTGTTGTATTATTGTATCTCATTGAGAACCTGTTTCCTACTCCGAGAATTTGCCATAGTGTTGTTTTAAATTATAATAAAGAGAAGGAAATTATAGTATTGTAATCTATATTATCATCTCATTTAGATTATCGCGGGCAGATGAATTGGAGCAGTGCATTTGAATATTGTAACCAGCATGTGATTTTGTTTAATGCTCCGATAGGTAAAGAGGGGGAGGGAAAGTATTGATTATTCTAGTTTTGTTTGTGAACTTTTGGCCCTTCAAGTTATTTTTGAGTTAATTAAGTCTCATTGTTTTAAAAACTCGGTAAATATAGCCTTACTGGCAACTGCTTTCTATCTTAGTTTGTATTATTTGGGGTTTATATTTGAGATATGAAATAACATTTTAAGTTTAAAAGTTGAACAAAGTAAAATTTTGTTCAAATTTACAAAGATTAAGGCTAATGATAAAGGTTTCGTGTGAACAAAATGTAGGATTTTTATTTATTTATTTATCTAGAACGAAACTTGAGTTTTCATTTCGTGAGTGTCAAGTATAATAGGAGTACTTCCTTAAAAAAAAAAGTATAATAAGAGTACTTTGAATATCTAATAGATTCAATTTGCAATAATTTTAAAGGTGAGGGAGTAAATTTGCTAAAAAAAGTTATAGGACCAAAATCACACATCAACTATAGTAGATAGACTAAAGTGACATTATCGCTACATTTTAAGGATAATAAGTAAATACTGCATAAGTAAATATCCCATTGCTCCCGCAGATTAATTTCTCAAAAAGTCAATAATGCATTCTAGTTTATGAGTTGCAAGTAAAACTTAGTTAACGATAGTAGCCTATAATCAGACATGTGAAGTTTCCTGAAATCATCTGCCAAAATCACTGTATGTCTGTATCACAAGATGTTCGCATGAGCCGGAGATTGAACAATTATTTATATTGCAATATACGTACAAAAATCAAGGGAACTTAATTAATTTTTCTAAAATTCAACTTTATCCCCTCATACCATTTGTAACAAACCTTTCAGTTTTCAAATTGATACAATTATGATTGATATGATGCTGAGTATTGAGCCATGTCATGATTTCATTCCATGTCAACTTTGTTAGATCATGTTTGTTTCGCCACTCGGACCCACCCAAACGCCGTTCAACAGCATGCAACTTTTCCCCTTTCCCATTCATCTATTGGAATGTGAGATGAGTTCAGAAGAATTTAGATAAATGCACCCTTAATTGCATGAATTGAAAAACCAACAGAATACCCCTGCAAGTAGAATTTGAGGGAGAAAAATTGTACTCCATTCTGAGTAGAACAACTCAAATATTCAATACTATAGGATAGTTAATAGTATGACAATTTTAGTTACATCAGGTTGTATTTGGAACTTTCGTTATTTATTTTTGAAAACTTGGTATCCCGCCCAAGGACCGAGGATGTATTTAGAACTTGATTTGTTTATAAGGCGAGCATTCTGTCAAAGAGAAGCACTCTTCCGGTCTTTGGCTATCTTACATCACGGCACGAAACTATAGAAGCCATAAGTGCAATTAAGCTAAATATCAATTTACATCTGCTAAAACTTGTTTCAATTAAGCTCTACACATGCAATCAGGAGCAGGATACGTATATATTGATTGCTTCTCCTTTCTTAATCTTATCTGGCCTTGTCTGTTCTTATGTCCATCAAGAACTGCACGCTGAAATTCTGACCAGCCTATGCTCTTATTCTGAAATAGCTGGCCCAAAAGTGCCATGTTTGGTCTGATAGTCTTCATATTCTTATAAGCACGATGTGCCACCTGAAGATGCAAAAGATATTTGGTTTAAATGGTAAAATTTTGGGGATTTCCTACATTTCTTGCACCGATACATAACATATAATAAGTAGTTATGCGATGTAACTCTTCAGTTGTTATGTTTCAAATATATTTAACAATGCTCTTACCAGAGCATTGTGCATATTGCCCGGAGAAGCAGAAATGAAGATGTCACTGTGCATGCTCACATAATAATCAACAGCAGCTAATAGCGATGCCTTTCCATTAACCTTGGCCAGTGTCTCAGCAAAGACTAGACTCTTCTTATCTTCCATAAAAGGAAATAACGTGCTTAAAGTTTCCAACCTAGCTTTTCCACCATAAACCTAAAAGCATAGAATCAATCCAGACTAAGTTCAAAAGTAAACCATAAAATGACAATGCACAAAGATATAAAAATTGTACTAGATTATTTATCAATAAATATTGCGACGCAATTAATCTTTGCTGTTACATAATCACAATATATCCTGTCATGAGCTGGGTAATAAACCTTGTGGGAAGCAAGATAAAGTCGTGTTCTGTTGTTGAACCCCAAAGCAGCTAGGAGCAGTCCAATCTCTTCAGGAGTCAGTGGGCAACGCCCCTGATTTCTCAACTCTTCATCATTGAATTGGGAATTCAATACTCTTCCCTGCCAAATCACCTGCCGGTATTTAGCTAGAGCAAGTTTCTCAGCTTTACCCCCACCAAAATCACAAGCTGAATGGGCTGCCATATCCTGCACATGTTGGTGACCATTAATTAACTAACAGGAGCCTTAATTTTCTGAAAAAACATAACTTGTCATTTATATAATTGGATCACAAGGAGAATTCAAGATGAAATATGCGGTTCCTTAAATTCCAGTTAATACAAAAAGTCTTCACAACTGAACCAGATTTTTTGTTCTGCAGAAGTGTGTATAACCAGTGCTCTACAATAGGAGGATAAATCATCGTTCAAATTTCAAACACATGAAAGCATGCTAATACATTCACACACACGCACAGGCAATACAAATATGTAGTTCCTTCAAGATGTAGTTACACCTAAAAAGTATTTAAAACAGATTCAACATGCCTTTTTACGTAGAAGCATCAGTGGTAGCAACTAGCTGCTTCACAACAGAAGCATAAATCATCAACTTATCATTCAAGCACACATGCAAACACAATTACAGAAACAAAAATTGAAAAAACATTGGTGCTAAATATATTTGAACTGATTACTCTACTTAAAACATATGAAGCAGTTAGTCTACTAACATGCAATTTGTCGCATAACAAACCATATTCCGCTTATAATACTGTAATCACAATGCAATAATAAGATTTTCCAAGTGAAATTAGAATGACAAGTGACCCATAATTTTTTGAATCCTGGCAAAATGCAAATGAAGACTGTACTTTATCAAAACGCAGATGCAACACAACAAACTTCCCGATTTGCTGTTTTCCAAGCTTATCGGCTTCCTCTGGCAAATAGTCATTTGATTCTGCTTGGTTGATACTAGCATTGTAGCGAAGGCGCTGAACAAGGATATCTCCTAATTCCTTGATGTGTGGAACAAAGTTCAGCGCTTCAAAGTTGACCTTACAACGGAGACGCTGGATGTCTGATGGTAAGCCGTTGAATGTCAAGCGATGAGAGAACGGTGCAATGGCAGCAACACCATAACTGTATCAACGAGAAAATCTACAACATTTGAAAACAGGTATTTACATAAATAATGCATATCTAAAGGAAGACATTGAGTGGCTTATGGCGCTCTGTAAGCATACTTAGTATTTTATATACATCAAAGAATAAATTACAATGTGATATTTATAAGAATGAAGGTGGACCTTGGCACGATGAATGGAGTTGCTACCGTGTGATTAGGAGGCCGTATTTTGAGTTATTAAAAAAGTCTGTTACAGATGCGAGGTAAGAATGGCTATAATAGATTCACGATGAGTCCAACCTTCCCTAAATTCTGCCATGGAAGGGCACTTTACAGCACTATATTTGAACTAGGAAGAAAGCAGTTCCTATAACAAAAAATTGTAAATAACTCAAACTATATAAATTCCAACATTGGGACTATAAGAAAACTTCCCACATAACCCTTGGAAGAACCAAAGAATTTTTTTTTCTTAGATCCTAGGTATATCCTTGAGTTAGAGTTACTAAATCAATTATCCCCTGACAACTATTTAAGTCAATAAACTATGGCAAGTGATAACAAACAAAGAAAATAGGCATTTGACAACAAAAAATATATGCCTGCTTGTAAGTTCACTGAGACCACGGAGTAGTTGTTAGATTGAAAATATGGATGGGTGACAGACAGACAGGTGGCAAGTGGCAACAAAGACATAATATGTGATGGAAATAGTATTATTTATATAACTTGTCTGGAAATCATTTATACTTTGAATAGATTAACTCTCTAGTCTCTTTATACCACTAAAAGTTAAATATTTTCTGTTATTTTCTATAGATAAATGAAGCCTTAAACGGAAATTTTTGTCCTAAAAAACAACACTGACTTGATTGGTACAAGAAATCTCCAATAAGCCTAGTGCCTCATTTCATAAATCCACCCAGAATTTTTTCTTAAACTGTCCTTATTTATTTTTCCAATAGATTATGAGACAATAATTGATGGGAAATTGAGATTAATTGTCCATGCTCAATATTGAAGCTTATACATACAGAGCATCAAAACCTACAAATTATATCATGGAAATCCATTCTAAGGGCTAGTTGCAACTTGCAAAAGCTTCTAAGTCAACACATTTTCTACATAATGGCAAAAACATAAATGAATTTCTGGGAAAAAATGAGGGTACATGGCAGAATTTGAGGTTAAGTGATTCATATACCTCTGAAGTACCGGCAATACATTTTCTATATACCAATCAGCGGTAGCATGAACTGGTGCTGTTTTAATTCTAGTAGCTCTAATGCCTGTGGCATAGTACTCTCTTGTGCTCCAAGAGTACTCACCAGGAAGCTCTTTCACTATAGATACTTCATCACGAAGAACATCAATGAAGTGATCAACGTCAAATATATCTGCAAATGAACTGCAGAAACATAACAACTCCATATAAATAGCTGGTATAAAAAATTGAAGACATAAAGGTTGCAAAAATAGCCCACACTGGATATACCTTGAATCTTGCCAGACAGGATTCACTTCAAAATGCGGGATCACCAACGTTACATTCAAAATTTTAGCAACAGCAACAGCATCACATATCTTTTAAATAGAAAATGTGGGAGACTGATATTAGAATAGTGATTAGAATATGTCTTTTAAGGTTGTGCACAGTTCTTAAGAAAATCATTAAGTGTACTAATTTCTATGATAAAATGAGTGTCATTTGCTAAAGTAATTTTAGTAATATAGTAGTTAGTACGTAGTAGAGTAGTTAAATGTGTTTAGATACAATACAGTATAAGGATATATCAGTGGAAAAAAAGTAATTAATACTTCATTGGAAATTTAAAATTACGAGACAAGTAAAAATTCCAAACATGACACTAAGGGGGGTGTATTGGATTAAGATTTTAAAAGACTATTTTGTCAAACAAAATCCTGAAGATTTTAAAAGATTTTGTGAGATTATAATGATTTCGTTGGATTTTAAAAGACTTTTTTTAAATGACTCTTTACAATTAGGATTTTGAAAATGGATTTATAATAGAGATTTTTTAAGATTTCAACGGACTTTATAAGATTTTAGGATTTGAAAGGATCGTATGATGTTTTAAGAAAAAGTCAAAATGAACGGCGGTGGATGAAAAATGATTATAAACTTATAATATGAAATTGACTAATAACAAAACATGCACAGTAATCGTAAGGTATCTAACAACAACAAAATAATCTGCTAAAAAAACAAATAATGTAAGAAGAAAAAGATGGCTTGAAAAAAACCTAAAACTCTAGAACATGAACAATTTTTTTTGGTTACAGGAACATGAACATATAAGAAGCAACAATATAATGATAATAGATATGTAACGTGCACAAGGACAATATTTGTTTTACTGGAACATGACCAACAACGTTCATAAACAACTTCCGTAAAAACAAAAATAAAAGACACAACGATAGAAAATGAATAATATCAAAGAGGGGCTTATGAATAGTAACTAGAAGAGTGTATGAGAGTGGTATCAGACAAGAAATGTTACGACCCTGCTAAAAAAACTATGAAAGTCTCAAGGTTTTCTGTGAGATTGTTGAATGAGTATGTTATGTGTATTTTCAACTAAAAAGTCTCATGAAATCCATTCCTCAAAAGAATCTATTAAAATCTACATACTTTTCAATACCAAGAGACATTTTATAAGTATGGGGAAATCTCATTTGCATACCACCTGATTTCGTTGTCTTGAATAACAATCTAGATTGTCTTAATTGAATACCACAAGATTTATTTATATTCTACAAAAGTCTTGATTGAATACCACAAGACTTTTTTATTTTTAAAATGTCTTTTAAAATCCCATGAAATCTCAATTCAATACACCCCCCTAAATATGAGACGGGGCATAGCAGTTTTTTTTAACCTTCATTTCTGCAATGAAATTATACCCTTTCAAAACAATCTCATTTACTTACCCCCATCTTCTGCTGGTTCAATCCTCCGTCAAGGAAAACTTGGATATAACCCCGAGACTTTTCGGGCAGCGCTGCAATAATCAAAAGGGAATAAGCAAAAAATCAAAAACCACTAACAAACAACACATTCCTGAATTTGAATGAATAAAATAAATAATCCAATTATACAGATTTGCACTCACAAGGTGACTTTGGAGGCACAGTACAAGGTTTCCATCCTTGGTAAGCCAGGGGAGACCAAAGATTGGTTTGCACTTCAATAGACTGAAAACAAGAACAGAAAAGTAACAACATTGTGTAGAAAACTTTTACACCATCAATTGTAACTTGTAAGCATTAAATCATTAAAATGACACATATGATCGGCAGTGATTTGTTGACAGTGTAAAACATTTTACACTCAAGAATGAGCAGAAAAAGTGTAATGTACTCACAATTCGGCGTTGTAGAGCACCCTGTAGCAATGTGACGTGTCTAGGTTTAGGAGCAATCCATTCCTGAAATTACAATCGATTTTGATACCAAAAATTAGGTCATTCGTAAACCAAATTCAAATTTTCACGATTAATTGAGGAAATGGAAAATGAGGAGTTACGGAGAAGATAGAAGGTGAAGCACGACCCAAAGGTTGGAAGAGATTGGGAATGAAAAGGGGAAAGAGAATGACGAAAACTGCAACAAAAGCTGATTTTTGAGAGTGGTTGAGTTGGTTCAATTGATGATGAAGCTTCATTGTGACAATTCTGAAGCGGATCGATGATCAACGTAGAGGATGATGTTGCATTTGCTTCAATGGATTCATTACAAGAGAGTAGTTCATGTCATCTTCAATCCACAATCGAGACATTCACTTTTAAGTTCTTAGATAATATACATCCCTTATTTATAATTTTTTAATAATAATATTTAATAAGAACTCAATCTCTCATGTTCGAGGTCTTAAAATCGATTAGTTTTTTCACAAAAAAAAAAAAATAAGAACATAATTCCTCCAACTTAGCATCTCACAAGACCTCTAACTCAGCATCTAACAAAAATTTCTTAAACGAAACTCACTAATCAATTATCAATAACTTTATATTATTACATTTTAATTTTTTAGGCTAAACTACAATTTTGACCCCTTTAAGTTTTTTAATGTTGCAATTTTGACCCCTTAATAAAAAAATTAATATTTTAACCCCTAAGATTTAACCCCTTTGCAATAGTTACCATTTGGCCAATTTTGACCGGGTCAACTCTTAAGTGTCACTTCATTAATGGATGTGGCAGGTCAGCTGTGTATTTTTCCATTTTTTTAAAAACAAAACGCCACCTGTGTAATTATTTGAATACCAAAAAAATTGGAAAGGCTTGGCACGTGACTAACACCTTTCAAGCCTTCTCTCTAAACCCTTCTTTCTCTCTGGCAACACTAACCACCTACCAACAACATCCTTCATCAAAGAAACTACAAGTGTATGAAGTAAAATTAACAGCAATCAATTTGCTTAGATGTGTTTCCGTACCTCGCCGAAAACACCTTTACCAATGGATGGAAATAAATTATATGCTAGCTTATGGTTCTGGTGAAGCTTCTTCGGGGTTATTATGGAAATTTGGATTGCTAAATATACTTCTTCCCTTCCAGGTATATGTTCATTTTGCATTTAGTTTTTGACTCAATCATGGAATGAATGTTTATTGAGATTGAATATCACAGACTGCTTATTTTGCTCACCATAGATTTCGAATGAGGGACAAAAGGACCAATATGCTTTTTGTAAGTGGTAACCTCACTCTTTTTCACGGAGTTTACACCGAAAAGTTTTGTAGACTACCCAAACTCTTTAAATTAGTTTTTGGAGTTTAGTTGGGTTTGAATGAAAACCCAGAAATTGTTTAAGGATTTAATTTGGTTTTTAGATTGATTTTAAGTTTTTGGTTTGATTTTGTGAATAGAGAAGAAGAGAGGAAGATCAAGAACATTGGTTTGCTATGTTTGATATTATGAAGATTTCAGATTCAGGGAAAAAAATCTTTTGGGTTTTTTGAAGTTGATAGGTGAAGAAGATGATGGAGAAGGATTGATGAATGTAGTTGCTGGGTTTTTTTTTTGGTTTCATGTGCTCCATCCTTTTTTTCTTTCCTTTTTCTATTTTTTCTAATTCATCAATAAACATGTGGCTTTTTTTTCTCTTTTTTAATCAGTAATTACACACGTGACACACCATTTAATCAAGTGAGCTGCCATGTAGGCGTTGACCCGGTTAAAATTGGCCAAAGGGTCACTATTGCAAATGGGCTAAATCTTAGGGGTCAAAATATTCATTTTTTTATTAAGGGGGCAAAATCGCAACATTGACAAACTTAAGGGGCTAAAATTGTAGTTTAGCCAATTTTTTAATATTGAAAGAGTAAATGTCTCACTTAAAAGTGGGGGTCTTAAGTAAAACCACATGTCTTACAAAGGTATCTTCAATCGGAGAACTAATTTTGGTTCCTTAAGCTTTTTTTTTTGGATCCAAATTGTCACATTACACCCAAGCAACATCTAAGCAATTTTAACCAATTTTATTCCAATGGTAAATAAAATAAGCAACCTGTAATTGACCCCACCAATTGTATTTTTTTTATTCTCACTTAAGTTTGATACACCCAAACATACCTTAATTTTTTTTTCGTTGGACATCCTCCACCGCTTTCTATCCACCCAACCTTTATTTCTCTCTAGAACTATCCCTCCTTCATTTTTCTTTCCCCATCACCATGGAACACCAGGTTTCAAACCCACCCATATTTTCCTTTTCGTTCTCTTAAACAATCCCCACCCACTCTCAATCCAAACCAATATAGTTGATCCCAAAATCATTTTATTTCCCCACTTCAATGCAAAAACCCACACACAAATCTTGTTTTCATTGTCCTTCAATCAAATTTTCAAACGTTGGAGATGAAGCAGCGACACACGACTTTTTTTTTTTTGGATCTATAGTCCCCTTCCTTCATGTTTCTGTTTCTCATCTTTCCTTTAATCAATTCTGTTGAGATTTGAACATGATTTATTGTTTTTTAATGGTAAGCAACACACTTTTTGCATTGCTTAAATAAGCAATTGACACAAAAAATTAAGCAACAAGAACTCCAGCTGGCTTTCCTCCAATGCTGCAAAACTTAAGGGACGAGACCTTCACCTCCACCTGGGCAATAAGCAACCTGCGTTGGAGTTGCTTCAAGACTCTGAAATAGATTGTACCTAATAGGAACCGGTTAAGACCCTTTCATTGGAGACGTCCTAAGAGCATCCACAATGGAGACACCTATTTTTAGGTTCTTACATGTGTTACACATCACCCATTTATAATTTTTTAACAGTAATACCTAATAAGCATTCAATCATTCCTACACAAAACTATCTATATCAATAACTATCTATATCAATAACCGCATCAATAACTATCTATATCAATAATTTTTTAATATTAATACCTAATAAGCATTCAATTACTCCTACACAAAACTATCTATATCAATAACCGCATCAATAACTATCTATATCAATAACCGCATCAATAACTATCATACGTATTGATGCGGTTTTTTTTGTAGCTGCGGTTTAAAAAAAAATGTACTCCTACTCTTCCTTAATTTCCGCCGTTCAATAACTATCTATATCTATATATTAAATCACCACTCCGGTATAAAAAGATTTGGAAAACACCACTTGTAGAGATTTTCGCTAGGGTTTTGCGTTTGGCCTGTTCTGTTAAAACGAAAGGTCTCTTTGTTTTAACCTATTTACTCCCTCCAGTCTTAAATGTAAGCAATTTTTCATTTTTTAGGTTCACTCAATAAATAATGTATGTAGTCTACATCATGGACCACATACATCATTTATTGAGTGAATCTAAAAAGTGAAAAGTTGCTTACATTTGAGACCGGAGAGAGTATTTTTCAATGCATAACCAATCTATGAATACTTGGATTGAATTTTCTTTTGAGAAATTTTTAGGTGAACTCTCACCTAACACGTCATTTTTATACCCAATCAATTAAAACCCAACACCTCATTAAAATAATTATAAAAAAAAAATTTAAAATCAGTTGGAAGTGGTGGTGCTAAGAAAGTGGGGAGAGGATAGAGAGAAAACGTATGAAATAATAAGGAAAAAAAAACTGATTTTAAATTATTTTAATGAGGGGTTGAGTTTTAATTTCTCTTTTCTTTTTGAATCTTTCTATTAGGACCCGATGGGGTGGAAGAAGTCGATCTTCAATATTTTATGTCTTTTTGCTATGGGCGGGTTCTTGGAATTGCTAGGTTACCCCAACCTAGCTTCACTAGTGCTCTTACCTATTGGATTTGAGGTACACCATTCCAATTTCTCTGAAAAACTAAAGAAATTATTCAATACGTCATTCTGAGTTAGTTTATAACTGTGATCAACCCAGATATGTAGGATATTACGTACTTATCGAAGAGGACAATGTTGAATATTTTATGTCTTATCGTTGCGGACTCGTGCATGCACTTCCTAGGTTACTCCATGCCCAGTCGCATATGTGCGGCACTCGTCATTCTTGAGGTACGTACACCATTCTAAATAAATTACTCAATATGTTTGTTTACTGCCATTCTGAGTTTATAACTGTGATCAACCCAGATACGTATCAAGATATCTACATACATATATACATACTTCCGTCCAACTATGACTATAATCCTCGTTGGAGCTCTTTGTAGTTCTGCGATGTTTGCTGGTGATATTTTTGCGACGAGAAACATTGGAAGGCCGGGATGGAATACTGGATGAACCATATGAGATTTTTGCCCCAATTAAGGATTGTATCTACTTAAAATTAACTTTTACATATAATTAAGGAGAGTATAGTGTTATATGTTCAGTAATTATTTTGCCATTGAATATTGATGGCCTTGAACTTCTTTGCATTACTTTTCTCATGTTGTATTCATATTTCATCTTTTCTCCAGGAATATTATGGTTGGGGAAAATTACCATTATTAGAGACCGAAATTATATTCCTAATCACAAGTTTGCTGATCGTGAGGCAGTTCATATTCCTAATCACAATCCGACTAAGATTTGGAATTTGCGACGTTACTTTCCTATCCGTAGCTTCAATGATATTAACATAATTAAGGTGAGCATTGTCGGTTCTCATGCTTTAAGAACCTGTTCATGCAGTTTATGTTTTTGGTGCTCATTTTTTAACATTATCTCCATTCCATTTTGTTCATGTAGAGTCTTGTAGCTGATATGCGTGAGGTTTTTGCTAAATATCCTCAAGTGGTGCAGCAGTCGATTGTTTTGAAAGTCATAGATCCTCGAAAACGAACTCGCAAGGTAAATGTCGCTGATATGTTGACCATAAATGCAAGCAGAGTTAGTCAAATGATAGAGTGCTTTGACCATAAAGAGAAACTTTACCACAGCCCTATGGCTATAGTTCTAAAACCTATGGTGTATGGGGCTGAATGGTGATGGTAAAAAGCCTTTTAAAAACTAAGTTTAATGTTTTAATGAGTAGCCACACAACATAAGATAGGATTAGGAATGGATTCATTAGACAAAAAGATGGGTGGCACCTTTTGTGAAAAAGATGGCGGAATCTCTCTTTATTTGATTTGGTCCTGTGTGCTAGAGGTCAAACCATTGAGAATACTATAGATTGGTCTGTCTCTAGACAAGTGTTTTCAAATAGCGGTTATAGCTTACAGGGGCGCTAGAATTTGAACAAACCGCTTTTGTTTTATGATGCGCTGCAAAGTGTTGTCAAACAGTTAGCTATAACACTGTAGAATGTCAGAATTTGAACAAACTGCTGTTTACTATGATCCGCGGTCGACAACATTGCTCTAGACACAGTTTACGGGAAGACATTTTTGTTTGATCCATGGAGTCGACTCAGCCCTGCCTAGTAGGAAAATGATTTATTGTTGTTGTTTAGCTTGCCGTTTATCAACTTACCATATCTTACCAAGGGTCTTTCCGATTGCAGATATTGATATCCTGTAATCTGAAAACTTCACATGATGAGAAGTACGACAGTGTTACGGTAAACTAATACACACCCAAGGCAATTGCAGTTTCTGGCGTAATACAATATGATTTACGTTGGATTTTTTTTTTTTTTGCTGATTACTTAGATCCCGATTTTTCTGTAGATGCCAGTAAATCATAAATTATAATAATAGAAACACGATCTGTTCTTATTTGCCACTGATATCTATCACTAATTTCGTAATTTGCTGTGCTTGGACTTCTGTTTGTTGGATTTCGTGAAATTGATTGTTTTACATGATAGTGTGGATAATTCAGTGTTATGATGTGTTTCTACATTTAAGATCTTTATCATTTTAATATACGTTCATATGATTATGTTTTTCCTAATAAATAAAGTGGCCTAATTAACGTGTAATAAAACAGGAGGCAATCCTTTTGGATCTTCGCAGTGTTATTAGACATCGTCTAGCCCGGTTAGCCACTCCCATCCGGACAGTTGATGAAAACTTTGCTGAACATTAACCTCTCCACCTGGTGTAAACTCCAAGGATAAGTCCAAGCCAAATTCTGATTCCCAAAGTGCTGTGTCTGAAACTTTGCCTGCTACTTCCCATGAGTTTGGCAGGGGAGAGACTGCTGCTACTTCACTGTCGAAGCAAGAAGAGAAATCCTTGGTGTTCTGATATACTGTCATTTGCTTTTAAAATTGTGTGATCTTCTGGAACCTCTTTGCCTTCAAAGATTTTATGGTTTCTAGCCATCCATATACCATAAACTATATAACTATATCCATGCAATGTACCGACAATTCTCTTATTTGCGCCCTAGAGGATATCTCCAAAGGACCATGAATAGAAGACTTTACATCAATGAAGAATTTCTTCTCACTACTATAATTCTTACAAGTCTTACTCAAATTTTCAAACAACAATTTTAATACAGTATATCAATTTTAGACTTGTCAGTGAACTGCTTGAACCTCTACAATATATATTATGAAAGTCATTTTCACTTCTTTTTTGAGCTAAATTTTTGTACCCTCCCGTTGAGAGTTAATCAATTATATTTTCAAAAATCTTTTACAAACTTGTATCTTGCCTAGTAGTAGCACGATTCCTTAAAAGTATATTCAGGTTGATAGAAGTATACTCCAATGGTTTTTTGTCAATGTGACCGTTAGTGAAAACCCTTCAGGTTAAAGGGATTAAACTAACTGTTAGATTTATAATGAATCACTATAACACTCTTATTTTGATCTTCTCTTTCTTTTGTCTTAAACTTGCAGTTATCTTTTTGACACGAGACTTGAAACAATTATATTTTTTTAGTTAAACGATGTTTACCTCTTGTCATTCGGAGAAGTTTTGGTTTAGCCCATATAAAAGGGTTAATATGTCTTTATCCCTGTAATTTATGCGAGTTTTGGTTTACCCCATGTAAAAAAAAAGTTTAGATTTCAACATTGTAATTTGAAATCTAAACTTTATCAGATATGTACAGTCGGCGCGCCACGTCAGCATTTTGTCCAGATAGCCTTAGGGTCTAAAACGATAGAATTTTAAATTACAAGGTTGAAATCTAATTTTTTTTTAAAGGGGGTAAACCGGAACTCACCCAAATTACAGGGGTAAAGACATATTATCCCAAAAAAGTTTTGGATTCCAACCTTGATATTTGAGAATAGATAGAATTTTTGTAATTTCAAAAAGGAATTTTATAAAATAAGTTTATCAAAGAATTTTTTTTTTTGAAAGAATTATCAAAGAAATATTTTAAAAACCCATTTCAAACCCTCATTTATTGTGTTTATCACCTTGCTTATTTGATACTCTAGTGCATGCATTCTTTTTCAAAAAAAAAGAGAGTAAAGAAGATGTGAGAAAATAAGGAGGTGATTAGGAGACAAAGCATATTTACGAATTACGAGAGAGAGGATTTACGTTTGTAATTTGAACTAGTGTGTTAACCCGTGCAATGCATGGGTGATAGCCATTACTTTTCAATCTTAAATTGTTTTATTTTTTTTAATTTATTGATGAAAATTATTTATCCCGTAAATTTTTAAATATGTCAATATTTTTTTGTCGAAAAAAATATGTCATTGTTTTTGCCACAATGATAACAAATATGTGTCACCTGTTTTTTATGTTTATTAATGATAAATATATGTCCCGTGTTTTTATGTATAAATGAAAAATATATTTATGGGTTTCAGATCGTCGTCGATTAAGCGCCGCAGCGACTTCCCTTTCAGAGTTTTGGTGTGTCTTGATTCTATTATGGTCACTGGTTTTGTTCAACGTCGTTGTTGTCTTTCTGGAAAGTCCAGAACGTCGTCATTCTATTATGGTCACTCGAGCTCTGGTGTTGACGCGGTTATGAGTTAGTCTCGATCTGATTTTTTCTATGTTTTTTTGTTTCATTTTTGTTTATTGGCGTTTGTTTTCGTTTTGTTCCGTGGAGATGAAGATGGGGTGGTGACTTTGTTTCAGGTTTGTGATTTTTTCTGAAAATCATGAATATGGTTTTCTGGGTTGAAGATATGGGTTATTTAGTTATGGCGTTGTTATGTTGGATGCATATCTCGATTCAACATGACTGGTTTTATCCTAATGTTGCTTGAAAGGGCTAAGTGCATAGATGCTTCGTGTTGGCAATAGTAGTCATTTATCATACCTAAAAGATTTTATCCACCGTGGTTGCTTCTTGCATTGTTGGTGGATAGTGATAGATTTATGTCCTTTGTTTATCCTTTGATTTGGACTGCAGTTGAAATTTCAAGACCATTACGACTTTGTGGATTCGGTTCGTAATTGGTTGCTTTGACTCGAAAGGGCGTTTATGATCTGCCGATACTTTGAAGATAGTTGTTGCAACTTGGGTTGTTTTTTGTGTTGGCAGACGATTCATATGCCTATTTAAATGCTGAGAATATTCATTATGCATTTTTTTGCAATTCGGTTTCGCGCCCTTACATTCGCTGGATTGTCGCGTCCCTACGTGGGTTCGCTCGATCGTT
>Ga0315913_1000966_pt1 | contig 29405 bp, 11 predicted proteins | sample MpolsnodulesMG_FD_207736 | JGI IMG/M metagenome (GOLD analysis project Ga0315913, IMG submission 207736) | Medicago polymorpha root nodule microbial communities from Los Angeles, California, United States - small nodules | ecosystem: Host-associated > Plants > Roots > Nodule | place: USA...
AAGCTAACCCCCAGTGGTCTGTGGTGGACCGCCTACCTATTTGTATGAATGGGTAGACGGCGTGCATGATTAGTTTGTTTGCTGCTTGGTGAGTTGCTTGAGGATAGCGGGAGCTTCCTCTGTTTATCCGTTAGAGTCTTAGATTAAGCTCTGATTAGGTGTCAGTCTTTATGATTCTCTGGATTTATTTACGTTATGGAGATTTTGCCCATTTGTCGGGTTTTGGAGATTTTATTTATGGATGTATGTTGATCTCATGGCATGTATACTTGGGTGATGTATGATTTATATCCGTTGTGACTGTTGAGAATTTTATAAATGCATGTTGTTGGATTTTTGTGGATGACGTAGCGTCTATTTCTTGAATATATGCTTTATTCGCGTGTTTTATCGCTTTAATAGAAATAGGGTGTTACATTTGGCGACGTCGTTTGTATGCATGGGAGGAGGAGAGTGTTGCTCTTTTATGTAACATTATATTACAGGACACTGTTCATGACTATTGGAGCTGGTCGTTAGACCCGGTTCATGGGTATTCGGTGAAAGCTGCTTACCGCTATATTACAGACACATGTGTCATGGCTAACAGGTCTCAAGTTCACGATGTTTGGTTAAAGCATGTTCCGACAAAGGTGTCTTTATTGGGGTGGCATCTTATGCGCAATCGCCTACCTACTAAAGATAATCTGGTTCAACGGGGTATTCTTATTTCAACAGATGACATGTGTGTGGCTGGTTGTAATGTCTCAGAAACAGCTTCTCACCTTTTTTTGCATTGTAATATTTTTGGAGCCCTTTGGTCTAATGTGCGGACTTAGCTGGGAATTTATTTGGTCCCTCCTGGTGAGCTTCGACACCATTTTATTCAGTTTACCAGGATGTCAGGTTTGCCAAGAACTACCCATCTTTTCTTTACAGTTATCTGGTTTGCTACTATTTGGGTGATTTGGAAGGAACGAAATAATCGCGTGTTCCAAAACACGACAGCTACTCCATCTACCCTTATTGAAAAAGTTAAGATGCATTCATTCTTATGGTTGAAATCAAACCAGGCAGCATCAGCTTATTCTTATTATGATTGGTGGTAACATCCGTTTTCTTGTATGGATATGTTCCTGTAATTTTGTTTATTGGTTGGCCCTTTAAAAGGGAATTCTGACTCTGTATTGTATTAACTTTGGTGGTGTTTCTGTTTTGCGCGTCTTGTGCAATTGAAAACACTTTTGAGTATATATATCATTTTGATTTGTTAAAAAAAAAAAATGTTAAATCTCATTAAAATATGAACAACAAACAATATTTAACGCTATCAAAAAAGCTCATTTTAATCTTATTTATAAAAAATATTTGATATACCCAAGGCCAATTTGATATCTCTATACATAATAGAAATAGTTAAATAAGTTTTTCATCATATAAAATTATCAAATTTTATTTTTCATCCCCTTAAAAAAAAGTGACATTTTTCTGTTTTACAAAATTTTAGTACATGTTGGTTTTAAAAATTGTCTAATTACCCTTAACCTTTAATTTTTTTTTATTAGAATTTTTTTAACATTGAGATAAAATAAACTAAATATGAATTTTTTAAATTTTAAAAATTCAAGATAAAAATAATGAAAGTTACAACCTAAGAAATAAATTGAGTTAATCATTTGAAAATACACATTGACTTAACAACATAACTTAAACTACATGGAGGAAAATTTTCTAAAGACAAAAACATGTCATTTTCTTATTTTGAAGACAAAAAACAATTTGATAATATTATTTTTTTTGATAATTTTATATAATTCAAATAAAAAACTTTCCTATCCAATCAGAAAACTAAAATCTAAGATCTCAATCAACTGATGTCACTATCAGCTAAAAATCTAAAGTCATAACACCAAATCTATACGTCTCATGCACTCTTACAACTTGCATGACTCGTAATATATCCTCTTTTTTTGTGGCAAGCATGATTCATGATCATCATAGTAAGTGTATTTAAGTGACTATATATATATTTTTTAAAAAGACTGTATTATTATTTGGTTGGGTGAATCTGAATCATGTGTCCTTTTCTATATCGGAAACAATTTAATTTAAGGAGCTAATTAACAACGAACTCTTTCCACAAATATTCAAAGTGTGATTTTATTAACATGTTCTAGGATCCAACCACCACGTTAATTAACTAACTGGTATGGTTACTTAAGGAAATATTATAAATCAAACTGGTACTCTTGATTTGAGTTAGTATAATTTAATTTATGTGCATGAGAAACTGTTTAATAAAGATTATTCTCTCGATTTCAACCTTCACAGTCACATGTGATCAAGAGTTAACTTATTCACTGACTAATGACAGAAAACGAATATTGTACCCGCAGTGCAGGCCGCATAATGATATAAAGATTCTCTTTCAAGTAAAAAACATTTTAAATAAACTGTGTAGTACTTACTTATGTGACCTGAAAAATATTACCAACAATATAGTACTATAGCCAAATTCATCGTCAAAACTGGAAATACATCTCCCAAAAAATAGTCCATAAATTAACAAATAGAGTTATTAGGTTTGGCATCAGAGACTATAACCAAGTTGGTTGAATATGTGCGACACTTCAAGTGGATCTCACATCAATATAAGACTAGTTAGTCCGCACAGAATTACAATCAATGACAAATTTATTTTTAATATGATTTACATTTCGTAAACAAATTAATGCCTGATAAATCGACTCGACATTAATATGAAATCAACATGCATGCAATTTTTTTATATCGTTTAATGTGCTTGACGTCGTAACCTTTTAACTTATCAACTATTTTGATTAACATTTTAGGATTTCAAAGATATATGTACTACTCAAGAGTTTTTGGATGAAATAGTAAGACATTTTTTTTCTTTCACTTATTCAAAGTTTCTGAGTTCTTTTACAAATGCAATGTTAATTTTTTTAGAGAGAACTTTGTCATCCTCTATAATCCTACCAAACTCAATACTTAATATCCACACAAGATATCCGATTCACACTCAAAGAGATTTTTTTTGGAGAAGCCAAAATGCAATTTGTCTATTTATGTACTCTTCTTAAATTGCTCAAAAAGAAAAAAGAAAGTACTCCTCTTAATGTCGATTTCGTGTATTTTAAAATTAAGTTAATCAAAAGAAAAAAAGAAAAAAAAAGAGAGAGAGGAGTTTGAGTGCCTCAGAAAGAAAAGAGGAGTTTAGACAAAACTGCACCAATCGCGGACGTTGCATTTCATGCCTTCTTTCCTCCGCAACCAATCACAACCGTCAAATTACGTAAGCTTCCTTCCTATCACAAAATAAACCACGTATTTAATATATAATAATTGAAAACGCAAACGATGAATCTATTAATAAACTCCTACTCCTTCCGTCTCATAATACATGATATAGTTGACTTTATTACGCATACCAATACTTAATTTTGAGTTTAAATATCTTGAATAAATATTAGAAAAATTATGAAAATTTGATATTTTGAAAATATTCATCGAGACAAATTTAACAACATCTTATATGATATTATTTATCTTTGTATATTAGTAGAAAAATATGGTCAAAATTACACATTTTTAAATGAGTCATCTATTACAGAACGGAGGGAGTAATATTTAACTTATATTTTTTTTTTAGAATGACATATGTTAACGTGTTAATTGTTATGTTAGTTTTTTGTATTTGTTAGGACTTGAATACATGGACATGTTGTTCTTAAATCATTAGCTCAAATCAATTGAACCATCTAATAACATTCTAACTTTTCTTTGTAAATTATAGTTATCAAATTAGTTGTTGAAATAACCTACTCTAAAATTAAAGTATTTTATAAAGTGGCCCTATTAAAATTTAGATTTTGTTAAGCAATTGAATCATGGGTAGGCAATTAATTTAATTGATGTGATGTGAGGAATTTTTGGGTTAAAGAAATCCAATAGAAAACTGCCGCCCAATACAATACCTCAAAACAATCGCGGACTGTATATAAACGCGTCAGACTGCTTTCTTCTTCTTATTTTCTTACCACAAATATTCAATGCTTCATTTCACGCTTCCCATGTTTAAGCCCTGATTTCATCTTCTTTAAGGTTCTTCTTCTTTTTTAATGTTTATTGTATTGGATCATTTGATTTTGTTAATTGTATTCCATGTTTGTTTGATTCAACTTTTATTTTTTTTTGGATCATATTTGGGTTGAAATGATTTTTTTTTGTTGAATTGGTATGACTTTGTTTTGAAAATTAAAAAAATTGGGTTGATTTGGTGTTCAATTATGGTTCATCTTGTTGGGAATAGATTCATAGATATGGATTAGTTTGTGCATGTTGTCCTTTTCATAGCATATATATTATTAGGACTGGAGTTAGTTGATGATAATCAATCAAGTATTATTGTTGTCAATTGCCGATCGCGGAAAATTAAAATTGTACTATGTTCAAATTCAGCTGCACCATAGTGGTATAGCTGCAATTCGACAATATTTTGTACCAAATAACATATCGCAAAACAACAGTGATTTCATCAAATTCCGCTATACTATAGTGCTTTAGAGTCGCTATTGAAAACCACTGGAAGGATCCAGGTAATAACTGGGTTGGAGAAGTTTTTTTTTATTTTTTTTTATGAATAAGCTAAATTAGCCCACTCAAACTGGCACTGGGGATAATCGAACCTGAGACCTCGAGGAGGAGCACACTCCCAGGTCCCAAGTCATTACCACCAGACCAACCCAAGTGGGTTCTGGGCTGGAGAAGTTGATTGTGATTTTCCTTTTGGTCATTGATGGAAGTTTAGGTAGGAAGACTTTTTTGAAGTTAGATATTATTGATAGAGTGTATGCCACAAATAGTTCTGATGTCAATTTTAGTGAATTATACAGGACGAACAAATACTGTTATTTACCCTCTCTTTTTTGAGATTTGTATTCTTTGATTCGCATAGACAGTTGACACTTTTAATTTCTGTCCTCACTGATACTCTCTAATTTGACATGCAATACCTGGTTTGATGTATTTCATGTTGTCATATGTTCATGATTTAGTATATTATTGTCTTGGTTACAGCTAAAGCTCCAATCTTTAAATGCACAACTTACTTTTGCAGGCGTGGAATCATTTCAAAGAAGACTTTCGGATTCACTGTCAATTTGTCATTGTTAATAATCAAAGATGGCTTTACATGAGCATTCAGATGTTGTTCAGTGGGGTATGAATCTCTTTGATGTTGATCCTCGTTATAGTCCCGGATACTATGGTGACATAACTCAACATGATACCGGTGATGTCTACAATGAACACTACTTTCACAGCCATTATGATACTTCTGAAAGTAACCAAGTAGAGAATGACGAGATTATTGCGCGAACTCTTCAAGAAGAGTTTTCACAGCTAGAGATTGCCGAACATTCAAGTTATTCACAGGCAGATCAAGAACACTTCCATACTTCTGAGCCTTCATATGATTGGCATAACACACCGATGATGAACTATTGTTCAGGAGGTATCTGGAAATGTGTAAAGCTTCTGAGTTCTTTTGTATAGTTAAAATTTATCTTTTTGCATAAATTTGGTTAATTCAATCAGAATTTTACATGTGCAGGTCATGATTATGCACATGAAGGAGTTTGTGACACAGAAACTTCTAGTTCATGTTGTAGTCCTAGTGAAGTAGAGGGAGTCTCATCGGAGCTTCTTGACAATTATCCATTTGATGATGAAATTGGGAGGCGATTGAATGAGATAACTCCCATTCCTGTAAGTTTAGCTTCTTGGTTTATCTATTGAATCAATAAATATGTACTCGGCATCTTTTAATTGCTATTTTGTACCAAACAACTTTTTCACTATGTTCTATTTTTGTTAAGATATAGTGTCGATAATCTTCGTTCCAAACATTTTCAGCTAATTACATTATTAAATACTTTAGAGTAAGTCATTAATTTTTTTGTGAATTGTAACTGAATTTTCAAAGCATTTATTCCTGTGGCAAACCAATCTTCATTCACACCAATGAAAGAATGCAGCTTCTTGTTTGAATCTTCCACTCTGATACAGAGTGGTCATTTTTGGAGGGGGTGGAGTGGAAATATAGAAGATACTAAGGGCATGTTTGATATTGGATTCTGTTTTCATCACAAGACTTTCATGTTGTTTTCATTCTGTTTCTTGTTTTCATCAAATATTTGCACAGAAAAAGTGAAAATTGAAATTGCTATTTTCACTGTTTCCTGCTCAATTCATTGAAAATGAGAAACATGCCGAAGACAAGGTGGCATTTGTTATCAAAAAGAAAACAAAGTATTTTTTTTTTTCAAATCAAAGAAACCGTAACATTCTTTTATTTTCTTCATTTTTGCACAATGGTTTCTCCAAAAACTCAGTTTTAGTATTTCTATATGTTGTTATATGTTTTATATGGTGGTTCATTTCCGTCGGTTGGTTAGACCATTAGTTAGATTAGTTAGTTTGTTAGAAAGGATTAGAAATGGATATAAATAAGGGAAAATCAGATTAGGAGGATTTATTCAGTACATTTTATAGTTTGTAAATGAAAAAAGAGATCCATCATAAAGGGGAAACCCTTGGGGCAGAGACCTCTGACCTCTCTCCTACTCTCAATCAATTATTTCAATAAGATCACTTTTTTCTTTCTTTCTTTTTATCAATTTGTCTGATATTAGAAAGTTCATTTCTCTTGGTAAGTTGTATGATCCGCTTAAAGTTTCTATTTTATCCTCTTGTGTAGCACATTCCAAAAATTAATGGAGAAATTCCTTCTATTGATGAAGCAACATCAGATCATGAAAGGCTTCTGGAGAGGTATTAGTCATAAGCATATTGTTTCTTGGTTAAAAGCTAATAAAAATGCTTCCATGATGTATGTGTGTGCACACATTCCCCCATATTATTTACTTTTGGTTCATTCATTGTTTATAAAATTTAGGCCGGTTTAAAGAATTATTTATTTTGTCTACATTTTCTTTTAAGAGACTTGTACTCATTATGCCAAATTAAGCCACTGTATTGTTAAACAGATTACAGTTATATGACTTCGTGGAGCATAAAGTACAAGGTGATGGTAATTGTCAGGTTTGTTGCTTTCAGCATCCACTTTTCCAAATTTTTGTTCCTCCTCATGTGTAAAGTAACTTTAAGCTGTTTCATTTCAGATCATATAAGCTTCTCTTATTCATCAATTAATAATTATTTTATCTTTTATTCCTCATCAGTTCCGTGCATTATCTGATCAGTTGTATAACACACCTGATCACCACAAGTTTGTGAGACGAAAAGTTGTGAACCAGGTTTGTTGTCTAGCGGTTTATGTCTGAATTTTGATATCTGTGCTGCTTTTTTTGTACATTATTATCATGGGTTCTGATAATGAAATGTCTTTTTAAACAGCTGAAGTCTCATCCAGATATATATGAAGGATATGTTCCCATGGAATATAATGAATATTTGGATAAGATGTCTAGGTAATATTTTACACTCTTTTCTCATCTATCTACCTATATAAAATATTTTGTACGAGCTAGCCAATAACAACTTTTTCTTTCATTTTGAATGAAACTAGGAGTGGTGAATGGGGTGATCATGTCACTCTTCAAGCCGCGGCAGATTCGGTACGAGTATTGCAACTTTTACTACTTCTATAAAACTTTTTCTCAAGATGTTCCATTATTAATCTATTCATTGCAACACTTTAAAACTTCAATATCTCTTTAGCAAAACTTTTGTCTGGGTATGTTTTGGTGCATGGTTAAATGAAGTCTGTTAAATATCTTTCTCCTTTCAATTGTGCCTGAATTATATTTTCCTTCTCCATTTTCTGCTGGATTCTTCAAATGATGCAATTGTCAAGTTTATAATAATATTTGAATTTGGCGATGTAGTATTATGATGTGCCTTTTTACTTGTGACTAATACCAGTTATTTTTTACTTCTCTTTCTCCAGTATGGTGTGAGGATATTTGTGATGACTTCTTTTAAGGACACTTGTTGCATTGAGATTCTTCCTAGTTATGAGAAACCAAAAGGAGGTAAGATTTTCTTAGCAGTTAGGCCTGAAGTGAGATTTATCATATCTTCAAATTGTTTCTTGAAATCTGAACGTTGAACACAATTGGACATTTTTTATAAATAATAATTGGTGCTTTCATATAAGATGTCAGTGAATGAAACTGTAGGTTCAGTATCTGCTTCCATTTCATGGATTTTCCATAAGTAGGAATCTAGAAACCAATATGGAAATGATTTTTCCATTTTTTAGGAGCTTATATTGATTAATTTAGGACTTTTCCTTTATTGTACATCACATAATTATTCACATAATATGTGTTTTTATTGCAGTGATTTTCATAAGTTTTTGGGCAGAGGTGCATTACAACTCCATCTATCCTCAAGGAGGTATGGTATTTTTACAAAAATTTCATACTTGAATCAGTTTGAAACAAGCTCAGCAAAGCAAAGGTTTAAATTATTTGGTTTGAATTTAACATGATTAACGGATAAGACATAAAATTTCCTTATGTTTGGACAAATTAAAACTGATTATGTATAACATGAGAAATATAGTGTATGATTTGGTTGATCATGTATGTATTACTGTTGATCCAGATATAACTTCAAGTGAGTCAAGAAAGAAGAAAAGATGGTGGAGCTTTGAGAGCAAGCATTAGATAACACCAATTTTCATTCTGCTCATGGCCTAAACTTTTGGTGTCCCTGCATTTTGGACCATTGGATTCTATATCCAAATTCATCCAAGAGTCAGCCCACATACAATAAGAATTCTATATCCAAAATTTGACCATGAGTCATTTGATTTTTCTTTTTATTAAATATAAATCTGGGTATGCTGACCCAGCTGCTAAATCCCAGAGCATTTTGGATGTTTTCTGAGAGAAGTCAGTTTATATACATAAAGGGTTAAAGTGTATCAGGTAATTTACATCATTTTATTGTGCAAGGATTTTTTTTTCTTCATAGATTTAAATATATGTTGTAATGAATTTTTTTAACATGTATAAAATAAAGTAGTACTCCAATAAATGCAATACTGTTTCACATGAAAATCTTTCAATGTTACTAATCACAATAATGAATTGTAAAAAAAGTTTTGATGTTGGTTAAATCCCCAGCTTCCAATTTCTCCTTATAGTGAGGGTCTCATGGCAGCACAATATCTGTGATAAGATGCTTCATTAGACACATGATGAAGAACTCAGAATTGGTTAGTATGAAGACCATTGTGCATAGAGAGCCACAAGAAGTGTTACAAGATTTTTTTGCAATTTTGCCTTCCAAGTCCAACTCTCATATGTTGTGTTGAAGTTGATTCTTGAACAAGTCAAAGATGTGTGTTTTCAGCTGAATATATTGACCAGAATTTAAGGCATTCCTTATTTTCTTGAATTTAAGCCGCATATGAATATCATGAATGCTAACAGAAGAGACAAATCACATATACAACCCCTAACCAACCATTTATCAGCAAGTGTTAAAGCTCAAGTGGAAATTCTCAATAGCCTTTAAAAAATTATTGGTAAGTGGTTGAAGCACCATGAGTATGATGGATGTTGATGTCTATAAATATAGGTAGTGGCCGCAAACCCGGAATGAAAAATGTTTGACCACACAAATGAAAAATTATTGAAAGAAAAACACAATTTAATAACATTATTTTTCATTATTTAATTTTTTTATTGTGTACCCGTCTAAACTTATTTCATTTGAGGTTGTAATCAAGCAAGATTTGCTCCTCAAAATGTGTTAAGATCTTAAAATTTGCATTGAAAAGAACTCTTTTAACTTTTAAAAGGTAGAATATACAGTTTTCAAAGTAAAGTTTTCTGTTTCTTAATTCCTTAAAGTTTACAACCAACTATAATATTTATTCCTTTAGCGATCTATCCATAAAGATAGAGATGTTTATGGGTTTGGTCGACCAACAAAAGTCAGGTTGATTTGGGTTTCAATTATGGTTCATCTTGTTTTTGTTACGGTTAAACTGAGAGATGCAACAACACTTGTTGTGTCTTACACAAACAAGTTATGGGGAATAATCTTAGATTATCAGATATGGATTAGTTTGTGCATGTTGTCCTTTGTATAACATAGGAGATTGGGACTGGATGTGGTTGATAAACAAGGATCAAGTGTTCTCAATCACAAATTGTGAAAAATAGTTGTTTGTTCAAATTCGGCTACACAATAGTGCTAATGCTATAGCACCACCATAACCACTTGTTGACAACATTTTGTACTTAATAGCGTATCACAGATAAATATCAATTTGATCATACTCCCCTACGTTGCCTATGGCGCTATAGAGACGCTATTAAACAAGACCGGAAGGATCCATGTAATAACTGAGCTAGAGAAGTTGTTTGTCATTTTCATTTTGATCATTGATGGAAGTTTTGGTGGGACGACTATGGATGGATGTAGTTCTTTGATCTTAACAATTATTAATGAAGTATATGTTTGATGATTGTTGCTGCTTTTGTTTGTTTAACTCTGCAATCATTCTTACCATGTTTAATTTTGTATATATTTCTTTTTATTGTCATTAAATAGGTGAGATCCTGGCAAATTTTATGAACATTTATGAAGACTGATATACAAATATTACCATGCATGCCTATGAATCTGTGGTGAACACTATTTTCAAGCCATTATGATTCTTCTAAGGCAACCCAGTAGAGAATGACGAGATCATTGCGCGAACTCTTCTAGAAGAGTTTTCACAGCTGGAGATTGCTGAGCGTTCAAGTTATTCGCAGGCAGATGAAGAACACTTTCATGCTTATGAGACTTCATATGATTGCCGTAAGATTAGGGGTGGCAATATGATCCATGAAATTCATATCCATCAAATTCATCCACTACAAAATCTATCAAATCCATCCATCAAACAAAAAAAATTGTTAATGATTGGATTGGATCAATCCATTAAAAACTATGGATGGATTTGATCCATCCACCTTATTTTAAAAATCTAATGGATCGTCTTTTTAAAATAAAAAAGTTCAATGCATAACTTCAAAAAAAATTAATCTTTTTTATTTAAATAATTATATTTTTGATTATCACATTTTTTTTTAACTAAACTATTTTTTTAATTAAATCATCTCTCTCCCACTTTTTTTAATTTCATAAAATAAAATACCAAAACGAATAGTTTTTTATGCAAAATAACTTATTACGATCTTTTTTTAAAAAACAGCTTATTTATGCAAAAGAGCTTATTAAGATCTATTTTTTTTTTAAAAAAAACTTATTCAAAACATTTTATCTATGCAAAACAACTTATTACAATATATTTTAAAAAAAACAGCTTATTCAAAACAGTTTATTTATGCAAAAGAGCTTATTATAATCTCTTTTAAAAAAACAGCTTATTCGAAACAACTTATTTATACAAAAAACTTATTAGGATCTCTATTTTAAAAAACAACTTATTCGAAACAACTTATTTATGCAAAACAGCTTATTACGATCTTATTTTTAAAAACAGCTTATTCCAAACAGCTTATTTATGCAAAAATAACTTATTACGATCTCATTTTTAAAAACAGTTTATTCCAAACAACTTATTTATGCAAAACAGCTTATTCGAAACTACTTATTTATGCAAAACAGCTTATTAGGATCTCTTTTTTAAAAAAACAACTTATTCGAAACAACTTATTTATGCAAAACAGCTTATTACGATCTCGTTTTTAAAAACAGCTTATTCCGAACATCTGTTTTTAAATGAAAGCAGAAAAATGAATAAGTGCTAATTTCAATAGAAATTTTGTGAAAACAAAACTATCCAAAGCAAAGTTCTCCTTCACTCACAAAATGGTCCATGTGACAACTGACGCACTTTCAAATAGCTTAAAAATGAGATAGCTTGCAATATCTTGCCCAATCCCATCTATGATATTTATACACAAAGACAGTAACATAAACACATCAGGAATCATATTTTTCATTCCAAAAAATGTACTATGAGACATGTTTTGAGTTCTTCATATGCTGAATTAAAAAAGGTCGAGACTCAGAATTTTCAAAAGCATGTGCAATGCTTATCAGTTAACAATTCAAAGATAAATGCAGCTTGTTGCATATGAACAGATAAGACACGTAACAGTGACTATGACTGACTATTAACTATAAAGCTCAAAAGCAACATAATATAACAGAAAATTTTACATGCCTCAAAAGAATTGCCCTCGGTTCATAAGAAAGCATGACACAGATATATTCTAACCATAAGCTGTTTTTAAAAATGAGATCGTAATAAGTTGTTTTTGCATAAATAAGTTGTTTTTTAAAATGAGATCTTAATAAGTCGTTTTGTATAAATAAGTTGTTTCGAATAAGTTGTTTCGCATAATTAAGCTCTTTTGAATAAGTTGTATAAATAAGTTGTTTCGAATAAGTTGTTTTGCATAATACACTTTTAAAAAAAAAATACAATTTGATTTATAGATCGGATGGATTGTTCATCCATTAAAATCTAATAATGGATAGATTGGATGGACTTTATTTTAATTGGATGGATTGAATGATTTTTTTTTTAAAAAAAAAAAATAGTGGATTGTAATGGACTAATGGACCTTTTTTGATCCGTCCATTAGGATCCAAATCCATATCCATCCATTTTGCCACCCCTACATAATATAGCGATAATGAATTATTTTCAGGAGGTATCAGTAAATGCATAAAGCTGCTTAGTGCTTGTTGTGTACAGTTAAATTTATTGTTCGGCAGAATTTAGTTAATTCAATTAGAATTGTACATGTGCAGGTCATGACTATGCTCATGTTGGTTAGTAGTTCATTCCTACGAATCCGAAGGCTCGACTCTGTAAGTAAAAAGAGACCCGTAATAAAATAAGAGGTGTCGTATATATGTTGTATATAAGGTGTCGTTTCTATTTAAATTTTTTAAAAGATGAATACAAGGTGCCGTATATATGTTGTACGCCCAAAGATGAAAGTCACTACCGTATACATGAGAAACCTCAAACCATCATCCCAAAAAAACATTCACCTAACACCAAAAGCAAGATGACCCAATTCTAATAAGCCTAAAACAAGACAACATAAATGGAATGTGGAAACCTGGGGAGTAGTGGGCTAGTACTTCTGAGCTATAATTTTTGTTGTTGAGGCCCATGCCTTGGGGAGGCCCGACTCCATTGAGCGTTTTGCACACTCCAAGGTCCGACCCTAGTTGTAGTCCTTCTGAAGTGGGTGACTCTGCTGATTCTCTATGTTCTAAATTTGTTAAGATATAGTGATAATCTTCTTTCCAAAGTACAACCTACATTTTCAACTCTATACATTATTTACACCTTAGATTATGCCATTGTTATTAGCTTCTAGGTTTGATAACATACTATCGTTTTTATATTAGGGGTAACTCATCTATACAAAACTGACTTATAGGGTCATGGCCACCTCCACTTATATACTTAAGTTCATGCTGTATTTCATCAATGTGGAACTCTTAACCCCCCAATAACGATAACTTGATAGCAAATGGTCCGACGGATCTTGAATAACTCAAAACCAATTTCTAATTTCAACTTCATAAAATTGCTTTTACCTATCTTTCATAAGTTGGTATAAGTTGCATTCCATGCACTCAAAATATTAGAATTTTCTCGAATAACTTCCTTTAGTATCACAATATTGGAATTTGAGTTTAGTCTTACTCAACCCTTACAAAACCAACGTGTAAAGTGAGGAACAACCTTATCTCTATCATACGCGGGATTTTCTATTTTCCACTATAAAAAACTGTAATATTCTTGTATTTTCCACTTATATATTTATATAGATTGCAATTGTTTGACTTTGTGGAGCATAGGGGGTGAGGGGAAACCTTGGCGTAACTGGTAAAGTTGTTGTCATGTGACTGAAAGGTCACGGGTTCAAGTCCTAGAAACAACCTCTTATGTAAAAAACAGGGCGCATACAATATACCAAAAATAAGGAAACCCTTCCTGAACCCTGCGTATGCGGGGACTTTAGTGCACCGGGAGTTTATCATTTTTTCCCCTTCCACATGTGCAGAATAGAGCTTTAATAGAGTTTCATTTCATATCATAAATTTCTAAATTCATCAATTAATAATTCTTTTTTCTTTATTCTTCACCAACTCCGTGCATTATCTGACAGTTGTATAAAAGACATGATCACCACGAGTTTGTGAGACGAAAAATTGTGAACCAGGCTGATTTCTAGCTAGTTATGTTCAATATTCTTTTATGAATTTTGATATCTGCACTGCTTATTTTTTAGCATTATTCTTGGATTTTGATGAATGAATTTACTCTTTAAACAACAAGTCTCATCAAGATATTTATCACTACTAAAAAAACAAAAATTAGTGAGAGATATTTAGTAAGGGAAAACGTGAAATCCTTCTCTAATTCCGTTACTAAATTTTGCGACCAAGGAATTTGTGAGGAATTTCATTTTTTCCGTCACTAATTTCCCTCGCTAATTTTGCTTTTTTTAGTAGTGTATGAAGAAATATGTTCTCATTGAACATAATGAATATTGGGAGAAGATGTCTAGGTAATAAGTTGGACCTACACATCTATTTGTATTAAACATTTCTTATGAGCTAACTGATCAAACTTTTTCTCTCTTTCATTTCGAATGAAACTGGAAGTTGTGAATGAGATGATCATGTCACTCTTCTACCAAATGCGCAAGCTAGGTATGAGTTTTGCAACTTTTACAACTATACTCCTTGTTTGAATATGTTCGTTATTATTCATAGGTTTTTAATCGGTGGATTGAACTCTTCGGATTAGTTGATCCTTGGATCGGATATTGAGTTAAAAAAAAAGATTAATTAAGTAAATATGATCAAAAGATTGAGTTAATTAAGTAGATGTTATCTAAATGTGTTGTTTGTGTATCATCAATTAAGTTTCAATGTTCATGGTTTACACCTTTCATAGTTCATATTCTTTTTCGATATTATATTCCTATCCTAAACACGGCAGACAGTACCGCTCTAAATACCTACTTGCATATCTCACCATACTATTTGTTGAATCTTCTTGGACCTTCAATACAATTTGACATCATTTTCTAATGCTTTAAGATACATACCATAAAAAGTTATGCCATGGATGAATGTATTTAAGATACATACCATAAACGAGTTCTGCCATGGATGAATGCAAAGAAAGCTTAATGGATGGAGAGAGAAAAGAGAAAGAGATGAGAGACAAAGAAATTTGTAACCTTCAATGTGTATTTCATGTTATAATTGAATACAAGTATTTATATTCCTTAGACTTAGAAGATGACAATGGTCACAGTTAAACAAACCAACTGTACTTAGAGAAAGTCTTGTTAAAAAGGTTAAATAGGACTTGAGAAACTTTGGTTGTTACTCTGAGTTCTTTTAGAAGAGATTGAAGCTGTATAATTTCTGCATAAGCTAAAACTTCTTAACTGTTTAGAAAGAGATCGAAGTAAATAATTCCATTATAACTAAACCTAATCTCTTGCCACCATTTTTTTAACACTAATGTTATGTGAACAATCCATTTCAACAACCACACCGTATGTCTATACAGTTTAGTGGGTTTTTTAAAATTTTTGTATGGATCTTGGATGCATGCATAGAGAAAATGTGAGTATGACACCATGAGATCATAGGTTGTCATATATATATGGGTGTCTATTTTGCGTGGTACATACAATATCTCTTTTTTTTTTAATGATACGTGTAATATATGTATAAATATCTAATGGTTTCAATAATAATAATAATTTATGTTTATGGTTACAGTATACTTATGTATAAAAGAATGCTCAATTTTGAGGTGACTCTTTTCTTCAATGTGTGCCCTTCATTTACAATACTTTATTTAAAATTTGTATCTTTTTATAATATTATGTAAATTATTAATTAAAAATATGGTTAAATCTGTTAAAATATGATCTACTCCACAACAATAAGAATAACATTGAACACCATGAAAGAAACTATTTTAATCTTATTTACCAAAAGAATATGTGATCATAGTATATGCCATAATTGATATATCTTTGGTTAAGTGCATTTTTTTATTTTTAAGTTTGACAAAAATACTGAGTTAGTCCTTTAAGTTTTTTAAATTTCAAATGGGTCTTTTTAAGTTTTAAATAGGTCTCTTTAAAAGGGTAACGATACATTACATTACAACTTAAAATGACTTATTTAAAACTTAAAAAAACTTAAAATGACTAACCTGAAATTTTTTTCAAACTTAAAAGATCAAAAGAGATATTTGATCAATATGTTTTATATACAACTATTTTACTTGATAATTGTGTCTGTCTATCTACTACTTGCGTATCTACCATAAGTTTGCACAATTGCTTTATTTCTTTTTATTTTACGCCTATGTAAAGTGTTAATAGAAAGGAAAAGAGAAACTAACTAATAGATGAAGATAAATCAGAGACTGAAGAAATAAATTAATGTTTATACTGTTTTTCATCTAAGCTAAAGTCGTAACTCATGACATTTATAGTTTCTACATAAAAAATGGAACATGACAAATTTTTCTGGGATTATGTAAAAAAAATCATTTATTTGATAGGTGTTTTACAACTTATTTTTTTCGATAAATAATAGATACATATTGTTTTATATAAATGTAATAAATGACATAATTTAGAAGAATCACTTTCTATTTCTTTTTTTTGAGCAAAATCACTTTCTATTTCTAACATATATACACACACAATGTATATCACATGAGATTTTTTTTTTTTTATATCCGAAAATCATATTTAATACATGAAGCATTAGGGAGATTAACTTCCTCTAAAAAAATACATTGGTATGTCATGTATGTAGTTGATTGGTGGTATCTTTGGTGATTCTAGGACTCCAACAATCATATTTAATACATGATAATTAGCGAAAATCAATTGTGTGTGATTTAATACATTTATGTTATTTAATACATGATAATTAGACAAAATCAATTGTGTATGATTTATGTAAGATTTTTTCTACTTACACCCCATGTATTTTTAGTTACACTCAAATTTACTTAAAATTTTATTATAATACTAAAATTACCCTTTTATATAAATTTTCTTAAAACTTTGATTTCACTCCTTGTCACTCTAAAATTTCACCATCTTTCACCCACAAACAATCATGGATGTTCAATCAATCTTTATAGAATATTAAATAGTGAATCAAAACATCTTTCATCAAAACTCTATTGCATATAAGTAATTGAATTTCTTCTTCTTTTTCAATGATGCTAGAGTTTCTATTTTTTTCTTGTTGTTCAACGTTGATATGTTATGCACTTTACAACACGATTAATTAACATTGTTGAGGTTAACTTAAATTAAATTTAAGTAGGTACATGTAAACTTAGTTTAGATAACCTACTTAAACTTAGGTTAAAATAAGATTACGTAGAATCATTAAACAAGGTTAAAGATGTTAAAGCAAAATTTAACTTTTACTATGTACACATAAACTCAGTTTGCATGACCTACTTAAACTAAGTTTACATGTCTTACTTAAACTGAGTTTAAGTATGTACACTTAAACTCAGTTTACATTACCTATTTAAACCTAAGTTTACATGACCTACTTAAACTCAGTATACATGACCTACTAAAGCTGAGTTTACATGACTTACTTATTGAGTTTAAGATTAAATTAAATTTTAATTAAGAGTAATTTTGTCATTTTTGGATGTAACCAGGAATACATGAGGGGTAATTAAAAACTTCTTTATCTAATTATAAAATAAAATAAAAAGTTAATTTGAACCTGCCTTCAAAAGAAATAATTAATTCGAACCTATATTATTTATTGCTTGTCATGAATGACTCTAGAAATCATATCTAATACATAATGAACTACGGATATGGATAATGGTTTCTTCTAAGAAATATACTTGTGGTGTAATGCATATAGCTGGTTGGTGGTGTCTTCGGTTGTTTGACATATGTGACTCCATCATTCATAAGTAATACACGAGAATAAGATCCTTCAAAATAAATTAAAAGGAGACTAAGAGAAAATCAATTTTGTATGATAAAATATTCAAAATTTGATTTTTTTTTTAACTTAATCAATATTAATTGTGTTTGTATCTTTTGTTTAATTACAAATTTGAATACTTTATTTTCTAAATTAATAATAAAAATATGAAGTTTAGATTAAACTCAATTAAAATTGCGATAAGGAATATTCAAGTTTGATCTCGAATTTGAACAATATTTGACAAGTTTTATTTACCTCTCCATTGAATTTAAGATTACCATAATTTTTATTTTTTTAAAGAATTTGAGGGAAAAGATCAAACTTTAATTTATTTTTTATCAAACTTTCAAAATTTAAAATATCAGCATCAAAATCTACAAAAGAATTATAAAATCAAATATAAATGTTGTTTAGAAATAAAAAAAACATAGTAATTAAATAGTTTTTTTAAGGGGATTAAATAGTTTTGTTTTTATTTTAAAAAAATACAAAGAATTTATGACGACATCATTCTTTTAGTCTGCCCAAGGCACCAAAAATCTTAGGTGTATTGATAACATTACGGTCTTTCTTGGTTTTTTTTGTAGAGGATACCTTTCTTGTGTTTTTCATCATATAGAAATATAATCTCTCTTTTATTTTCTTTTGAGTAGGTGGTTTTGGGTCCATATTTGACAAGAAATCACATCTCTCTTATATATATATATATACACGTGATTTTTACATATATCTAAATTTATCTTCTTCATGATTTTGTCGTCTTGTGCGACATTGTTTGATTTCTCGTTGTGTTGTGGTGTTCTTGTGGTTCATATTAAAAGACAAGTTTCAGTCGATTACTAATTCAATCAATGATTTGGGCGTCAAGTTGCATATCCGGAGACATGATTATTCTGGTCACTTTGATTTTATCACATTATTTGTAGGCATTTTGTTGTTGTATGTTCTTAACTTGAATGTTATGAGTTTATTTGCAAATTCATCACTTACGTTTTTAACAATGTCAAATATGTGATTATTTTTTATGTACTATATCAATTTAAATGAATGAATCAAGGTTTTATAAATTGAGAGTTTACCTCAACTCGTTTTGCCTAGGTAAACTCGACTCATAAACTTGACTCGAGAACTCGTACAAGTTTACCTAAAATTAAAATTAAATAAAATTTATTATTTACATGACATATGTAAACTGATATAATATTGTAAATAGTCCAATAGTGCAAAATATGACTAAATTATAAAGGTTTTCAACCACCATAATAAAGTATTATGTTCAACTAAACATCAAAATACAAAATAAACTTGCAAAATCATAAGTCTCTTAAGTTTTAATCATCCAATAAGGCAAGTTTCACAAGTTCTTACATTCCGATTTTACTTGAGTTTACCCGAGTTTGACCGAGTTAACTCGAGTCAAACTCGTCAAACATTCCGATTTTACCAGAAATCAAGTTTACCTTCGAGTTGACACGATTTTGGTACCTAAAAACGTAAACTTGGTAAACTCGGCCAGTTAACACTCGATTTGTGAAACATTGGAATGAATATCATTTAGTTTTTGTAAAGAAAAAAAAGTTTCCGTGTTTAGATGACTATTTTTGTATAAAATGAAAAACATTATTAAGTCCTATTTTTCTCTCTCCATAATTGACATTGAGTCTCGACTAATTTGAATCTAGTCCATTAGAAAACTTAAATAGAAATAATCACTTTGTACCCATTTGGGGTTGACCTAGTGGTTGGCTTGGGATCTTGGAGTTTGCTCCTCCAAAGGTCTCAGGTTCGATTCCTTTTGGTGTCAATTTCAGTGGGCTAAGTCCATACAGAGCTTGCTCTGGCTTTAAACGGGGCCCCGCAAGTGGGCGGTGGGATTTGTTTCCTCGGATTAGTCAATTCTTAGACTGGATACCGAGTTTTCAAAATAAAATAAAATAATCACTTTGTGACTTGAACCAACAACAATTGGTACCAACACACTATTTGCTCACTTTTTTCTATTATTTAATAAATCAGAAAGCATAAGCAACGTATAGAAAACTTCATTATAGCCAAAAGATCAAAACATTCTATTTGAAAATCAAACCCAGACAACATGAAATTTACTCAGTAATTGATAATGTGTTGAACGGATTCCTTTCAAATGAGATATGATTTTGTTGAAAACCTCTAGCTAACTTTTATCCCTGAGCCAATTGGAACTATTTTCCACTTTATTTTCATTGGCATTTATATGTTTGGAATTTTGTGGTTCATTTATTTATTTATTTATTTTTATACAATAATTTATTAACGGTTAATTGCACGTAAATAGAAGGTAAGCATGCAATAAACTATGTCGTTAGTCCTTTTTAGATAACAAAATCAATTCTCGTAAGCATAACATTTATGGACCTAAGAGACACGAGATTCTTGTCCATCATGTATTGTTACTGTTGACCCATATATACCTTCAAGTGACTCAAGAAAGAAGAAAACGTGGTGGATCTTTGAGATCAAGCATTAATATTGTGGCTGACCAGGAGAGCACCAATTTTCATTGCCTAAACTTTTGGATTCTGTATCCAAATCCATCCAAGAGTCAACCAACAACCAATAAGGATTCTATATCCAAATTTATCTCTTTTTTTTTGCTGATGATGGAAATGGTGCTTCATGGGTATTTTGATTTTTATTTATTTATTAAAAACTTGTATAAACTTTGGTTATGCTGACCTAACTCCTACATCCCAGTGGCATTTTCGATGTTTTCTTATAGAACGTAGTTTTATGCGTAGATGTGCAAAGTTTATTTGACAAATAACTTTTTGTCAAACTTTTTCTTTGAGAACCGAAGGATTAATACCATAAAAGTTACGTATTTTATTTTGTAAAGATTTTGTTTCTTCATTTCATAGATTTACATATATTTTAATGAAGTATTGTGTTACTTTTTTAACATCTATAAATCATAATACTCCTTCCAGTCCTATTTATAAGAAAAAGTTGACTTTTTAGATTCATTGAGTAATTAATGTACTTGGTATAGAAAATAGATCAAATACATCATTTATGCAATGAATAAAAAAAATCAATATTTTTTATAAATAGGACCAGAGGAAGTAGTACTCCAACCAATCCAATATTGTATTACATGAAAAATATTTTGATGTTACCAATCACAAAAGTTAATATTGTGTTAAATGTCAGCTTTCAATTTTTCAATATAGCGTGTAAATCCGTAAGGTCGTATAGCATCACAATGTGTTGATAAAAATTACTTTTTAATATTTCAATGTGTTGAATACACAACTTTCAAGATAAAATTTTCATTTTAAACTTCTTATCAAACCCGTTTAAGGATTTATTAGCATTTTCCACATTTATAATAAGATGCTTCATTGGACATATGATTAACTCGAAATTGGCACCATGCATAGAGAGCCACATGAGGTGTTTTTGAATTTTCTTGCAAGGTTGCCTCCATGGTGCAAGTCGAAGAACTTTCAGGTAAATATTAACCAGAATTTAAGGCACCTCAAATCAACATATCTTCATAATCATATGCTATAAAATTAGTACTCCTTATTTCCGTATGAATATCCTCTGAAAGCTCGGTTGTGAGTTACTCAAAGTCTCATTCACCATTATGATACACCGTACACATCTCTTAGCCTCATATGAATATCATTTTTCTAACGACAAAGTATATTAAAGATAGAGTCTATAGGGGTGTCCAAACTCAAATACTACATCCGTCCTAAATTATATAGTCATTTTGAAAAATTAACGGGAATTAAGAATAGTTATAATAGTAATAAATTTGTAAATTACTATTGTTTTTACAATTTTATCTTTTAAGAGAGAGAAAGTTAGTTTATGTTTTCAACATAGTATTTAATGTTAATTGAAGAAAAAGATAATATAAAATAAATAGGGGTATGTTGGTAAAAAAATTATTTAATGTACTTGAAAATACCTAAGGGGTCTTATAAAAAGAGGAAAAAAATTCTCAAAAAAGTCTTATATATATATATATATATATATATATATATATATATATAGGGACGAAGGTAGTACAACCGAAAAATAAGACCAACGAAAAGGGGGCTTAAAAGAATCCACCTCTAAGGACATACGAAGAGAAACTAATTCATGGTCGAATAGAATAGAGGGACAAAAAATACAACCTCATCAAACATAAAATAGATTGAAATGTAAATTTCAAAAATAAGTACTCTCTCTGATCCTATTAATAAGAAATTTGGGTGAATGAAAGTTGATGTATCTGACTCAATTCATATCAGATACATCAATTTTTATTGATCAAACTTTTTATTGTAAATAAGATCAAGAGAGTAATTAGATATAGTAGTCCTTTTATATTTTTACACTTCTTATTTTTTTATTTTATTTTTTGGTACAAATTTTAACACTTCTTGTTATTCTGATGTGGATGAGCTTTGATTGCATCAGTTTTTTTTAATTGAGTTAAGTGAAGCCATGTGAATAAAATGGCAATGGGCTTCAATACAAGCAATATCATATACTATCTTCAGAGCATGTCCACAGTTTTGGCGTGTTCTTGTTATTCTCTTGTTCTGAAGGTTGAGACATTCTTTATTTTTACTATTGCTTTCAAAGGAGGCAAATCATATATACGACCCTTAGGCAATCATTTATCATACTACATATTTACATTTCCTTTTCCAACTCTAGAGGTAAAATTGTTCTCTTGCCGAAAAAAGTTGACACCAAACACTATATTATAGATTTTGATTTTTTTTCAGTAGTTTTTCCTTTCTCCTTCAATCAAATAACACTTTTTTTTAGGGGAATCAAATCAATACTTGAATTGAATGAATTTTTGTAAAGCATTAAAAGTTTTGTGTCTAAATTTCATTGTAATTTGTTAATGAGCTTCATTTAAGACAAATCATTTAGAAGAACTTGAATTTGATTTCTATTGAAAATAATTATTGGTCAAACTTTATTTACATCTCAGTGAACTCCGAATTACTAAGACTATTTCCTCTAGAAACCAGAGGGTTAACACAGAGAAAAATTTGTTATTCTTCTAATGGTAAAGTTTTTTTTTGAGAGACTTCTAATGGTAAAGTTGGATTGGTAACTCTTGATAAGTGTATGTGATGCGTGTGAGGGGAGCATAGAGAAACATTCATATTGAGTTGGACACCACATAGCTATTTTTTATCGATTGGAAGAGGAGAATCAGGGGCGAATCCACCATAGGACTATATGTGGCTATAACCACACATGATTATTACCTTTCTCTCTCTCTTCATATACTAAGTCTCAAACCATTGGTTATTATATATTTATACATATCTAAAGTAAGCCAAGAATGTTTATATGGTTCAACGGTAGAGATTGCTTCTCTGTGTTTTCTAGAGACAAAAATTATTCGTTCTTATTTTTAGTGTGATTTCTTTCATAATTCAGCCACACATGAACACTATGTCGGGATCCGTCCCTGAGGAGAAGCCATCTTATGTAACACACAAAATCCATCTTATGCACCACATGACTATTTGTCATTTTTTTTAAAAAATGTGTTGTAATTTTATTCTATATAAAACCTTTCATAATTTTTTTTCATCCCATCATTTGATAGATTTTTGGATCCTTCTCAGAGTGCATTACCTTTATGAATTTCCAGTCCACTGCTCTAGATATTAAAGTTTTAGAAAATTGTTCACAAACCGCTAAAATCCACCAGGAAAAGACGTTTATGCTTCTCTGCAATTAACTGCCGTCAGTTTGGAATTTCTCGGTAGTTAACTGCTGTCGGATGCATCGATATAACAATTGCAACATTGGATTGATCAAATTGGATCTACGTATAACAATTGTAAATCTCGCCCTATTTACTAGACGACGTACCCAATTAAGCAAGTCATCCCTATCTTTTCAATTAACTTCTTCAGAAGAAAAAAATTGAGTCATGTCAACTTCGTTGGCATCAAGTGGGACGACACCGGAGTCAACATATAATGAAGCTTCAACATGGACGAAAGCTCCATCAATATTTGGTTTGCCTTCAACCTTAGGCGATTTGACATCTTTGGAATTATCGACAAAAATAGGTTTTGTCTAAACCAGATCATCATCCGTATTTTGAACCATAACTATAAATAAACAACACATAGTTATGAATAAACAACTAACTAATGCAAAAACATCAATTGCATAATGAATTAAAAAAATCAAAAAAAAATCAAAAAATAGGCAGTAGCTAGCCATTTTTCCACTACCGCATCGGCAGTTAACTACCGAAATCCCATCGGCAGTTAATTGTCGATGCTCCTATACTTCGGCAGCTAACTACCGATATGTGCATGTTAGTATTTTTGCAAAAACAGACAACAAAATCAACAAAAATAAACGGATTAAAATAAGCAATACATGTTTTTTGATGTCAAAAGTGTGTTGAAACCTCCTAAGATTGATGCCTCATTGATTTTGGACAAAGATTGTGGAAAAAAATTGATTTGGGGGTATAGATTGAAGAGGGAAGAAAATGTGATGATGAAATAGTGAGTAGGAGCAAGGTAGACAGGAACGAGTCCCAGCACGTAGGATCATCTGCTCCTACGTGCTTCCAACACCCAAACGTGCCTCGACCTTGCTTTGGTTCGTTTTTTTCCATGTTTGATGTCAGGAACGAGTTCCTGATGCAGGAACGTAAGAACAAACGAGTTGGGCTTGGCTTAGTTGGTTTGGGCTACATGAACCGGGTCGGGTCAAAAGATAACCTAGTTTTATATAAAAAATAAAACCCAGATAATTTCATTTTTCTCTTTCTTCCTCACCTAAAACCTAAACGCAAACGACGCTTCCTCACCTACATCTAGCACAGTTAACTGCTGAGGAATTCAAAACCGACGACAGTTAACTGCCGAGGAATATGAAATCGACAACAGTTAACTGCCGAAGGGTATTTCTGTCTTTTCTTGGTGTGTTTTTAGCTTTGTTTCAAGTGTGAACATAAATTTTCTATGTTTTTTTGGTTCAATTCGTTAAGCATACGACTTCATCCGTATAAAGTACACTATTGAAGAGGAATGAATACTCTTAAACAACAATGTAAGCACTCAAGTAGATATTAGTCTCATTGTAAATATGAACAATCTAAGCTAAAGAGAATTTATTGTGAACTCGATAGGTGCTAAACATCTTAATTACAATAAATTTCAAACAAAACAATATGAATTCTTCTTTAAAAAATATTGTTTTTCTAGCAACCTACCCATAAAAACTAGGGATGTTAATGAGTTAGATCCATCAACACACCACTAATCTAACACAACTCGCTTCAATCCACAAAAATCAAGTGGGTTTGAATACCAAATTCATCGATTCTATGCTATGTAATCTAACCTAAACCTAATAAAAAATCAAGTTGGTTTGTATACCAAGTTCATTGATTCTATGTTGTGTAATCCAACCCAAGCTTAATGTAACGAAAAACCTAGTATACTAAGGGTCTGTTTGGATTGGGTTATTCGAAATTATCTACCATCATAAGTTTTATGGGATTGTTTAGGAGAACTTCTAAAAACAACTTATGACAATTTTCGAAAACTTTTCTAACTTATTTTCTTAAGTTCTCTCATATGGCTTTTAAAAAGAACTTTTAGCATATACGAAAACAACTTAACTTTATTTTACCCTTTGCTATAGAAATAACTTATGTGAACTTATAAATAAACGTTTATCACGATAAATACTTGTGCTATAATCTTTAAATAAGATATTTATCCAAACAAGACCCAAGTCACAAACCCCAAAATAAAAACTCTAGTCACTTTCTCCTCTCTATGGTGCATCACATAAATAAAAGGCACATAGATGCCTTTGCTACTTTCAGTGTTTCATTGTGTATCTTTCACTATTGCGTTTCTCTCCCTACTCTAGTCACTAGTTTGTATAATCATCATTGCGACCTCACCACCCCATTGTCATTGAGGCCACTCATATATCCATTTGCTGATAGATGTTTTTAGAAATTTACTAATCGTGTATATATGTAATATTGATGATAATTTTAATTTTGGTTGTTATTTTCTCCATTATCTTCCTGTCATATACTGCACCGATGAAACTTTATGAAATCAGGGCACATGAGTTTGATGATAATTCCAGTTGAATGAACCGATCCACCATTGCTAGTTTGCTGCACCATTTATTGTTTTTTTAAGAGGATTGCTACACCATTCCTAGCTCCTACATCTATCGTAATTTTGTAGGTCACACATAAGGTGTTAAATAATCAATCAATTTAGTCCCAACATTATAACCGTCTTCTCAATTTGGTTTCTAAACTATTAAAATCAACTAAATTGGTGAGAGTGATAGATTAAGGACTAGATTGAATTTATACATAAGATTTCACTCAAGAATAGATATTGGTTTAACATTCTCAATTTTCTCTCTCGGTCACACTTTTCACCGCTGCATCCATGATCCAATCGCTAATCAACTTACTCGAAAGCCTAATATTTTTTTATCAAAAACAAAAGTCTAATCTAATCACAGTTTCAAAACAACATTTTAAAAACACTTCAACTAATCACGTCTGCCAAAAGGTAACGTCTCATAACTCAATTGTTTTTTAGACAGAATCATTTATCTTACCAATCATCATATAACTCGATTAATTCATTAATCGATCAATGGTGGGTGGGTCCAAATCAAAGTACAAATATATAATCATCATACTAATTTCATATTAAGGTTTCTAATCATTTACATAAATCTCTTCCGCACTAATCTTTCCATCAGATAACGAATCACAAAAAAAAACCATACTCTAAAACTAACATTAAAATTAACAAAATTATTTTTAAAAAAAAAAATAGATAAACCCTAAAATATGAATTCTATTCAACCTTCTTCCTCCGATAACAATGTCATTGTTCGTTAAGTGCTTCTTCTTCTTCTTGCTGATTCTCCTCCCCCGTCGTCGTCGGTTGCAAAAGCAGCGTCGTGAACGGCATATGACGATACCTACTCGCCGCGCCGTAATCCATCCCCGCCGGCTGAGACAAGTCAAGACGGCAGCTCGGCTGCTGCATCGGCAACGCCATACCGAAAATCCCTCCACCGCCGGGACCAACAGTCGTCACAGGCTGAACATGACAAGAAACCGACGGAACCGAGGAAGACTTAAACGGAGAAGAGGTGGAAACTGGACCGGCGGGGACAGTTCCGGTACCTGTAGCGGCGATGATCGACGGCTCAGCATGACGAAGAAGCCACTCGATTGTTTCACCGTCGGAACGGTGACCTAGCTCACGTGTGAGCTGGAAGATTCTAGCGGCGCAGAGTGGCGGCATACGGACACGGCGGCCACGGCCGTTAACTTTGGTGTGGCGGTCTTTGGTGGATCGAGAGGTAGGTCTTCGGACGGTGAGTTTGGTGTTGGGATCGGAAGAGGTGGTGGCGACGGTGGTTGTTACGGCGGTGGAAGGTTTGGTTTCTGATTGGGTTTGAGAGAATGTGTGGATAACTACCTCTGATGAAGACATTGTAGGGTTTGAAGATTGTGAAATTTTAGGGTTTTTGTTTTGTGAAAGTGATGAGAATCGAATCGAATTGAAGAGTGTTGTCGTTCTGTAAGAGAAAGAGAAATGGGTTGGATTGATTTTGATGACCCCACATTATATAGAAGAAGGCCCAGTTAGTGGATTATATAGTAGCGTTCATATCAGGTTAGTGGGCCTCCTCATTAGCACTATTTTTTTATGAGCAAAAATACTCATCTACCTCGTTGTCACAAAGACCTCTAATTCAAGATTAAATACAAAAAAGTTTTTGAATCTTTGTTTCTGTTATCACTTTAGTTTATAACGTTAAATAATTCTGTTAAGTGATTATGTGACACGAGTTTTACGATGATATGACATATGAGGTGTCACATGGATAAAGTGAAAGTAGAAAATTGTCACTGTTGTCTCTGACCCAAAAATCAATATCCCTAAATTGAATCTCAAATCCTTAAATTTCAAATCCCTAAATGTCATCCAATTATCTCTTTTGTTCAAAATCAATCTTTCATTAAACGTCAATTACTGTTCCATCTTTGACTATGCATACTTACGATCAGGGACCTTAGTGAGAGTACATGTTTACTGTCAAGACCTAACTGGTAGTAAGTACGCACAGTCAGAGACCTAACAGTAAGTTGGTATTTAATGGAAATATAGGTTTTGAACAAAAAATATAATTATATGACATTTAGGGATTTGAGATTTAAGGATTTAGAGATTTGAGATTCAATTTGGAGATATTGATTTTTGGTTCATGGAGCAAAATGACCATTTTCTACTTTCACTTTAGTCCCTGTGACACCTCATATGTCATGTCAGGGACTAAAGTGATAACGGAAGTGCAGAGTCAGAGACTTCTTTGTATTTAATCCTGAGTCAGGGACCTTTGTGACAGCGAGGTACGAAGTCAGGGACTAAAGTGACCATTTGCTATTTTATTTATTTTTTATACAATGATATTTTTTTAGAATTTAATTTAATGATTTTTTATTTTTATGTTTTTGAGTCTTTGATACAATGAATTTTGTTTGCATTATTTTAAAATATTTTATTTTTCGTTAATGAAGATTGAATCAATTGATAAGAAGTTAACTTATGTGAACGGTTGTGAGGGCAACTTTCGGGGTAGTATGAGAATTCTTTTGTAGATGTTACATCATTAGATCTGTTAATGCTCGTCAGACTTGGAGGTATGTTAAGACTATTTTTAAGTTTTGTGAAAGAAGGTATGTTTTCATTATGTTAAACCTTCGAAACGCAATTCACCTAAACTTATCATATGAAAAGAATATATTCTATTGATAAAGACTAATTTTTGTTGAATTAAATGAATTTATTTAAAGAAGTAAAACCTTGAAATATAGGATTTTATTTTGACCGTTTTTTTAAATTTTAATAAAGGTAAATGAATTTTAAGTCAAGAAAGCATAACTCATACATTGTATGTAATTTTCCTTTTATTCAATATAATTTAAGTTGGGGGAAGTCCATAAAGACTGTGAATTTTTTGTTATATTATTAATATTATAAAAAAGTATTTAAACTAATGACTATTATTATTTCATATTTATTATTGAAACTAATTTTATTAAAAGAATATAAAAGATTGAAATTCTCAAAATGCTAAGTACCATATACAAAAAGTGTTAGATACACTTCCCATTTTTTTTACTTGTTATATATATTTTTTATTTTGTTGATAGAGGTGTAGTGTAACATATCAATTTGGATACACTTTTCTATGAAAACTATTTAGAATTTTTTTCTTTTTAAAAGAAATACGAAAACTCTTCCATCATTGGAGAGGGT
>Ga0315913_1000968_pt1 | contig 29381 bp, 14 predicted proteins | sample MpolsnodulesMG_FD_207736 | JGI IMG/M metagenome (GOLD analysis project Ga0315913, IMG submission 207736) | Medicago polymorpha root nodule microbial communities from Los Angeles, California, United States - small nodules | ecosystem: Host-associated > Plants > Roots > Nodule | place: USA...
ATTGAAATTGTGTAATTAATTTATAATAAAGTCAAAAACAATTTCCTTTTATGGTAATAATTCCCTTTTATGGTATGCTTAACCAGTGCCCCGGGGGCACCGGTTAGCAGGACCCAAATAATAAATACATTTAGTAATTTGAAATGGGGTTTAGGACAAAAATTTAGTCAAATAAAAGCTTAGATATATAGACAATGAGAGTAATAAATTTCTTAACCAATTCACTTAAAATACTTGATAGAAAATGGAAAGAAGAAATAGTAAAGAATTGTGCATTAAAAATGTGTCTGACAGCAATATACTGAACATTAAATTGATTGCATGAAAATTCGATGCTAAACAGTGTCATCTACAGAGCTAACATGGACCCTCCACACTGCAACTTTTTCATGCAAACAATGTCTCGAGCTACTCAAAAAACAAACAAATTTAATAAAACGACGACGCATAATAACAATAAGATAATTTTATGGATGAAAACAAGGTCCTTCAAACCAGGCATCACCTCAGTGGTCGTTTTCTACCTTCTCAATACGGCAGCATAGTTGTAGGAACTTTGCAGGTTTCATCAGATCTGACGGCTGACATAAACCTTCATTCATTCATTCAATTGTCGTCCACGACATTGACATGACACGTGTTTCTTATACTCTTGTAACGAGGTTTGAAATGAATCATAGTGTAATGATGAATAAATTATTTGAAGTGTTTGTGTATGTGTATGAGATTTATGTATTATGCGTGTCTAGCTGTGTACCTAGCTATGTCTGTAACTTAACACAGTACTAGTACTACTCCTTCATCAATGGAGTATATAGCTTTACTTTACTTTACTAGACTTTGGACGAGTGTATATGTATACATTTTCTTTAATTTTCTTCAAGGATTTCTCTTATTACTACTATTAAACTAGCCTGTTTCCTTTAAAGGGTTGTTCTCTACCTCCTTCAGTTACTACTATTATTTTGACTCTTATGTGTCATCTGCTGTAAATTACGTACTCCTAGTATACCTATGCTATTTAATTGTTCTCAAACTACCTATATAATTTTTCAAACCTAACTCTTTTGATAAAGGGTATGTTAGGGCAAAAGTTGAAAAGTTAAAATTGGAATTAAAACATAATTTTTTTGGGTAAAATACAACATATTGGATTTAGTGTTTGTAAAATTAAAATTTGACCAAATTTATAAAATAAAACAAATTTCTAATTAATATTTAGTTTTTCAATTAACATAATACGAGTAAAATTTTGAGGTAAAAAATAATAAGTTATAAACTCAAACGTTGATTAAAGTAACTTATGAAAAAAATACTAAACTAGGAGGAAAAAAACACGCTTATCATTTGAGTCATAAAAACTTATCATTTATAATGAGCCCATATGAATCGAGCTCGATGTAAAGTCTTGAGTTTATAGTGCTCACATACCCTGCAAATCAACCACTTGCGCTTAATACGTAGCTTTAGGATTATTTTGTATAAACTAAACGTTAAATTAGGTAGTTCATGTATTTTAAATAGTCTTAAATTGTCGTTATAAACTCTTGAGTTTATAGTGCTCATACACCCTGCAGATCAACCACTTGCACTTAATAATAACTTTAGGATTGTTTTGTATAAACTAAAACTTAAATTTAGATGATTCATGTATTTTAAGTAGAGACTTAAGTTGTCGTACTCACCCATTAACATTATCTTTTCATTAATTCAAATGTGAGATAATTGATGAGATAAAAGTATAATTAACAAAGAGAAAGTTATTAAACGTAAAACGAATATTTTAAAAAAAAGAAAAAAAGAATGTTTATTTTGGTCAAAGTGGTTGGTTTTAGTTTTGTTTTTTTAAATAAACGAATGATTACTATATTATTATAAGTTGAAGGTACATTTCTGAAAGGTAGGGTCCTAGTACAGAAGTGACGCTGCCAAATTGAAACACTTGCATGGCAAGTTTTTCAAAAGTGAAAAAGTGTGACAGATGAAAATGAGACTACGTCAAAAAAGAAATGAAACAAAATGTTCCCAACTTTTTTTTCTGCGCAATTACTTTTTCTCTTTTTCTTTTAAGTTTTAGGATGAGATTAAGATATATATAAAAATATTGCTTTACGCTGTGTGAATTTGGTTTATTTTTATATATTATCAGTATATATTGTTGAATATATGCACAAGTTGATGATTAGCTAAGTTGATTTTTAGCTCATTATTACTAAAGCTAACTTCCAAAGGGATGTAGACTGGATATAGAACGTTCAACATAATCAATCATTGTTTAACATATTTATGAAGTTATATATAATGCACCAAAATCAAATGATGAGATAACTTTGTTGTAAAGAAGTGAGGAAACAAAGAAAACTATATATATGTGTGTTCAATGTCCACCTTTGTCTATGAAAATTTAGAGGAATGTCGTTTCCTTTCCTTTTAAGTAAACAAGTTTCACCTATAAAATTCATGGAAATTTGCATGGATATCTAATAATAAATGTCTTAAAGCATGAGTTGTGGGACTTGCGTGTAGAGATTAATTAAAGTTTGGAATAATTAACTTAACAAATCATGCTAAGATTTTTGGTAGAATTTAATATCTGGATTTGGTAATGGTAAATATCGATATTTGGTGAAGTCTACAATATGGATCATGGAGTGTATAAGTGTATTAGTTCAACCTCATCATATTTGTTAGAATTAAGCACAAATTCTACCGATGAATTTTTATTGAGACACGGGTTGAGACAATGAGATCACTTATCCCCTTTTATGTTTCTTTTAGCTGCTGAAAGATTGAATTCTCTATTTAGTGCTTCAATGAGTGTTGCTCATTTTAAAGGCTTCTTGGTGGGAGACAATAATTTTAGAGTGATTCATCTTGTTGGAGTACAAAACTACTATGAATGAAATATCATAGATTATCAGATAAATAAGAGTAACATTCATATCTTTTGTGACAATACTTATGCTATATGTTTCACAAAGAATCCTATTTTATACTCTGATGCCAAAAATATTAAAATTAAACATTATTTCATTAGAGACCAAAGGGAATATTGAACATTGTTTCATTAGAGATTATGTATAAAAAGGTATTATTAATATTACATTTATAAAAAAATGATGTCCAAACACATACTTTGACAACATACAAACACCATGGGAAATTTTGATATTTTTTAATTTAAATTAGAAGGGCGACTCATCGTTTCCCTATTTTTCTTCTCGCCGTTTCACCTGTATATGTGTTTTATTTAGTGTCAAGTTATCACTGCCGTAAATTTATTGATACTGACCATCAATGGTTATACATTTTTACAAAACCCCTTGGTGTAGATGGATTTGAATTTATAAAGAAAAACGATTTAAACATTCACTATGTAAAGGAATTAATTTAAAAAGGTATGCTAGTTTCAGTTACCAGATGCATAAAATACGTATACACTATAACACTAGAAGATGAAAACCTACGGTCAATGATGCACGAAAAAGATGTAAACTTATGGTCAATGATGGACGAAATCGTCAAGTGCACCAAATTGTAATATGTGATAAAGTAGTAAGTTTATCGTCTCCACAGTGATTCACGTTCAACTTAGCAACTAACAAAACTTATTTAGAGTGTATATAGAAAAGAGATGTAAATAGGGTTGTAGGGTTTGACTACCCTGCCCAATGGAAGATTAGGTTTGTGATTTAGAGGTTTAACGACGATTAGAAAATCCTTGAATCTCCCTTCGTCTTTATTGGAATTAACTTAGTAAAACATTAGTTATGTGGTGTCTACTTATGATTTAAGAAACTGGTTTTTAGAACTCCTTATTAACCATAATGACAACATGTGTCGTAAGTTAACATAGTTAACGTTACGGTGTTATCGGAAGGAAGAATTAGAAATCATGTGGATTCATACTTAATTTTACGAACTATAATTAATAATTAACCAATCGAGAGGTTTAATTGCACATGGCAACATACATCATAATAAAACAATAGAAAAACATACTCTAAAGAGAACAAGAGGAGGATGGAGATCCTCTGCCCTGGACTCTAATGTTTGACCCTTGCCTTGAACCGTTAGCTTTCTGAATGAATAAGAATGTGTGCAAGGGTCTCTATTTATAACGTATGATTACTTAGGATTTAAGAGAAGAAAACTGAGATTTTTGCACCAACCAGTTTGAGAAACAAGCAAAGGGCAACTTTTGCCCACAAAAAAGCGCAACAACACATACAAAGGGTGTAGGAAGCGCATAGCCTGTGCACATGATGTGCATGAGGCAGCCCCTGTGTGTGAATTCTTGTGTTTTCGTCCCTTTTTCGATAGTTCTTCCCTTTTGGAAACTCCTAGGAACTTCAAATGAATTTTCTTCATCTTTTATTGTCTTCAAAAACCTTCTAAGAACCATTGTTCTTCAAACTTCATATCCTTGATCCTTCATGTAATGTCTTGATTTGTTGTTTTACATGATTTCTCAATACAAAACACTCAAAACACATATGGAGTTGCATGATTTAGTATAAAAGTGAATTACAACAACTCGAGTGAAAACAATACAATATGTTTCTCAAACCATTGACAACTCTTCTAACTCTCATGTTATTTGTCTACAAATGCAAAGAAAGGTACTAAAAACATAGCCAAAATTATCATATTATGCTCTGTCATCACAAACCCCAAACTTAAATTGTTGTTTGTCCTCAAGCAACACAATAGAAAGAAGTTACAATTTACATGAATTTAAAGAATAAGAACATACCTTCCAGAGATTTTGCTCAGATTGTTACTCTTCCCACCATTAGACTTAAAAATCTTACCACTTCAATGCAAGCGGAATCGACTTAAAGAAGATACTTTTACTTTAACCCACATACAATTCCAAGATACACATATGTATCTCCTAAAGCCAGCGGCGATGGTCACGACATTTGCCACACTCCAGTCGTCATGTGATTGCACCTTGCTATGAGATTGAAGCAATTCTATACAGACATTCAAGTTATATATCATCATACACACACATATAAAGGTATTTTCAAGGATATGGATGAGGTTAAGGTGGGATATATTTGAAAAAGTAGGCTAACAAACACTTTGAAGTTAGTTCCTAAGGATTCCCTAATTGAAATACTTTGAAAACTTTCATCAACCATACATGTAACTTCATTTACAATTAGTGTCACAACCAATGATATGAGGTACTAGGTTTCAATTTTGAGCCAGTTCAAAGAATATTGGTCATTAGTATAACTAGTTATTCTTTCTTTTTTTTCTTTTATTTTTTTTTAATTTACTTTTTTTATCTTGATTATGATTTTTTTTTTTGTACACCATCATTTTGATATTTTATCTACATTTTTATTTCTTTGATAACTAAGTTCTACTAGTACCACACCCTAAATTGCTAATTGCAAAGATCAACCTCAAACTTAATTTCAAACCATGACAAGTATTTTACTACCCTATTGATGGTCAGATATGGCAAGTGTACCAAATCGTTTACCAAATAATAAAGTGATAAGTAGAGTATCGTATCCACATGGATTGTCATTTCGTCCAAACAATTCTCGTTACTTATTTTTTGTAAGTTGACGATATAAAAGTTAAGGGTTTAAAAGTTGCAATTTTTATCTGCTAGCAACAGAGCAAGTTTACCTGTTTTTGGTTGCAGAAAAGTAAACAGCGGTTAGGATTCTTCTAATCCCCTCTGTTTATATTGTTGGATATTAAATAACAATAATGTCGTGTTTATTTATCTTAGGTAGACTATACAAGTGATGAGGCCATTGAGACGTTTCTAACCTAGTCAGTTGTCAAGTTGCACCTGCTAATCGCACAATGATCCTTACGTGCGGGGTCTTACTCTCCCTGTTGATTATAGGTCTATCCCTTCGATGGCTAACTGCACATGCTAATCGCACAATGATCCTTTCATGCGGGATCTTGTTAATTCAAAGGTAATTTAAGCATAGACTTAAATTAGTGTTCCAGTTTTTCCCAAGGCAATGAAGGCCAAGGTTCCATTAGGTTAGCTCCTCTATGAATCTTAGGACACTCATAGCACACCCTCTCTCGCACTAAGTAGTTCTACAAACGGGCAACCCTATCTTGTCTACCTTACCAAGTGTCTAAGAGGATCGTTCTATCTAGGTTTTTTCCCCGAAGTCGCTTGTTTCCTTAATTGATAACCAATTACATTCTAGGTTCAGCAGAGTTACTACTCAATCTTAGTAATGTCACCTCCTAAGTACATACTACTAGGGTCAACTTGCTTTCGGTATCTTTCGCTAGTTACTAACTAATTACTTCCTAGACAGATAGTTACTAGTATAATGCTATAAATATCAAGATATAAGTAGCAAGATAGTAATAACAATGTTAGACCCTGTCACAACCTAAGTACGTAACCTAGGGTTATGCTCCTTTGAAATAAATAACTAGATAAAACTTAATAACGAACAAAAAATAAATAAAATATAAACGACATTCTATTAAATAAATATCCAACAAAAATAAACAGAGGTTCATCTTAGAACTCTAACCTAAAAAGAATTAGTTACAAATGGTAACTAAAAACAAATTACTAAAGATAAAAACATACCCTAGAAAATCAAGTAGAAGATAGAAACTCTCCCGAAGCTCCAAAGTTGCATTCCTCCTGAACTGCCACAGTTCTGAACGAGAAATTCTGAATGAGGAAGGATATTATTTATAGTGAGAGTTTCTACATGGGTCTAGGCTAAAAGTGAGGGCTTTACCCATAATAAAAAGCGGAAAAAGACGCCTGCGCTCTAGATTTTTGCATGCACGGGGCGCATGGGAAATGCTCTAGACGTAGGGAGTGTGCCTCAAAAAATGCCCTAGGCGCGTCAAAAATGTTCTAGGCGCATGGTATGTGAATTTCATAGCCTAGGAATTTTTCCCTTGAGCTTGGCGCATATCATTTGATCATGGGCCCAAATTCTCCGATTTTCCGACGTTTTAGGTCTTCGTCTACAAATAAATTGCCTCGGAACTATAGAAAAAATTCCTCCCTCTTGTAAGTCTCTTGAGGCCTCTTGAATCTTCATTCTTAGTTTTCCTAAGTCTTCACAATTCTTCAGATGTTCTTGATTTGCCGATTTGCATGATTTCTTCGTGAATTACTCCAAAAACACCCTAAAATTGTTATGTTTCGGAAAAACTAGAATTAGAGACTCAAATACAGAAAACATTATAAAAGTCCTGAAATCATAGGCAATTGTTTTAATACTCCTCCTTTGTGCTGCTAAATCCTACTAAAAAAGATGCAAAGAATAACGTAAGATGACTTGTCATCACAACCCCAAACTTAAATTGTTGCTTGTCCTTAAGTAAAGAAAGAAAAACATAATTTATTCTTTGCATTTTTTTCCCAGGAAAAACAACCTTTTCGGGAGTTGTGCTTATGAATCATTCATCACATTTATAGTAAAGCAGCAACTATCTTACCACAGTACATTCAAGCGGGTCCAGATTGGTGAAAGGAACCTATATTCTCAGCATACCCTTTTCTATGATACACGTATGTATCCCCTAAAGACATGGTCACGAGATTTTCCCACTCCAGTCGTCGCATTAATATACCTTCCTATGAATTTGAAACAATTCTAAACAGACAGTCAAGTTAAAGTTATTCACACACTTAGATGACTTTGAGGGTTATAACTTCGCTTAGGTTAAAAGGGGATATAATTTGGGAAAGTAGGCTAACAAAAGAACTCGGAGTTAGTTCACTAACCTAAGGATTCCTTCTAAACATTAATGCACTGCCATTCTTCCTTCCTTGATTCAAACAAGACAGATAAATGAATAGAACTATTTGTCTTTTTATTTTTGACAGAATCATATCTTTTTTTTTTGGAGAGACCATTTTTTTGTCTCTTGATCTTTTTTTCCTTCTATTTTTTTGTGTGTAGATCCATGGTCATCTACATTTCTTTTTCATTTTTTTTCTTGCAAATGTGTTCTATTGTTACCCCATCTCAAACTTAAAATGTTGCTAATTCCAAAGAGTAACCACAAACTTAGTTTCAAAGCATGTGCAGTCATAATAATACCTATTTAACTGCAAGTGAAATCAAACAGGTTGCATTTAAAGTGTAAGACTGTGACATGATTCGTCACTAATAAAGAAAGAAGTTTTTCATCTTGGGGCTCAAAGTGGCTTCACAAAGGTTAATAAGATTATAACATGGTGGCTTGAAAGGCTCAAGGTACCAAAGAAAAATTGCCTCTTGTGTAATATAACTTAACCGATCGTCCGTAGAGAAAGGCCGCAAATACAAGCAAAAATAACATTCATATGGAACACTTATATATATATATATATATATATATATTGGAAGCATTTAAGTATCTAACAATCTAGAATGAATATGGAAATATTTGGCTCTGAATCTCATCGGTTATGCTATTCGGAAAATAGATGGTGATCCTATAAGCACCTTCACTAGCAAGCCCTATAAAGTATCGTGCTCTTGAATGTAAGGGTAAACTAGCCTCCGCCTAAAATACTTTGAATGAATACCTAAGACTAAAATAAATTTAAGCATAAAAGGAAAGGTTGTATATGTAAATGCAAAAGAAATAAATTTTTATTAGATAATACTTGAAAGAAAAAGCAACAAAAAAAGAAAAGAAACTGATTAGTCAGGTCATCTCAGTTTAGTAAAAAGAAAAAAAATGCAAAAATTAAAAATAATGAGTTGCCTCCCATTCAGCGCTTGTTTAATGTTTGAGTGCCGGCGGTCAATAGGTTGCCTCCTATTCAACGCTTCTTTTTCGTCTTGAGCCTGAAGGTTCCCATGGGTTGCCTCCCATGCAGCGCTTCATTTTACGTCTATTAGCTCGACGCCCCGATCCTGTTAGGATGGCTTATATGAAAGAAATAACACATCATCCTTCTTCTTTCTCTTGTTCGGAAGGAACTCCATGAATTTTGCAAGGAGAATTAAGTGTTCCTGTCCTCCTCAAGTGACACTGAGACTCTTGCAGCAATTGATTCTTGTTTTGAGTCTCTGATGTCACAAAGTTTGATAAAAGCTTTTCTTCTTGCACCATTACGTTGTTCACCACTCGATCCGAACTTTTGATTGATCCTTCTGCAAATGTTAGATTGACAGTTGATGGTAATGCCAGAATACTTTCGAGCTTTCCTATTAGCTATGTTGGAGTCAAGTTTATACCTTCACGTAGGCTACATTGAGCTTCTTTTATGGACAACTTCCCAATAGAGTTGATACTTCCAGGGTCTTTCTTCTTTAGAGGTAATCATCCTTGAAATATTGTCTTACAACTTCCAGTAAAAATAGCAAGGTCTTTTCTCTTCAACTTCTATGGATATGACAACTTGCTGGAGTCAGGGAGTTTGCAAGGGTTCTCACTTTCATCAAGGATTTGCCGTCTACTCATTCTTAAAATGGAATCTTTATCGACAAGAGGCTCGAATATTGGGGGTATTCTGCTTCTCTTTGAACTAGGCTTGAAGTGTTGGTTGCACTTCTAGCGTTTATTCCTTCTTAAGATGAGTTTCTGACAACTAGGCTTAAAAGTTTCAAGTTGGTCCAAAACGTTACTCACGTTGGAATAAGTTAGTACGAATATATCCAACAGTCTCTTTAGTGCCTCGTGTGTATGAAAATATAACTGATAGTCCATAGAGAACGACCGAAATTTCGAGCAAAAATAGTAATCCAACATGGAACACTCATAATGAAAGAAAAGAGTATAAACAAATTAGAATGTATGTTTGGCTCAAAATATCACCAGTTATTTTTAGGCCTAATTGCATGTTTGACCCCTTATGTTTATTTTAGTTTTCAAGTTGGTCCCTTATGTTTTAAAAGTTTCAAGTTGGTCCTTTACGTTTTAAAAGTTTCAAGTTGGTCCAAAAAGTTGCTCACATTGGAATAAGTTAGTCCCTTCCGCGACATGATATTGAGTTTAATAAAACTAAAAACATTTTTAAAAAATGTTTTAAAACTGATTTTCTAAATAAGTTAAGTTCCATCACTCATATTGTCAACTCGAATCTTTAAATGTTATGTGACTGAAGGGACTAACTTATTCCAACGTGAGTAACGTTTTGGACCAACTTGAAACTTTTAAAACGTAAGGGACAAACTTAAAACTTTTAAGACATAACGGACCAACTTGAAAACTAAAATAAACATAAGGGATCAAACATGCAATTAAGCCTTATTTTTAACAGAATTGTAATGGTGACTTTTTCTTAGAATCTTTCGCAGCAAGCTCCAAAAGTTATCTTGCTCTTGAACTTCATAAGTAAGCTAGCCCTCTGCTGACAATGCTCAGAATAATTCTCCAAGACTAAAACAAAATTTTAGAGATTTTTTGAAAAGGAAAGTTATGTAATTTATGTAAAAACAATGCGCCTAGTCGCGAGTTAGCAACATTAAAAGAAATAAATTATGAGATTGAGTGGCTGTGTAAAATAAATGACTTAAATTTAAATGACTAAAAATAAACATATGGGTTGCCTCGCCTTCAGCGCTTGTTTAGCGTCTCAAGCTTGACACATTTGTCTAAGGCGAGCTTGGGAACCCTAAACCTTCGGGTTCATTGTCTTATTCTTCCTCATCTAAACAACCTCCTTCAGAACTGACCATCCATGGTCTTCTTTTGGTTCTAACCCTCCATAAGCTTCTTTAGACAATGAGTATTCTTCTTCAGGTTCTGACTCATAGGAATGTTCCACAAGAGCTTCAAATGTTCCCCAATCGTCAGCAAACTCCATAGCCAAGTTGTATTCATTTAATGGTGGAGTCACCTTGTAGCATTGATAGTAAAATTGGATCTTACAAACACCTCCTTATGCTCCAAGTGAACCAAAGCTTTAGCAGTTTCCGTGAATGATCTTCCTATAATTAGTGGACAGTCTTGCTCTCCTTTATCCTGTGCAACAATAACATCGATTTCAAATTGAAATCCATTAATGTCAATCAACATATTTCTCACCTTTCCCACATGTTCTGATTCACTGCCATCTACAAGACCAACATTCATAAAACAAGGTCTTAAGTTAATCCTCCAATCTGGTTGAAAGTGGATAGTGGCATCAGATTGCTACCTGCACCCAAATCACACAAAGCTTCTCCTACAAAAACACCCCCTACAATAACAGGGACATTAAAACATCCAACATCTCCTTCCTATCATGGTACCTGAAAATCACAAATAGCACAACAATTTTGAGTTAGACAAATAAACTCTTTATTAGATGGCTTCTCTTTCAGTTTCAAGAACTCCTGCAAAAATTTCATGCAACAAGGACTCTTTTTGACCACTTCTTTGATGGACATTTTCACTTCAAACCTTTCTAAAGCTTTTACGAGCACTTGGAAATTTTCATTTTTTTTTGATGCTCACCAACTTCTACTCCCAGACCAAGAATCTTGTATTCTTCAAGGTCATGTCGTGTATCTACCTCAATTATTGTCTTTGATACTTCAACATTCCCCATGTTTTTCATCTTCCTTCTAGTTTTGTTTTTCTTTGGAGACTTCTTTCCTAACATGGACATCACATCCAAGGTTGGTATTCGTTTCTCCTCAGAAACCACTTCATCAACTACTTCTTGAGTACTAGACTCAACCATACTTAGATTCCCTCCCTAATCAACTTTTCCTCAAGCATTTCCCTTATGCTCCTCCGGTTTGTCTCAAACCTTCTTGTCTGCCACTTTGGTTCCTTTTGCCTCCTTGGAGTTGTTTGGGAGTGCGCATGATGCACATGAGGCATCCCCTGTGTACGAAATCTTGTGTTTTCGTCCCGTTTTCAATTGTTCTTCCGTCTGATGGATGCCTTCTAGTGTTGGTTACGTCTTGTATTTATAGACATATCTTGACTTAATTTTAAAGTAACCTAATATTCCATCTGAGTAAGATAATAAGGTCCAATAACTCAAAAAGTGAAAGCATCTCTATCTGCCTTCCCTAAAGTAACTAACTCTCGCAACGTGTAGCTCTTAGAACACGACACAAACCATGCATCCCATGTCTGTGATGACGATACTCCAAGAATTAACATGATAAACTTGTAATAAGTATAGAATTATCACGAGGTTGTCTGGTTTGGGTGACTTTGACATGTTTGAAGGTAGTTTTACCGTTGTTGCTCTTCAATGATTTTTTGAGTGATTACTATACAAAACTTAATTAAAACATATGTGCACTAACTATTTTTACTCTAAAATGATGACAACACGACAATAAAATCCTATATGATTTTTTGTCATCAACCCTATGATTTTGGTCCACATGCATCTGACAATATTACCGAAAAAAATTATTCCTATTACTACACTATCTAAAGGAAATATTATTTGGATTTTAATCTAAAAAGTATTTTCTGCACCTTGAGTGACATTTCCAAAAAGGATGGATAAAAGATAGGAATACTCTCAAAAACCTGAATGATAAGCACAATTCTGCCACAAATGATAGCAAACTTACTAGTCCATGAGCAAAGTATCCTAACGTTTATCATCAGTAGTCAAGTTAAAATCCTCCTAAAATTTATCACGATTGGGGTCCGAATACATATAAAAGGAATAACCTCCACTTTACTGTTGATAAACATACTTTTGCTCAAGTTCACTTGTAATAAACATACTTTTCGTTAACCAAAAGTTCTCCATGCATGCCTTCCCAAGTTTTTTTTTATTGGAAAAACTTATTAATAACCAAGTTCTTGCACAAGATGAACAAAGACACGCAACACAAGACATAAACAACAAAGCACATGGAGTCGTGTATAGGTGAAACACCGAAAAGAAAGCACATACACCTCGTACATAAAAACACCAAAAAAAGACACTTCTACCACCAAAACCAAAGCCAAGACAAAAAATCATTGCCAAACCCCCACATAATTGTAGAAACCAAAGTTAAGCCAAAACCTTAAACTTCATCGGAAATGACCATCGAAACAAGTTCCAAACACCCATTGCCCGCTACTCGCACCAACAACCCTTCCAGACACAATCAAACTGACCAAAGCCCCGATTACATCACCACACCTACTCCTTCCACAGTTGAGCCCAAATAAACACCCGAAAAGCATTTAATCCAACACTCATTTGGATTTGGCTACCAATCGACCCTCGTTCCTCTAAACAAGACACCATAATAAGCCCAAATAATTTTCGTCTAGAAACCGACTCCTGATCTAGAAGCAGAAGCGACCGACCTACTATACTCTAGAAACAAATCATTAAGGCATCACCTCAACTCCTAGACTATAGGATAAGACACCATAACCAGCCCAAAAACATGAAACTAGACACTAACTTCTGATTTTAAAGCAAAACCGATCGGTCCACCATAATACAGATGATAAATCATGAATGCAAACAATAGTGGAGCAACAATGCAAACATGACCAGACCAGAAGAAAAAAAAGGCTCACCTCAAAAAACCACCTAAAGTCGAACCACCCAAAACCAAAAACAGCCAGAAATCAAACCACGAGCCAATAAAAAACAATCTAAAATCTACAAGAGATGGCGGCGACAGAGTGGACCCAAATCAGAGGTCAACATAAGCAGATTGTGGAAGACAAACCAAAATACCCCTAAAACAAAAACAACCCACAAGCTCTCTATTAACATCAAAACAACCAAAAACTAACCAGCACGAAAAAAAAAGACATCGTCAATGTTCCAACTTTCAACCCAACACCAATAATCGCCACCTTGTATTACAGAAACCAACAACCACCTACAACATTGTAACCTTGTGACACCAAAACCAACAACCTCTAGCATTAATGGTTACTAAACGCAACTAAGTGGCTAACACTTGCCCCCACGAAGGGTATTCAAACATGAAACCTTGAAATTAGGTCCAACAACCACCACCCTGATATAAGGTCACCACATGATGATGATAAAACGACCAATACGTTCAACAAAACCAACACCAACGGATCTAACACCTCACCGACTCAAGATTACAGTCTCAGATCATGAAGGACCAAATCGAAGAAAAACACAAAAAAGAATCGCAGCACTAACCAGAATCTCAACACCGTTAGAAAGCAACTACAACTCCACTGGCATGGTGGAGGCGACCGTAAATGGTGAACAAAGAGAGCGAACACAACTCACCACCCTCAACCGCACATCCGCCACCCAAAAAAAAGATCTAGAGTAAACAGAACCCAAGCGCACACGATGACGGCGGAAGGAGAGGGTGTGATTGAGCGCATGAGATCTACGACCACATCGGAGTATAGCAACCGCAAACAGGGTGAAAAGATAGCGCAATGGGGACCTCGCCGCACCATCACTGCTCTAGTCTACATGGTAAAGAAAGAAATTTTATTTTGTAGGGGAGAAGTACGGCGGTTAAGGAGGAAGGGAGAGGTCAGAGGATATGGGTTTAGAGAGATGTTTTAGGATCATGATTGCATGCCTTCCCAAGTAATTAGCGTATTATTTGCATATTAGAGACGAGAAATCATTAATCCTCCATTATCCAATCCAAGTCAATCTCTTGAAATATACCTAGCTAGTGCGCCTGTCTCATGCATCAAACTGCTCAGACGCTAAAACCCTTGGCAAAAATACGAAAGGTGCCATTAAATTCCCTTGTTTGATCTCCCGTCATGAGTGGTAAGTCAACTAGATCAAATTCGCCTAGGAATGCATTAAAGCAACAATAGGGACATTCCAACCCACATCCATGACAAATGTGAGTGATAATTCTGAATTCTTAAGAACATAAATCAACTCACGTTTGTTGGGAGTGCTTAATTTTATTAAGTCCAAATAAAGTCATAATTAATCTGTTTTCCCAATGTGAAAAACAAATTATCTAAGCTTGACTAGGTTCGTATTCTCTTGAACACTTTACTCAAAATTTTCAATCTTTTCCCAAAGTCCATATTTATTCATAAATTCTCTCTTTTGTTCCTAAAGTGTAAAGTATACCTATATGCTTAGGATTATAGGATTTGGAACCCAACTTCTTTGGTGGAAAACATCTAAATATATTTCATAAACATAAAGTGCTCCATTACAATTACCAAGGATCACTTCATACTTTAACATACCTAAAAGCTTCCCCCCTCTCTCTCTCACGTCTCTTTCTCTCTCAAATTGCAAAACATTACAAATCAATTAGATTTCATATATTTACCAAAGAAAAATATAATATGTTGATTTGGATCTAACACAATGAACTCTGATAGGAAGGCCATGCTTTTTCACCCTACCCCCCTCTTCTTTTGTTGCTTTCTGTCTTTCTTGTCTCCTTGTGTTTCTTTCTTTAGCTCCTTTTACTTTTCTTTCTTTCTTTTTTTCTTTTAGCTTTCTCTTTCTCTGATTTTCTCACCAGCTTCCATTGCTCTAACTCTTTCAGTTTCAGAGACATGTAGTAGTAAATAATGAATAATATATTTTTTCAGAGGCTAGGGTGAAATCTCAAAGAGGTTGGCCTAGGGTGAATTCCAAATCCAAATTAGGTTTCTTTGGGCTTGATCCTGATAGGTTTGTAGATGAACTGCCATCTGATATTCTCTCATAGCTTAGACACTTTGGATCCATTTCCTTCTGAAAAAACAAATAACAATAAATTAGTATCAAAGATCAGAATAAAGTATTTTATTACAAAAAAGATTGGAAAAGGGAGAAATTGTTTTTAATTAATGTGAAGCTAACGACCATTAAAATAACAAAATCAAATTCTTATCATTGAACTGACATATCATGAACAAAAAGCTATATATAAAAAAGTATAACAAATACTACGACCACAAAGAAATTAAAAAAAATGATAAATGATATCTAAATTCAACGTGATTGATAAAAAAAATAAAAATCAACGTGTTGTCGAATAGGAACTCATTTCAAAAGAAACGGCAATAACTCGTCATTTGGTTCCTATATAACTGCTGCATGGTTCAGTGGTGCATAGAACCATTGGATCTAAAAAGACAATAAAGTTCTTTAAATCAAATGACTCTGCCACTGTACCATGCAACATTTATATAGAGGATTCGACTCTCATTACTCATAGCAAAAGGCAATGACTTCTTAGAATAAATATTGTGTTATGATGAGAATATGATTAAAGGGATAAAAGAAGAAAATAAATTACTGAGAGTATGAAAGGGAGTATATAGTATAAGAGAACAGGTTAGAGGAATCAAAGGACATTTGACTCAGAAATAATTAAAGAATATTTATATGAACGAGGGAAAGGAAATTTGAGATGGGGCACACCTAAAAGCCTGCCAAGTGCTATAGAACTTGCATGTTCATGTGCTATAGCTTCCAATTATTTTTGTGTATGTATATAAAACATTATACCATTCATGCAGTCGTGTGTGTATTTATTAATTTATTTATTAATTTTACTCAACTATATAAATTATCATATCGTATAGTCTAGACCATTGATAATTGAGTCAAATGAGGCAGGTTTAATAGGGGGTTCTATTATATAGTCATTTTCAATATGGTCAATTAATAACTCTTAACTAGAGGAACCTTTTTTACATCACAAATCGTTTTTAACCTTTTGTAATTGGTAAATGTGAAAAGGACTAGTCTAACCATTTGAATTTGTGAAGGACAAAGCAGCTTTATGCAAAGCCTTTTTTTTCTTTCTTTTTTCTCATTCATCTCCATAATAATGTGCATGGCAATATGAAAAAGATCAAACGTATTTCCTTTTCTTCTAAAAATCCCTTTCATGCATTCCAAACACATGCTTTGAAATTTGTGTATAATTTTAATAACTTTTTTCAAAACAAAAGGCTTAACCTTTGGAATATAAAGGGGGAATATATTACCTCAAGAGATTGCATGTTTCCAATAGAATCAACCTTTGGTTTACCATGTAACCAAGCTTCCCTATTACAACCAAACACAGAGAGAATATTTCTCATTACTTGAAGCCATGTAAAAGAAAAGCAAAACTTAAGGAAAGAAATTCATCTTTTTACCATCTTACTCATATGCCTTTTACTTATTCTAAAGATTGGAATAAAGTTTATGCTATTCCAATTGATATCACATATATTCCATTTATTCTATGACTATATATAATATAGGAGTATTCATGGAAGTTTCAAAGGGAATATTTGCTTTGGTTTCAAGATTTCTAATTATGGGACTACAAGGGCTTAGCTTTGGCACTAAGTTTCTCATTTGTTGGGCCCCATACAAGAGCTTAATGTTTGAACCCCACAAAATCCTAAGGAAAGAGATATTTCTATTATTTTAAGGAAGATTTTTGGAAAATAACAAATACTTCTACTTCTTTGAAGAGTATGAGTATGTGTATTACTTTTTTTACTTCCTCTTGAACCATCGGAAGAGAGTATATATTATTGTTACACCATCATGGATTTTGGATGCTCATGGTTTGTGGACAGACAAAACAAAGCAAACTCATGAAATGATTTATTCTTTTTTGTGAATTTTTGAGCCTAACCATGTTTGCATGTGAGGTTGAGTGAGTGATCAAGAGAGAGGAAAGAAAAGAACAAAGAAATGTGTCTATGAATAAGACATGCATGCAATCGTTTTATTTATATTAGTATTTTCCATCGTATATGCATGACTTGCAAAAACATAGTACAAAATATAAATATTTTAAAAAACATGACAAAAGAATTCCCACTTGTTAGGTGAGTTTATTATGTGTCTATGTTTTTCCAATTTTAATCATTTAAAACAACATAGTTAGGCTTTGGAGACGGACGAGATATAGTTGCAATATGGTGTTGCAGCTGCAGGAGCTGTAGGAACGTTGGATTTAGAGATCAGATAAATTAAGATTACGCTCTCTCTAAATCCAACGGTTCCTACAAATACAGCTGTACAAGATCCAAACACTATGGAGACATAATATATCCATCTAATGAAAAATTTATTGTACTTATTCCTATAATTTTTAATAAAATTTCTTTGTTGTTAAAAAAAAAAAACTAGTATAAAAAAAAGGATTATAGGTACAATTAACTAGATTTAGAAGCATTACCGAGAAGAATTGCTCCAAAGACCGTAACATTCCTTATCTTGATTAACACTTGATCTTCCTTGCTGCTTAATGGATAAATCAGATGATCTTCTTGAAGAGTTAATGTCAAACATTATGTCATCAGAATTGTCTCCAGATGATCCATTATCGTATACATCTGATTGCCCTATTTCATGGTTTAAGGGAGAAAAAAAAGGAAAAAAGAAGAGCAAGTTAATTATCTATTAACATAATAGTCTTCATTAATCTTCCAACAATTAATATATGATAGAATGAAAATTTGAACTAACCTGATGAAGCTCCTACTCTATCTGTAGTTTTCACCGTCCGATACATCTGGATTTAAAATTAACACATCATCAACATTAGCTAAGAATAAAGTAATCTTTTTAAAAAAAGATGCTGCCAAAATTAAAGCATATTATTAGTAACAAATGAAACAAATTAAAGAAGTTTGCAGCAAGAATAAGAAATTAATGTCCTTCAAGTAAAGTTGTTACTTGCAAGTATTAAATTGATATATGCAGTAGAGTACAAGATCTAATACAGAAGCATTTATGGTTATGGTTTTATAATATGCATATGCATGGAAGCCTGTGACTAACCATGGTTAAAGCTGCCATGGTAAAGAAAGAGAAAAAAATGCCATATTGCATGAAGAGATCATTGAGTAATGATGGTGTTTGGTACATGCATGCTAACCTATCATTTTGTTTTTTTTTAATTTTTTACTTCAATTTAATTATATTGAGACATCCAAAAGAATTTGAGAAAAGAAGTCAAAGGTTTAAACTTTAAGGTCAAATTTTTTTATCGGTAGAAATTAAACTCGATATCTTACTATTTATAACATTCGTACACTACATATTAACCATTTGCGCTAAACCTCAATTTGAATATATTTTTTTGGTACTTGGTACTAATATAATTTCTTACAAGAAAAAAAAAAAAAGCATATTATTAATAATTTTATTAATGGCATGGACAGAACTATGAGGTTGTTTGTCTTGGCTTGGGTGAGATTCATAAGCCTTTGTCCTACTTGTTTTCAGAAATCGATAAGTACTTCTTTCTCTTTCTAGATTTTATATTCTTTTAAGTTGGATGGTTCATTCTTCAAAGCAAAAAGCTGTTTATTAGGTTGCAGAAGAAGCAGGGAGAGGCAGCAGATCTAATAGAAAAAAGAAGCACAAAGTATTTGATTGAGAGAAACCCTTTCTAAGGAAACCATTGGAATTTGAAATTAATATTCATCACTTAATTGCTTCCTCTAATGTATATATAATAATAATAATAATAATAATAATGTAGCATATAAATTTAAACATCATTAAATCCCAATCAGAATCGTACCATCTTCAATCTGACTAAAGAATTTAACAATGAAAAAGTTTATAGTAACAAATAACCCAGAGCTTAAATATTATTTAATAGTAAGATAGATTATTTATTTATAAACAAAATGCAATTAAGACAAATTAGAGTTTAAGGTTACCTGTAAGTGAGACTTGACATGTGCTAATGTAAGATCCTTCACATCCATTAGTTCAAGAACTGATTTTGGAGTAGCCCCTATAACAAACATTCAAACACCATAGAAAAAAAATAAAATAATTAGTTGAGAAAAAATCAAAGTTATATCATAATCAAATTAAAAATAAATAAATAAGTAAATAAAAAGGAAAATTATCTTTCAAGTTTCACACCCTTTTTTCTTCTAATTGTCTTGTTGAATTTTCATGTTAAAGAAAACTAAAACAAGGGTGTAATTAAGCTAGAATAAAAAAGGGGATTAAGGAAAATTAACCAAAAAGAAATATATTTTTAAGAAAGTGGAAATTGAAGATGAAGCATACTTTCATGGCCACCTAAGAGCTCAACAGCATGAACAAATCGAGCATGAAGTGTAGTAGTCCAACGCATCCTTGGAGCTCTCATGCTTCTTTTTGCTGGAAATCTTGACAAGAATCTTGACCTCATCAAAGCTTGAGATTGAAAAGGGCTTGAACTTGTGTTGTTGGTGTTAGAAATAGAAGAAGGTGTAGTAGTAGTACCATCAAGAACATGAAGATGATTAAGATTATGATTATGGTTATGGTTATGAAGTTGAGGGAATGACAAAGGAGGAGGGTTTTGATAAACAGGAATTCCTCTAATAGGTCTAAGAAAACCAAGTTCTTGGCTTAAGCTTTGGTGTTGTTGTTGTGGCTGATGGTGTTGAAAGAGTGGCTGGGGGTGTTGAAAGTAATGATTTTGATGAAAAGATTGAAAAGGGTTGTTTGCATTATTATTTCCACTATTTTGGAAGTGATGATGATGAATGAGGTTATTTGAAGTGTTGTTGTTTGAATCTAAAGGCTTTGTTGGATTTGAAAGAGAGAGGTCAAAAGAGTAATTATCAGTTTTAGAAGCCATTGATGATGATAAAGAGTTTCTTGAATCCAAAGCTCTTTTCCAAAACCCCAAATCCATTTCTTCTTCAGTTGATGTTGTTCTCTTCCAATTACTTGTTGTTGTTTGTTTGGTGTTTGGAGGACTAATTTGCAAAGACAAATCTGGTTGTGCTGGAAATAGCTCCATCTTTTGCTATCTACACCTTCACCAAAACAACTAGTGTTTTGTTTTTGTGGTTTTGGGTTTTGGATTTTGGCTTGTAATTGTATCAACACTTTTTTTTCTTCACTTGTGTTGAATATATTAATAGTATGAATTTTTTTGTAAGGAGTGGAAAAAATTATATATAGAGACAGTTGGAAGGTTAGCTAGGTTAGAGACTGCAAGATGGAGGTGTAATTAATAATTGATTGGATATTCTGAAGATGTGTGTTTTTGTGTGTGTGATGGAGTTTCAAGCATTCAATCAAGTTGATGGAGTAGTTGCAGAGATGATGAGATTTAAGATTGAGAGAGGAAGGAGAGAGAGAAAGAGAGAAAGAAATGACAAGGTATGTGAAGTGAATGGCTGTTTCTTTTGTGTGAAGTATATGTGAGAAAATGACACTTGAGGGACTATAAGAGAGAGAGGGTTGTTTCTTTTGTGGATGTGGGGGGTAGGGTACTATAGAAAGAGAAAGGGTGGAAAAGAATGAAAAAAGGTAATGAAAAATAAATTAAGATAAGGAAGGGGGGAAAAAGAAAAGAAAAGAAAAAGGTAAATAAGTTTACAAACTTTTATTCCTTTTTAAAAAAATTATATACTCCTTTTCTTCTATGTTTTCTTTGGAATTAAAAAAGGTAAAGTAGAATATTTCCTATAAATTAGCTTTAACGTGTGCATTGTGACATTGTCCCTATGCATAAATCTAACTTTTCTAACACACACACGTACAGAGAATACCCTTGTCACAATGAGACCTAACTAGGGCTTTGTTTTTTACACACAAAGAAAAAAATACTTTAAAAAGAAATGGGGAATTTTTTTATTTTTACGGTCACATGATCTATGGAACACAAATTTCAACATCTTAGGGATTTGTTTTGTTTTGTTAACAGCCCAATTATAAACCACTCATTGAGGTTATGATGAAACCCTAATTCTCCGCAAATCACTATCAGGCATTCTTTTTAGCTTAAGTTTGGACACATCCATCATATTCTTGTCATTTTCTTCTTATAATTAACCAACAAAAATTAAAGGTTTTTTTTTTTTTGAGGGAACAAAAATTAAAGGTATATATGTGGGCTGTCACAGATGTTTTTCCGTATTGACAAACTGAAAAGACAGATTTAGCCCTGTGATATATGTGTCATGGATTGAAGATGAGGTCATTTAAAGGGTAATTTTGTCTTCGAAATTTTAACTATATGATGACTAGGGAATTCACAGAGTATAATACTCACTCTTGGACATGTACAGACATAAACAAAAAATAATAAATAAGAGAGTTTGAACCTTCAAGTATAGCTCAAATAATACAAAGTTGAAGGGACATTTTAGATGTAGTGATGCAGGTTCAAATATGTAACTCTTCATTTTTCAAGACTTAATATCACTACAAGAAACATTACCTTTTGCCAGGGGCAAAATCCCTGAGAAAATGACAGAATCCCAGGGAAAAGGGACGTTTGTGAGGGAATTTTCTAGGGGCGGAAGAACTGGCAAAACCGCTCGTCGCCAACATTTTGCACCCCTGGGAAAAAAACGAGGGGCTAAACCCCTGACATATGGCCTGACTTTGTCCCAGTCACAATCCCTAGCATATTCCCTCACTTTTTTCTGTAGTGCAGTCTGCTTTGACTGCGTTGATTGACACACTGACGCACTTACTGATTGATGGAAGGTTGAAACTAATCAGCAAAAAACCAGGGACTTGCGAGAGGTTTAACCCCTGGCAAACAGTATATTATTTTTTTAAAAAAAAATGTTTTATTTATAAAACCGAATTTTTTATTAATTAATTAAATAGTTTTAAAATAATTTTAATTAATAACATATTTTAAACAATAGGCATTATTATATTATATTGTTTTATTTTATAAATTGATAAAATATAACAACATATTTTAATTTATTAAAAAACATTTTTTAACATAGTTTTAATTTTAAAAAAACCTGATTTTTAATACACTATTTTCAAAAATTGTTTTCCAACAATAAACCCTTTTAGTATATTATTTTTTTATGAAGTATTTTATTTTAAAATCAGTTTTTAAAATTAGAAAATTTAAAAAAACAGATTTTTAACAAACAGATTTTAATACACAAATTAAAACAGATTTTAAAAACAATTTTATTACACAGATTTTATTTTAAAAAATTTCATATTTTTTACTACACAAAATTAAAAACCGATTTTCCCTAATTTATTTTTTTAAAAAAAATCCAGTTTTACTAAATTAACAATTTTCTATAGTAATTAAAAAACATGAATTTTTTAAAAACCTATTTTCCCTAATTTTAAAAAAATATTATATAGTATATATAAACTTTGTGTTGGACCATGCATTTTTTTGTCATTCTAGTATAATAAATAACTATACACACAATTAGCAAACCTAACTAATAAACATATGTTCAACAACATGCATATTCTCTCTCCCTGCTTAGCAAAAAAAAAAATGCATATTCTTTAAAAAAAATGCATATATCATATCAAAAAAATATCAACAACATATATATATTTCACCTTTAAAAAAAAATACATATATTTCATTTTGTCACAAAAAAAAAAAAACATGCATATATTCCATAATAATTTAAATATTCAACAACATGCAGATATATTCCATAAATAATTTGAAATATCATATAAATAACATCCAACATATACCATTCTATATAACATTTATATATTTAAATTCCGAATAAAAAAAAGGAAAAAAAATTTAAAAATTATTTTAACAGTATTATTTTTTTCGAAATAATATTGTATATTATTTTTCAAAAAATTACCAGTATTATTTTTTTCTTCAATAATACATTAAAATTATTTTCGAAATTTATTTTAAAAAATTAAAAACAGATCTTGCAAAATAAATTCAGAGAAGAACAAATTTACTAACTTGTTGAAGCTTGAAATGAGAGAAGAACAAAATCCAAAAGAGAGCAAGCTTAGAAAGAGCAAGAATCCACAGGAGGAGGAAAGACTTGAACACTGATGCAAGAAATATTTATGTTAGTAAGTAGTAAGAAAATCAAAACACAAATAAATAATAAGTTAAGAGAATTTTACCAAAGTTAGAGAAGTTTAGTGATGTTGAAGAGAAGAGTTTATGAGAATTGAAGTGTAAAATTTTTTTAAGTGTCAAAGTGTGAGGGAATAACACGGTGCAAGTTTATATAGACTGGAAAAAAACCCAGGGAAAAAACGAGGGGCAGCCCCTCGCATAACTAGCGCACAACTTTTTGGCAGACTTTATCAGGTTTAGTTGACAAGGTAATGACAACAGCAGAGATTCTCGCTAGGGGCAGGTTGTGGCATAACCCCTGGTATATTGTCTGCAAAATCAGAAGCTGTCAGCCATTTTAAATTTCATTTTCAAGGTTAAAAAAAGCCAGGGATCCTGTCCTTTTGTGAGGGGTTCATCCCTGTTAAATGGTAAGTGGACCTGGAAATGGCTTTGGCAATTTACCAGGGGTTTTCCTTGGCATATGTCGTGTCAAATTTGCCAGGGGTTTCATGCCCCTGTCAAAATCCTTGGCAAAAGGTAATGTTTCTTGTAGTGTATGTATGAGTTTCGTTGATCGACTCTTTAGAATTAAAAAAGGAAAACCAAAAAATAAAATAGTGAAGAGTCATTTTGAGCTCTAACAAAAAAACACGGAGCTTAGATTAGTCACTTAGAAAGGAAAAAAAAGTCTTTTTTATTCGCTTGTAAAAATAAATCGGTCTACATTCGTTTATTTGTCAAATATGTTTCAACTTTTTTTTTAATCGTGATTGACTTATGTGGTCACTCCAACTATCATAATCAATAATCGATGTTTAGTTTGTATGAAGACCAGGGGAATTTTAGTCGCTGTATTAATTTTTGGGGACAATTTGGTCCTTCTTTCTTTCCATTTTCTTCTTCCTTCAAAAAACTACCAAAATTACATTTTGTTTATTTCTTAGAGAATACTTTCACTTTTGTTATAGACTAAATACTGGTAATTCAATTTTTTGTGGGGCACTAAAAATAGAGTTTTTTCATATGTAATACACTTACAATAGTAAATATTTTCCTTTCAATAAAACCTACAAATCTCGATACATAATATTACCAAACCATTGGGATCACCAATAATTACAACTTCAAAGTTACACCATTATGGGATCATCAAGTTTAAAAGACAATGATGGGGATGACATTAGTTGGCAAGGCAAGGATGAAAGAGAAAATTTGGAAAATATTATTAAGGAGTCTGGAAGAGTGGATTAATGATGGTTGGACAAATGAATATAAAGGAGTGGGGAGGAGGAGGAGGTTGAGGAAGATAATAAGAAGAAGACATCACTTTAGAAACAGAGGATGTGTTATCTATTAGTAATGCTTTGGATAAGGTTTAGAGTCTCCTCAAATTTAAAGACTTGTTGACTTTTCAAAAGTCATAAGTGTGTTGGTTGAAATAAGATGATGCTAATATGAGATACTTCTAATATCATGTCAAAATCATGGGTAAGAATAATCATATTCTTTCTCTACGATGTCGATTCTTTTGTTGAGTTGAAACTGTCTAAGGTTGAGGTTGAGGTTTATGCAAAACCAAATATTGATGAAGTTGATTTCGATGTGTCACGGCTTGGGATTAATGTAGTAACCACACAGTGCCTCTCTTTTCAACCAAATAGACACGGAAATCCAGAGATGACATGATTAATTGGGTACGTCGATAAGCAAATATGACGGAATTTACTATTGTTATAGAAAAGTCCAATATAGGAAAGAATCCAATTGGACTGTAAAAGGAGTGATTTGAACAAAGTACCCAAGAAGAAATGGAAGCATGAAGCCTAGAGATCAAAAAATGTAGGTGTCTGTTTAGGTTGCATGGATATGTGTATAGGGAAATAAAGGAGTTCATAACCATAATGGAGTTCACAACCATAAGATGGAGCCAAAGTAAATAGGGCACATTCTTGCAGGTAGATTAAGATGGGAAGACAAGAAGCTTGTTGGTGACTTGACCAAGAGTTTGGTGCAACCAAAGGATATTCTAATAAACTTAAAGGGAAAACGAAAAATAATGTATGGCGAATAAAAAGCAAGTCTACAATGCACGTCAAAGAATCAGAGAGTCAAGTAGAGATGACAGGGCATAGATGCAATATCTGGTCGCAAAACTGGAGGAACACACATATGTTCGTTTCACCATAACAAAATGTCAGGCAACTACAGTTGAAGACATATTTTGGACTCATCCTGAATATTTTAAGTTATTTAACAATTTACCCACTGTTTTGATCATGGACTCCACATATAAAACTAAAATGTACAAAATGTCATTGTTTGAGATAGTTCGGGTGACCTCAACTGATATGACATATTATGTTGGTTTTGCTTTTTTGACGTCTAAGAAAGAGGAGAACTTCACTTGGGTTCTTGAGGTGCTGTTTGATCTTCTTTAATCAAAGGATGATATGCCAAAAAATATTATGACTTATATGGATACCACTTTAATGAATGCAGTAGCAAGTGTTTTCCTTAACACTATTGTATTACATTGTTATTTTCATGTTGGAAAAAATGTTAGAGCTAAATGCATCAATGACTGCAGAGGCAAACCTAAGGATGCCAAAGTGGATGGGAAGGATAAGGAAGTGAATGAGGTGAAGCAAAGTGTGATAGTTAACAATATCGTGAGAGCTTAAGATAATGTGGTTGAGTCTCTTACAAAAGAATCATATGTTGACATCGTAGTTCATTTTCGAGATGTCTGTAAAAAATTCGCAAAGTTACTTACCTATATTGAAACTACAATATTGAATATTGTTAAGGAAAAAATAGTGAGGGAATGGACGGACCGTGTCTTGCATCTTGGTTGCAGAACTGATGACAAAGCATCATATGACATTTTGGCTATGTTTTTAGTACTTTTTCCTTGCATTTGAAGACAAATAAAATGAGAGTTGGAGGAGTTGTCAATGGTTTGAGGAACATATTGTATTGTTTTCACTCGAGTCGTTCTAATTCAGTTTTATCCTAGATCATGCAACTTCATAGGTGTTTTGAGTGTTTTGTAGCGAGGAATCATTTAAATCAACAAATCAAGATATCACATGAAGGATCAAGGATGAATAATTGAATATCAAGGGTTCTTAGAAGGTTGTTGAAGACAATACAAAGTGAAGAAAATTCATTTCAAGTTTCTAGGCATTTTCAGACTGAAGAACGAACGTAAACGCAAGAAATCGTACCTGAGGGGCTGCCTCAGGCGTGCCTGTGCCATGCACCCCTGCGCCTGGAACAACATTCCATGCGACCTCAGGCACCCCTGCGCCCAGGCTGTGCGCCCCTGCGTCTGGTACTGAGTAAATATCACTTTTTGCTTGTTTTCCAAGCTAGATCAGTGGATAAATCCTAGTTTTCTTCTCTTAATCTTTAAGTAACCTAATGCTATAAATAGAGAGCCTTGAACACTATTTTATTCATTAAAAAACATTGACAGTTTAGAGCAAGGTTCAACCATCAAAGATTCAAGGCAAAATTTATCCTCCTTTTATTCTTTCTAGGGTATGTTTTTTCTATTGTTTTGTTATGATGTTTGTTGCCATGAGAAACTAAACCTCTTGGTTAGGGTTCCACGATGAACCTCTTCTTATTTGTTGGAATTTATTAATAAAGTTTTTATTCAGTTTATGTTTTTGATTGTGCTGAGATTTAAATTAGATTATGTCTGTTCTTAATGCTTCGTCAATTGGTTAACTACGAGTGTAACCTTGAGGATTGATCCGTAGGATTAAATTAGGCATTGACAACCCAAAATTTTATCAATTCATTGGCTTTTCTAATTACTACTTCTTATAAAGGTTAGGAATTAAGGTTTGAGCCGTCGCCGTCATTACTATGCTTTTTAGAAAAACTTAGAACACTACTTTGGTGGGTCCTACACGAGTTATCTAAAGAGCCTAGTGTGGGTTTTACCGTTGTGATACTTTAAATCAGTGATGCACCGCATAAGTTGTTTTATTTCTTAAAAGATAATTTCAATAAAGACAGAGGGGGGATTCAGGGAAACCTTAATCGTCGTTAATCATCTGAATCACAAAAACTTAATCTTGCATTGGGCAGGGCAATTTAACCCTGCAATTCTATCCACTTTTATTTACTTTCCACTTTTGAAATATGTTGGACGGGCAGTTGAGGGTTATATATGTTTCTCGAGCTGGCCTGAGCTTTATTTTTAAGGAAGCAAAACGCTCCAAGGAAACTATGGATAATAAAAAGTGTTGTTGTGTGATAAAGATGTCATTTGGGCTACCTTGTGCATTTATTATTGTTATGAAGATCCATCACAAGAAACTTATTCGATTGGATGAGATAAAACCTCCTTGGAAAAGGTTATGTATGAGTGGAGAAGAATGATAAGATGATTTTTCTGTGATGGATGAGTGGAATGGTATTCAGAAACTTCTCAAAACATTCGCTTACAAAATGACACTCCACATCAAGGAGGTTATGCATCAGTTAACATTTCCATAAGCAACAACGTTGTCTCCACCTCTAAGAAAGGTACAAACTAAGGGGCAAGAAAAGAGTGAAATCTACACCAAAAGAGTTATCGACTAGTCAAATTCTATCTTTATGAGAATGTGTTGATTCCTAATTTCCTGATAGTCAATGGCCACCAACAAAATCATCATTTCCTAAAAAGGAAGGTGCTCGAATTTGAAATCCATCACGTTCCTAGGTTTCAACACCTACTCAAGTTCCAAAGCATATTCTGGTTCCAATGCCTACTCATATGCCAAAATTCATAAATCCATTTATTGAAAAAATTGTGGATGTTAAACGCGATTGGAATTGTGGACGTTACAAGAAATGTATCACATTGTTGCAACTTGTTAGAATATGATTGTAGTTGAGTTGTCAAATCATGAAATCAATATTTTAGAGACTTTTTACCCAATAAGAGGTGGATGTCAAATCATGCTTAATCCCTAAACATTTTGCTCTTTTTTTTAAAGATGGTTTTTCATTACTTTCATCGTCTATTGAGTGGAAGCTACACAAGAGCAAAGAGGCTGAGAATGGAAAGATGCTTTCTTGGATAGATAAATTCAGATCCGAGACCTCATGAATATTGATAAAGGAGAGATTTGATGTCAATTTTCAATAGGGATTTGGTGTCAATTTATGGACCTTTTTTTGTATGTATGGTTGTGTAACACGTTGTCAAAAACTTCTGATGTTTCACTTTTGTTAGATATCAATCATCCGTGTATTGTTAATGTAGTGTCGAATTGGTGTAATGTTATTAAATTATGAATGATTATGTAATGGTGCTAACTATGTTCGAGTGTTGTTGGTGAATTGGTTGTACTGCTTATGAAATTGTGGTTATGAGTTACAAGTGCTGAGACATACTGATTTGCGGGCTAGTTGACATTACAATTGTTGTTGTTTGCATATCAGAGGACAACAGTAATTAACTGTCGTTGATTATCCAACAATAGTTAACTATCGTCGGGTCTGAAAGAACTGAAGTTAATTGTTGTTGAATGCATTTTGATCATTTATCGGTGTCTGTGAGCAATTTTGTGTGTGACAAGAGCAATTTTATAGCCTAATTAAAAGTCTATCTTGTGTTTCGACTTTTCAAAAGAATGTTTGGCCTATAGTCCAATAAATAGCCTAATTTTTCATTATGGCTTTGTTTTATTTTGATATATTTTGTTAACTTTAATATATATATATATATATATATATATA
>Ga0315913_1000969_pt1 | contig 29366 bp, 12 predicted proteins | sample MpolsnodulesMG_FD_207736 | JGI IMG/M metagenome (GOLD analysis project Ga0315913, IMG submission 207736) | Medicago polymorpha root nodule microbial communities from Los Angeles, California, United States - small nodules | ecosystem: Host-associated > Plants > Roots > Nodule | place: USA...
ATAGAAGAAATTAGAGAATAATAATTTGACCGAATTATCTTTATGTCAGACATTGGAGTGCTCACTATCATCAAAATTTAAAAAAGAATAAAACGACTTAAGAGTGAGGTAGATAAGTATTATTCAGTTGGTAAATTAAAAAAAAATTACATTGAAAATGTAACACTTATTTTAGGAAAATATTTCCTTCAAAAGTGACATTAATTGTGAGACTGTGTGAAGAAACATCAGAAATTAAACCAATAAAAATTTCAAAATTTAAGTACTTCAAGAATATAGCAATTTTGATATATAGTGTTGAAATAACTTAAAATAGAGTGAAAATTGAATGTGTTAGTGTTGAATGGAGATTGTCAAATTTTTAGTAAAAAACATTATACTAAAAATCTCTATGAATCCATCGATCTAACATTGCTCAAAAGTCATTTAAGTTTTTTTAATTAAGTAGTTTGGTGATTAGGAATTCACCTTTTTAAATTATTTAAGATTTTTTAATATATGATAAATCAAGAAAAGTGTAACATCTTGTACGACTTTTAGGATTGGCGACTAACATTGCAAATCAACACGAGTCTTTTCAGCATATTGTTCTCACTCGAACGCTTTCTAAAGAACAACCTAGAGCATCCACATTCATGCAACCCATATTAATGGTATAAATGGATCCTATCAAACATATTATATTACTTCACATTTTTCAATTATTTAAACAATTCAACTACTTTTTATAAATATTATATACCACCCATCCAAAACTCTAAAATGGTCCTACTAATCATACAATACATTCATAATTTATATTTTTTTTATCATTTTAATTCAAAAAGTAACACTCAAAAGCACCTTTTATTGTTAAAGAAAAAGAGACAAAGCAACCGTAGCATGGATACAAGGTCAAATATCACCACCCAAAGAAACTTAATTAGTGGTGTCTCTTCTGACGAGCTAAGACGAATCCAGGAATCCATTTTAAATGTGGCTAAATAAGTAGCGATCGAAATAGCGTACGGTTTTAATATTTTCTACTATAGAGACAGACGGATTATCAGTCACTATTTATGTCGCTAAACATATTAGCAACCGATTTTCATACCTTAGCGACTGAAAATTCGGTCGCTAAATCAAAAATTTCTATTTTTTTTAAAATTCTGGTGTGGCTATAGCACACCTTGCCATGAGCTAGATCCGCCCTTGCTAACAGGCTTTGCTCACATATGCAAATACCACCCTCGATGTTTATGTTGTTAGAAGATCATCCATCCAAAAATTGCTCCAAATCAAGTATGCTTAACTTTGGAGTTCTTATGGAATGAACTACCGAACAGAAGATGCAATTTGTTGGTATAGGTAGTACTAAACAGTTCTTATAAACCTTCATTTAACTATGCATTCTTATACATCATGCACGATCTCATGACCCTCTTATTCGGATGTGAATTCGGTTCGCCTAAAAACTGTCAAGAGCCGCCACCGACGATCACTCTATGTCCTTGTCAATTTTGAGGGTTACAAAATCTTTTTCTAAATACAAGATTTGAGTAATATTGCGCAATGATATTTTTATTTTTTATTTTCATATAGCATTGAAAAAGAATAAAATTAGGATGCAAACATATTATATTTAATTCATGGGTTAATTTAATTCATGAAAGTATACTATAAATATCTACATTTAGACATGTTTCCCAACTAAAAAATTTAGAGTTGAAGTATGTCTTCTGCATCTAGCTTAAATCTTCATGCCGAATCTGACATTCATAGAAATGTTGCAGATTTTCCGCCTAACATTTGGGGAGATTATTTCCTTCAATATGCTTCAGAATCTATGGTACATTTTTTTTTTACGCAAAATTTATGGTACATAAACATGTATAACATTGTAACTCTTTGTGCATTTTTTTTAACATCAAAGACATTTTTATTGATTATAGAATGCATCAAGTAGTACTCAACTTTCTCAAACAAAAAAAAAATTACTAGAGCGAAAATTGTAACTTTTTGTGCTGGTAAGTTCCGACTATGAATGCAATGAACTATACAATAAGTGATCATCTCTTTTTTTTAACATCATGGTTACTTTGACCAACACCCTACAGGAAGTTGATCATAATATGATGGCACAAATTGAGACACTAAAAAGCGATGTAATGAACATGCTTGTTTCAAAGACGGAGAAGCCCTTGGCAAAAGTTCACCTGATTGATTCAATATGCCGTTTGGGTGTGAGCTATCATTTTGAAGGTGAGATTGAAGAGGTTTTGCAACATATTCACAAGAATTATGTTGAAAATGGAGAAATAACTTATGAAGACAACCTTTGCACTCTTGCCGTGCTGTTTAGATTGTTGAGGCAACAAGGGCTTCATATTTCACCAAGTATTATACCCACAACTTATTTATCTTGATTTCTTTTGATATTAATCTTCAATTCTTCTAACACAATAATTAATGAAAATAATGAGAACAAGCCACAAACATTAGTACTTTTACGATAAAAAAAAGTGTCTATTTTCACATGGAATTGGTTCCCTTTTTTAAAATATACTTTTTTTGTCCTACACTCAAGTTTTTGGGATTATGAAAAAAAATAACCCCCAAACCCACCCCCTCCTCCCAATGTCATATATTTCTTCCACTTGATAATTCCTTTTTTTCAAGGTCATCTCATTCATTCTCCTCCAAACTCGCAAACAAAACATAAGTTTTATTCTTGAAAATAATGAAGTAATTGTTTTCTTCTAAAAATTTAAACTTAAACCTTCAAAACTATGAATCTCTTTCCTTTTGTGCTCCCAAATTTTTTTCACCTAGGTTAAAAAATTCCTTGAGTGAGATATTATTATAATGATTTTGTTAATCTTGCAAACATTGTTTACTCGAATTTATATATATTTGTGTGTGTGAGCGCACAGGTGCGGGTCTTATAAAAAAAATGACATAAATGTATATTTCACATCAAAATCTCATAGAAAGTCTTGATCTTACTCCTGAACTTTTCTTTCTTGTTTTGTTGTATAAAAAAATCTCACCGTTTCTTACGGTTTGTTCAATATTATGGTTAATTGATATAAACACTAGATGTATTCAACAAATTCAAGGATGAACAAGGAAACTTTAGTGAAAAACTTATCAAAGATGTTGAGGGAATGTTAAGCTTGTATGAAGCCACACATATCATGGTGCATGGAGAGGACATTTTGGAAGAGGCTTTTGCTTTCACTACCACTCACCTTGAATCCATTGCCAACCAATCAAACCATTCACATGCAATACAAGTGAAACGTAGCTTAAGGCAGACTCTTCACAAGAATTTGCCTAGGCTTGAGGCACGAAGATACATTTCCATATACGAGCAAGATTCTTCCCATGATGAAAGTTTACTCATTTTAGCAAAATTAGATTTCAATATGCTCCAAAACCTACACCGAAAGGAATTTGGAAACTTTTGCAAGTAAGAACTTCAATTATAATGAAATAAAAAAATTATTAATTTGATTTCAAATACTTTCTTCTAGTTACTATTATTGTGTTTGGTGTCTTTAATCTTTATAGATGGTGGAAGGAGTTGGACGTGCCTAATAAACTGCCGTTTGCACGAGATAGGATAGCAGAAAGTTGCTTCTGGGCTTTAGGGATATATTTTGGGTCTCAATATTCTACCGCAAGAAAAATTATGACGAAATTAATTGTCATATTAACCATTATTGATGATACATATGATGCGTATGGAACAATTGATGAATTGGAACTTTTTACTAAGGCAATTGAAAGGTTTGTTAGCATATCATATGCACACATATATATGCTTCAAATATATTGAATTAACTTTATTGTGTGTATATATATATTGAAAATAATTGTGTGTGTGTTAATTGTCTAATTTTTAAATTAACTTTATTGAAAGTGATTTTCAGGTGGGATGTCAGTTGCTTGGATAATCTTCCCGATTACATGAAAATTCTCTATAAGATTATTTTAGATCTTTACAAAGAAATAGAGCAAAAAATGAGGAGAGAAGGAAGAGTATATGCCCTAAAATACTTCGTAAAAGAAGTACGAATTTTTTTCTTTTCATCATTCATGATTAACAACACATGAGTACTACTTTGCTTCTAGTTCCTTAACAATTAATATATTCCCATAAAAAAAAAATGAAACAAACAATTTATTGGTTGATTTTACTTTACTCAACTATTAAACGAAGATATCTTTTTGGTTACCAACTACTATTGAACAACGAAGTCGTATTAATATTTCAAAATTTAACGCCTCGTTCAATTAAACATAAATTTAATGAAAAAGATTAAGAATAAACTTTTCTTAAAAATAAATTTAAAAATGTTGAGTTCAAATTGTGGTTAGAATCCTTTGGTACGACTTTACTTATCTGTTGCATGAACTCTAAATTACTATTTCTCGCTTTTTCTAGAAATCGTATGGCTAAAACCATATATATTGTGCATATGTACTCAATTAAACGGATTTACTTTAAAAAATTGTACTCTATATACGGATTTTTGTTGGATGTTGTGTTATGTTATGCATTACTCTATGGATTTGTTTTTCTATGTTATGGATTTTGTATCCCAAACCTTTAACACATCTTGTGTCATGTTTTCAAATTGAGTAGTGCTATGTAGCACGACTCTAATGCCCACAAATTTCGACGACACGACAATCAGGCAGATGGCAAAATAAATGTGGGAAAGAGAAAATAATGAATTAAAAGAAAAAAGGTCATCCAATGGTCTGAAATTAGTCATGCATTGTCGTGCTTGTATGACCATCGTACCATAAAACATTTTCCTTTCAAATTTCATCAATAATGGTGTCTATGTACCCAAAATAAATACCAAGATGAAGTAACACTAAACACTATTACAATTGATAAGAAAAAAATGCTAATACAATTACACCACAACATAAAGACAACTACTTAATTATTATGTTGTCCTTTTGTGGCAGTTCCAAAAATGCATTCAAGCTTATATGACTGAGGCCAGATGGTTAAACACTGACTATAAACCAACATCAGAAGAGTACATTCAAATATCAACAGAATCATGTGGTTATGCATTGGTGACAACAACATGTTACATTGGTATGGGAGACATAGCCACAGAGGACATCTTCAAGTGGGTGTCAAATGGCCCCAAAATTATTAACGCTGCTGTTGTTCTTTGCAGACTAATGGATGATATTGTTTCCAACGAGGTATATATATAAAATTGTAAAGAATATTTCTTTGTTATACATTTGTTTTAATTCAAATATTGATGTGAACAATTATATGAAGTATTATTTGTTTCATAGTTTGAACAAAAAAGAAAACATACTTCCTCATTCTTGGAATGCTATATGAGGCAATATGACATGTCTAGAGAAGATGCCATTCAAGAAGTTAGAAAAAGAGTTGTTGATGCTTGGAAAGATATGAATGAGGAATGTCTTCGTCCAACTGAAATTCCAATGCCTTTTCTAACATGCATCCTAAACCTCTCACGTTTCATGGATGTGATCTATAAAGATGAAGATAACTTCACGCGTCCTGGAGGAGAAATGAAGGCATTTATTAAAGCTTTGATTGTTGATCCCGTGCCAGTTTGAATATTAGTTATAGTCTTTTTATTTATTCTATTTCTACTTTTAAATAAAGAAAACATGTCATATGTGGAATCTGTTTTATTGACGGAAGATTGAATAAAAGTTGTAACCATAATGTTATGCATTTCTAAAGTTTGACAGAGTTTAATTGGGAGTTGATGTTTCAAGATTATTTTTACTATTAGAATACATAATCTCTTGAACATAATTTTTAGCTACATCATTTTTATAATCCCCTCTAATCTGAATACATTTTAAAACAAACTCACATGTTAGTGGTGTTGGAATTCTAACAACATAACAATTTATACAAATCATAGCATATATTTTCTGAAGTCATTGATTGTACCTTTAGGATTACAATTTATATAACAATTGATGAACTTGCGGTTTTCGATTAAGAAAAATATTTTATTTAACAATGGCTCAAACATCCAACAATTCTAGAACTCTCACTAACCCTAAACATCAAAGACTTAATCAAACCAAATATGAGTTTGTTGTCGAACCAGAGATATAGTCAAGGTATTGGCTTACAGTCCTCAGCTATGTTTCCCTTTCTTCAAGTGACTAGTCCCGGGGGAGAAACTTTGTTCCTCGGTTGTAGGTTCCTTAAGTGCTCCAGTAGAGTGTTAAGTACGGTTGTTTTGGATTTTTTGCTACTAGACTAAAAAATTCATTAAATAAAGATAAAGTCAGAAAGGTATAGGGATAAAATAGCATAAATAACTTGTGTTTGATTGATTGTGTGTGGAATAAAATGTACATAATGAGTATCTATAAGAAAAACTATTCATACCGATCAAAACGACATGGCCTACACTGTTTAACCTTGCTCGACTATTTGCGTGGATAATGCGTTATTTTTCCTTCGTTGAGGTCATTCGAATGACAACTTCCCACTTCAAAACATGATATGTTGACAAGGTTTAATATGCGCAACCCTTCCTAAAAATGTGCCTCCTTGCTCAGCACTTCTTGCGGATAGTGGCGTTATAAACAAGGGGCGTGAGTTTAGTGTCACAATGTCCAATTTTACTGAGATCATGACTCAGTATCATGTCTTTCAATGTAAGAACCAATTTGGTTTAGCCACACAATTTCACAATTGATGTTTTGATGATAACAGAGTTGAGGATAAGCCAAGATTAGAAGAGAAAAGTATGTTCAAGTGTCTAGGATAAAAATAATAACGAGAGAATCAGAAATCTTAGCTGAAATGGTTAAACTAAAGATAAAAGTCTTAAGCAAGTCAACCACATAGTGTGACAAGAAGCTCTCAAGGATAAGCCAAGATTATAAGAGTAAAGCCAACACATATATCAAGTTTCAACTTTAACAGATAAATAACCAAAAATAAAATGCAATGAGTAATTATTGATGTCTAATGAAGAGAAACAAAAAAACCACACAACCATAGGCTAGAAGTAGAACTTTCAAATCACAAAAAATCAAAACATTTATTCTGGGAAGCAATGAAGTCATTAAGATTGTTAGCTTCACTCTTTATCTCATGAAGTTCCCGCGTTAACTGGTCATGTCTCTTGAGAAGCTCATCAAGACGTGCCAGTGCATGTTCCACCTCAGGAACCTTGACTATAACACGTTGACGCATTCTGTCAACCCATGACCTGTCAAATCCAAGTTGAATAGCTTCATCACATAGTCTATGGAACTTCTTTTCTTGCTGAGGAGTAACACTAACAGGGCTTTCATTTCGAAGAAACAACAACATATCTGCCAAAGTTTTCAACATCCAACCTTGGAAGCGCTTGCTAAACTTCTCACAAACTTTCCAAAGATGAGGATACATAGTTATTGCCTCTGCAAGCATAGAAACTTGTGCATCATCCATATCATCAAAGTCCTTATATGCCCTCAATTCTGCAATAGTCAAAGAATTGCTTCCACGAGTATCTGCGTAATCTGCTAAAAGTTGAAGGAGTTATAGCATGAGGTATATAAATAGAGAAATGCTTAACATCCCGACAAAATCTATCACGAATAGTTCACGAGTGTAGTAAAATTTTATTGAGAGGACCTGTAAACTTGTATATGCAATCACCAACTTCTATTATTTTGTTAATTTCAATTATCTTATGTGTATCACCTCAACTTTATGTTATTTTTATGGGTCGTCACATGCAAAGATTACTCAATATTTCAATACTTGTGAAGCCACGTATCAAATAAGTATTTCAACCATGGATGTGTTCTTTTTTTTACTGTCTCTATTTAATAGTAGTAGCTATATAGAGGATAATTGATAAAAAAAGAGTTACATGGATGAAACTAAACGGTATTCGGGACAATTTCGTGTTAAAACCCGTCGGGATATATAGCATAGCTGATATAAATAGAGAACGGATCATGGCAAAGAGATACAAGAATATAATGCTAACCTGGAGGAATCTCAATGCTGTCAACAGTAACAACACTTGTTCTACTTTCTTCATCCATCAAGTTTGACCCTACTTGAATACTATCATCAACATGGGAATGTTGTGCAAGCATGTCCCAATAACTAGGCTTGGAGTGAGTTAAAATCACAACACTAAAGCCATTATCTTCTGTATTAGCCGACAAAGTGGCTTTTGTAACTTCCTCTAATGTAGACCTTTCTTCAACGCTTTCCTTTGTTATGCCATCAATATTCTGCAAATCACGAAAGGTTCAATACTTGTGACTTGTTTCTCAAGTTACGGCTTTGAAATGACCACTTTTCTTTATAATGTTACGTACATCATGAGTTGGTATAATGGATATTTGAGCAACTTCAGTGGTTACTATTGTTTCTCCAAGCTCACAACACTGGTCCAGAAAGCTTGTTTCACCGACTGATTGTTGACCCACCAACTTCTATTTGAAATGTCGAAAGAGCATGAAAGAATTAGTATTGCTATATATGGAAGTGGTTTATAAAGGTAGTAATAAAAAAACTTACTTGTGAAGGTATTTTATGTTCAGTTATTTCCAAAAAAGTTGTAGATTTCCCTCTTGGTTCTGAATTAGCCGACAAAGCGGCTTTCGTGACTACCTCTATAGAGCTTTCTTCAACGCTTTCCATTGTTATGCAATCAATGTTCTGCAAATCACGAAAGGTTCAATAAATGAGAGTTGTTTTTCAAGTTACGGCTTTGAAAGGACCACTTTTCTATAATATTACGTACATCATGAGTTGGTATAATGGATATTTGAGAAACTTCAGCAGTTACTATCATTCCTCCGAGGTCACGACTCTGGTCCAGAAAGCTTGTTTCACCGGCTGATTGTTGAACCACCAACTTCTATTTGAAAATGTTGAATGAGCATGAAAGGCATTAGTTTTGCTATATATGGAAGTGGTTTATAAAGGTAGTAATAAATAAACTTACTTGTGAAGGTATTTTATGTTCAGTCGTTTCCAAAGAAGTTATAGATTTCCCTCTTGGTTCTGAATTAGCCGACAAAGCGGCTTTCGTGACTTTCTCTAATGTAGAGCTTTCTTCAACACATTCCATTGTTATGCCATCAATATTCTGCAAATCACGAAAGGTTCAATACATGTGAGTTGTTTTCCAAGTTACGGCTTTGAAAGGACCACTTTTTTTATAATATTACGTACATCATGAGTTGGTATAATGGATATTTGAGAAACTTCAGCAGTTAATATCGTTTCTCCGAGCTCACGACTCTGGTCCAGAAAGCTTGTTTCACCGGCTGATTGTTGAACCACCAACTTCTATTTGAAAATGTCGAAAGAGCATGAAAGGCATTAGTCTTGCTATATATGGAAGTGGTTTATAAAGGTAGTAGTAAATAAACTTACTTGTGAAGGTATTTTATGTTCAAAAGTTGCCAAAGAAGTTGTAGATTTCCCTCTTAGTTCTGAATCATAACTTGGTACTGCTCCTTCCACACCTTGTTTGTATTCATAATCATCTATTTGATCTTTTTCAGCACGCTCTTTGTTTATAATATCGCGTATGTAGAGTAAGTCACAGCGGACTAAGAAATCAATTTCCCTGTCTGAAATAACAAATTATAAGAATTATGAACTTGATGAGAAGGCCAAATCATTAAGACATGGATTAATATATAGTGGGTACCATGATTATAACTCTGAAGCATGTCCTCAACAGTAGTAGTTGAAGTTAATGAGAGTTTTGGACAATTATGCACAAATAGATTGGTCAGAGTCTTAAACTCAATCCCTTGTGAGAAGTTATTCAGGTTGGGGAGTTGCATCAATATTACATGTTTAAGTTGTGGAAGCGAAACCTCCACATCGTCTTCTCTCACACCTTTTTGACACTCAAAAACTTTCTCCAGATTAGGATCTTGATTTATGATCAAATACTCCAGTTCAGGAAACTCGTGGGGTGCAGAGACATAGAACAGGCGCTTTAAGTTATTGCATTGTGTGACAAGAATCAACTTTAATTTTGAGAAGTATATTGCATTTTCATGCTCTTCATCATCTTCAATAATTTGCTCCAATGCATCACACTGTAATGCGACTAGGATCTTCAACTGAGGTAGGCTTCTAGCGACTGCGGACGAGAAGATGGCCTTCAGTTTTTTACAACCCCAAATGTATAGCAACTTAAGATTTTGAAGGGTTGCAGAATGTTTGGCACCCTTCCATATATAGGTCAGCTCTGGTAAATTGACCAAGTTCAGGTCTATTAACCATGATGTTGCTTGTCGCTCGTTCATTGGAAGTTGATCTTGGTGAAAAATGCCTTTTATTTTAGAGCTGTTCCAAACAGCAACAGATTCCAACACCTGCATATTTTTTATACTCGCTTCCACTATATCCTACAAAAGCATATTACTCATCAATTCAGATCACGATGCTCAAAAGAATGAAATGAATATTTTTGACATAAAACCTTAAAACTTTGGTTATATGGAATGAATATTCAGATCACAAGGCGTTAGCTCGGTAGTAAGAGCTTAGCCTTATAACCTCTCCTCTCTGGGACGCTTGTAAAATGGCCATTAGGTGCCACTTTAATTAATAAAAATTTCCCCTTCCCCATTTTTTTTTTAAAAACATAAAAAAAATTACAAGATGAGAAAGTGTGATGCTTAGGAACTCCATTATTTTTAGGACAATGCTAAAGAGTGCCCTAGGGGCATTGGTTAAGCATCTAAAAAAAGTAAGTTTTCATAAAAAAGTGGTGTAATCATTACTTGATCAAAAGTAATATCTTATATTTCCAAGATAAAATTTCTATTTGGGGATTCCTTAAACAATGCACCGAGGGGACTGGTTAGCAAGACCCTTATTAGTATACCAAGTATGAGAATGAAGCTATAAGGAAGGAGACAGAAATGTACCTCGGTGAATGCTGAAGAAACCATCAGACTATTAACAACAGACAAAGTGGATAGTCCAACATCTTCCATGACAATCCTTAGCAAAGATGGGCAATTTATATAGTAATTTTCTGGGAAAATGTTGATCATATTTGGTATACTGAAGAGTGCAACTTTTTCCAAAACAGGAAGCTCAGTTTGGATCTTGTTATGGTACATCAAACCATGACCAAATACATATATCAAACTATGTGTCTGCCGTATTTCAATATCCTTAAGATTCACCAGGCCTTGAACATAAGATACATGGAATAAGTATACCAATAAGTTGCAATTCACAACACTGATACTTTTCAATCTTGGGAATATTGCATCATAACTCTGCGAATCATGATCTTCCTGAATTATTTCATCTTTATTTTCATGTGATTTTCCATAACTTACTAAATATATCAACTCATGGCATTCGACTATCATCAGATCTTCCAATGAAGTCAAGTGCATAGCTGTGGATGGTGAAAACAATGTTCTTATCATCGAACAAGATCTTAATATAAGCCTTTTAATATTGCACAGATTGAATGACCCTGTAAGACATTAAAAAATTAAAATTATTGCACTCATGAGTTAGAAACTTAGAATACTGGTATTGTTGAGTAAATTTTTCATTAATTTGGAGCTTTGCAACTAACATTTTTTGTTCGTGTTATAACTTAATCTCACAGGCCAAATAAAAAATTTTAAACATATTTTACTAATCAACATTTTTTATAAGTAGAGGAAGATTCATTAGTAATACTTCACCAAAAAATAACTATCTCTACTGTGATTTTTCTAAGAATATGTCACAATTTAACATAATATGTAAACTAACTCTCGCAAACAAAGAAACAGACTTATGAAATGCAATGTACACCTGGGTTGTAGTGAACAAGGGATGTTGATGGGATTGAAGTGAAATCTTCCAATGGATTAGATTCCAAATGAAGATTCAGAAAATTTTGATGATCCTCATCTTTCAGTTGAGGTAGTTTTCGGTCTCCACTTACCTCTATTTGTTCAATATATTGGAGATTCATGGATTGAACAAGACCACTACAAGTATAACTTAGCTTTTGTAAACATAATCTCAATGGATCTTGCTCTTCATAAAAGGATGGTCCTGCCAATAGAAATTTGCCTACTAACTCACGCTTCTCGATTGCCCGAACTTCTTGTAGACTCCACGCCTTTTTTATCTATCATTTACAATATATATTTATGATATCACTCTTAACCTTTTCTTAAAATGACACATCAAATGAAAAAGAAATCTATTGTAATATATAAGTAAAAGCCAAAAAAGGGGTTGTACCTCAGTGGTGCTGTGATCGCAATTTTTTCCTTTCAAATCAACCAAGTAAGCGTTGATTGACATGATGGCAACCTCTGGACAATTCCGCAAAGTAAACTGGCGAAGAGATGGCAACGCTGGATGACAGTTATTTGGGCACATGCTAATCATATTTGGCAAGTTAGAAAGAGTAAGCTCTTCCAAAGCAGGAAGGTTGATCTTCAGTTCATTGTGACTTTGATTGTCATGTTTGGATTGTCCAAATACATATACCAACTTATGAATAACTTCTATTTTAAGGCACTTTAATTGTAAGAGGCCATGAGCAGAAGTCACTGGAATTATGTATTCTAGCTTCTTGCACCCTCTAACAATGAGTTGCTTTAGTTTTGAGAAAACCAACTTGTCATCATTTTCGCTTATCTCCTCTTTGTTATCATCTGCAAATATATGCTTCAAACCACGACAGTATAATATTTCTAATCTTTCCAAGTGTACAAGACTCAGAGCAACTGCATATGTGAAAAGAGATATTAGCTTTGAACATTTATACAATTCCAAGTCCTTAAGACAGCACAAGTTCAGCTTCCAGAAAAATAAGGTTCCATGCAGTTGTGGACATTGTTTTATATATAGCTCCTCCAACTTCTCAAAAAGGCCACTGGGAGGATGACCATGGTATAAAGAACTTAAATGCTTCATGCCCTCAATTCTTAGCTTACGCAACTTAGACAAGAGAGTTCCAGCCCGGCTGAAATGATTGCCGATGTCCACCAAATGCTCTATGTCATTAGAAGTGCTTATCATAAGCTCAATCAGTTCATTCATTCCTCCACCATCTATTTCAAATATGTCAGGGATAATATTTTTGGCACCTCCTCCTTGAATATTTGCTATCAGCAATACCTCAGTTTTCTTAGCCAAATCCTTAATTGCTGCATTTGTTGTGTCAAAGCAACTAAGAAATAAAGTTCTGCCACTATTGAGAAGCCTTTCTTGATATCCTACAAACAAGGTTCCAAGATGTATATGATACCTTTGCAAGGATTGTGGGACACTAAAGAGCTCATAAGTACTTTCATTGTACAAGTCCCATTCGGATCTACGGTCATCGATGTACAGTTCTTCCAGCTGTTGATGTCCTCCAATCACTTCAAAAGGATTCGTTTCTATCTCACATTCTGAGAAATCTAACAATTTCAAGCTTGGCAGTTGTGTAATCAGATTGAAAGGTAATTCAAGGAATGAACAGTTACGCAATGTAAGACTTTCAAGTTTCTTTGGATCTCCTAAAAATGAGGTATCTCCGAATTTCCAATTCTCTAGAAGTAGACAACAAAGACCTTTCAATAATTGGAATGAATTTATTAGCAGTGGCCTCCTCTCAAGGCCTTTATTGACAAGAAACAAAACTCTAAGCCTTTTCATTTCCTTGAAAATTTCATCCGAGACTTCTAAATACGTGTTTATGCATAAAAACTCAAGATTGGAACAATCCAATTGATATGGAAATTTCTCACACCATAGATATCTTAATAAAGAGTATTCTGTAGTCACTTCTTTATCCAATGCACATTTGATACCCTTACCCTCCTCTTCTGCAATGAAGAGAGCTACTTTATGAATTAAGTCGTGCATTTTGACACATCTACCGTCACCAGCATCCAACAGTAAACAAGAGCTTATGAGCTTCATTTTAGCCGCACACACTTCGTTCCTTGCCCGTCCATATGACTGAATTTCTCCAACTAGGCCTAGCCCTATTGCAAATCTGGTTAAATCTTCAACTGGAATTTCATATTCTTCAGGGAACACAGAACACAGCAAAAAAAGTGACTTAGCTTCTTTAAAGTCCAAATTATCATAACTTAGTTGCAGGCACTTGTAAGGATTTTGCAAACCTCTTTCAATATTCACTGGTTTTGAACTTGTCAATCTATCCAATGCAACCTCCCATTCCACTTCAGCCTTGCCTTTCAAAGTGCTAGCCACAGCTGTGATTAAAACAGGTAATCCTTCACATTCGTTGGAGATTAGTCTTGCCAAATGCTTCAGGTTATCAGAGGTGGCTTCAGATATTTGTGCTTGAATTTGAAAAAGTCGCCATGCTTCCTCGTAATCTAAGAGTTCTAATGAAATCCTTCTTTGGCAGTCCATTCCAATACAAACATCCTTAGATCGTGTGGTGACGAGAACCTTGCATCCCTTGTGATTTTTCCAAGAGGGAATCCCTATGGCCACAAAATCAAGCTGCTCCCACACATTATCAAGAATCACAAGAATCTTCTCGCCTTGCATTATTATTTTATGCAAACGTTGTGCTCTTTGCATTTCTGTTTTTTCTTTCAACTCACACTCTAGCGAGGTTGCGATATCTTCTTGGATCTTTTGAACTTCAACTGTACTAGAAACGACCACGAAAATCACTTCATCAAAAAGATCCTCTTTCTTTGATTTATTGCCAATATCAAATGCCAATGTGGTTTTACCACATCCCCCCATACCATACAATCCAATCATGTTAACATTGTCATTTTTTAGTGCCTCCTCAAGTTGATCATAAGCATGTTGTCTGCTGTCAAACTTCAAACACTTTTCTGAAGTAAAATATCCTAAGCCAGGAAGTGAAGAAAGGCGTTCAATTTGTACATAGCTACCACCTTCTGCATTGCAGATTTTAATCTTCTGTTTTCTCTCTGATAACTGTCTGCCCAACCGATATCGCCAAATCCAATCCGGGCAACACCCAAAACAACAGCTCTTGTTTGTCCTTGCCTCTTTGAGTAACTCCTTGGCCTTGTCTATGTCATTGTTAGCTTCCTTCAACCATTTTTGAACCAATGCAGCAATTTTCTTGGTTTGCTTCTTGGCATCATTGATGCGCTCTTGAACACTATTTCTTGTTTCAACAAATCTATCATTTTCATTTTGAAGGTCTTCAACCAGATTGTTGAAGCAACAAGGGTAGCGTAATTCTTTTACTGCTCCGCACACCAAATCTCTTGTGACCGATGATGCAAAGCCACTGACGAAGTCTGCCATCAATTCACTCCACTAAATGCAATTTAACCTAAACAAGACAGATAATAAAACACATGTAAGTTTTATTCATTAGAACTATATACACACACCAATAATAACTGAGAATAAAAGGAAGAGACCTCTGATTTTATGATATGTGAATTAATACAATGTTCCTTTCTAATCATAATGCATAAAGTTTAAAATTTTAAACAGTAAAAGATGTGGTCACAAATCTAAGGTGACAGAGATACAAAAAAACTTCATATGTGTTTCTCTTTCCATGAAAGTGATTCTTCCTTCTACATTTTTTCATTAACAACATAATATTGCACTTTTCAATTCCATTTTATCATCTAAATCAATTTCACTTTATAAGAACGAACAGTCCATGATATGCTGACTTAGTTGTAAGAGTTTTGCCGCGTAACCTCAAGGAAAGAGTTCAAATCCCCTCGGTAACATTATACTTTAATTAATAAAAAAAAAAGGTTTAACTGCGGTTTCAATCCCCCTATTTTCACTATTTTGCGGAATTGGTTCTCAATTTCAAAATTTAACAGTTTTGGTCCCCCATCAAATATTTTTTCTAAAATACAAGTTTTAAATGAAGTTTATAAGGAAATTTTCTTACCATCTTATAGATGTTGATCTTTTCCATCATCAAATCATATATTACGTCAGCATATAATATCACCAATTTTTTTAGTTCAAAAATATGATGGAGGGATCAAGACTCTCACATTTTAAAATATGGGGATCATATCTATAAAATGGTGAAAATAGGGAGACTCAAATTGCAATTAAGCCTAAAAATAATAACAAGTAAAATATAAGAAAAAAAATTCATGGCAAGAAGAAACTCTCAAATTCATCCAAAGTGTTGTTGATAAGGGCAAGGATCCTCTGAGTGATGAGTAACGCAAAAGAATTAAGAGTTGTTATTGTAACAAACTCATGATTTGTTCAGATGTACATACAATATCTACCTTTAATTTGTTAATTAACGGTTGATATGGTCACTTTAGAGGAGCCGGATCGGTTGATCATAATGTTAAGAGATAGATAAATATCTAAAAAAATAAAAAAGATCCTACGAGAAGTGATGTTAATGAAAAAGCATCTTTTAAACCTCATACACATACATTATTCATCATCTTCCATAAAAAAAAATGCTATGAACTTGAGATAATTCAAAATGGACTAAGGGAACGTCATAAACAAAACTAAAACTATGATGTGTTAAATTTAGTACCTACCTTATTTTCTGGATTTTAACACAATCTTAATTCTTTCATACCCTGCATGCTGTGTTCCTCTTCCAAACATATTCCAACAACAACAATGATTCTTCACGGTGAGTGAGTGAGTGGTGACCAATCATTCATATTCTGAAAAAGCAAGTCTTAGTCTTCTTCTAGTACTATTTTTTGTTTTATTTATCTACCACTATTGTGCAACATTCTTCATCCGAGTTAAAGTTGTACTATTGGTATGGTCCGCCTCAATTGATTATTTTGACCAATCATTCATCCGAAGGGTAATTGTTAAATGTGGCCTTGTAAAGTGACCAATCAATCAATTCGTAAGATCTACTTCAATTGATTGTTAAGTTGGATATTTTCGTTCTAGTTTGAAATGGAGACCTGACATGTGAATTTCTAGTGATGGTTTCCATTTTGTCTACAAGCCAGGAAAAAATTGTATTGCTTTCGTTCATTCATTTTTCTTAAATATTCAAGCTAAATTATAAGGAAGAGTGTTAGCAACATTCTCTTTTTAACATCGACTTTAAAACTATATTTTTTATCCGATGAAATTTATGTAGATCCTAAATTTTGAAAATGAAATCACACAAAATGGTAAGACTCATATGTGTTTTACCCTATAAAAGATATAACTTTTTTTTACATTAAATAGAGAATGTTTGAATAAGTGTTGAAAAGAAACGGTTGCCAGCACTCCTCAAATTATATTGTTTATGTCCTTAATTAAGACTCATTTGCAAAGTATCAAAAGATCTTATAATTTAGAAACAAATAAGTAGTTTATAGGTAACATATGGTGTGTCCTTATAATATAGTCACTTTCATCATTGTAACTTCAAATTCTCTCAAAAATAGTTTTTAAAGTTTTTTTTTGCGAGTAGCTTAATTGTCAGAATTTTTCCTTCTTTTTTAAGATAAATAAAGGAAAAATTTAGAATTCATACATCTTTTCTACATATTTCAATGTCCTTAAGCAGTGTGTAGGGAGACTAATCATATTCTCTGTTTACTTGAGTCATATGATCAGCTAGATTGCAATGGTGTGATTTTTATTTTTGCCGCGTCTAAATTGTCACATGAAAATTTTAGTATTATGTGGTTAACCCTTTTTTTTTTGGTTGAATAAAATACAATAATCAGTTAAACCTCGTTGACCCAGCATTTTCATTATTACAAATTAATGAGAGAAGCAAAAAAATATACTATATCTAGTCACTATTATAAGCAAAAGTTAACTTTTTATGTTCATTTAATAAATGATGTATGTGGTCTATATATTAACTCTTGTTGAAACCGTTGTTTGTAACAAAATTTTGTTTAAATTTGAAGATAACAAGAAACAAACTTTGTTTAATAAAACAAACTTTAGTTTTTCAAATACTTGAAACCGTTGTTTGTAACAAAATTTTGTTTAAATTTGAAGATAACAAGAAACAAACTTTGTTTAATAAAACAAACTTTAGTTTTCCAAATTGATAGCATTAACTAGTTTTATTGAAAAATATAAGAGTGATTGATAAAGGGTATAATCGACAAATCGTACCTTTAAAATACCAAAAAGACAGTTAAATAGGAACGAAAAATTCATCCTAAAAAGACACTTAAAAAGGAACAGATGGAGTATACTGATAGACAATGCTCTTAAAAATTATATTTTACAAAAAAATATTTTTAACATTTGTGGCTAAACACTATAAAAATTATATTTTAAATACATATCAACCCATTTTCCTTAAAAAAATAAATCCATTTCTTTAAGCTTAATCGTACACTAGACCTTGCACCCGTGCGGCACGGGTCATAATTATTGAAAACAAAACATTCAAATAATATAGAAAATAATGTTCTTATGGTGCAGATACAATGGAAATAATAAAATTATTTCCAATAGACACCAATAAATTATATTATATATACTTTTTTAAGGAATATTATATATACATTCAGTAATGTTAAATAAGTCATGGAAAAATTGTATTACCATTAAACATGACATTATAAATCATTTTTTATTTTTTATCGAGTAGTCTAGTGTTTAGAATTTCACCCTCTAGCGTGGAGTACTATTGACGCAAACACCATCGTCATTGATTATCATAATCTTCAAGCCACTTCTTGACGTAACTCTCGACATTGCAACATACAATTGACTATGAGAGAAGTCGGATTGTGGAAGGTATACACCAACATGTTTGAGTGACTACCTAAACCTACTTGGAACCTTTCTCATTGAAACTCTATTTTTATATAAGTATGTTTAGATGAATGGTGAGTTGACCAAAATCATGGTGACATTGTTGCTGTAAAAGTTCCAAATTGTAACTTTAGCTAAAATTGCACTTACTCACTGTGATTATGAGAATCTTACCGTCAATCCAAACATGCACTAAATTTCAGTGCAATTTGGAATTGCAAAATAAAGCCATAATCTAAGCACTTATATAATAGCACAAAAGTGATTGAAGTGTTAGTGCTAGGTTTGCATTGGAAACCATTTCTATATTGTAGTATATTACAGCACTAAGCATAGTGTTTATTATTATTAAAATGGGTTTTGGTGCTGACATGATTTGTCTTTGTCCTCAAATTGAATTAAACAATGCATTACTACCACTAATCAAAGATTTTGAAAGTTAAAAAAAGATATCGCTGTCATGAATATTTAGATAATTGTGTACAGTATAGAGCATAGCTTACATAGAAGCTCAAAATCAAACTCTTATGTAATAATCATTACAATCAATAAAGTAAAAGTGTACATCAAACACCCTGTTACACTTATACTTGACCCAAAAGCCACTTCATAGTAGTACATATTAATGTATCAAAACTGCACACTCCTTCCACAATGCCCACCTGTTCCTGCCATGGATTGTCAAAACCGTATCAATCATAGTTCATTTTGAAACTGTAATACACATCTTTTAGCTAGAAGTTCTTTTACTTTGTCACATGTTTAAAATAAATTTCAAAACTTTTATTTCTTGTTTACTGATTTGAACCTGACTCGATCCATTCACAAGGCTTACTATGTTATTCATTATTTATGGCACTTTTGCACTCGGCACAATAATCAAATAAAACCATGCATCTTACACATTTATAGGATTATTAATATAGATATAGCATAATATATCACTTTAATCATTCAAATCATTAAGAAAAAAACTTAAAGTGGTGTTCTCATATAATGAAAATAAAATAGGAACCACCATCAATTTATACCCAAACACAAAAGACAAACCTGGCTAAAACTCCAATTCACACGATGCAAGAATAGCCAACCAACCTCGTAAAATTTGGAGGATGGTTCCCATATTTCATTTTGGGCAATTAGTCACTCTTTTTTTACACAAACCATCCATTTATAATGACTTACTTTTTCACTTTATAATTTCACTAAAAAGCCAAAAGACATTTGATCACAAAACTCAGATCTATTTAATTCTTGAAATTCCTTTCAACTTCCCTTGTAGCTTGTGCAACCAACTAACTTAGCATCAAAATCCCTTAAACACAAAATTAGGAAAACAAACTCAGACTGAAACATATATTCATTATGCTAGTGGAAACATAAATTTGGCGATCTTTGGAGCCTTACCTGGAAAACAAAAATTAAATTTCTAGTTAGATTAAAGCAGTTTATTCATCATGGAATGCAAGTGAAAACACATGAATTTAAATGTACACCACAACAGACCTTTGGTAGCCATGGATGCGTCTCAAAAGAGCTCAAGAAATCAAATCCCTTCTACTAAACTTTAGTATTTTCTTAAACTATCAGATGACAATGGCCATCGAAACCGAAGTGGAACATGAATTTTAAGGAATCACATAGGGGTCTCAATAAATGTGCATGTATTAAACAAACTGAGACACAAAAAACAAAGTAGTTAATGATGTCCCCTAGTTGCACATCCCAAAGGCGTGTATTAAATTTAACTGTCTGTGGCATCTTAGCACAATATCACCTTGAGCACACAAAAAAGAGAGAGAGGTTGGATGTGCATTAGTGAGTAGAGATGAGGGAAATATGCTATCTAACTAACCTATCATCTTGAGCAGATCAACATGGTTAATGCATTGATTTTTTCGAGCAACTAAACCAATCCATGTGATCAAGTGTTTGATGGCAGTTAGCGAGTCATCGATCACATGGATGCACTGTCCCACTTTGAGCAACTACAGACATTAATGGATACTGCCAGCAGTTCTATGAGGTGAAAAAAAGAAAAATGATCTCTGCTTGGAAGCCATACAGAAACATGAAAAGGGATGAATGTGATACTTCAGGTGGGGAATTTAGGAAGGGACACCTTTATATCCATTATAATCACTGATATACAACCATTTAAAAACGAAACATACGTGTAGAATCCAAAATTTAGTCTTATAGTACTCTTTCAAAGTTATATAAGGATTATAACATCAGTCAAGTGCCGCAATTTTAATCATATAAATGATATGTCATGGCATGAGCAAACAGTCAAGTGTCGCAATTTGCCATCTCTCAGCAGATGGTTTGTTTGAAATCTAGCTAACATGTGCAGTACCAACATTCCTGGGGTTTATAGTTGTTTTACATGTCTATAAAATAGATTTTGCATTTGATAATATCTTTAGCATGTTACAAATTGTATCAAAAATTACAAAAAGTATAAATGAAGAAAGAAACAAAAGTTCAAGTCTAAAACCCTGCACCCAAACCATGCAACAGAAAGATAACGGGGACTAAAACATATAGTAATAAGGACAATATGGCAGCAAAAACATACAATATCACAATAGGCAAAATAAAGATAGCTCACCAAATTGTCAGAAATTGCTGCTAAGTGATTTTTTAATACTTGAAACTGCCAAAAGTTCATCATCGCAAGACTTTTCACTGAACACATCTCTTCCCTTAGTTGCTTTGCATCTTTAAGCTCTCTTCAACTGTATTACATTCGAAAACTTAGTTACAATTGATATAAATATCAAAATAATCTATAATCAAAGCATAAATTGATGTCAAAAGTTCAACAGATATGTAAATTAGGAAAATGCATAGAGAAGAAAATAAGAATGAGACTTCCCATCAAGAAAACCTCAACTGAGTTATAGTGGCCCTTTTACCAGACACTTAGAATGCACAGTAGCTTTCGTCGAAAGAAATGCTCTGTGTCTGATACAACATATTGACTACTTTTTACACTAATTTGTCTATGCACCTTATTGCTGCAACTCTACACCATTTGCTCATACTCAATAACTTTGTTTACCATGATCTGAAACTTGTTAAAACAAATTAAGATAGGAAAGATATGAACAACAGCAAAAGAAGAAGAAAAATCTAAAATATAAAAAATTAAGTGAGTAAGAGATTAGAAGAAAGAGGCAAATGGTGAGAATTGAGAAAGGAAAATAAAATAAAGGAAATGAGTCACGGAAAAGGAAGCCATAGACATATGAGCAATAATCAATTTGTACTACTTATTATTCAATCTATGCACCTACCAAAACATGCATATTTTTAATATTGGAAATGGGATGTTCTTGAAAGACTGCAACTATAAAGAATTAAAATAGCCCAAATTGAGAATGGAAATATTGAACTTGAACAATAAAAAAATTAAAATAGCTCAAATTGAAAGGGCATACAGTAGAAGATGATCCAAAATGCAGTATAACTTCATGAATCAAAGCTAATATCATTGATTTATTTCCTCCCACAAATCAAAGTCTCTTCGACTAAGCAAGGAGCAACCTACAAAATAGAAACAATATAGATTAAACTTTGGAAACAAAAGTGAAAGATTGATAAAGAAATACACATGCAGGAGTTTTTAACTGATTGTAACAGCTTGCCAGTTTAAGTGCACTAATAAAAAAAATATAATCCATTTTATGCAATTGAAGAAAGAGTTTTTTCTCAATTTTTTTAACAAAGGAATTAGATGTTGATATCAAAAGAAAATATAGTATCATCTTTATTTATACTCTTCTTTTTTTTTTTATCAAAAATAGTAACGAATGAAGGAAAAATTATGTAAGTGTACAAGTATTTGAAGAAGATTGAACATCTAAAAATAGAAATATGTAAAAACATGATTTTTATGTAGATTTTCTTCCTGGTACTATTTTTCTTTCAAAACAGCAAGTATTTATAAATTTAATGTAAGTGAAAAATAAAAATATAAAAGGTAAAGTATTTCTCTTTTCAAAACAGCAAGTATTTCTCTTCATTTTCTTACCCGTATTTTTTGTTTTTCTTTTTGTAGTTTGCTAGAGACATTAGAAGATCAATCAACATTCCTGCAAACACAACATTTTCTAGTGGAAAAGAGTATTTTATAGGGAGAGAGTATCTTATAGGATTATATGAGTTGAAATAAGTGAAGAGAGGGAAAATAAAATTTGAATTTGAAGTGACATCGTAGATCTAACATTGAGAATTGTAATAAAAGGTCATATAATATTCAATTGCATTTGATATTGAACCAATATATATTAATTTGTAGTTGGTTATCAACTTATTTCAGATTACTGTGAGAAGCAATGTGGAGCAAGAAGACCTTTACTATACATTTGAGAAGTAATCCTCAAATGTATAGTGAGAAGCAATGTGGAGCAAGAAGACATTTAATACATTTGAGGAAAAATGGGTGGCATCAAAGAGGTTTATGGTTATCATAAACACTTAATTATAACGAGAACTATGTTCTTGTAGAAAAATATTAAATTAGAGGTAGCGTCCACTTACTACATGTTTAATGTCTTTTTTAAAATACAACTGTTTCTTAATTGATCAAAAAATGCTTTCACTATTTAGAAATTAATGATCTGGAATTCTAAGTCAAGTACCGTTTTCGCTCTTTCGACGCGGAAACGGTATTTCGATGCTTCAACTTTTGTAGTAAGACTTTTTATTTTCAAAACAGAATTTTCAGAACAATATTTTCATTCTCATTATGATTAAATAATTATGTAATTCATATGAATTCCATCAATATAACGAGTTGAGAAAAAATGTGCGATGAATTCTTTCATTAAATAGGTCACACCATCATTAATTATTTTCAAGATTTTTTAAAATCTTAAAATATGACGTACAGTGGCATTTTCAATGAATATTAAAATGACAAAAATGCCCCTAATTCAAGATCCTAACTATTCTCCAAATATAGCGTATAGTGGCATTTTTGTCATTTTAATATTAAATTAGGGGCATTTCGATAAAACCCTTTGCCATTTTCTTCCACCCTCTCTCCCATACTTGTCGTTGACTCTCCGTCCACCACAACATCCTCCCTCACAACCGCCATCATCATCACCATCATGTCGTCTTGTCAACCCGTTTAAATATGTTATGATCTGAACTCACAATCACCACCATCACGAAGCTGATGAGTGGTTGTCAAGGAGAGAGAGAGAATGCCATGTCGGCAACCGAAAGATAAGAAGATGAGCTACAAAGAGACTCAATGGGTAAAGAGAGAGAGAGACATCGTTGAAGATGAAAGAGTTTAGACCATGTTTCTCGTTTTCATTTCTAAATTTTCTAAATATTTAAATTTTAATGGCTTTTTTCATCAAAAAGTCAATTTAAAAAAAAATCAATTTTTGAAAATTTAAAATGCTAAAATACCATTGACATTTTTTTTAATGAGCAGGTCATTTCACATTTCTAGATATGGTGGTCAAAGTAAAAATTGAGCATTTAATGGAGTGATAATCATAACAGTACTCGTGAACTTAACTCAGTTGGTAGGGATAATACATAATATAGGTAAGGTTTGGGGTTCAAACCGAACACCACCACCAAAAAAGTCACAAGAGTAAAACATGTCTTACACAATAAAAAATAAAAATTGTTTAAAATAGAGGAAATAAAGTTGCCTTTAAATTTCATTTGTTTGTTACCATCATTACATGGATCAAATTTACATTTTCTAATCACACCACAAATATATTGGATTGCACTCAAAAGAGTTTTAAATTTTATTGTAATGCCAAAAATGTCCTTGGTCAAATAAAATTTTCTAAAACTTTTTTTTTCATCTCTCGTTCTAATTTTTCACCTTTCTCCGGCAAATATTCATTGAAGGTGACCAAACTTAATGAAAAAGTTAAAAGTTGAAGCAAAATGATTTCCATCAATTTATTTATATAAAAACTTTCTCTGCAACCTCTGTTGATGAAGCAGAAACTATAGTATCTTGAATCTAAGATACGTTCATTTCAGCATAAAAAAATGATACACATAAAACTTGAAAAAACAATGGAACACAAATATTGGGTAAGGGAAAATGAAATCGAATTAAAAAATTAGAGGAAGAGAAAAGTGAAATAGGGATGAAGACAAATGCAGAGAGAGTAGTGGAGATGAATATTAAGAGAAGTTAGAAAATGGCTAATGATTGAAAATTTAAAAAAGAATCAAGGGTGTTTTTGTCAACTTAGGGTGTAACTTGAAGTTAATGGGATGAATATGCACTTTTATGGACTATCAGAGATCAAGATTGATGACCACCGATGTTATGAGAACGCCTTCAGTAATGATTCATAATGCAATGAAATAATCACTTGTTGTTGGGAGATGTTGTCTTCTATTTAGAACCATGAGATTATAGTAACTTTAATACTGGAGAAGAACGAATATGGGGTAAAAATGAATGTTGAAGATTGATTCAATTCAATTGACAATAACTTAACTCAGAAATGTGCCATTGTTTGAGAGAGTTAGAAAATCATATCAGAGTGTTTTTTGAAAGAAAGTCATATCAGAGTTATTTTTTAGTGAAATATTTTTTATAGAGGATTTTTAACGTACTGTCCAACCAATTTATTTTTTTAGCAATACTGTCCAACCAATTAAGAAACTAAACTTTTTATTTTTCATCAAAGGATCCTACTTCTATGCATAAAAAAAGGTTTGTTAGTAAAATAGGTTTAAGATATTTTATTTGACATGAGATTAGTTTATAACATGAACAGAAAATATTAGTTCTAGAGTTGGAAAATTTACTCAACAATACCAGGATTCCAGCATACAAATATGACAATTTATCTGATCTGCTTTTCCACTAAAACAGGATATGTATTACATTCAACTCTTATGTGCTTCATAGATGTCATTACGTTTGATTCATTGGAAAATTCTTCTAAATACTATCATAAAATACGAAAAGAGTGAGCAAAATATAGATTTTTTAGAATATACTCACTCCGTCTCAATTTAATTATCACATCTGAATTATGTGCGACTGTTAAAAGAAGTTGTTAGTTTGGTTGATTTCAAATGTAAAATTAGTATAATTTGGTAAAACACTCTTATTAATTGTAGTTAGGGGACTAATTAAGTGGAATGAAATTATTAATACATCTTTCTTAGTTGAAGTCAATGGACTAGGTGAATGGAGTGAAATTCAATAAATAATGGTGCGTGAGTGATAAAAGTGCAAATGTGTTTAAGATGGATGGAGTAATATGAATATTTAAAAAAACTATATCAAATCCTTAATACATATTATGTTTGACGGAACACTACCCTAAAACTAGAACAAATTTCAAAGGTTTGAAGATCAACCCCATTTGTTATTGATGTCCAAATATACCCATTTTCTTGTCTCACAGGTGACACCTTTTTATGTTGTGAGGGGGGAGTTTATCGCTAAACACTAATTGTTCCAACTAAAATTATTCCAAAATAACAAAAACATCTACTAACCAATTTGACTCTAAATATGTCTTCCTAATTTTGATCTATAAACTACTAATACAAGACACTAAAAATTATTGTAGTTTGGTTATATTAATTATCCAAGTGTTATAAACACAATTTATGAGTTGGAAATGGGGGTCAAAATTAGAATTGAACATGTTAGAAAAGTTGCTGTTAAGAAAAAAGTTGACTTAACTAATTCAAATAAAGAGAACACACTCAAATTACATGAATTAATCAAGTGAGCTTTGCCTCAACTGAATCTTATCAAAATGAGCCAGCGACTACTCGTGTTTCCAAAATTTATATGGCAGTGTTTTTAAAATGAAAAGCTTAACAGAAAGAAGGATTGACTGGATTGTCAATAGTCATAACATTCAGTTGATAAAGGTAATAGAAAATTGTGATATTCATAATATGGTTGAAAAGCTAAGATTCACAATATATTAAAGAACAAATTCACCAAAACCATAAGATATTAATGACAAGAGAACTAAAGTAAGCAAACGAACAAAAGTATCCTTGTCTACATGAATCCAAAAATTTTAAAAACAAGAAACGGAAATTGGATTTGTGACATAACACTGATTCAAAACTACAAAAGCTCTTGAAATTTGCTTTTAGGTACGGACAGGAGCTCCTCCGGCTACAGCAGGACGAGGCGCTTGACCAGGCTGACCAGGCCTTGGGGCATCATCCTTTAAAAAAAAAAGAAATAAACAAACTTGTTAAACGCCAACAACCAAAATAAACAGCAAAATATATAATTATAAAGAAACAGACTGATAAGCAATTTCACAGACTGATAAGCCAATCTTGTTTGGTTCCCAAAAAGGATATGGGAAATTAATCGAGGGAAAGAATAGCCTTTTCATTTTGGTTTGCAATGAGAGGCTAGATTTTATTTAATAAAGGAAAAAGGTTAATTTACTTGTCCTCGTAAACTTGTGATACATTTTATCAAAGAATATAATTTAGAATGATGTCCTAACAGATTGATAAACCGTTACACTCCTATAAAACCCCCAATATAGGAGGGGAGCAGGAATTGAGTAGGGAAGGATTTTGCTCCCCCCACTCCAACCAAACACACTATGTAAAGCAAACTAAAGTGAACTGACCACAGATATACACTCACAAGAAACGATATCAAACTATAACAAAAAGTAAGGTTGACAAAAAAATCATCTTTTTATAAGATAGAATTCTAGGAATAGGTTTAAGATTTGGTAGATGGAGTATTAGGAAGTCATCCTATTCAAATAACATGCCATCACATTCTAGATGACAGACTACATTGAAAAGGCAGGAAAGAGACTATCTACAATAATCTACAGAACAATGTGCAACTAACACAGTGATGTCAAATGTGGATCACAGAAAATAGTGTTGTTTCTAATTCCAGTATCATATAGTGCTATAGAACTGCAATAGCAGCAATTTGACAATACTTTAGGTACTAAATTGCGGATGCAAAACAATGCAATTGGTTCAATTTCTGCAATGCTATAGCACGCAACTCTTGCCACTATATGACAAATCTAAATCTAGACGACACATCAGTGCCAAGGTATATAAGCGAAACCAAAGTTTCAAGTGTCAGAAGTATTATTAAGAACGCATTTGTATAGCTAAGATATAAGAATGGAACATGCACACCATATGTTTTACTAACTTAGATCCAATCTAAGTTATTTACATAATCACAAATAAAAGTCTCCAAACACAATTTCATAGGCAATTACATAACCGACTTAGTTGGTAACAAAACATGAAAACTGAAAGAGGTAAAGAGATAGTTAATTACCCTGCGCCTAATGAAACGCTGTGGAGGGTCACGCTTCCTCCTGTCAGTGCGAGATCTAACTCTCACAACATGAGAGTGAATGGCACATGAAACACAGTACTGCATCTTCACATACAGCTTAGGAAGAGTGTACTCTACAAATCACATCCCAACAAAAAACAAAACATAATCAATTAAAGAATTAACATGCAAATAAATCACAATAAACACTTTACAGGATTCGAAATCTACATAAGGCCCGTTTGAATTGGCTTATTTTTGAGCTTATGAAAAATAGCTTATGCAAATAAATAAGCTTTTATCTTAATTCATGAACTTACAAAAAATTTATCTTCATATGCATTTTTTCATAAACTACTTTGACAAACTACTTGACAAACTTATGAATAATAAGTAAAAGCTTATTTATTCACATAAGCTGTTTTGCATAATCCAAAAATAAGTCAATCCAAACGGGCACAAAGAAACGCATACACATATTTACATTTTTTTAGGAAATTACACATGAATGAATCAAAATTAAAAGAAACCAAATCAATTAAAACTTAGAAATAAATTAAAAAACACCAAATCAATTAAACAATTTAGTTAAAATAAAAAAAGAATCTTACGGTCATAGACACAAGCTTCTTGAACATCTCTAACTGCAGCTTGTTCAACAATGTTCCTAACAAGAAACCTCTTGATAGCCTTGTCCTGTTGACAAACAAAAACAAAACATGTTCAGATCAATTTTCGATTCAATGATTTAAATTCAAACATGAATATACTAAAATGACAAAGTAACATACCTTGGGACAGCATTTACCACAGTTTGAGCAACGAATGAATTTGACATGGCCACGACCATGTTTGTTACGGCCTCCATTTCTGCGCTTAAATGTCTACAATCGAAAAATTGAAATCAAATATTAAGATCCGAAAATTGAATAGATCAAAGAAAATAGAAAGAGTAACAAATAAAATTCACTAACCATTGTTGTTGAAGCTCTCCAAGCTTTTGTTGTCTCCTTCGCTCGTTCGCGGCAGCTAGGGTTATGCAGACTGAGAGTAACAAAGAAATCTGCTTTGTTTCTTATATATCCATGGGTCAAAACTCAAAAGCCCAAGCCCATAAACCTTTTCACTTTTTTTTTTAAATCCGACCAAAATAAGTCTAAAATAATTTATTGGCTTAATAGCAGTTTTAACCCCTTAACTTTTCTAAAGTTGTGATTTTAGCCCTCTAAGGAAAAAAAACTACAAAACTGCCCCTAAGTTTTGCATCTATGGCAGTTTTGATCCTCAAGGCCAATTTTGACTCGGTCTACGCTAACGGCACCCTAA
>Ga0315913_1000970_pt1 | contig 29365 bp, 15 predicted proteins | sample MpolsnodulesMG_FD_207736 | JGI IMG/M metagenome (GOLD analysis project Ga0315913, IMG submission 207736) | Medicago polymorpha root nodule microbial communities from Los Angeles, California, United States - small nodules | ecosystem: Host-associated > Plants > Roots > Nodule | place: USA...
GCAACCCGCATATATATATTTATATAATAGAATAAATAATTTATATATATTAATTAATTGATTAATTTACCTAACTATTTAAGCTTAAACCTAAACCTAAAAATTGCTTATTACAGTAACCTAAACCTAGCCTCCTATTGTAGTGAATCTTTGTCGCCTGCTTGCCTTTCGTTGCTTTTTGTTATCCCTCTCTTCTGCTTTGAGGTAACTATATCTTGAATCTCATACTTCTAAAGGGATGAAAATTGGACCCAGACTCGATGGGTACCCGCAAAATTCTACGATTCACACTGTTTTTTTATTTGGCTAAATAATACGATTCATACTATTTTATGAGTTGATTTAAAAAAATTGAATCCTAGTCTTATTTCAATTGTGGTGCTTTTTTTTATTGTCTTTTCATAGTTAAAGTGCGGGTAATGGGTGTGGGTATGGGCAGTTAGGTGTCCATAGGGTATGGGGAAGGGCACTTAAGTTTTTGCCCACGAGGGTATGGGGCCGGGTACAGGTATTTTTTACAAACGCGGGTATGGGGATGGGTACTATAGTACCCTGCCCATTGGGTACCCATTGCCATCCCTATCAGGATAATTTCTAACCCAGTATATACCTAGGATAGAAATTACAAAGGAAAGTCAAGATATGATAGGAAAATAGTTTATTTTATCATATCCCTTTGGTGCATCAAACATGAGATTTCAGCAGGATATGACTTATGTATCATATCATGTCTCCATATCCTGACCATCAAAAAGGCCCTTAAGAGTACAATTTGTCAGTTACTTTTGGGTGCGCTTGATTTGCTAAAAAATGAAGGACATGACAGAACAACTCCAGCTGCCCAGTGTTTGATTTGTAAAACTGTTTCAGGTACATGACAAACTGGAGGCAAGAGAAAGGACAAAAATTGATATTTTTGTCCGTCACCAAACCACAACACAACTTTTTGTCCCACGTATAGGCTGTCTAAAATACCAAAATAGCATTTCGTCTACCAAAAATCGTATAAAACAAAATTATTCAATGCTATAAAAATTTGTCCAATGTTGTTCTCCCTTGTATTGTGTTGTTCTTTCTTGTACTGTTCGGTACAATACTTGTTGTTTTGCAAACCAAACACACCCTTTATCTTTTTCAATAAAACTAATTAATGATATATATTTAAAAAATTAAAGTTTGTCTTTTTTAAACAAATTTGTTTCTTGTTATCTTAAAATTTAAACAAAATTTTGTTACCTATTAATAATAGTTCAATAATTAGTTAAAATTCTATAAATAAGATAAGTAGTAATTGTTAAAAACAGGATTTTGTTAGAGAAAAAGATAGTAACTAATTAACAACTCTTTGTCACAAGAGAAATATAACATATTAAATTTATTGGAAAGAGAAAGTGTGTGGTGGATTAAAATGAGGGTATAATAGAAGAAAAAAAAGGTGCAAAGATACACTTCGTTAATTTGGTGTTATTATTCCAAAACGACACTTAGAAAGTAACAGAGAGAGTAGTATATTTCTTGTATAATATATTACATTAATCTTTTTTTTAGGGAATTAATCTTTTTTTGTTTAATTTTTTAATATTACTTTTTTTTAGATTTTTTTCTTTTTTAATATTACTTGTAAGTTAAATTTAAGTTTTTTTTTTTACTATTTCATGTGTTCCAAATCTTATTGTCAACTTTTTTAGCATATTATTTGTTATAGTTTGCATCAAACATATGATTGAAATGTATCCTTATAATATTAATTTTAATAGGTTTTTTCACAAAAATGTAATTTAGATAATAAAAAATCGATATAAACTAAACCATATAAAATTGGATCGAACCTGATCAAGTATTTTTTTAGGACTCATCTAAACCAAACCGAACCGTAAATAATTAAATTTTTGGATCGGATGAGTTTTAGCATCATAATCAATCCAAAGTGCACCACGAACAACCATAATTAATGAAAAAAATTGAAAATTATCCTTTTTAACTAATTATGATCTTCATAAATTAGATTACATATGGAACACTCGCAATCCATAGTTAATGATTGTTATTAACGTAAAAAAAAAAACAAGCATAAACTAACATGTATAATTGTTGAATTTACGAACATCACAATGTATGTCCCACCACTTTGTATGAGTTCAATTTTCAAAATGTAGATTCACAATGATTTAAACCAATAAAAGAGTGAGTATTAGAGAGAGTGTTCAAAAGAGTATTCCTAACATTACTCTTTGCACTAATTTTAAGTTCAAGCCTATGATGTTTTTGACGGTACAAACCATTGGTCAGTTTAATGGAACATCTATTGTTGACTCGCATTTACATTTGAAGCAATTTACTGAAGCTGTGAGCAATTTCAAGATTTATGATGTGGAGGGTGATGCCTTTTAAGCTAAGGTTATTCCCCTACTCTTTCTTGGCTTAATTCTCTAAACATTTGGCAAGAACTTGCTAAGAAGTTCTTAGTGAAATATTTTCCTTCCGTCCACAATGAAAGAGTTAATGTCATTCCTCTTTCAAGCAAGCCAATAAAAAACCCTATGAAACTTGGGAAAGGTTTAAGGATTTACAAAAACAGTGTCCACATCATGAGATACTTGTTTGTCTTAAAATGAAAACCTTTTATAATGGATTGGTACCTTCAACAAAACTAATGCTAGATAGCTTTTCAGGTGAAGCCTTGATATGACCTTGTGGAAATTATAGTTGTTAAAAGTCAACGATGACCAACTGAGATGATGCAAGTAAACGATTAGGAGTTAGGACCCCTTTAAACAAGTGATAGGGGTTTGATTCTTGGTTGTTGCATGACCCCCTAGATATATTCCTTGACAAAGCCAACAAATAAAAAAAGTCATCTTAGTGTGAGGTAAAATTAGTGAAGAATTAACTTTTTTTTTTAGATAGACGAAATAGTAAAGTCATTATAAACTCACACATACAAGTGGAGGCGCCGGGTTCAAACCCCGGTCATGGCGTCCAACCTAACAATTTCGGTATTTTACCAGTTGAGTTAGGACTTCTAGACTAGTGAAGAATTAACTGATGAATATAAAATAATATTCCAAAATATTTTTAATTAATATTTAAATAATTTCAATTAAAATAATGAAGATAAAAATGGATAAAGAGTATACTAAGAAGTGTAGAAATGCTAAGGCACATCTTCAAACTCGCCATTCCCAACCCTCAGCAATTTCTAATTCTCTGCCCGCAGCTAGGTTTCTAAAGTTAAAAAATGTGAGAAAATGATATGAATTATATCGAATAAATAATGAATTGGTTCAAATAGCAAGATATTTATACCACTTAAATAAGCGGTCATGGATTTGATCTTTGACTATTGCGTATGAAAAAATTTGACTGAAAAAGAAAAAACACTATGTGTCAATTTGTTCTCTAACAAAGGTTAATCACTAGCAAACAAGGGTGAAAACATTGGATCAAAATCATAACAAATAAAAAAAAAACTAGCAAAAAAATACTTTTAAGTTCTCGAAGGAAAATTTTCTAAAAAAAAAAAAAATTCTCAAAGAAAAATCATTATCAAGCAATTTACTTTATTTTGAAAAAGAAAATCACTTTAAGAAGTTTCCGTCGGTTAAACATATAATTTAAATAAATGAGTAAATGATCATATTAAAAAAAATTAAGGTGAATCTAGTAATACTCTCAAGTATGGTCGGATATGTATCCACCACCATCTCATTGTTTAATGTCATGTCATACAGGCACTCGTATCCAACTAAACATTCAAGTACTTAAAGAATTTTAAAAAAATAAAACAGAAGTGCTATTACTAAGTGCAAAAAAAACCATCAAAATACACTTACTTAGGGCGGAAAATTAGTCTAAAAAAGCGGAACTTTGGTTCAGCTCGATTCGTTAAGAATTGAATCAGTTTGAAATTTGACTTGAGTTCGTCATGTTATCTTTTAATACAGAAATTTGTTCATGCTACTTTTACACGGTAGCAACTTGAACCTGAAATTGGATCAATAATGGTTCTCTATGTATTTTCCATGTTTATGTCATTTCATTTGATTGTCTTTACATACTTGTATTTTATAGGTTTTTTTTCTGCTTGATGGCCATAAGCAGCTATGCTATCATTTTGAGTTTTGACCTCTATTGACGCATCACATGAAACTCTCACCATCTCAGAACTACATCTCTCTCTCTGGAACTGCAAATTGCTTGTGTGTGTTGCTGCAACCCAATGATTCCAATTGCCAAATTGGTCGTGTGAATAATTAAAAGAAATTAGGCTTAATTGAACTAATAGATTAAAAATGCAAAACAAACCAAATGGTCCAACGGTACCAAAAGATTTTTAAAAATAGCTCAGCAAATTTGACAAAGAGAATACATTTCTTTTTAAAGTATGCATTTGTTTTAACTTTACAAAAAAATAGATTTTATGTTAGAAAAATCTAGAGATTTTAAAAAAAAATTGAAGTTATTTGTTTTTGTTTACTATAAAAAAGATCATTTTAATATTTTTTTAAGCTCCTTGTTTTTAAAAAAAATTGATTTTGAAAAAGAGAAATGCTAGCAACACACTTTTTAACACACACTTTTCAACACACTTTCTTTGATTGGTTAAAATCCACATGGGACCCACCAAATTTATATGGGACCCACATGATTTGGTGGGACCCATGTGAATTTTAACCAATCAAAGAGAGTGTGTTAGAAAGTGTGTGTTAAAAGGTGTGTTGCTAGCATTCCTCTTTGAAAAAAACTAATCCTAATAGCTTTTCATTTTAGAGTCAAAATGAATGGGTTCGCTGGATTGTCCCTGGTAGTGGTTTATTAGGGTTGTTTCTCTTATACCACCATTGTATTGTTGTATCACCCATTAGGGTATTTTGTGGTTTACTGGGTCAGGTCCATGTCCCCGAGTCTTGTACTTCTTTTTCTTTTTAATTTTAGTTTTATTTTGCCTAAAAAAAAATGAATTTTTTTTTTTTACAATGACTTTTCTAAAATTTAAAAAATAACTTAAATATGATAAAAATGATTTTTTTTTTAACTAAAAAAATAGATTTTTTCTTTAAAAAATCTAAAACAAACGGGGGCAAACCAAATGGTCCAACAATACCAAAAGATTTTAAAAAATAGCTAAGCAAATTTGAAAAGGATTATATTTTTTTTAAGGAAAATATTACTAATTAGTTGTTAAATTAATATTTATTCATTCGTTTGATTTGAATTTAGGTTCAACTCCTTTATTCTTTAACTCAAATCATTTGAACTACCAACCTCAGATTTGATTGAGAATATGATTGACGAATTCACATTTTTTTTTTTTACGGTAAACACTAGCTTAACATCTCATAACATAGAGAACATTGCAAGCAGATAGCGTTAACATTGAAGGGACCTTCCCCAACAATTTTGAAGATCCAGTACAAGAGAAAAACCCTACAAGAGCATGATTTGCAAAACACCTAAACTTTGCAGACAAATATGAGAAATTAAACCAACATTCATAACCTAACAACCCATTCATCAATAGCTTTCATCTTCTAATACTGACAAAGGAGATGTGAGAATCCAAAGTCTTTTTTTCCTATCCAGTTACAGATCATTTTTTTTGGCTTCACCACGCGCGTTTCGACTAAACATGGTCTCAGATTTGTTCACTTTATCACGCTGGACAAAAATCAGTTGATAAAAGGCAAATGTATTGAAGTGGGGAGCATCCTCATAAATAACTACACAGCTTATGTGCTTTATAGCATCAAAACTCAGCTGTGATACACTTTTGATAACTAAACCAGAACATAAAACACATAACACAATACTACACAATATAACGCAAAATCAACAACAAACACACAAACACTTAAGCATAAAACAAATAACACAAAGTAGACTACACTGCCAATCAACCATGAAGACTTTGGTGGCAAGCGACACAGATCTGAATCTGGCGGCACAAATGCGTTCATGGAAGCGGAGGAAGTGGGTGGAGGTTCAGGTGGCGGCCGCTCAGATGAGATCAGATCTATTATGGTTGAAGTTATGTGAGTGTTGGTGGTGGTTGGGATGGTGGTGGGTCTCTCACAGTGGAGGTGGGTAGAGATGGAGGAAGGGTAAAGGAGAAAAACAACCCTCCATAGTGGGGGAGAAAAGGACCTCCATGGTGGAGGAGACAAACCTCCATAAAAGACGGAGGAGAGACCTCCATTTCGGAGGGGGGAGAGACCTCCATGGCGGAGGGGGTGGAGAGCCAGAGATCTGAAGGGGAGAGGCAGTAGCAGCAAGGGTGGGTTTTTAGAGAGAAGTGAGAGCTTCTCTCTCTAGCGGCTATCCAATAGCGTTTTCTTTCTTGATTACAAAGTCACCGAATTCACATAACTTAAATTCCATTCATTTGTTTAAAGAATTTAACTTTTTTTGATGGTGACGAATTTAACTTTTAACTTACTGACTCATTAACTTTTTTTGGTGATGACAAATTTAACTTTTAACTTAACTTCGACTCACTTGGTTTTTTTTTTTCCGACTCACTTAGTTTATTAATCAAGTTAACCAAATTAATTGATCTGGTTTATTTCGAGCTAGTTTAGTTATCTGAACCATTTATCAAACTTAATCAACGACTGAAATTGAGGGTCACATTAATTTTCAAGTTAAATTAAACCTAATTATCGTAACCCTGAATATATAAATACTCCTTGGCTGTACGAAGAGGAAAAAAGAAAGGACCACGGGACCACAAGTTCACGTAACCCTAGGAGAAGAAAACAACAACAACAACTACGTCAACGACAGAGACAGAGACCAACGTCCACGTTGTATTGTATGCCGTCTTTCTTTAACTTTCTCTCTCTTTCTCAATATTATTCCCAATTCTTAAACCCTAACCCTAATTTTATCGATTCGAATTGGGGCTTTTGTTTTAAACTTCGTGATTAATCAATTCATCATTTTGAAATGTTGCTATGATTATGAATTGTTGATAATAAGTTTAATCTTTTCGTTAATTTCTATTTGCATTCATAAAATTGGTTCGTATTTTTAACCTGAATTGACGAGCTTTTTTATTTATTTTTTCTTTCTTTGAATTAATGAATTTGAGTGTTTGAATCTTGATTTAAATTAATGATGATAAAAGGGGTATTGAATTTAAATTGAATTAATGTTAATGGTTTTCCAAGAATCTTTGAGACTTTGTGAATTTTGCATGATCCTTTTTGTATCTGTTCTTTTAAAAAAATTGGAAAAAAAAAGAAGAAAGAATTAGAAAGAGGAAGATTGTGGAGTGTTGTTAAATAGCAGCTATAACAGTGCTAGAATTTTAGTAAATTGATATTGTTCCGTAATACACTGTTTGGTACAAAATATTGTGAAACAGCGCTGCTATAATTGACAACATAGTAGTGAGCTTAAATTGAAACATAGATAAGATGCGTAACTATAACTATTTAATTGTTTATTGAACATTCTTACTATGGGGTCACTTTATTTGTTACCAATGTTGTCAATCACAGATATTGGAAAATAGCGGACTAACATGCGCAATAGTGTTATAGAGCCACCACTATAGCAGCTATTTGTCAACATTTTGTACTAAATAGTGCATGCGGTTTGTCCAAACTCCGCTACAATATAGTGGTATAGCGCCACTATAGTTGTTATTTAAAAACACTGTTTGTTACTTTTTAATGTTCAAAGATTTTGTTTTGATGTTTTGATCAAATTTTTAGCATTAATAAGCCACGGTTTAAGCTGGCCAAGTCTTTTTTCTAAGTGAATTTGAACGGGGGCTCTGTTATTTTGTTTAGAGTAAATTATGTAACATCTGATAAGCTCACAGGATTGATAATAGTGTCTTACAGGTTGTGACACTTACACATTGAGCTTGTGTCGCTATTTAGGATTTCTGTAAATACTGAATATTGTGGCAAGAAAAAGATTGTGAAACTATTTAGGATTTCTGTAAATACCACATTGTGCTTGTGACATTTGCTTCAAATACTAAATATTGTGGTGTGAAAAAAAGAGAAGTTAAAAAATTGCATCCAGGTTGGGGAAGGTATTATTTGAAAGAAGTATGATAGTTATTAAGAAAATGAGAAAAAAATGAAAATGGGAAAAACAAATCCTTTTACAATTAAATGTTTGTATAAAAGTTATTGAATATTTTTGTACTACTATACACTGTCTGTAGGAAGGATCCGTCTCCTCTGAAACAGACAATTCACTTGAAACAATTAAGGAAATAATCTCAACAATTGATCATGGGTGTTAAACGTAACATTTCTTATTTTGCCATCAGAAATAAGAGTTCAATGTAGAGGAATTAAGGGAGGGGTTACTGAATTTTTTTAAAGAACTGTAGAGGTGTCAGGATGATTTTCTTTTCTAAATGCTAAATAAATTTTCAATATCTATTTAGTAGCAAAATGGTGGTCTATGGTTAATGAATATTTGATACTTAAATGATGCATTTTAGATTAGTCTTCTTTGATTTTTTTTCTCGTGTTCATCCTGAATCATGGACTTTTCTATTTAAACATCTGATCTTTGATCATCCATTTTTGTGTCTATTAGGTTGTGTTACCACTTTTAGATGATTTCTGATTGCAAGCTTATTTAAATTTATTATAATTATGTTTTCCTCTTTACGAGTTTATGGCACATCAAGAACATTGTTGGAATTTTCTCTAACATATAGTTGTTGATTATTTCTTGTGGCTTGATAAAGCGAGAAGATGTTTGCCAAGGGTTTTCATCTTGGTGGGAGTACTTGGAGAGATATACCAAGAAATTCTTCATCAGTTTTCTCGAACATTCCGCCAAAGAGATGTTTTGATGAATTAAGCAATCAAGTAGGATTCTCCTCAGACTGGCGGTATCATCCTGAAATGGTATACAACCGTAATTGGATAAGAAGAAAAATGTAAGTGAAAGTTATTTAATTTTCAAAGAAATGTGGTTGCACTTACTTTAACATATGATTGCAATTGAATTGAGACTATACTAACTATAAATTTATTCAGTTTTGAAATCATTCAGAATGAGCAACTTGGGCCTGCGCTGGAAATATTGCTACTTACCAATGCTGCTTCAAAGGTTTGTTTCCTGACCTGTGTCTGAGCGTTAAAGTACTATTTTTTTGCTAATAACATAAGCCAATAGGAGTATCAAATGCAAGCTGTACCTGTATGTTGTTAATTAAGCACAATTGTTTTTCTACAAATTTGGCAGGAGGAATATATGAACCTGGAGACATTGAATCAGCGTGTGCAAGCTCTACTGGGTGTTCCTAAGTCCTATAATACTGGTTACTATGGCGTGCCAGAAGCGGGAATATCTCATCCTTCTATTGCTCATAACCTGCCTTGTTTTCCTGGTGATGGTTCATCTATCCCTCCAGTTGCTGATATGGATGTACTTTCTAACTTACCTGTTTCTTATGGTGGAAGCAATTTGGATGCCAACACCAGATCAATTAGCAACTATTTTTCTCAGCAACACGCAAATAACTGTATGTTAAAATTAGTTTGTGATTTCTCCATAATTTCGAATCTTTCTTTGTACAATATTGATTTTGTCTTTGCAGCTATATATTATTGACTGTTTTTCCTCCTCTGCTTTTTGCAGTGGAGATGGATCTGACAAAATACAAAGATTGTTTTCCTACTACAATGGGAAGATCCCTCCAATCTGAAGATTCAAGTTTTATGTCCTCTCAATCTGCCTCAGTGAATACTTCGGAAGATACAATGCAATATCAACCACAGAAGTTGGATTTTCAGAAGAATTCCACTGTAAGACATGTTGTTAATGATGTCCCTTCAGATAATACTGAATCCATACTACGACCTGCCAAAATACAGAAAATGATGGATTCAGGTTTTGGTGTATCTTCGACTAACCATCCAAGTTTTGATCAATGGAATAATGGGATGGTTCATCCTTATTCTTTTCAACCACATCCAGAAGTGCAGCAACATTCAGAATTTCCCCTCTCTTCTCTCCATTATGAGAGTAATGTGGAACAAATTACAAATCCAATTTTTCATTCTGCGGGAGTTAAGGGGATAAACAACAATGTAATGGTTGATACATTTGGACAGCAAGGGCTTGAAAGCTATGATGTGATGGATAGCAACAACTTAAAGAATATTGTCACGGGTATAAAATCCAGGATGCAATATCTCGACATGGATCCTATTCCTACTAATGGAGAGGATATACAAGGCAGAACTGAATTTGACCACGGCATCAGATTAAATTCCAGTATGCCTACTCTCACCAAGGAGCCTACTCCTACTGCATTCTGGACAACTGCCAAAAACAAAGCCGATGAGCTAACAGTTGATCAAGAGAAGCTAACAAAGTCCTCAGTTACAACTGTTAGTGGGAAAACGAACTACGTGATTTATGATTTGACTTCTGAGCCTAAAATGATTCCCTCAAAAGGCTTAGAAGCTGGTCGAATATCATATGAGCCAGATTCCCTAATCTATGGCATGATAGACTGCCGAAACTCAGTGGAAGTCGACCGTGTCCCAGAACTTATTACAATTGATGGTGATGATGATGAAGAGGACATACAAGGAAGAACTGGATTCAACCACGAGGGGACAGACGCTAAAGAGAAAGTGAGTGAACCAAAAGTTGATCAAGAGAAGAAAGATCTTGAAAGCCATGTCGTGATAGACAGTTGCAAATCAATGGAAATTGACATTGGGTCGAATTCGAATATGCCTGCTCTCATAAGCAAGGTTGCTATTACTATTGATGTAGATGACAAACAAAATAAAATTGGATTCAACCAAGAGGGGACAGATGCTAAAGAGAAAGCCAGTGAACCAACACCTGATCAAGAGAAGCAAACAAAATTCTCAAACACAATAGTTGATGCTGTTTCCTTGATTGATTTGTTCACACATGATCAAATTACAGAACATATCAATGGTCTCAGAAAGGAATCTGTTCTGGTTAGTACACCACCTTCCAGTGTTTTCAATTACTGTGATCTGTTTAGGTATTGCTGTTATGAGTTATGTCATGAACCAACTATCCCAGAAAGTTAAGCTATTTGGTTAAAGCTCATGAATGGTTCTTCTTTTCATCTTTGGATGTTCTGTTATCGTGATACTTTGAATGTCAATTTCTGCTTTTTTTTTAAAATTATTTCTAGTTTGTGATTTTTATTAAAATGACTTTTTTATTTTAGCAATTTACATATATCTATAATTCTATTTTAACAATTATTTTAACACAGATTACTTCTGAGGAGGAAGCAGGGACTGAAGCAAACACATGCCAATTATGTGAAAGGAAAAAGCTTTACTTTGCACCAGTACCAATTGTTTGTTCATGTTGTGGCATACGCATCAAGAGAATATATTTCTGTAGAAAAGAAGAATTTGATGTACAGGGTTGCATTTGCTCCATGTGCTACAAGACTTCTAAAGGTGGGAAAATCACATTCAGTGGGACATCTATTTCTAAGAAAAATCTCGAAAAAAGGACTAACGATGAAGTACTTGAAGAACCGGTAAGTTTTAATATCGATTAATTTATAATTCAGCTTGATATACAGAGAACTATGTACCAACTCTTTACGACTGTTGTGTTCTTCTAGTGGGTTGAATGCAATAAATGCAAAAGATGGCAACATCAAATATGTGCACTCTACAACAACAGAAGAGATTTGGATTGCAGTGCTGAGTATATATGTCCTGTATGCCGCTCAAAAGAAATTGAAAATGGAAAGCATGCTCACTTACTGAAGGCTGCTAATTTTGGTGCTAAGGACTTGCCAAGAACCGTGCTAAGTGACCACTTAGAAAAAAGACTTCTTGAGTGTCTCATGCAAGAGAGAGCAAAGTGGGAAAATGTTGAAGGGAACGAGAATCTTGATAAGGTAATACCGAGAAATCCGCATGTATGCACATAAACTTCAAATATCCTATCATTTTCTTATTCTTATCCTAGCATGTAAACTGAAAATAGTAGAAAATTAGTCTTCTGTCGTGTTATTGAAGTTATTGATCTTTTTCATCCATATATATATATATTTGGAAATTCTATATTATGTACTTATGTACCATGAGTTACTGCAAAATTGTAGGTTATAGCTGCAAAAGGTCTTTCTATTAGAGAAGTGTTATCTGTCGACAAACAATTGAAAGTGAATAAGCAGTTTCTAGATATCATTCCAGAGGAGAATTACCCTGCTGAATTCTCTTATAGATCAAGAGTAAGTTCAGTGGATTATCAGTAAATAAATAAATATACCATTACAACCTATTGCTTCTTCTGAACTAAATGTCTCTTGATGTCTATTCTAATATGTCTGGATTATTCAAGAAGATTTAATAGAAGTTTGCTTGGTTTCAGGTTATTCTTCTGTTTCAGCAGATTGAAGGAGCAGATATATGCATTTTTGGAATGTATGTCCAGGAGTTTGGCTCTGAATGCGGAAATCCGAATCAGCGTTGTGTATACATTTCATATCTTGATTCTGTCAAGTATTTTATGCCTGAAAGAAGGACAAAGAGTGGAGAAGCCCTTCGTACCTTCGTTTACCATGAGATATTGGTATTTTTCTTTTAAACTATTTCAATGCCAATAGAACTAATAAAATGAGCACTTAATCCTTACATTCTTTCTATGTATGTTTTTTTTTGTCTTTCTTATCATCAGATTGGATACCTTGATTTTTGTAAAAAAAGGGGTTTCCTGACTTGCTACATATGGGCCTGTGCTCCTTCAAGAAAAGGGGATGATTATATACTATATTGCCACCCCAAAGAGCAAAAGACTCCGAAAAATGATAAGCTACGCCGGTGGTCAGTTTCTTTCTCTTTTATGTGTCTGTGTGTGTTGGATTTTCATGAGCTTGTGTATACATTTCATTGAGAATTTGAGTGTACTATTTTCCTACTTTTATCTTCTTTGTTTTCAAAAACTAGCCCTGCCAACCACTGAATATTTATAATGTTTGTTTATGCAGGTATCTTTCAATGTTAAAAAAGGCTACTGAAGAAAATATTGTTGTTGGTTTAACTAACATATATGATAATTTCTTTGTTGCTGCTGAGAAAGGGGACTCCAAGGTGACAGCTTCTCGTTTGCCATACTTCGATGGAGACTGCTGGTCTGGTAATGCTATGGAAGCAGCCAAGACCATTGAAAAAGAGTGCGGAGGAGACTATGAAAAGATGTTGAAGGAACAAGTGCCAAATAGAGCTTTAAAGACCATGGGACATGCCAATCCTTCCAGAGACACTGCCAAAGACATTTTAGTGATGCGAAAAGTATGTCTACCTTGTCTTACTTTCATCCACTTTTTTTCCATTTGTAGTGTTGTATATTTAGATAAATTATACAATGTCATTCGATGGGATATTTCCTTTTATAATTGAGTGAATGAAACGTTGCAATGTTCTAGTTATAAACCAGTTTAAGTTATTTACATAATCTGATCTTTCTTCCTTTTCTTTTATTCCCCCTAATTTCTATTAGGTTGGCCAAAATATATGGCCTACCAGGGAAAACTTCCTTATAGCTCACTTGCAATATGCATGCATACACTGCCGTGAAGTGATAGTGTCTGGGAAGCGATGGTTTTGCTCTGAATGCAAGGAAATTCAGGAGTGCGAAAGGTATGATATCATAAATACATTTCAACTGTTTGTTTTTCACCTCCCTTTAAAATGAATACATATACTTGAACTAGTTTTGTATTCAGTGCACAATAATTAAGGCTTTTTGGATTGACTTTCATATCAACATATTTCAGATGCCATAGTTCTGATGCGCACCCTTCAAAGAATGGCGAGTTGCATACACTTTGTCAGGTAACAGCCTAAACCTGAAGTTTTTCATATGATTCTCTCATCATTTGTAATTTCATGCAAAACATTGAATTGTGTTCCATTTTCAGGCCGTTGTTGATGATATCCCCTCCAACACTAAACATAATGATATTGTCCTTGAGAGTAGATTATTTGAAAACAGGGATAACTTTTTGAGCTTCTGCCAGAAGTCTCAGTTTCAGTTTGACACACTCCGTCGTGCCAAGTATTCCTCGATGATGGTCCTCTACCATCTACACAATCCTACTCTGATGACTGTTGTAAAATGTTGTAGCATCTGTAGTGCACACAATGTATTCCAAAAGAGCTGGAAATGTGAGATTTGTCCAGAGTGTACCATTTGCTCTGCATGCTATAAGGATAGAGGTGCTGACTGCCATGAACACAAGTTGACTCAAAATGAACACAAGCTCACTCAAAATGAACTCAAGTTGACTCAAAATTATTCAAGACCAATATATCAATCTGGGAATCAGGAGTCAAATGAGAAAATGGTATATGTTTAATTCCTAGATTTGTTGTTTTCATTACTCATTTGTTCTAGACTAAATTGTTGATCATACTTGCCGACTTACACACAGATGGTGAAACTGCTGAACGTTTTAAAGCATGCATCTCAATGCCGTGCAGCTAATGCTGAACCTTGCTCTCATCCAAACTGTTCTCAAATCAAGAAGCTGTTCTCTCATGCCAGTAGGTGCGAAATTCGAGTGAGTCGGGGCTGCCAGCAGTGTAAAAAGATATGGTTTATACTTGCTGCTCACTCTAGGAATTGCAAAGACTCTGAGTGTAGCATTCCACGGTGCAGGTGAGTTGTTATTAGAATTATACACTACCTAGAGAATTCGAGAGATTTTGGATACTCTACTTTCTGACTTGTTCTTTGGGACAATCAAGTCATTTTTTATGGTTAAACTATACATGAATTACTTATTTCTTTATATTTATGTTGATTTTGCAGGGATCTAAAGAAGCATGTAGAATCGAAAGCAATGCAGTTTTTGAAAGTGACAAAGCAGTCATTGATCAATGAATCTTTGTGAATATATAGAGTTCACAGTTCAAATAGTTGGTTGACAAGCTTATCATTTATTAAATGGTTACAAGCAGTCAATGAGTAGCAATCAATAGTCAATTTTTATAAGCTTCGATGAAGCGTATTAAATTTCGTTGAAGCTAAGTGTATATAAAAAAACAGTTCAACGTAAGTGTTAGAATTTCGACTTTCCTTTTATGTGTATATAATTGTGATTATGTATATACATAGATTAGGATTGCAATAGCCTTATATATAATCTCTTAAAACAAGAGAATCAATTTTGTATTGCTGTGAATATATACATTCAATGGTTGAGAGCCTAAGCTCCAACTACTCTATTCAAGTCTCTCATTTTTAAGAGACTTGCAATTAGAGATTCAATTTTGTATTGTTGTGAATGTATATTCAATGGTTGAGAGCTAAGCTCTAACTATTCAATTCAACTCTCATTTTTTTGAAATTTTAATCAAAGATTATGATTTTTTAAAGATCTCCCTTGTCTTGTCTTTTTTAGGCCCCTCTGCCATTATATAATCATTTTTCAAAGTTTTGAAAACTAGAGAGATCAGTTTGATTGAATTAGGAACTAATCGTGTGTTCATTCTGTTTAACAAAAAAAATATAATAGATGGTTTTAGACAATGTAAAAAATGAGGTGAACCATGTAAAAATTGGTACAACGGTCAAAAACTTGTCAACGAGATAGTTTTGAACCTCAGCCAGTTTTATATCCAATTTTATTTATAAAAAAAAATAAAAATGAAATACACGCTTGCCTATTCAAACATTGATTTTTGACCCCTGTATGTTAACTATTGATAACTTGTTCATAATTAGCTAAATATACTTTTGATTCCTATCTTATTTTTTAACATGTTTTGGTCCTTTATTTTTAAAAAATATTCATGTTTGTCCTTCTGCTATCCAAACATCAGAAAAAGTGGAAAACTAAATCCACGCGGCATCCTGCTTATCAAAGTTAGTCACATCAAATTGTTCTCCTTTAGAGACATCACCACAAAATCTCCTTCAAACACTTATGTTCTTGTTTTTTCGTTTTCAGCATTTCTTCCCGGTATTTATAAACGATATAGTTTTTTCCTTTCCTATGCCACATGAGTTTATGCCAACTGTAAATGCCACATATTAAACTTCAGTTGCAAGGATGCGACGAGGGTCACATCTGACTCGTCTAACCCGAAAGCTACAAGTGCAGCAAAAGGGTTACAAGTTGCAAGGATGTGACGTTGTTGATTTCCCACAAAATGGGAAATAACTTCTTTGTCCACATTCTGAATCTGAGGGACCGAAAATTCACTGTCACCATATAAAAGACCTTTCCAAACATGCTCCTCCCAAGGATGTAAAGGAACTTAGGAACCCCCATACACATAACCCAAACATCCCTAGATCTTGGAAGATTTTTTTTTTCATTATATAAATGAGATATCTATCTATCTATCAAGTATCTATTTATCTGTCTATTATAAATTGGAAGATAGTCATGCAAACCTATTCCTCAACACTAATTTATCAAACCAAAAAACAAAAAAAAAACTCCCAAATCATTATTTTCTTTTACTTGGTCCCTAATTTTTTGATAAGTAAAGATCTCCCAAATATTTATTCCAATGAATTTATGATTTTTTTTTCAAGGGGTTAAATAAGTTGTGAATATTTCAAATTTTATTTTTAGTTCCTTGGAAGATGGCAGGAGGAAGGGGCTAACAATAAGTTTTTTTTTTAAAGAAGGCTAACAATAAGTTGCTGGCTCCATAATTGATACGATATAATGTGTTTTTCAAATCGAGAGTAAAATGTTACCCGTTAAATGAAGTCATCACTCTTAGAAAGGAAAGGGCTATTAGTGGGGTGGAGTCATCTATCGGTTCTCTCATTTTGACACATTTTTCACTATATTGTATTTTCCATATTTTCTTTTAAATTTTTTATTCCAATTTTCACCTATTTAAGGTTTAAACTTTCGAAATATTCTTATTTGAACAAATAAATTTACAAATTATTGGACTTTCACTAGATTGATGATATTTACCTTTCACACAATTACTATTTTAGCAAATTTCTATAAGATTTGTACAATCAACTATCCTTACCTTTCACACACTTTTGCTTATTCTTTCACTTTGAAAAATTTGAGAAAAATACCGAGAGAGGGAAAACGTTTATTACAAGGGTGTATCATTGGAGGTTTGAAGATTAAAACATTGATAAGTCTCAAAATGACGTTATTTTATCTATATATTTTATTGCACTTATTAACTTATTTTGCAAAAAGAAAATACATTTTGGAAAACTCTCAGATAGTAGATCACCTAGGTCAATTATCAATTCTTTACACTTTTACCTTCTTTCCAACACAGATTGTAGTGAGCAAAGACTGAATGCCAAAGCAAAGAAGCCAAAAACATGTCAGTTAAGCTATTCACCTAATGAGTAAAGCAGTTGCCTAGCGATACAAATCAGAAACTAAAGCCTTGGAAAATGGAAAATTTTCCGAGCAAACAAACACCTCACTTGGCAATTTAAGTCCCACGCGGCTGACATGGAAAAAACTTAGCCACAGAACCAGCATAAATGGTTGGGTTAAAATACAAGGTTCATAATGGTCATTGCAGAAACAATGAACAATGAAGTGACATTTTTATATTTCTATGCCTGCCACTAATTTTAAGACTTGTCTCTATGGTTGTGCTATACTTTTTTTGAATGAAAAATGTTATTATTAATTAGTTTTTTTTAATAAATGTTATTATTAACTAGTTGTTAGATTAATATTTACGCTCTCATCAAGATTTGAATGAAGACCTCCAATTCCTTATCCTCAATCTAGTTGAGCTAATAGTACAAGAGATGTATGTATGAATAACACAATAAGGATCTTATACATATATAATCTTGTTTACAAAACGTAGCCAACATAGATTTCTGACCACATTTTACGTCTTTTCAGCATATGCATATGATTACCTATGGACTTGGCATAAGACATGAGAGGGGCAGGCAGTTTAGCACACAACCAAAACTCAGTGATCTGATAATATCATCTGTTGAACCGCATGTGAATCTAAATTTACCACTTGTATCTTCTCACTTGAGAACAAATTTGAATTATCTGCATTCGATATATAGACTGTCAGAGTAAAGATCAGATGGTTCACTTTCCAACATAATAAATTGGGACATAGATTGGGAGTAAATGGATTAGAACCACAAAGTAAGGTAATACATATGCTTTGTATTTCAAACACAAGACAAAATGTTTAATTGACACTAATCAAATATCATTGTGGTCACACCATGACCGAATAAAATATCCCTAGTTACTAAATATACCCTTGGTTTTACACCTAAAACATTCTTCCATTGTTGACTTTGTAACCGGTCAAGTTCAATCAGTGTTCACTGTTGTTCAACAGACGTAGCTTGATTTTAGTTGTCATGGGTATAAACTTGGTCCACAGGCTCATGTTTCACATTCAGAGGTACTAACTAACCCATTAAGTTCTGAGTAGGTGTCATTAGTTTCCATTGTTGTTAACAGCATGACACAGCTCATTCATGACTGAGATTTAATGCACCAAAGGGAGATGCATCCTGCCGTAGAAGAATGCAAACTCTTGTCAGAACAATTATTCTTTGAATTTGGAAGAGGAAACTGATTGCATACATCAACAGACTAATTCAATGCATGCCACTATTATGTGTTGCAACTTGAGGAATTTTATTATATTATTGTATCCATGTTTTTTGTTTTTCCTTTTTGAAGACTTCAATTAGTGCCTGTATTTTCCATATGGTTCCCAAGAAAGCATAAATATAGGATAATACACTGGTGTATTGTTTATTCCTCTTTTCTATAATGTCATCACAGCTGGGAGATTGATTGTTTTATTTTTACCATCTTTTAATATAGTGGTTAAGAATCATTAATAAACAAAACTAATTACTTCTTTAGGTGCTTTATGTTTTTTTTGTGTATCAGCCCTGTTTCGTTTTTCTAAGTGTTGTTCTGCGGTTGGGTTTTTATTTTTTTTACCCTCCTAGTGCTGCGGAGTGTAATTGTTTTGCTCAATTCCGGTATGATTTGTGCTAGAATGTGAGGTTTTCTTATAAATTTAGCCGTTACTCAATTGTGAGGTTTTCTTATAAATTTAACCGTTAAGAAAACAATAATTACTGATCCTATTCGAATAAGCTATTTTCATCTTTTTCTATGTTATCGGCTTGTCGCCATTCCAATTGATCAAATGTTATGCCTACAAATTCAATGATCTGTTTATGTTGTTTAATGTGTGTGTCTGATTTGTCAAACCGCATACTCTTTGTTTTCTTTGCTACAATTTGAAGATAATGATAAAGAAGATTAGCTGACAAAGTGTATGGTACTTGGTACATTGTTTATCGCTAAATTCTGCTGCAACTTTGAAACCATTTATGAATTGTGCTCTGTAGTAATCAACGGTTTTTCTATACATTATCACTGGGTGGATTTGATTTGAACTCCATCTCTTGAAATTACAAAGTCAAAATCTTATCTTACCTATGAGTTAACACCTCATTGAAAAGTATAACCATAGAACTTCAGAAAGTCTTTAAAGTGATATATATCCTACAAATGGTATCACAGTGAAACTTATACACAGCAATACGACAAACTTAAATTTTGTCAAAAAATAAAAATGAAAATAAAAATACGAGACAAACTTAATCCATTTGATTCGCAGATGGATCATATCTAATTGGTGGGTAATCAATTCTTCAATTGGTAGTTAAGATCATCCAGCAAGAGGATTATGCACTTGCCCAACAAAAAGTATTGTACCAGATAAATCTTCTCTTATCAAAAACAAGAAAGGATGGTCAGCTACAAAGTCTATCGGTACCGGAGTCGAAGTGTGTTGACAACATCCAACCAAGACACTTGCAGTGACTGCGGCAGCTTTAGTGCTTTCTTCATTTACTTCAATGACAGACTTTTGCAATACTGTAGAAACACTAATTGGAGAGTCCACTATTTTTGTCAAACCTCCAACTGAGAAAGGTAAAACCACTCCTAACTCCTTCAACACATCAGAAATTTCAAGCTCAAAAGAAATATTGAATCTTGGAATTCTGAAATCACCTACTACCACTTTTGTATGAGGAAGCTTGTCTTCTAGGAAGTTAGACTCAGAAGCCGCTTTCTCAATCAAACCTAACAGCCCATCTTTTGCATCCGGAAGAAAAAAGTACATTGAGAATTGTCGTTCATCTTCACCTTGCTTGTAAGGAAGACAAAGGACCTTAAAGCCATCAAAAGCACTGATAAACTGTCTCTTCATGCTAGTCATGAAGGGAACCTTGACTGGGGTGCCATTGAGAAGGTGAAAATCGTAGTCTTTTGTTTTCGAAGCATCAAACGATTGCTCCCATGCTCCTTTGAAGTATAATGCATTTGTCAAGACGAGTCTAGTTAAGCTATCAATCGACCCAGGTGAAAGAAAATTACGAATTAGTCCTTTTGTTTCCTTTTCAGCCCATAAATTCACTGTTTGGATTGCTTCATTAGCCTTTACAACAATATGAAAAATAAAACCAGCAGCGCAAAAATATAACAAGTGGGTTCTTTTTATGAGAATTTCAACAGAAGAACTCAACTTGTTTTTAATATATAATTTTCACATATTTTGTTGTTAACTTGTTTGGATACAGACAAATGAAATATATCGTTATACTACCATACAACAGTTGCGAGACATGGATTGTTTAGAATAGAAAATAAGGAATTATTTAATCTAACAAGGGATTTATAACAGAGTTTCAACAACAAAAGTAACATATCTCCAACGTACCTTGTTAATGAAATCAAGTGATTTGAGAGTGGCCATATAATCAGTGGCAACAGTTTCTTTGAAGGAAGGGTAAAGAGAAAGGGTTTTTTCAACCCAAACAGCGTTGGCAGAAGACAAGTGTGGACCGCCGGCAGGAGCAGCATCTTTGAGCACAGAGGAAGCCAGATAAGAAGATAGGGAGTTGAGATGGCCGATGGACTTTGATCCGAGAAAGGATAGAAGCTGATTTTGTGTGGGACCCTCAGAACCAACAGTGAGGAGACTGAGCGCAGTTTGGAGCGACAATGGCGAAAACACTACATTCTTGTCTTTATATTCTTCTTTGGAGAACAAATGCTTGGCGATGGCCATTGATTGGCGAAAACAACAATGACCTCTAATTAAGTTTGAGGATAACAAAGTAATAAGAGAACAATTTATTATGTAACGAGTGTTTGATGTATAGGAAGTTAGTTACAGGCGAAACAAGTTGAAGCGCATCATCTAGGAAGGAAGAGCAGACAACGTCTCGATTTATTATGGTATCAACCTCAAGAGGATCTTCTGGTAAATTACATATCAGGACCAACAAAGAACCATCTAGTCATCAGTTAAAGACGAAAGCTTATTCATCTGGAAGATAACCCATCCATCTGGTTGTCTAGTCAAAGATCCATATCGTCTGGTCAAGCACTTCATTTCAAATCATCAGAACAAAGAGCATCACATGCTTCAAGACAAGTGTTTAAGGATTAGATCAATTTCAACTAAAGATTCAAGCTTCGTTAAAGGAAAAGGTTTCTAATTTCCCTCGCAAAGCATTAATTTCAAACACTTTGCACTTGTCTCACCTCGTACAGAGAAGACAAGCAAAATGTGACAAGGGAACCTGCAAATCCGTACACGCCATTCTTAGTGTCTCTGCAACAACATGAAAACCTCGTAAAAATTCATAATTTGCAGAGAGGTCATAACAAGAATAACTCATCAACAGTTATATTTGTCAATACAATATCATTGCAACAAATTGATAGCATAATTGCATTGGAGTATAAATTTAGACCTGAAGCACTTGAAAAAATAACTTTGACGAAAAATGCTAGCTCTACCTAAACTATCAAAACTTACAATCAAAATACTTCAGAAATACAAAGAAGCAAGTGAATGAAATCTCAACATCCTTTCATAGAAAGTTAATCACTTGTATTTGAGGTATCATTTTCATATCCTCTTGTGTGAGAGTTAACATGTAAGCAGATATGTTGTAAACTCAAAAAGACTAGTGTGGTCAGAGTGTTAAGAGAATCAAAGAAGGAAGTTAGTCAAGAGGTTTGATGAAGGCTTAATAGGTTTGTTGAAACCAAAAGTATTAAGTAGAAAAGGATTTGGACTAAGTTGGATCTTTGTTGTAGGAATCTGAGTAAAGACCGTGAGACAAAGATATTCCAGATTATTATTGTTATTGCCTTGACACAATGTCTAAATTGTGCCCTTAACCGCATGAGAAAGGATATTGTGATAATGTTTTTGGAAATCTTCAAGAGGTCTATTGCTAGCAACAGAAACATAAACAATGTTCATGTTGAAGATCATCCCAGCAGCAATCCAAGTTTTAAAGCTCCAATGTTTGATGGAGAAAGTTTGATTACTGAAAATATAAACCCTATATTAGAGAATGGTATGCTTGTAACCTATCAAGAAAATGAGTGATACTCAACAAAAGAAAGAGTTCAAAATGCATCATAAGGCAAGATATTAACTTAAGTTCGAGAAAATTATCAACAAAGTCACAACAAAGAACAAGACAATATACGATTAAGACAAACGTACTAGTAAAACAATGTTAGCTATTCCACATGGATGAATATGAAAGCACTGAATCAATGTTTTCAAGATTCCAAGTCATAACATCTGGAATGAGGCATTCTTCGTAAAATCTATATTATTGTTGATCATGTAAAGAAGATACTCATAAGTCTAACAAAGATGTGCAAACCCAATGTCACGACTATTTAGAAGCAAAATATCTTGACAAATTTTGTATTGACGAATTCATAAGTTTTTCTTCGAAGTCAACAAATTGATGTAGAAGAAGATGAACCAAGGAGTAAATCAAAGTTCATTGAACAAGAGTCAACTGATGAAGAAGATGATGATCAAGGTGACGACCTCTCATCATGATGATGATTTTGATGAGTAATCACTTATTTCCTTTTTTTTAATTACAGCAGAAAGGGCCGAAGCTCGAGTAATCACTTATTTCAGATGGTTAATGTTTTTACCTTTTAAGGAAAATGCTACTTCTCGCGAAGCCTGGCTTCACGAAGTTTTCAAGAATGAGCATTTGCATCTTAATTAATCAAATAAAGAAAAGGAACTTCCATGTACTAGTAATGTATTACTCAGCAAACTTCTCCATGTTGCATCTATGATTCAATCTCATTACCAAATCTCTCCATTTGCGTTTCTTCCTTCTATCAACTTGAAAACCCATCAAAGGTGGATGCAAAGGCGGTTCTTGACGGTGTCGGCCTCGGCAGGGGCAAAGCCACCACCCGGCGAATATGGACACTTGCCCTGGCTCAATTGATACTTTCTTTATATTTGGCACAACCCAACAGCCCATTAACCCACTTAAAAAAAACAAAAATTTGGGCAACCTCAACATTTTCACACACGCAGCACAAGAATTCCTAGCTCTATAATTTTTTGCTCAGACTCAATAAAATTTTTGGCTCCGCCACTTCCTCGTCGACAACATCGCCGTCAATGGCATGTGCACACCGTGACAAAATTTACGGTCGATTGAAGGCTTACTGCATGCTACAGGTGAGCATCTGTTAACAACATAGTTCACCATGCTCTAGAAACTTTTTATTACATAGATCACCATGCTACAGTCGATTGAAGGCTAAGTTTCTCATTGTCGGCAAACGGTTACAATGCTTTTTTTTTTTACTTTAATAAAATAAAAAAATGAACATGGAAAAGTAGGATATTGTATGTTAAAAGCAAGTTCGTGATGTATTCGTCAGGATACACCTCGCGATATATAGCATCACTGGACAATTGTTTGGGGAATTACTAATATGATGTTTTAGTTTTTATTTTATATTTTATTTTTATTTGTTTTCCTCTTTTTCTTGGCGGAGACCGAGGATTGAACCTCAAATTTTGTATATATTATGCATTGTCCCTATCAATTGAGCAAACTTATAAATAATATACAAAAATTTATTTATTTACATAAGATATTTTATATAAGCTCAAAATAAGCCTAACCGAAACTAGTTTAATCAAAAAAGTATCATAGGTTTACAGATGTGATTTTTAATTAATGAATTAAAATGATTATTTTGGTCAATAATGCTTGAAATTAGTTGACATAAATCCCTTTGTTTTAATCATTCTTTTTTTGCTACTAATCTATTACTTTTTTTTGGTTACATACTAATCTATTACTTGTTTACTACTAATCTGAAAAAACTGAAGGCCACCATTTTTCATAGAAGTTTTTCAGCTATACGGTTAATCTCACTATATTTTTCACACAGAAAAGATTAACAAGATTAACCAAACTGCTATTACTTGTTAATCTCAGTATATTTCTCAGCTATAGGGATATATATTTGAACTAATGGAATTTATAATGGTTTTGACTTAGCAAGATTAATATTTTTTTTGGTACAAAGCAAGATTAATTTTTTATATAAGTGAAACAAAAAAAATTGCAATTTATTTCAACTACTTCTCCAAGTAACTCCAAAATTCTAGGTCTTCATTAGTGTATCTCGTTTCTTAGCACCGAGCATTCAAACTGAGATTCCAACCATGGATTACCTTCGCGAATCAATCACCAACCTTACCAAAGTTTCCATGACTATCACCAAGCATCTGTTCTCCAAAGAAGAATATAAAGACAAGAACGTCGTGTTTTCACCATTGTCGCTTCAAACTGCGCTCAGTCTCCTCGCTGTTGGTTCTGAGGGTCCCACACAACATCAGCTTCTCGCCTTCCTCGGTTCAAAATCCATCGGCCATCTCAACTCCCTATCTTCTCACCTTGCTTCCTCTGTGCTCAAAGATGCTGCTCCTGCCGGCGGTCCACGCTTGTCTTCTGCCAACGCTGTTTGGGTTGAAAAAACGCTTTCTCTTTACCCTTCCTTCAAAGAAACTGTTGCTACTGATTACATGGCCACTCTCAAATCACTTGATTTCATTAACAAGGTACTTTCTAGAAATATTACAATTTTTTTGTTTTGTTTTCTCTCTAGAACTATAAATTTCTTAATTATTTTCTATCAGTTAATTGAATTGATCAATTCCTTTGTTTCTCCTCTAAACAATCCATGTCCGCAACTGCTGTCACTTAGTATAACAAAATATTTCACTTGTCTTGTAAGGAAACAATTTAACAGTAAATTATGTGAAAATTATATATTATAAACATGTTGAATTATTCTATTGAAACTCTCATGAAAAGAACGTTATATATTTGCATTGTTGATATTATATTTGATATTGTTGTAAAGGCTAATGAAGCGACCCAAACAGTGAACTTATGGGCTGAAAAGGAGACCAAAGGACTAATTCGTGATTTTCTTCCACGTGGCTCGGTTAATAGCTTAACTAGACTCATCTTAACAAATGCATTATACTTCAAAGGAGCATGGGATCAACCGTTTAGTTCTTGGAAAACAAAACATTATGATTTTCACCTTGTCGATGGCAGCTCAGTCAAGGTTCCCTTCATGACCAGCAAGAAAGATCAATTTATTGGTGCTTTCGATGGTTTCAAAGTACTCCGGCTTCCTTATAAACAAGGCCAAGATGACCGCCAATTCTCTATGTACTTCTTTCTTCCTGATGCAAATGAAGGGTTGTTATCTTTGATTGAGAAAGCGGCTTCTGATTCCGAGTTCTTGAAGGAACACAATCTTCCTTATAACAAAGTGGTAGTAGGTGATTTCAGAATTCCAAGATTCAATATTTCTTTTGAGCTTTTAATTTCTGATGTGTTGAAGGAGTTAGGAGTGGTTTTACCTTTCTCTATTGCTGGTTTGACAAAAATAGTGGATTCTCCAATTGGTGTTTCTAAAGTAATGCAAAAGTCCGTCGTTGAAGTAAATGAAAAAGGCACTGAAGCTGCCACGGTCACTGCAGTTTTATTGTATGGAAGTTGTCAACGCACTTCGAATCCAATCCCGATAGACTTTGTAGCTGACCATCCTTTCTTGTTTTTGATAAGAGAAGATTTATCTGGTACAGTACTCTTTGTTGGGCAAGTGCATAATCCTCTTGCTGGTTAATCTAAATTGTCCATACAAGAATTAATCGAATGGGCTTCCTATCAATTAGATATGATCCATGGGTTAGTTTTTCTTTTCTATTTGATATTTATACTCTTTTATTTGTAATACTGGTTGCATGCCTCATGTTTTGATTCTTCTTCCTTGACACTGAACTATTAGTGAAAGTTAACATGTTTAATCATGTTCTCGCTGCAATTTGCAACTGTTGGATATGGTGTCAAGAATAATTATTGGTGTATGAGGTGGTAGCCTTTTTCCTGCAGAATCCTGCTGCTGTAGAGTAAAGAGGGCGTGTGGACATACTTTGGGAGTTTTGATGTCTTATTGTGTGGGGGCCTTAAATTAGTTGGTTATAAATTCTCTTTGATACAGTAGTGATTGAATTTGAACATACTAGTTTTTTTCCCATAACATATTCCAAGCATTTATGCCGAATGCTTTTAATTTGAGTTTGAAAATTCCATTACTATTCGAATTCATGGTGTTTATTGCATTATCACATACTAGCTTTGTTATCCGTTGATTCTTATTTACTTTGTTAATATCCTTGCAAACTTTCCGCCTTGCACCCACTACCCTTTATTTGTTGATAATATTTCTACTCACTCTTTTGGTCTTCAAGAGACTTGTTTGATTTCAACGTTGTAGTTGATTCAATCAGAAGAATAATGAATTTCCTCGGGAAATCGGTCGCCAACCTAACAAAGATTTCCATGACCATCAGCGAGCATTTGTTACCCAAGCTAGAATATAAATAAAACAATGTTGCGTTTTTTCCTAAAAAATATAGCAAGTGAAAACACTATTCAACCCTAAAAACTATCCAAAGGAAATTGATGGCGAAATATATGGCGAATACTATAAATTTTCTCAGTAAATTAGTTGCCAACCTAAAAAAGGTTTCGATGACCATGACCTTGCATTTGATATCTAAAGCATAATATAAGGAGAACAATGCCATCTTTTCGCTATTGTCACTTTAAACAATGCTCAACATCGTCACTGCTGATTTCGTGGGTCCCACACAACGTCAGCTTCTCTCCTTCCTCCAATAAATATTCATTTGCTGTTGCAACTGCTTATCCTCTCACCTTGTTTCTTTTGTGCATGTTGTCGATGTGCTCCAGCCAGTTGTCCTAGTATGTCTATCTCCAGAGGTGTGGTACGTTCTTATCTAGAATTTGGGTCCAACTGGAGTCATAGAATGGTTGAAAATAAGAAGGCATTGATGAATTGTGTAAAATGATAGTTATGTCTTGTGTAATATGACAGATTCATAGGGAGTGTTCTTTTAATTTTGAGATACTGGCATAAGCTGGTGGAAGGATTGTGATCATGGGGTGATGGTGTGTGTGTATATTTATATATTAGGTTTACTATAAATTAGTTCAAGACAAGAGTAGGATGTATTTAGCATAGTTTGATTAAAAAATAAATATTTACAATGATTATATAGTTTATACCTACTTAAAAAGAATTTAAGTTAACATCAATGTTTAAATGAGTGTTTACTTAAATTTAATTAACTTTAACACATGTTGCACCATCAAATAACGTCACTTGTAGAACACATAACATATCAGCATGTTGAACAACAAGAAAAATAGAAATTGATCATCATTGAAAAAAGAAGAAATTCACTTATTTATATATAATAGAGTATAGATAAAAGATGTTTGGGTTAATAGGTCTTTACCTTCCTGTAATATAGATCATTTATGATTTTCCCCCTGTAATTTTTTTTTTTTTGATTTATCCCCTGTAAAATATTTTTGTTTTGACCTCCTTGCTTTTAGGATGATACAATCCTCTTGCTGCCTTTCTCCTCGGCCCACAGCGACAAAATGGAGGACGGGTGCCAACAGTTCATCACGTAAGAAAGGACTCACTGAACCGAGATCACTAACAAAATACTAATAGATAGTAATATTATCGAATAATAGAATAGAAAATACTAATGGAATAGTAATAGAACTGTCTTTTCTGTATACTAATAGGGCAAACAAAAACGAAAATTTCTTGAAAAATAAAAATAAAATTGGTTTTTGTTTGGCCTATTAGGGGGTAAATCAAAACAATTTTTTTTTACGGGGGGTAAATCAAAAAAAATTACAGGGAGGAAAACCAGAAATGACCTATATCACAGGGGGTAAAAACCTATTAACCCAAGATGTTTTAATTAATTCTCTTTTTAATCTTTCATTGACATTGATCGTACATTCATGATTGTTTGTGGAAGAGTGATGCTAATAGTTTAGAGTGACAATTAGATAAAAATTTTAAGAAAATTTATATAAAAGAGTAATTTTAATATTATTATAAAATTTTAAGTAAATTTAGGTGTAACAAGAAATATACAAGGTGTGACCAGAAAAATTAAAACAAAAAACTTGCAACTTAATTCAAGTCTTCTTCTAACTCCAAAGGCCCCGCTCCTCTATATATATCCGAATCTCTCTCTTTAGGTCTTCAATAGTCCGCAGAACATTCATCCCAACCTCCGCTTCCCAGAATGGATTACGTCCGCGATTCAATCAAAAAAGATAAATCTATGGCCATCGCCAACCATTTGTTCTCCAAAGAAGAATATAAAGACAAGAATGTAGTGTTTTCGCGATTGTCGCTCCAAACTGCGCTCAGTCTCCTCGCTGTTGGTTCTGAGGGTCCCACACAAAATCAGCTTCTGTTCTTTCTCGGATCAAAGTCGATCAGCCATCTCAACTCTCTATCTTCTCAACTTGCTTCCTCTGTGCTCAAAGATGCTGCTCCCGCGGGCGGTCCACACTTGTCTTCTGCCAACGCTGTTTGGGTTGAAAAAACGCTTTCTCTTTACCCTTCCTTCAAAGAAACTGTTGCTACTGATTATATGGCCACTCTCAAATCACTTGATTTCATAAATAAGGTACGTATGAGATATATTAGTTTTTCTTTTTTTAGTTATTTTCTCTCTAGAATTTACAAAGAAACTTTTCTCTATTATAAATCCCTTGTTATTATATCGATTGATAAAATGATTCCTTATTTTGTATTTTAAACAATCTCGCAACTGTTGTATGGTAGTGTAATGATATGTTTCATTTGTCTTGTATCCAAATAATTTAACAACAAAATATGTGAAAATTATATATTAAAAACAAGTTGAGTGAAATTCTCATAAAAAGAACCCACTTGTTATATTTTTGCGCTGCTGATTTTATTTTTCATATTGTTGTAAAGGCTAATGAAGCGATCCAAACAGTGAATTTATGGGCTGAAAAGGAAACAAAAGGACTAATTCGTAATTTTCTTTCACCTGGGTCGATTGATAGCTTAACTAGACTCGTCTTGACAAAT
>Ga0315913_1000971_pt1 | contig 29364 bp, 15 predicted proteins | sample MpolsnodulesMG_FD_207736 | JGI IMG/M metagenome (GOLD analysis project Ga0315913, IMG submission 207736) | Medicago polymorpha root nodule microbial communities from Los Angeles, California, United States - small nodules | ecosystem: Host-associated > Plants > Roots > Nodule | place: USA...
TTAAAGCTAAACTTCTTGGGGTAAAGCTAAACCTCTAGTGGCGTAAAGTTAAACCTCTAGCGGTGCAAGGTGACATGGGAGAAAGGGAAGGAGAAGGAGAAATAGATGGTGGGGGAGAAGAGGATCGAGGTAAGATATGTTTCGTGTCTAAGGCGAAAGAGACATTGAATGTTAACCTTGCACCCAAACAAACCGCACTTCTTTGTAGTGTGTTGCCATCTCCATTGACCGTTCATACAATCCCTGGAATTTTCAAAGAGGTCTCTTTCTATGAAGGGCCAACGATGGAAAAACACTGTTGTTGTAAAAGGAAGAGGAGGAGAGAGTGAGGATAAGAATGCGAGATGATGGTGTGAGAAATGATGAAGGTTGGACGAGTATTTATATGGGGGATGGATGCCTATGTAGTATCTAACCATTATGGTGAGTCAAAAAACGTGTAAAAGTAAGTTTTACCATCTGACTACCGTCCAAACTTGTCAGAAAAACATGTTTTATGTGGTGCAGAAAGGAGTGTGAGTTAAGTCACGCCACCAGCCAAAGTAGCGTGAGTTAAATCACGCAGCGTGAGTTAACTCACGCTGAAAGTATCTAGCATGACTTAAGTCACGCAGGGGTACTTTCGTCCATTCAGTTGGATGGAGTGTTTTTTGTTGGGAGAAGAACATTTTTCTTAGTTCTACTACAACTACATTCTACATATTTAGCAGAGAATCAAGTCAAAAAACAAGCAAAAGACCAACAAAGTAATACATTTTCTGATATTATCCATACCAATTGAGTTAAGACTTTTCTGATATCGTTTATTGGTTCTTATAGTGACGTGGTTATTGGGAACGACTATATTAAAAAATACATAATGGAACCTTTATGTAATAGGATTATCTTTTCTAATTTGCTTTTTGTTTCTTTCCTTGTTATTTTATTGGGTTAAGTCTATGTTCCTCTAGTCTTCTATTTTCCGTTTTTCATAAACGAATTTCTTTTTGCTGAAAAAAAAGTCCTTGCCTTTTTTAAATTTTATTTTTGCATATACATTACATTTTTTGCATACATAATACGCAACCATCATTTTCTATTATATGCTTTTGTTACATAAAATCATGGAAAAGTCTTGAACGTAAAAAAGGAATAAAAAATAAAGTGCAAACATTGATATAAATAAATTACCGGTACAAAGAATTAGATGGTCTCTTTGAAGAAAAAAAAAAATTAGATGGTCAAACGTGCAAATATTATTAACACAAAATGAAAATAAATAAATGAGTTTTTGCTAACAAGTGTCTTTAGAACATTGTTTAAAAATTCCACAAAACAAAATTTTATCTTGAAAATACAATTCAACCACGTATAAGACGACTCTATTTTTGCGTGGAGGATGCTACGTGATAGCTTACCAACAAAATCAAAATTGGCGACTCGTGGTGTCATCTTTATTGAGGCTCGGTTGTGTGTGGCCACATCGAAGACGCTCAACATATGCTTCTATTGTGCCCAACGTTCACCTCCCTTTGATCGTTGGAGCGAGCTTGGATCGGTTTTGATGGTGTGGACACACAGGTTATTCAAGATCACTTCTACCAATTTATTTATTACACAGGTGGTCAGAAAGTGGCAAAATTTTTACAGCTCATATGGCTTCGACGCTCTTGGATCTTGTGAAATGAAAGAAATAATAGACAGTTTAAAAATCAGGAATGCACTAGTTATCAGTTACTTGAAAAAGTAAAATATTATTCTTTATGGTGGGCAAGTTACTTTTGTTTTTGGTACTCATTGTGGTGGTCGAATCCCCTCATGTGTTTGGGTATCAGCTAGCACCATTGTGTTGTTACTCGGTTGGCTGTTTATACATTTAGTAGTCTCCTTGGCATGCCTTGTGCTGAAGGGATTACTTTGGTTTTGTTGATATAATTCATTTTGACTTGTTCAAAAAAAATTCAACCACATATAAAAGCCATAACTACATAATTTTCAATGTAAAAGTTATCACGATATTTAAACAATACTCTAAAGACACATGTTAACAATTTTCTTTTTTAAATTTATCTCTAATACTCCCTCCGTTTCTTTTTAAGTGTCTTTTTAGCGTGAATTATTCGTTCCTATTTAACTGTCTTTTTGGTATTTTAAGGGTACGGTTTGTCAATTATACCATTTGTCAATTACTTTTATCTTTTTCGATAAAACTAATTAATGTTATCTATTTGGAAAACTAAAGTTTTTTTTTTTAAACAAAGTTTGTTTTTCTTAAACAAAGTTTGTTTCTTGTTATCTTTAAATTTAAACAATTTTTTTTCCAAACAATGGTTCCAAGAAGAGTTAAAATTCTATAAATAAGATGAGTAACAATTGTTAAAAATTCAAGTGTGACACTAGCATTGGTTGAAGTCATAGTTGAAGCCTTAACTTTGATTAAAGGAGTTGGAAGAAAGTTAATTTTTTTCTTAACTTTTGACTAATGTGAAGTTGAAATAATTTTTATATTGACTTAAAATAATTAAAAATATGTGCACCATATTTAGAAAATTGAAAATTGTTTGTTATGAGAGAGAGAATGCACAAAAAAATAGGAATTTATTTGAGAAAAAGATAATAACTGACAATTGTTCGTTACGAGAGAAAAATAACATATTAAATTTATTAGAAAGATAAAGTGAGTGCAAAAAAATAGTAATTTATTTGTAGATTAAAATGAGTGTATAATAGGAAGAAAATGTGCAAAAATACACATCGTTATATTTATGTTAAATTTTTAAAAAGACACTTAAAAAGAAACGGAGGAAGTAATTTTGAGTTTGATCATAAAGTAAATAAGTTTTAGTTAAAAACTATTTTAATAAATATTCATATTTGAGTATTTTTGAACGATTCTTCTTTAACTGGAATTTATAATCTGCCACTTGAATCCTTTTTTTTTTTTTTGACTAACCAATTTTTTTTTAAAGTCAAATGAATCAAATAGTTGAATCTAATTATTTGATTATAATCAAATTTATATTTCATATAGGCAAAAATTCTCAAAGAAGGTCCTCCTACGAACTTATCCTTTATTATAAAAGTTAGACTTGATGAGTTAGCATGTTTGCCTTAATCCCTTGCATTTTTTTCTCCTAAGCATGTAATTATTACTAATCTAATCTCCCAACCACACTTAATCACAGCCGTTGATTTAAACTCTATTTTCAAACTCCTCACTTTCTCTCTCATACAAAAACGTCATAATGTCAATTGAAAACGGTGTTAATCATACTCATTTTCCCTCCCTAATACGCAATTAATGTTAATCAACTCAGTCAACCACTCCCTTCATCTCAGCTATAGATCTCATAGCCTTTCATGTATTAATGTTAATCAACTCAGTCAACCACCCCCTACATCTCAGCCGTAGATCTCTTGACCTTCCATGAGATTTGAAAGCTCAACTAAAACTTAAGACTAAAGAGATGCATGATTCCAGCCCTAAATCAAAACAGACTTTCAATTCCCTCTATGTCATAAATGTTGGTGTGCCTGGTATGCCTAAAAATAGGCTTTCAATAATGATCGAGTAAACACATAAAAGACAAGTCAACCTGTATGCATTTCAGGAAAACTAACCAATAATATCATTTAATTATTCTTTGTCTGCTTTTAATAGCGTTTAATTATATCAAAACAGATGTGATTAAAGAATTAAATGATATTATTGACAATTTAATACTCATGCAAAAATACATGATGTCTTTTTATTGAGTCACGTTAATTGTGGAAAATAGGAGTATTGTTATTATATACAAAGTCATCTTAATTAATGCATTTGGTGAAGAAAAAAGTAATGATATTTATTGAACTTAATGATATTTCGTAAAGAATAAAAGGAAAATTACCACGTAGTTATTGCTAATTGAATGTGTTAAATCTTGACTCGTATGCTCATGATGGTTAACAAGTCAAATTTCAAATATTTATGAAACTTAATAATGTTTCATTTTGAATAAAAGAAACTTATCGCTCATACGAAATAGAAGAAGTTAGTAATGCTAATCGAATAAAAGAAAAAAGTAATGAGCTTTATGGAACTTAATGATATTTCATGAAGAATAAAAGAAAAATTAACATGTAGTTATTGCTAATCGAATTTGAAATTACCATTCATCCATGTTACAAGTCAAATTTCAAATATTAATTAAACTTAATGATATTTCATTGTGAATAAAAGAAACTTATTGCTCATTATTGCTAATCGAAAATTCAGGTTATGAATAGATGGTAAAGTAGTAAACCAATGTCCACGCCAAAATGTCAACTATTGGTATTTATGATTGACACTAATACCTTTTGGAATTGGAAATGTCATAATGCATTACAAAACATTATGCAGTAATTACTTTTATGGCTGCAATGAATAGTAATTATTACCAAAGAAGACTATGGTCATTCACATTTAAAAGTTTCAAATTCAACTTACCAATTACCTATACAAATACCACTTAGTTATGAGAATATAACTATTCTGTTCTTTTAGCAAAAATAGTTGTTTCTTTCAATTGCTAAGATGACAAACATTTTCACCGCCATTTCAGCCGTGGCAGGTGGGAAGAAGGATTTGAAGTTGATTGTACGTGTGACCCATATATGGCTGATCCGTGATAAGGAAAATCCAGACGATATCATCTTCATGAACATGATATTGGTTGAAGAGAAAGTATATTATATAAACTTCATGTATAACCACGAACACTAATTCAAGTTGCCACTACGATTACATATATTCTGGTTTATGTTAATGACATGTTATTTTTGTTTAGCGAGGACGGATCCATACCACTGTTCGCAAATACCTGGTGCCAACGATTCAAAGAATGGTTGAAGAAGGAAGAACATATAAGGTAGAGAATGTCATGGTAGGATTTAACGAGGGGAATTACAAACTCTTACCACACAAGTACAAACTTAACATGATGGAAAATGCGAGATTTACTAAGCTGAATGCAAGCAATGTGCCTCGGAATGTGTTTGAATTCATGTCTTTCAAAGACATTTTGATCTCTCCGGAAGAGGACGTGGTTGCTGGTATGAAATCCTACCTTTTAGTTATACGAATTTGTTTTTTTTCTGTTTATGTAAATGATAATGCAATTTTTTTTTGTTGTAGATGTCATTGGTTATATAGTCGAGAAAGATAGTGTAAGAGAAACCGAGAAGAGAAAATTTGTACTTGGAGCAAAGGTTATATCTGGAAGTAACATCAGCGAAAAAGTTTTCATACCCAGGTTATCTCTTTCACCGTTTGATGTTAAAATTCCTTTCAAATTTCAAAGAAAACAATTTTCAATATCTGTTTCATTTGCCATGACAATCAACAAGAGTCAAGGGCAATCACTTAAAAATTTTGGAATTTATTTGTCGAGTCCTGTGTTCTTGCATTGTCAGTTGTACGTTGCAATTTCCAAAGTCACTTCAAAACAAAGTTTGAAAATACTAATCGTTGATGGAGAGAACACTAATACGACCTCAAATGTTGTTCATCACGAAGTCTTTCGTAATGTACCTTGATGGTTAATGTTCAAACTTTTTGTTTTGTATGCTACCATTTCATTTTGTTGCTATTGTTGTCTTATAGGGGAACATATTTTTAAATTGTTATAAACTTCTATTAACTATATATGTTACATTTTTGCGACTGATACGATTAATTTCTACGTGGTATGACCCGTGCTGTAGTATCAATTCAAATTTAATGATCTGCACAAAATTTTCAAAGAATCTCGTCCTACTACTAATAGATTTTCAAAGAATCTCGTCCTACTACTAATAGAAACATTATTTTTGAGCGACTAATACCAACAATTTATTAATGCAAATTAATAATACAAACAATTTATTAATGCAAATTAATATACCTCTAGCTATAGCTTCTTTTTTTTGTTTTGACAGAGCCTCTAGCTGTAGTTAGACCTTGGTGAATAGTTATACTATACACCTTGTGATTAGTTATACTAAAACCAACAATTTTTTGTGATTATATTAGCGCTGAGTCCGTTTTACGCTAGAGTATAGAGTAGCGTTCCTCTTTTAGACCAAACTGATTAAGTTTTCCAAGAAGTAGCGCCACATTGGGTAAGTGGCCAAAAACTTGGATTATAAATATACACATTGTTATATGCACATACACCAAGGTAGTGGAAATAGGAAGTAGCATATCAATTTAGAAGTTAATTAGTATTTGAACAGATGGTTATAAAAAAAAGGAATGATATATATTTGTACAACCAACAATTAATTCGTTATTTTTCAATATTCTTTGTTTAATTTTGATTTACGTGCTTCTCACAATATTATAGGATGTTGCATTAGTTGTTTAATTTTTGCTGTATAAATAACACAACTCATAGAAAAAATAAGTTGGTCAAATAAGGAAGATAAGAGTTTTTTAAAAGATAAAAATATAAGAGTTGAGTTACTTTTAAAGGGGAGAAAAGTGACTTTTAAAATAGTCCTTTGTTTATTTTATATAATATCATATGCATATTCCAAAATCTTAAGTCTAATATATGGACATGTTTAGGGACTAGGGGAAGGACAGATCTAATCCCGGTCCATAAAAGAATTATGCATGTCAATTTGGGATGATAAAACAAATCAAAATCAAAGACACTTTACCCAAAAATAATAGTGTCATCTCTTTGTGAGACCAAGACTATATCTTTTATCTACTTATCTCTAAGCTAGGTGTCCGTCTTAAGGGTGTGTTAATGACCTTGCCCATATGTGTTCGGTCCCACTTGAAACTAAAGAAAGCAATATAGTTAGTCCCAATCACAAGTCTAATCTTAATTTGCACTATTTCTCTATAGTAACACTAACGATGCTTTGTAGCACACAAAAAGGCAGATCCAGTTACATGTGATGAGTGTCACATAAGTAAGACTCATTATTTCACTTTAGGACCTTACAAATTTAATATCTCAATTTTCTTCGTTCTTTTGTGAACACTAGTCTTTGAACTGATTTATATTGGGAACAGTTTTGTTGTTTTATTTTATACAATAAATATGAAACTGATTTGGCTCTAATCACCCTTTTCTAACTTTGTTCGTTTGCTTATTTTGTTATCAAGCTTATAAAAGTTTTTTAGAGGATTGGGATTGGTGATCCATGAGCCCACATGTCCATGTGTTAAAAGGAGTCGAAAACGCCTTGACACAAGGGTTAACCAAGTGATATGATATGTCACCATAAACTTAAAATATCGCCTAAGGTATTTTTAGGAACCACTATAATTAGCCGTTTTTGACTCCAAGTGGATCCACAAAGTACTTCTATTAGTTCTATAATAACCTTGAGATTTTTATACCTATGAGATGAGATGAGATGAGATGAGATTAACACATGCTCGAGTGTTGTTTAGAGTTAATTTTTTTTATAGGGAGGTAAATGGTTTTTATGTATTCTACGAATAAAAAGTAATCATCAAACTTTGAAAAATAAATTTGCACAATTTTTAATACATAGATTCTATTTTTTTTTATCTTAACATGTGGTTTAAGGGCACTTGTGTCACATGTTAACATTTTTTTTTAAAAAAAAATCATAGATAATATAACTAGTGTATTTTTTTGGCGTTTTCCTGGTTCCATATATAATATTATTGTTTGGGATATATGTATAATATTTATTAAAAATTTATATATTTCAAAAATAATAAAAGAAAAAATATTACTCATATATTAATTCTCAATTTATTACATGAACTATTAATATCTATCTTAAATAGAAAATAAATAAATCCTAATTGTGAAATAATAATGAAGAATATGTGTTTATAATGGTCACATATATAATTGATTAAAATAAATATTTTTAATTTTACTTAAATATTTTAAATTGTCTTTATCAATTTATTATTTAAAAAATAATATATATATTGCCTCTATAGTTTATTAACTAGTTTTTTTTGTTGAATTCAACGGTGTGCGCAACATCAAAGACTAAACATTTTGAAGTAACTCAAATTTATTTAAGAGATTAACATCAAACCCATACCATCCTTAAAAAAAACCAAACCCTAGACCAAATAGTTAATGAACCCAAATATCTACCATTTATGTCACACTATGGTGATGTTTGCTAACTAGCTAGAATAGAAATGCATATTATTCGTTTCTAATAAAAACATCACCTGTAAACTCATTCACTCTTTTCACTTTAATTATTTGACCATCATTAAATTAGATCAAAGGTGACATGCATTATAAAACAAATATATCACATCAATCTAATTAAGTGCACATCGAATTAAAGAAAAATGGTCATGTATATCTTATCGAATTCTTTTCAATATTTAAAAGAGAGGTTGGAGAAGTATGATAGTAAATCCAAAAGCAACTGTTTAATCTTGGCTTAATAATATAGGGATATACATATTTGAACATTACGTAGGATATGTTTATCAAGGTATATTCTTCTTTCATTTTCAACTTCTTTTCCCCTCTTGTTATTTTCCTTTTGATTTCCATCTTGAATTAATTGATTTCATTTCACGGAGACACAAAATGAATCGCATCAACTCAAGAGGTTTCTGTGCAGAAGTCTTTGGCACTTGGCTGTTATGCATTACAAACTGTTGCATGTTCCAACCATGGATTGGTCTTATGGCAGCAAATCCTTAACTATGTATGATTGTGATGTACAATGACTCCTTAACCAGAAAAATAAGTTAATTCGGTTAAATCAAGACATGTTTTCAGTAGCTAATTAAGTGCATTATTTGTCGGTTTAATAATGTTTGGTGCCGCGTACAATCAGGATATATAGAACGCTGCTTTCCTTTCTTATTCATTCTTTTGACAAAACAACAAAATATTTTTAGGCTTGATGAATATGTGAAATTTTAAGAGAAAGGGTAATCATACCTTTTTTAACGATTGATAACCTTGGAAAAGTTATTATAGTTCCTGGATCTAAGACAGACATAAACGCTTACGTTTTTCCCGCTTTTATTGACGATAAACGATAAAATCATAAAAAATAATTAAATGAAGGCTAAAATTGAAAGAAAAATGCTGTACCTATTATACTATGCCTCCCATTGTTTTGAATTGTTCTTATTTCACTGATATTTAATTAATTTTTTTTATTGATAATTTAAATAATAAAATTGTTAAAATTAAAGGTGAAAATGAAAATTTAAGAAAAAAAATTCAGCCCAAATGTATTTCCTTTATATATTGTTATAGATATTGTAATTTGGTTATTTTTTCTACAAGAAGATGCTTATAACATTCACTGGTAATAATTTGGTCGATACATAAGAACCAAACAAATGACCCGTTAAATCCAAATCAATTCTTGTTCAAAATAAATAAATCCAAATCAATTAAATTAGTTCATTTATTTTCCATTTTCTTTTCTAAAATGAACCAAATTAATTAAATCCTCATCTATTGAATTGGACATTGATTTAACATCATTCAAATTCGACCATCTCAGACATGAACCCAAACCATTATATTTCATTATTAGTTATTTTAATTTCATAGCATATTAGTAGTGTCATCTTGAAAAAAAATATAATGTGTTCATGTATCTTTTTAATCATTATACATCATTGATTTTTCTTAAAAAAAAATATCATTTATTTTGTTACAATATATATTTTTATTTATGATGTGTTACCAAATATGTAATGTTTGATTAAAAATTGATTTTGATTTAGATTTTTTAAATTTATAAAATTAACCCGATCTTCATCAATTTAGTTTGTTTCGAATTCAAAATATTACAAAACCGAATCAAATTGCCTATTTTTTATTGGTTCAAATTCATTTTCTCTCAAAATCAAATCAAATTGATTCATTAATTACACCTCTATTTCAAAACATCAATAAAGAGTTAAATACTAGTTAGAGATTGATCTACTTTTACTAACACATGAGATGCTTCGCCGGTCTCTTAACAAACCTAACACATGAGTTAATTTTATTTTTTATTTTTTTAAAAAAGAACATATTAAGTTATAACCTAAAATTCTTAGACATTTTCCTTGCTATGGTGTAGTTGGACAACTATTCACTTGGAATATAATTCAAAGTCTACCTACTCTAGCTGAAGATCATGAATCCACGATAAACCAATTAATAAACCACAAGGCACAAGCCTCACCCTCTCAACGAGCATAACAGTGAAACCCTTCAATTTTAGCAAGCACGATATTGGAAGAAAAAGTCTAACGACCTTTTAAATTGGTTATGGTTATGAAACTCTTTTTCCTCTCATAACTCTCAAATTATTAAAGTATATATAAATATTTTTGTTAAGAATAATGTTTCCAAACACTATAATACTTTTGTTAAGAACAATGTGTCATATTTTTTTTTAAATAACTGACGCAGGTTGGCCCTACTTCATGTATATATGGACAAGGATTAAAAATTGAACCTCCATCTTTTTCACCGATGTGGGGTTGATTTTCTTTAAAGCCACTAAAATCAAATCGAGTAGTTGAGATTAGGTAAAACTGTTAGTGGTTGCAATATTTCTATAGCTTTGGTGCTAGCTTCCCAGCATTTATTATTTGTATAATGGGGTGCCTCAACACACTACCATTTGTATACCAATTTTTTTTTTTTATATATATATAATCTTTGATATAGTAAATAGAAATTGTTAGGAAAATTAAACTCGTACATGTCAAAGATTAATCCACATGCATGTATGCATGTGAATCTTTTGCTGAACACATAGTAGCACACCTGAAACAAAGTAGTAGCACTCACAAACATTTAACACGGTTTGACACTCCTTTGTCTACGTATACAGAAACATATCAGTACAATGTATTCATTATCTCAAATGGCATTACAATAATATCAACTTAATTAGCTCCAGGTTGTGCATACTCTCATCGATAAGTACTTACAAGAATGTTAACACTCAAATCTCACATATCAAAAGATCACCCACACATCTCACGCATTAAAAAGATGGTTGGAGATAAAGTTATCAAAAAGTTAAAAATTCAAAAGTTCAACTTACAAAGCCTCCTATAAGTTCCTCACTTACCCCGTAATTTTTTTTTAAAATAAAAAAAACATTTGAAAAGAAAAAGTTGGGGTATGTGGGTCAGCTTTAGTTCAGAAGACTTTGAGGGCATATCTAAGTGTTTATGGAAGGTTGTTCAATATCAATATGTAACTCAATTTTGCTTCCGTTGGATTCGTAACTTTTGATCAATTTTTTTTTCCGACATTAACAATTTAAAAGTGTCTGGTTTTGTGAGTTTGCAAAAGCTGACAGTTGTAGCTAGGGATACCTCTTCACAAAAGTAATTGTTAACTGTAACAAAATGAACCACCAATTTTCTCTAATATTTTTTTTTTAATTCTTATAAACATACTTGATATGTAATATTTTATAGCCACAGCATGCCATATACTACATCCGCCCATACAAGTACTCTTATTCATACGAGATGACACAAATCTCACTTATGTATATTCTTGTATCTCTTAGTTTTCCACTTAATTACTCGCATATTTAAAAATTTGAATTAATTTTTCAACAAATTTAAATTTAGTACTCCTTCCGTCTCATTTTAACTGAACCCTTGACTCATTTCACACTTATTAAGAAAAAATTTATAAATGAGAGAGAGAGAGAGAGAGAGAGAGAGATGAGTTTGAATGTCCCTATCAACTATTGGTACATTCTTCTTTATCATAAATGCAAAGTATAATATATTGAATTGAGAGTGGTGAAAGTAATATTAATTAATGTTATAATTGGAAAAAAGTAATTAATAATATATTGAAAAGTGAAATAGGTCAATTTTTCTGGGACAATATTTTTTTGCAAATGACTCAGTTATTACGGGACGAAGGGAGTATTTTTTTTTATCTCAACCATATGCTTTCAAGTGGAATGAGACATGTTAATCAAAGTTGGGTTGACAGATAAGTAAAGTCTGACCGAACATTATGTTAGTTAGGATTTAAAGTTGTGTTTTGTTAAACAATTTTTTAACTGAAGTTCATTAACCACTTAAATTTAATCACTTGGTTAAATATAACTTTTGTTAAATATAGATATTGGGCCGGTCCAAGGGGTCTGCCACTAAAGTCAGGGTTTTAGGCCTCCAAATTTTCCAGGCCTCAAATATTTTTTGCTTTAAATATATTTTCGCAAGTCAAATTCTTTGAATATTTTTGCGCTTAAACTATTTTAGTAGTTAAATGGAGAGTTGTAGACTTGAAGTTCCTGTTGCAAGTTTGATCTACATATTTTATTGGAAATATGATGTTAGTTGTCTATATTAATTATTATTTTTAAATATATATTACTAACTAAACTAAATTTTTGTTTAAAAAAGTTCTGGCACTAATGAGATTGAGTCTAATGGAAAGGAGTTAGACTCTCACAACCTGACAAATCAATGTTCGAATTCTAACTAGAAACAAGATCCATATTTATTGTCCGACATGCCTCAAATAAAATCACACATTTAGGCTTTGTTTGCGAGTTTTGAGGGGAGGGGAATGAAAGGCTTAAGAGGGGAAGGGAAGGGAAGAGAGAAAGGAGGGAAGGCCTTCCCCTTGTTTGGGAGTTAAAGAAACCAACAAGGAAAGGAGATGGAGGACTTATGTGATAATTTTACTTTTTTATACCATTTTTCTCTTAAAATCAATACATTGTGATATACTTTGTAATTTATCTTGTAAATTATAATTGAAATTTTGAATTATTATGAGGACAAAATTGTCAATTTGTATGTTTAACCCCCCAAAACCCCCCAATTTGGGGGAACTTTAAAATTGAACAAATGAAGCCCTTCAAAAACCCCCAAAACCTTTTCCAATTTTTTTAAAACTCCCAAACAAGGGTTTACCTCTCCATAAATCTTTCCTTCCTTTCCCCTCCCCTCTAAAACCCAACTCACAAACAAAACTTTTGTGTTCTTAATTTTTATGTTTCTCTATCAACAAACTTAAAAGATCTCTATTTAAAATTCGCTTTAGACTTAGAAATACATTGGACCGACCCAAAATACACTTGTACTTAAAAAATAGTAAGTTTAAAAGTTAAGCAGTTGTATTTGGAAGACTTGCGTGCGATGAAATAAAACACTTGTTTTGATATTTAAATTATTATAGTACTGGTACTAGATATGGGAATCTTATAATAAACTTTTCTGCATACTTATATTGTTCCTTAATTAGATTGAAGGCTAAAATATGGTTTTGGTCCCTGCAAATATGTTTCGTTTTGATTTTAGTTATGTAAATTTTTGTTGTTGTTTTTGGTCTCTGCAAAATATTTTGTTTTTAAAATAGTCCCTCCAGGGACTATTTTCAAAAGTAAAATATTTTGCAGGGACCTTTTTAAAAATCAAAAGATTTTGCAGGGACTATTTTTCTAATAAATGGGTTTAGTCATCATGTGCCACGTGTGCAAATCATCACTAAAGTGGGATCAGAGACCAAAACCAAAACGAAACAAATTTGCAGGGACCACAAACAACAAAAAAAAAATACAGAGATTAAAACCAAAACGAGACATATTTACGAGGATCAAAACCATATTTTAGCCTAGATTAAGACATTAAGATGTCATTTGTCTATATAGTTTTGGGACGGGTGTCTTATTTGTTAGCTGTTTGCCAAATCTATGAAATTCGAATAAGCATTTGTATGTGTATTAGGAAGCAGCAGTATGTGGAGCATCATTTCCAAGCTATATGGGATGGCGTAATCCTCAGATTTTATTATTATTTTGTACAGAATTACGGGTAACTTTATGCAATTGATATATTGGGTGTGCTAATGATGCTAGTCATAGGTGAAGCATCGGTCCAGCACATATGTATTGAAGAAAGCAAAAACAAAATAGAAAAAATAATAATTAGTAGGGACAAATTTGGATGGTCCACCGGAGAGCCATTAAGGCGTAGTTTCAATAGTTGAACCGGACACTCAATATAATTTGAGAAAAATATGTAGACTAAATTTTGATTCTTGTTAGATTTTTCAAAAGAACATAGAGTGAGTTTTATTGATATATTTGTTTTTTTTGAGATTGAACGATGCAGATTTTAAACTCGGATATTACTTTCTATTTTTTAAAAGTAAAAAATATGTTTGAAATCTATACAAAAACATAGGAATATAGGGGATCTTAATTTGTCTAGACACTGATACACAGAATCTTAAAAATAATCGATAAATTAGGATTAATTTTGTTGGAAGGAGGAGATTCGTAAGTTGTGTCATTGTACCCCTCTGAAATACTAAAACGTTAACATTCATGTAATTTAAATCTATGTTCTTTTCCCTTATTCTTCCTCTCTAGCTATAGCTTCAAAATGCTGATAACGACTAAATTATTAACATAATTAACGATAGGGTCTTATTAACGAGTGCCTCCGGAGCACTTCTTAAGTATTCCATAATAAGTAATTATTTTTTAAAAAAGTCAAATGTTTCGATTTCCAATACATTGATTACACATTTTTTCATAATTACTTACTACATATAGTCCTTAAAGAGTGCCCCGAAGACACTCGTTAACATTTTCCTTAACGATATTGCGAGGTGAAACAGACTTGCACGAGACAGTAAATTAATCAATTAATTTCCGGGAGAGTTACAAACATTAGAAAACAATTTGAAAAGATTTTCAAATGTTGATAAAGTGGGACACATTATAGTTTTTGGTGCGTGTAGAATGGACCCCAAACACATCAGCTAGCCTACGGAACATGTGGATGCATACTTAAAATATGTAGAATAGAAATTGAGTTATATATCCTACTGGATTTCTTTTATACACACCAACCGTGTACAACTTGTTTACATATGCATTTAATCAAATCACGTAATGTAGACATTTGTAAAAATATTTTAGGAATCAACCTAATAAAGTGATATTATAATTTGATTTGATAGAATGTATGTGTAAGAAAAAAATTATACCATCATTATATATAAATTAATCTCTATCATATTTATCGGCAAAAGGAGATTTGATTCCAATTTTTCATTATATATAAATTGCTCAAGGTTTACCATATTGTCTTAAACAACAACAATCCAGTTTAAAAGAGTAAATAAATAAATAAACGTAAACAATGAAGACATATGTTTGATAACGACCTAGTAACCACGACTTACACTTAGTGTATGTTTAGTTTCACGTTTGCCCTGAATACTAGCTTCTACATCGTGGTTTTTTGCCCTAATTTCTATTAAACTCCGTTTTGCAAACACAATACCAAACTTAACGATTTCTAACACAAACTTAACGAATACTAGATAGTAAAAAGCAGGGTAAGGGTAAGAAACCAACAACCAACCTATCAAATCCATGTTTATATAGTACGTACCATATCACAATTATAAACAACGTTCCCCTCCATGGGAGGGAGATTCAGAGATCATGAGTGTCACCAATTACTCTTGCAGTTGAGAAACAACTCATTGAACCACTATAACAAGTATTTAACAACCCAATGGCCCCTCTCACAGCTCTTCATGTCTTCTATGAATGGAGCAATATTTCATTGTTTCCCCCACTATCATTTCAAAATTTATATTATCATTTCATCAAACTTGTACATATTTTTCAGTATTGCATGTGCCATGCCCATACTCCTAATATTCTTTCCAAGAAAACGGATCTTAATGATAATTTATATTTTCATTCAATTGCAACTCAACTTAGGTCTATAATACTATATATTATGCACTGCTAACGAATCCAATATTTACCCATACATATACATATCCTTTGTATTGATTTCATTTTTTCTTTTTACAACATATGGGGCCAACCCATGTCAAACTCAAAGGCACATTTTTTTCATTGGTTCACAATTTGACTCGACTTAATTGTAGTGTGAATAGAAAGAAATTAAGGAGATGTATGGTGGTTTCATTGACCAATGTTGATTGAAACACGAGTATAATTATTGAGCATGTGGGATGCATGAAAATTAGGCACAAAGAAATGGTTGAATTGCATTAGTGCATGATGGAGGAATTTATGATTGAAGTTGTGTTCGCTTATTAGGTATTTGTATCATATCATACAAGGATGGGTCGGTGGTACATTTTGCATGTGGCCTTCTATAATGGCGGTTCTGTGCACAGAGTCAAATAGCCTTGCGCATAATTTAACTAGCTACCTAGGGACAAATTCTTGCAGTGATCGTTGGGCCATCCTTTTTCCCTTTTTCAAAAGTTGTTGATTAATAACTTTCCAAGTAAGCAAAATTGTTAGATAGTACATAGTGTATAATATAACAGTCAAAGAGAGGAATAACACAGGTAAAGTGATCCACTCCAAATATAAGTGGAAATTAAACGAAAGGAAATGTTAACGAATGTCTTTACGACACTGCTTAAGAATTTTAATTGGTAAGTTTTCATGAAAATATGTGTATCTAATGTGTTCAAATTTAAAATATTTTACGTTTTTACAAAGTAATTTTTAAATTTAGAATTCTTAACGGTACACTAGGGTTACTCATTAGCGTGACCCATAAGTAAATTAAGCCATGCAACATATATACTCCTATATATCAATCAAAAGAAGTATCGAAAAATATTAACGATTAAGATTCATGAGGTTTGGTAAAATTCATATGAATTTTAACCAATAAAAGAGTGTTGTGTGTCAAAAGTGTATTTCTTAGCGTTATTCATCGATTGATAATTTCATCTCTCTTCATTTCTTTAACTTTCTTTCTAAGAAATCATTTCGTTTTCCTTTCCATATATATCATACCAAACAAATTAAGCCAAGAATAGTTGGACATAGACACGAGTCACAAGTTACTTCTGTAGTTCTGTGTCTCTTCTTGTGCCTTGGCAAAAGTTTTTCTCAAATGTAATTTATGTCAAGACATAATTAAATTATTGATGGAAGCAAGCAATGGCATCTTCTGCATCAGCTGGGTACATTATTGCAGAAAAAAGAAAGATCCTTTTGAATATTTTGGAGAAACTTATGGAGCCACAAATTTTATGACCTAAATTTCCATCAATTTGGAGAATCGACATTCACGCGGTCGACACATAAAAGGTAGTTTAATTAAGATCAAATTGTCCACATTATATGTTCAGTAAATATATATTTCCTCATATAAGTTACCCCATCTATATCAACGATTAAGATTTGTCATAAGTTGTCCAATCTATATCAACGGTTAAGATTGTCAAATGTGTGAGTCTGTGACGCATGAAATCATTTTCGCACATTTTTAAATCTGAATTTGATGTCAAAGAGTCATTAAAAGGAAAAGTTAGAAAAGAATAAGGAGCCTATCAGGGCTCTAGATTAGATATGATAATAGTGGGGCAAGGGGAGACAGGTTTCAAATGATGCCTATACTGTATTCATCTCTTGAAACTCTTTCTACCGTTTTGATTTCCACATGGTGTCAGTAATCTCTCACCTGAATCCCTCTGCCTAGTTTCCTCAGTTTGTATAGCATCGTGATAAATTTGGATGCATGGCAAAATTAGAAAGACAAGTAAAGAGCAGCAGTTTCTGCACCCAATATCAATTTGGTTGAGTGGTCCTATCCTTTATTAGCTTTTTCAAATGAGGTACCCGAGATCTCCAAAATAGAGGTCATCTCATGGGTAGCATGAGTCCAAAAAATCTGCTTAATGTTTCCATAGCCAAAATCCCACAATCTCCCAAAATAAAATCGTACAAAACAGGGAAAAGCTGCACATGATGGTTGCATGACTTTGTGTGACACCAATCACAATACACAGTTCAATAGTTGACTACCTCACCACCATGACCTATGTTCATCATCCATCATTCACCATTCATTCATGCATACATGTTATTGGTTTCACTGCTTATCCTTGTTGGATTAATACATACCATTCATTCTAAAACTTACACAAAGACCCAAATAGGTGCTGTACGAAACTATGAATGAACTTGACAGCCACCAAATTATTATGATGAGTATTGAATTAATTGAACCAAAGGTAGTACCACACACTCTATATTTGGTTAATATACGGAGGCTTCACCCTGTTATAACAAACCCATTTCCTAAGAACTGGTGTTTCAGGGTTGCCACTTTCATGCAATGTCTACTCTCGAACAACCTTTATGCTGACACAGATGTACACATCAGACAGTACTACCTCTGCTCTCCACAATCATAAAATTCAATACGTATTGTTTGACCAACTAGGATTGCACATGGGTTCAAAAACTCGGTAAAAATAAAAGAACTAAAAACAACAGCAATCAAAATCAGAATGAAGAGAGAAAAAATACTGTATTCTGTAAAAACTTCAAAGAAAATGGGAAGGGTAAATGCATCAGCCTATGAATTACCAACACGTATCAAAGTGCATACAAGTAAATAGTACTACAATGATAATGCATTCATTCATTTTACCCCTAAAAAAATCATTCAAATGACTGTATTTAACAACATCCAGATCAAGGAGTATGTATGATCATTGCATTTACAAGAAAACGTTCTAGAAGTTATTATTATTATTATATTGCAGAGAGGTAGTTTCTCATTACTAAGGGAACAATAATGCAGGAGAAATATCAAAAGCCAGAAAGTAGGTGTCCCACAAAATGCAAATTTCCAACCACTTTAAATCTTGAACATTAACTTAGTATTCATTAAGCAAAATACAAAGCATGCAGTGCTTCTAGTACGTCGTAGGACCCTCAAGTTATAGTGGATTCCAACACTGACCTGTTTAAGCAGTGTCCAAGACAATGATTTTCCTTAAAATCCACGGTAATAAACATAAAAAATTTAATGTAGATGCAATTATTTTTCAGCAAAGCAATAAGAAACAGACATGGAAATTTGTCAATGTTCTGTGGGCTAATATGAAAGAGGGTGAATGCCTCCTCCAACTTGATATGCTCTTAAAATTCTTTTGGGAGTTAATGGTTATCAGCCCCACATGTCAAGTCAATAAAACAGAAAATGACTAGTTTCACTCGTCCTTTGGTGTGTTCCACATACAAAAATCCACATCCTAAGTATGGTAATAATGCTGCCAGCACAAGATAACAACCACCGTCTGCCGCTAATGTGGCAAGTTTATGAATCTTTTTCCAAAATTGAAAGGAAAGCAAAGAACGATCAATCATTCCATCAAATCAAAATCAACTTATATGATAAAAGCATCACTCACAGTAGGAGGCACATGCAAAAGAAGAAACTTACCTAACAACTTTCCATCCTTCAAATGTTGATGGTCTATGTTTCAGCTTATGGTCGATGGCAGACTAATCAAACAAATTAAATAAAAAACGCGGTCCCTTAAAGCCAGCCCTTCATTAATCAAAGCTAATAGATTGTAGGATGCTATTTATTAACCCAAACTTCAAAAATAAATGCTTAATCTTATCCACCTGAACTGGTGAAGTAAAAATTGGAGATAGACCAGACAAAATCTAACCCCAGAATCACATAATTTATAAACCAGCTCCAGATTCCTAACACTATACAGAACAAACTGTCTTGGTGTCAGCACCTCTGCAAAAAAAATAAAAAATAGAAACCTCTGACAGCTGCAGAAAATTTGGGCACCAGATAAGGAAATCAATGCATACCACACATCCTTTAGTTTGAATGGAACTTGAGACAAAAAGTTACAAATAAATTAAAAACAGACTTCTTTACCACAGATGATATATTGATATATCACATGTCAAAAGTTATTATTTACAATCATGTAGGGGAGAGTATAGAGAAGTAAATAGTTAAATTCCCAAGGAATAAATAACTAACAGCAATGATACCAGAAAGCAATTTAACTAATGAATGAAGAAAGAATTAAGACCAAGTAGTATTTGCTGGATGTTAGTCATACAGGGATTCAAAATCATCTGTGTTTGAAATAAGCAACTCTATTTAACTTTCAGATTTAAGTGGATGAAATCCAAACATAAATCACTCCACTTTAAATCAGTTTTTAACCAAAGTAATTCTCCAAATCAAGTGCATTAATTTACATTCAATCATCTAAAGGTTAGTGCTTACAATTTATGACTCACAAGAGAGAGGAGAGATAGCAAATAGTTGCAAGTACAGACAAAACTCTGATGAAGAAAAGGGAAAGGAGGAAAAGGAAAAGGCAATCTTTATAGTTGTGAATCTTAAACCTATTTCATAGGCAACTGTTCTTAGAGACCAATCTGAACAAATAAAGATAAAGAAAAGGAAAACATGCACTACAAGAATCCAGTCGACAAGCTTGACCAAGAACCTAATATACAGCTTCATGCTTTAACAAATAGGAACCTTCCTAACCAATGCCGTCCGTCCAAAACCACATGTGCACGACCAAAAGGCTGCCACGAAGAATACCGCTCACCAATTCAAAAATAAATTTCTTAAACACTTTCTCATCATTTTTCCCCCACTCTTCTTTGTCAGTTGAACGCTTAGCGTGCAATGCCGTGCATTATAATGCTTCATTTGGATTCTCTCTCCCACTTAGTGTTTAACACTCTGTCTTGATAAACTCTACCCCTCATCTAAGCAACAACATAATTGGAGCAAGGGCCACATTACACTTGACATGGACAATATGTAGTCCTTTTCCCTATCATTTGTTTTCTTTCTAATTTTCTCTGGCCAAGTCATCCCATTAATGAAAAGTCTGAAAACAAGTTAAAATGGATTGAAATATAAAAATGAGAACAGTCAAGAATCTAGATCATAAAAGGTGAAAATTTAAGAACAAATGACAATTGAAGGCGAAATTGAAACCTTCATGAAATGGTTGATCAGTAACTGTATTTCACAATAACTATTAACTGTTTCCAAAAAAAGAGGAAAGGCCTTTTTGTACTTAACATGAATTAACCTTTTATCACATGCATACAAGGTTTACAAGAATATACTGCATATTACACAAGGTTAGCAAGAATACTATATATTACACCAGTACTTTCACATAAATTAACAAGGACAGATATAAATCAATTTAATAGCAATCAGACCAAAGTCTAAGCATGAAACTAACAGATCAATTTCATCCTAGGTAGCTAAATTTAGCTTCTAACATTTCAATTTCATCTTTTTGTTACAACCTATCCTGCATCTGCCACTATAGATTTTACTCTTTATATACTTCTCCTATTGAAGGTTGTGTTGATCTCTCATTCTCTCTAGGTGTGTGTGAATCCTCAGCTTGCAAATTCTTTGAAAGAAATGGTTGAAGGCTGATTTCTCTCCATAATTTGGTAACAAACACCACACATAAGCAAATGAATTCAATGTTATTAACTATTTTACCTCAAAAATATATCTTGAAAAGTTTATCAGCTAGAACAGTCGGCTCTCGATAACTAAACAAAAAAGTGGACTTTGATATTTTTGCCAAGAGAAAGATAACTTCTTTAGTACAAAAACAAGGACAGACTGAAAGGGCCGGCCCAAGGGTAAGGCTGCTAAAGCCCTAAGTTCAGGCCTACCAACAGAAAGCTATTTTCCATTAGATTTTATAAGCAAAACGACCTCATATGCAAACAAAAAAGGTCACACATATTAAAACTTGTTTTAGCCCTCACTAATGAAAATTATTGGGTCGGTCCTACAAATAGAAACCAATTTAATATCAATCAAGTGTAAGCATTAGTCAAAAAAAGAAAGAAAAAAAAAAATCAATCAAGTGTAAGCATGAAACAGACTTCCTAGGTTTCAAGTTTTAATTCTAACATTTCAATATGATCTTCTTGTTGCAACCTGCTCTGCATCTACCACTATAGGTTTTACTATGGTTCTAACCTTGACATTGAAGCAAATTATGGACAAATGTGTCTGTTCCAGTACACCTTAAAGTCCTGCATTGTTTGGGGATCGAGATCAAGGGTAGTTTATATATAACACCCACACTCCTCTAACCAACAAGGCGCCTTTTACAAAGGACAAAACCGTGGTCTGTGAGGGCTCACGCAACGATCCAAAGTGAAGAATACCTCGGAACGTGGTGTAGGGTACTTAAGGTTGGAACGAAACATTGGTACCGTCTATGGGAATCAGACCCACATGTATAGCGTCCAATGCAGTCACAATTACAGGCGGGATGTCATTGAAGAGACCTCTAAAACCTTGATAGTGGACACAATTTTTATGGGTTTAGTGCTTTATATACTACTCGTGTTGAAATTGATCTCTCTGTGTGTGTATGTCCTCAACTTTAAAATTCTTTCAATGACACACATTTGAAGACTAACTTCTCTCTATAACTTAATTTGATTACAGACATCATCATACATAAGCACATGAGTTGAACATTATTATCTACTTTACATCAACAAAATATCTTATAAAAATTATCAGCCAGAAGAGTCACCTCTTAATAATCTATCAACGAAATAACTTCTTTATTTCAAAAAATTCGAATTGCCTAACTCTTGTAAGTTTTAGAATTAATCCTACATAGCACCGGCAATTCAAATTGAAGGCGTGTCTGGTGTCCGACAAGACACTGATACACATATTTACATTCAATCACTTTCATTTTCTTGAAATAACAATCCAACTCGAACAATTCCAAATCTCAACGTTCTTACCTCAAATCAAAACACTGAAATTGAGAAAGCGCAATGTAATAAAAGCTTCCAGAACACCAAAGCAAGCTCCGACGATAACATCAAGAACATAATGCCTCCCAAGAACAACCCTAGAAATAACCGTCGTCAAAGCCCAACACCAAACCACAACAACCAACAAATTAACAGCCATAACTTCATCTCCACTAATCCACCTCTCAACAAATACTGCAATCCGCGGATGATTCGGATGGTTGACCGAGTCAACGATCCAATCACGCGAGAGTGAAAATATCGAAGCAATGAAACAAACTCTGGATGAGTGACCACTCGGGAATGAGAATTTATCAACGGGAACAACAGCGTTGTAATCACCGTGAATAGAATACAAAGGACGAGATCTACGAACGAGAAATTTGGTGAAACCGATGAAAATGAGGTCGAGGATGGAGCAGATGAGGAGAGGGAGGAAGAGGTGAGGACGGAGAGGAGAGAGATTGGGTGTGGCGAAGAAGAGTGAGAGAGTGACGGGGAAGAATAAGCGGAAATCGGCTAAGTGTTCGAGGAAGCGGAGGAAGTGTTTTGGGGCGTGGGGGGAGGTGAAGGTGTGGATGGAGTGGGAGATTGTAGCGTCGAGAGATGTGATGCGGTGGAGGAAGGGTGGCGGTGTGGTGGTTGGTTTGGGTGGTGGTTTATCGACGCCCATTGTAGATGTTGAGAAAGAGGTGGCTGTCACGGATTGGGTAAGAAAGAAATGGAATGTCCTAACGGGCTAAACGGTTAGGAGTGTGCAACGACGTCGTTTTTAGGTTTATTAGTTTTTTTAATAATTTTTGTCAATTGATACTAAAAGTATATTTTTGGCTTGTTTGATCTAATGGTCTCCTAATTCATTTCAAGTTTTCATTGATCCCACAATTAATATAAGATACGTTTTGGTCTCTCACTTTTTCCTCCGTTTGCCAAATAAATCCCGGATGTCAAAACAATATAAGTTCCGTTAGTGACAGTCCATCACTTTTTTAATTTTAACCTTTGATCTTTTTTTTCATTGTTCTAATTCATAAAAGTTGCATCAAAAGTTTAAAGCGGAGAGATGTTGGTTCCTTTCCTGTAAAAGCAGTTTCACATACAAGTTGAAGCTTGATTGCAAGTTTGATGTTGTCATTCCTTTTATATTTCTCGTCTGCCAAACCCGATTGAAGTTGAAGTTGAATCTTAGATATACAGAATTGAACTCAAACAGAGACAACAAAACCATCACTTCACACCTTAATCCTCTCAGCATCATCGTACCCATGAATTGTTGTTGTTGCTCTTCTTCTACTATGATCCTCTTCGATTCACGCCCTTGTTCCAAATTCAAATTCAAACAATTTCTCATCAATTCTCCACCCTCCTTCGGAATTCAAATCAAACCCAGCTTTAAATTCAATAGAGATCATCACAGACAAAGCTCCTGCAAGGCAGTGTTCGCCGATGATGCTCTGTTCACTGCCGCAATCGGAGCTTGCATGCTCACTTCTTTGCTTCTTCCTGTACCTGTCGCCACCGAAGAGGAAGAAGAATCTTCTTTAACTTCAACAGATACAAGGTTGGCAGTAATGGGGATCATGAGTTTCAAAAGCAAGTGTTACCTTTTTTTTATTTATTAAAAGTTGTAGTAATCTTGTTACTATTGATGAGCTTGCAGCTAAAATTAAACTCATAATTATTTGATGGGGGTTTGGGTTAATTTGATTTTGTGTTTTCTGTTTTTATTTTTTATTTTTATGAAGATGATAGGTTGATGAATGAAGAAGATGAAGAAATGGGGAAAATAGTAGCTATTGGGACCAGGATTTGCTGCTGTAAAAAACCACACGGTTTATTACTGTTTTGATTTATGACCATTGGATCTTTATTGGCATGGCACTATTGTAATTTTATCAAACCATCCAATGGCTGAAATGAAAAACTGTGTTATACTTTACAGCACCAAATCCATATCCGTAGCTATTGATGGTATATTGTAATATATAATGGACCTTCATGATCCAACACTCCTCTTTTTAAAAAATAAATCGAATGGTTTAAATTAAAGAAATTAATAGGGTCTATGGTGGACTATAAATAATGTTGGTCCACTATAAATATTTGGGGTTAAATTTAACAGTCAGGATTTATTTGGCAAAATTAGGAAAAAATGAGGGACCAAAACGCGCGTTTTATTAATTGTGGAACCAAAATGAAAAATGGAAATTAATTAAGGGACCAATAGATCAAATAAGCCTATATTCTTTTACTCAAATAATCTTAACTCGTTTCATTCGTAATAATAGGAGAGATATAATCAAGAATAATAGGAAAAGTACTTTAAGAGTATGTTTTAAGATATATGCCTTTACAAGAGAATGAGCATTACTATTTGTTGATCACGTAGTAAAAACAACGTGAAAGTTGTTGTATAATCTCAATAGAGATCAACGTTCATTTAAAGATAGATCTATATTTTGTCCCTTAAAATAAATTCTATATTTTGTATGTTTGATTTATCTTTAAGCATATCATCTACCTTGACATTCCATCTCAAAGAGTACAGTGTGTGACCCAAAACTATAATTCATTTTAAGGCTTGTAGTAGTTGCTAAACCTCCTCTTGAGCAACCTTCATGGCCTTGGGGCATCAATTTAGTTCGAGCCGAAATAAAAAGGAACTATTATAGTCCCTTAAACACATACCTATGTCAACACACTTGTATTCGAGAAAGAAAGTTGCATCAAGATTACGATTAACAAAACCAGCTTCAGGCGGGCACCAAGATGCAACTGGCTATTGTATGTATAACAGCGCACACGCACACTGCCACGCCTTGTGCAGTGCACAATCATCTTGATCGAGTCTCTTTTCTCATCCCACAACTTAGTATTTCTTTTTTCCATGCAACAACCGTAAAAAGAAAAACAAAGATTTTCAATTCATTCTTACAAGGATCTTAGAGGAATGATTTAACGTAAATATACGAAAAAAGTGAGAGAATTAAGCTAGACATAACTCATCTTCGCATCAAGACATTACTCTACTTTCTTGAATTATGGGATGCTTTTTATGGTTTAAAATTTAAACCATCAAAAACACCCCATAATTCAACCATATAAACACAACACTTTCATGTGAATTTGGAAAAACCACCGCACTATTTTCCATACTCATCTCGAATAAACCATCCACATCCCGCACTTCTTCCATCCTTACTCGCATCATCTGTATTAAGTCGGACCCATCCTTTAGCGGGTGGTTGCCAATGAATATTTGTCTCTAATTTTTGCTGCACCTATACTGCATAACTCATAGCTGTAGCATTCATATAGTGGTTAAGCATCCTCAAAATTTTACTCATATACTGTCTCAGCCTGCAACAACTATCATCATGATTTTCCAAACTCCTCCACTTCCAATGGCACCCAATAACCCAATAATGTGACCAATTAAAATTTGTATTAATACCAATTTTTCAAATATATATATTAAAGATTACTTATACATTAATAGAAGGCATGCAGGCAACAAACTACACCACTAGCGCAAGGGGCAATCCCTCGTCACATGAAGAGTTGAAGAGACTTAATTTCTTGCTCTTTTGGTAATATTCTGGGCCTCTGTTTTCATCAATTTGGTCATGCTCCTTCTTTTCCCACCTGATTAATTTTTAGTGTGCCTTATGCAGTTTAGATTATATATATAATCCAAATGACATAAACACTCCATAAAAACCTCCAAAACACGTTAAAACATTTCAGATTTTAAAATTTGAATAGGAGGCGCAAGATACTTATAGGGTGGAAAAAACAATGGCTTTTGGTCATTAATAGATGGCCAGGCCTACAAATGTTTTTGTGTTGGGAATCCAGCTGCTAGAGAACGTATTTGTATGTTTCTAAGAAAATTATTAATCATACCCCTAAAATTTAGATTATACCCGTCAAGTTAAGATTTATTCTAAAAGCACCTCATTCAATCTTTTTTGGTGATATTTCTTTGGTTCTAAGGACAGTGACACCCAAGTAATCTAAAGTTCACCTCGTTCAATATTTAAATTTATTTATTTTAAAATATTCTCGTGTTTACTGTAAAGATGTCTTTTATAATACTTTTTTTAATCAATGTTGTAAGATAGTTTTTATTGTAACTACAGTTGAAATGACTTATGATGAGTAAAACTATGAACTATAAAGATGAATTTTACGATACAACTATTTTTAAAAACCGGGTTTCACGTTTCAGCAAACTTTGAAAGCTTTCAAATCATCGGTTCAAAAATCAGTTGTTCAACTGCAACATGTCAACTCTAGGGAGAGGAAAAAAGTGATTCAAACTATGGTTGTCATCGTTAACTCTTGTGGTTAGGGCCATTGTTATGCAAGACAATATGATTACCAAAGAAGATCGTCATTCTCCATTTCTTTTAACAGAAGTCGTGCTACTGCTAGATTTGGTCCCCCTTTTCCCTAACTCATTATTCCACTCCCAATTGTAATTGTCACTCCATAAAAAACTTGAAAACTCCTACATGTAAACAACGTGGAAAGACTGATCAGTTATGATTAAAATTTTGCACTTCAAAAATATAATTTGAATTCCATCATAGTTAGTTGCATGTTTCAAAGTTTTTTTTTTTCTAAGGCGTCTGACGGTTACACGAAGGCGTCTGACGGTTACAGATTCGTAGAAATCGTAACCGTTGAACGAAAATCGTGGCCACGTTCTCCATTTAGTTTGAATGGATCTTTCGAAGTACTACGAGCACCCCCTCACGAAGAGAGGGTATGTTAGAAGTAATTGGTCCAAATGTGAGATTGACCTGTTTTGATTTCGGCATATATAAATGGACCTTACTCAACTGCTCGGTCCAAGACACATATATATAATCAATAAATTAATTAAAAATAAAAAGGGCGGCAAAATCTTCTTTTTAAAATAAACTGGATTTTTTTTTTTTTTTTTTAGAATAATATTCTAGCTACTTAGACCATCCACAATAGAGCTCATCTATTTGGGTGCTTAAGTGGGTCACACAAGTACACATCATTCATTTTATAAATTTTTAGGGAAATGTTAACTTGTGCCGTTAAGACACAAGTTAATGAATCAAATATAAAAATATTTTATTGTAATGTGTGTATTACATGTAATCTTTAATTTTTTAGTGAATTGAATGGACAAAATTTTAGAGAATATTTCTTCTTTTGGATTTCTTAACATGTGCCCTAAGGGCACAAGTTAACACTACCCAAATTTTTAATATCAATACCTAATTCCTCCAACGTAGCACCACAACCAAATTTACTAATAGGTCCCACTAATAACTCTATATTATTACTCTCTCTGTTTCTAAATTATAGTCTTTAAGGTTTGTGCACGATTATTAAGAAAATGATTATTTGTAGGGGGTGTAACGGTTCGGTTTGGATAAGTTTTTGGTCAAAAAAATGTCTGAACCAATGAAATCTTCATTGGATCGGTTTGGTTCGGTTTTTACTATTTTTCAAAAAGAAACCGAACCAAACTAGTTGGTTGGTTCGGTTGATCGGTTTGCTTGAAAGTACAATTAAATTTTTTCATATTTTCACAAATTTGTATTACATGTATACAACATATTCAAATATTTCATTAGAACTTTGATTTCCACGTTCTTTGTTTTTCAAACTACTTTGTATAATTAACATGAAAAAACTAACATGAGATGGAAAATCCCATCGACGGTGAGGAACGATAGATTAGGTGTGAGTGACGTCTATTGTTCTTTTTTAGTAGAAACGAAATAGAGTGTGAGGGATAAGATGAGATGATGATGGGAGAAAGTGACTGAATTAAGGAGTATTTTATGTTGAGCTTTAATTTTGAGCTTAATCATATTGAGTTAGTGGAGTAGTTAAGTTGAATGAAATTCAATAAATAAGGGTATAATAATGGAAAAATAAATAAATGTTGCATTGGTATTTTAAAGTGACAATTAATTTGAGAAAAAAAAATGCTAAAGAGACAATTATTGTGAGACGGATGGAGTACATTTCTAAAACACTCATTTATTTCATTAGAAAATATTAAATAAAATTCATACAAAAAAATGAAGAGAGTGAAGATCCTTGTATAAGCACACTTCTCTATAAACACCAATAAATCAGTTCACAATAGGGGTGCCTATTTAACTCGGTGCTAAATAGGTGAAACATTCATCATTGTAGATGATCTTAGCGCAAGAGAGAAATAAAATGAAGCATACTACTAACAATAATCATGCCGATTTTCTTTTTATTTTATTCAAATTTTTGTTTTAAGTTCGCACACTGTTATCAAACAAAATAATGTTCACACCCCATGAATGGGGGCAAGAGGTTGTTTATAAGTTTTACACATGTACCATCTCTCAAAAACAAAAACAAAAAAAGATTTACATGTATCAACCTTAGACAACCAAATAATTGCAAAGTTGGAATTTTTGCTTGTCAAATTAAAATTAATAAAGTGTAAAGTAAGAAAATCAATCATTATAGTTATAACTTTTTTACAAAATATTTGATGAAAGGAAAATGGTAATATTCTTTAAAGAATCAAAACAAATAATTTTTTTTGTAGAAAAATGTATAATTATGACTTTGATAAGCATTTAACTTAGATTTTCAAAATAAAATTTCTATCATAAAGTACCCTCTTTGTTTCTAAATATATGTCGTAGTCATCACTACACATATATAAATACGCAACTTTGATCATTAATATATTTAATTATATATGTTAACAAATTACAAAAATAATAAAATAAAACATGTTGGGTCAAG
>Ga0315913_1000972_pt1 | contig 29349 bp, 24 predicted proteins | sample MpolsnodulesMG_FD_207736 | JGI IMG/M metagenome (GOLD analysis project Ga0315913, IMG submission 207736) | Medicago polymorpha root nodule microbial communities from Los Angeles, California, United States - small nodules | ecosystem: Host-associated > Plants > Roots > Nodule | place: USA...
CTAATACATCAAAACTTATTTATTCGCAAATAATTCAATCTAAATGGGTCCTAATTTCAAACTTTATTCATTTCCCTATTGATTTCTCTCGTTTTGTTCTTCATTTTTCTCCTCTTTCCCTCTCGCCAGTAGAAAGATGTTCTTCCTTCCACAACGAATAAAAAATAACATTTATTCTTTTAATTCTGTTGTGGTCCAAATCCGACGAAAGAGAAAAAATAATCTATAAGTAAATACTAACTAATATTATTTGCATCTTAATTGAGTAAAAAAAATTGAAATTAATTTAATTTTTTGGGGAATCCAAAAGAATTATTTAATTAAAGAAAAAATAAAGTGAATATAGTTTATGAGTGGGGTGCACAACAGACTTACTGCCAGATGTGTGTTGGATCTATTGATTTCGCGCTATAGTCTTCTTCCTTCCCTCATCAACAAAATTAGGGTTTTCTAAATTTCAATTTCCCCGAAACTAACACGCCACCCATCAATACAACCACCAATTACTGCGTTTCATATCCCACATTTGTCTATATCCATCGATACAAACCAATATCCAAATTCTTCCATATTTTGCCTTATCGCGAAATCGAATAGACTTCGACGGTGACTGCTATTGCTTATGGCTTCTTCTTCGGTGATCACTCCCGAAGATGTGTTGGAGTCGCTGATGAACGATGGAACAATTGATGCCCTCAGGTTGAAGATCATCAATCAGCTCAAAGCCAATGTAGTTTCTACCCTCCTTTTTTCCAATTTATTTTTCTAGTTTTTTTTTTTTGAGGAAAATTTTTCTAGTTCTAATTACCTTGTGATTTTTGTAAATTATAATAGGTTAAATATAATTTTAGTCCTGTGCAATTTTAACGTTTTTTTTTTGTGGTCTTAAGTTTTTTTATTTTGATAAAATTCAGTCCTGTAGATTAAACAAATTGTTGGTTTTAGTCTGACGTGTCCCAATAAAATCACCCCACATGTCCACATGTCGAAAAAGCTTTTTTTTTTTTTAATTTGTGAATTTGAACTAACAAACTTACAACACAATAACACTATGATCGTAGGGACTAAAATTATATTTAGGGTCCGTTTGGATTAGCTTGTTATAGAGCTTATACAAAAAAGTTTATGCAAATAAATAGGTTTTTATGTATTATTTATAAGTTTTTCAAGGTAGTTTATAAAAAAATAGTTTATGAAGATACAATTTTCGTTAGTGAGAGTTTATAAATTAAATTAAAAGCTTACTTATTTACATAAGCTATTTTTCATAAGCTCAAAATAAGCTTAATCCAAACGTGACCTTAATTAAACCGTTATAATGTTAATTTGACTTATAGAACACCTACACTTTATATTAAGAGGGGTCTGGTGTTCGACACGTGGAAGCTACAGTTAAATTCAATTACTTTCATTTACTCAAATTATTATCAGGGCAGTGTTTGTGCCAGTGCTTCTTAGGTTTGACATGTCTACGAATTTTCTTCCATCTATTTTGAATTTTGGTATAATTGTTTTACAAGCTGTGAGATGTCTTCAACTTTATTGTGATAAGTTTTGTGCTGTTTTTATTTTTTTATTTTTTTTTATTTTGTAGGAGGAACTCAAGAGTACTACTATAAAGATGGCTGAGCAGAGTAAAGTTCTGAACACCCCTGGTGCTGAGAAACAGACCAAAAGAGAGCTATTTGATGCGCTTCGCCAAGAACTTGAGTAAGTCCGAGATTTGTTATATTTATTTTTGGACCAAATGTTGATCTGTTGTTGGGAACTCGAAAAGTTTAATTTTTTTTCTGTGTCTGTTGCATGTTTGGCTAATGATATACTCTATTTCGCGCTGTTTAGTTTGGCATTGTATAGGCTGCACAAACTATTCTTCAAAAGAAGAAAAAACTCTTTCGATAATCAAAGAGAGACAAGTAAAACTCTATTCTGTAAAGTGTTTGCTGTCTCAGCCATTCGATCCCGTCATATGAAATATAGGTGAAATCTGTGTACTTAAGATAAGTCTATTCACAACTTTCTAACTCGGGGCAAATGAAGCTCAGTAGAATGACTAAATCTGCCACAGTGACAGTGCTACATTTGCACGAACAACACCCATGCTACAAACAGTTGTAATTAGCCACCTATGTTTTGCGTACGTTTTCCTTCACTAAAACAAAAAAGTCTCATTCTTGGGTTCGGCTTGAAATCTCTTGCCCCATATAAAAGTATAGTGTGAACTGTGAATATTTGAAGACCTTGAACTTCTGTCCAACTCCCAACTTGCTTCCCAAAATGTGTAAATTATTTATCCATTCTGCCTGCACCATTAAGTGGTTATAATTAATTTTTAAAAAAAATTTGAATGAAAGAGAGGAAAGATTTTGAAGAATCGAAGTTTATTCCTATGAAGTTATCCATAGTAGAAATGTTCTCTATGACCACTAAATTTCCATGCTTGATCCTGCATGACATATTCCTCTAACTAGATGATTTCTTGGCTGATCGGATCAAGGATTGTTGTGTTGATTATGTTCTCTCAAAAGTAAAGCTAGGTCGTGTTTAAAATCTATAGTTTTATTCTGTCCTGTTGATTTTAGTTTGCCTATCTGCGCTACGTCATAGAATGGAGTAGAGTTATAAACCTCCCATCAATAATATTTTCATCCCCTTAATCATCTTGCTGAAAATCCGAAGAGTACATGTGGGGGCCAAAATAATATTTGTATTTGGTTCCTTGGATTTGTACCCTAATAATACATGTACAAAATCTCAGAGCACCTATGCCTTTTGTATTGTACGGTTCCTTGGATTGGTACCCTAATAATATTGAGCGCCTATGCCCTTTTATAAAGTCTGCAAAAAATAGTTCACTAGAAATCAATCCCGCAACATATTTTGCACATGAATTGGCTTAACCCCTACCCCAGCGAAAACATTTGTAATGTGAATGGTATATATAATATTTATAAATATACACAACTGATGTGGCAATATATTCCTGACATTAACGGCCGTACAATGAAAATGCAAAAAAATAGTTCACTAGGAACCGATCTCGCTACATGTTTTGCTCATGAATTGGCTTAACCACTGTACCAATGAAAACATTTGTAATGTGAATGTAAAACTTTATTTATATTTATATAAAATTGGAATCTCCCCTTAAGGTCCAACTTGATATCTACACTTGCATAAATTTCACTAACATAACTGCTAATGCTGACGTGGAGGAAGTTTGTTTCTGACTTCCAAATAGATGTTGGATAGCAGGGTCTAGGAATATACTGTGGCCCTCGGGTTATTGGGTTGAAAAGACCTGTGCAAACAAATAATGGAAAAGCATCAGTGTCCGATGTGTATCCAGTCCAATACTGATACACGTGTCAATGTGAATGTGTATCCAATAAGTTTACTTGTTTTGGTTTTTCCCTGATACGTCTTAAACACAGCTTTGATACAGTTTAGGAACCAAAGACATGGCCACTGGCCAGTACCTGAATACGACACACCCAATTTTAACTTTCATACAGCTTTGATGTAGTTTAGCAACCAAAGACATGGCCAGTACCCGAATACGACACACCCAATTAACTTTTACTATTTTAACGTTTCCTTACTTGTACCCTCTCAACTTCTTCTCATCCCAAAATGCAAATCCACCTGGCACACCAAATAAAACCCCTCTTCTCCAGCCAAGGCTTGCTTGTAATCATGTGCAATTTTTTTGCCCCGTTCACTCTTTTTTCCATTTACAGAGTTACCCTCTTTACCCTTTCTGTTGACATATCTAGGCTGGGATGTACCTTGTATATACACTTCTTAAAGGCTAGCCAAAAGAATGCTTGAAAAGTTTTTTTTTTTGAAGGAAGAATGCTTGAAAAGTTGAAAACCCCTTTCTTTTATTTTGAATTTTTTGTATCTATTTTTTTACAGCCATTAAACCTCTTTGTATGAAATAGTCTTAGTAGAGATTCTAGTTAAATACAAATCAAATCCTGTGAAATAGGCTAAATCTTAATAAGCATAGATAAATGAAAAAGTAGGATGAAATTTTACTTGCTGCATATGATTATAATTAAGATGTAAAATTAGACTATATTCCAGTCCTCTGTAGATATATGGGTCGATACTTTGGTTCTCTGAAGAATTTTGCCGCCAAGTTATTGCTATCATCATGAAAAGTGTCATGAAAGTCATTATTCCATGTACAAACTACGAGATTGAAGTATTAAATGTCAATTTTTGTAGGGGTGAATTTCATGTCACTTTCTTTGATCGAGGGTATTGATGTCCAAATTTTTAAGAAAATCTTTGCAATGACATTTATATCTTCATTATGGACTGAAATAGGAGTTTACTCTGTAGTTGCTTCCTTATATTAGTTTTGCATGTGGAAAATAGACGCTACTTGTTTGGATCTGTTAGGTGCCCTATAAGCAGGCTGTCTTGGTAATTATACAGATACGGTAGTGCCTCTTAGTTTTTTGGGTAGTGTGAAACTCTTGGAATGAATTATAATTAAATAGGCATGCACGGTAAGGTTTCTCTGTTTAGTCTTACTACATGTTTTTTGGGTCATTATCTTATACTACCATACTAGACAGGTCTGAATTGGTAGTTTGGACCGTTGGCCATGTGATTACCAAAAAAACAAGTGCATTGTATAAAGTCTTCTGTTATAACATCTTCCATTTTTTGTTATGCCTATTCCGCTGTATTTCGTACTAGATGCTTTATGTGGGTCTAGGTCATAGAAGAATTGTTTGAAGTCGTTATACTCCTGATTAGATTTTATCTTCACAACTATCAAATTATTTAGTTTTTGCTGGAATTCTGGTTTCCTGGCTATTTCTGATACCCATGCCTATTTCATGCAGAGCTTCTGTTCTTGAGAAAGCATCAAAATCAGTTTGGGATTTAATTTTAGACAACAATGGCCTGGGAAAGGAGATAAGTGAGACTGTTGAAAGAGTGTTTTGCCGATTGAGTGGCCAGGAACCTCCTTTATTTCCACTTCTAAATGGAGAACCACAACCCGATAAGGAGGCTGACAGCAGAAAAGAAAAGGGTAAAGGAAAGCTGAAAGAAAATGAAAATACAAGTTTGATCACTCCATCAAAGAAGAGAAGCTTCAGTGAAACAAATTTGGACGGTGCAGATGAAACTGCCACCAGGTCTTCTGATCCCGCTACCAGGTCCTCTGATCCTGCAGCAATATCAGAAGGTTCTGGCAAATCACCTTTATCGATTTCAAAGACTTGACCAGGGAGTTCAACAAGTTTCTGTAAGGGCAGTGATCACATCTGGTAAATATACTGTAGAACTTGTAGGACTTCACTAGAGTTCAGAAGAATCATTCCAGTCATCAAAGCTGTGTATTATGCCTCAGACACCTTGTATGCCTTTCAGATAATTGAAGAGTTTGAATGATGAAACTTTACCAAAGTGTCGATCCCCCAATTTTTCATTGTTGAATTTGTGAAGGCTAGGATGTGTGAGGATAATGAACTTATGTCATGGTTCATGCTAGGGGAAATATTAGCAACACTTTTTTGAACATAATTATTGTTTGGGCAAAATCTAGAGTGTAGGTGGTGCACAATAGATTGCAAAAAAGTTACAATTTTGTTTTAATCTTTAAATTTTCTCTTATTTCTCGTATTCCTTAAAACTGATGTCTCTTTAATTGCATTGATGACAATCTTTGGTTTGCTTCATGGTAAATATGCTTCCGGGTGAATAGAAAAATCTACACATCTACTTGATGAGTAGGAAAGATGTGAACTAAAAAACATCCATCCTTGATTAGCTGGATACCGACTAGAGTTGAATTCTACTACAACTTATTCTAAAACCTCTTTGCCATGCTATCTGAAGACCAAGCATAGAGGTAAGCTTTTACAAACAAACAGACCAATATTATTGGAGAGAGCAAAAATAAATGCTCCAAAGTGGTCTCTTCTAAAGATTCAAGTCGTCTGACATCCTTAGTTAGAGTTAGAGCTCCATTTGAATCCCACTTCACCTACTCTAAGCTCGTGTTTGGTAAATCGTGAATTCACGGGAACAAGCCACGGTGGGACAGAAGCTATGCTTTGTAGAGTTTGCCAACTTTGTGTTCAGCTCCACATCAATGTCGAAGCAAACATGCTATAAATGAGGGGACAACCAACAAATTCCTTGATAAGGGTCTAGAAGGAAGTGACTTCTTTGATGACACACATTCAGGGTCTTGGATTGAATAAAAGTGGACATCAAGACATGTATGTCACATGAATTTAAGGACAGGTATGAAACTTCACACTCTCTTGTTTAACAGCTTACCACATATCACTAGCACCAAGATAGACTTCCATTTTAACAGCTCAAATGTAATAATAATGGTTAATTATTGACAATTTTACAAAGTTGTTACACACTTATTATTTATTTACAGCTTCTCTTAATTTATGTGGAAAAAAAGACTTAATATGGCATGGAGTGAATTTCATGAGAAATTAAGTGAACATAGACCAATCAAACTGTGTGCTTGTATTGGTGTGGTAAACAAGACTCGCATCAATTGATTGAACAACATTTGGGCAAACTACACTGGCACTATCACTCATGTGTGTTGTGTTGAATTCATTTTCAGGGATATGGTAGCCTCCTAGCAACATGTTATTAATGTGACCAGGCAGTTCATATTTTAACCAATCTGGTCCACTTGGTTGTGCTTGTATGCAACTTGCACGTGGGAAAGACTCCATTGAAAGTGAAGTGTCATAATGAAAGCCTTGACTCAAAGAGGTAGACATCATCGAATCTTGAAGCATTTGATTGTTGATCGACTCATCTGTAGCATATGATGTTTTTTATGTTAAAAGTGCTAATATTGTTGTGATGAGCCACATGTATTATTATGGAATACTATAATTAATGGAAATTTTTGCTACCTGAAGTTGGGTTGTTATAATTAGAAAATAGAGGCAATGTGCCAAATTGTTGAATTTGTTGGTCCATAACCGAAGTAGTTTTTGAGTCATGAGAAAAATTAAGTTGTGTTGTCCTCTTGTCTAAATGTGAATCAAAATAAATAGCATGTGAACTAGGAAATGGTCTCTGGCTCAATTCCAACAATCGATTATCACATTGCAAGAGCTTTGCGTAGTATTGGTCAAGAGCTCCCGGAGGGAATTGAAGATAGTGCCTCCTGAGTAGAAGAAATATTTGCCATCAACAACAAAATGATATGTATTGTAGTATAAAACTATAAATACAATCAAGCTGATTATGATTGAATCAATCTAAGTAAAAAGGTGAAATAATGTGGTTAAAAAGAAATACATACCGGTATTTGGAAGCTTGACCATGAGTGAAGTCTTGAGATAAGGTCCACACAGTATGCTTTCCAGGCTTTGGTTCTATCTCACGAAAGAAGGATGGAACTTTGTCTAGCTGTAAGCTCAAATGATTTAGAAACATCCAATGAAAATTAACATTTATACATTTGATAAATATTTAAAATATTTATAAAGTTTTCTTAATGCGAATGTGTATGCATAGCTTATTACAGCGTAAAGAGATTATTTATTATTGCATTAAAAAAAAGAAGTACCTCAATTTCAAGAATACCAGGTAAATTATCCTCAAGAATAGCTCGAATTGCTGAAATGCTTTGCCATTGTATTTCAATCTTTTCCTTTAAACCATCACGCAAAATCTCCCACACTAATTTCCGTTTAGCATAATAAAACTTAGCTACCAAATCCGCTGGATATTTAGCCTCAATCTGCATGCGCAGCATATCATATGAGACAAATATTTTATTATATAATATAATAAAACCTCGAATATTTTGGGACTTATTAGAAGCACTTAATTAATTTGACTATTATACAAGTCAAATACTATATACTAGTAGTAGTAGTTAGTACAGTAATATATACCTTAAAAAACCCGATGATGAGCATATACATTGGAAAATGAACAGCCTTCAACTTCTCAACTTTCTTAATTTCTACTTGGCATGAAGTTGTAATTTTTGTAGCATCATCGTTCATGTTTTGTTCTGTGAATGGAAGCATCTCAGGAGTCAATGTGAGTTTTAACCCGAGGGGTAGCGTATGCTGGGATATTTCTCTCAAGTTCAGATAATTATCCTGAAATTAGAAGAGATAAAGTACCAAATTAATGTTGTTATTCTTTATCAGTAAAAATGTGAATAAATGCCTCCATATACAAAACATGCATGGTACGTGTGTGTAGATGGAGAAAATGAATGCCTTAATGCACGTAATTATTAATGAAGGAAAAAATCTAACTAACATAGATAGGATGCATATAAAAACAAATTAATAGTACCATATTATATGTAGTTTGTGCATCATCATTGTTGGATAGTAAGGGAGTCATGTTCCAGTCATACCCGTTAATGTGTGCCATATATAGGACCCTTTTCAAGTGTGGATACAAGTAGAGACTAGAGAAGAATATTGAGTTTTATGGTTGGCTTTATAATGATGACTCAACTAAGATCGATAATGTATGTTATTGGTGTGTGACTCTGAATGTGTATGATATTTCTCTTGATCAGGTTTGTTTATATAGTATATGAAATTATGAATGTTATCAATGATTTTTGTTTTATTTTAAAAAGGCGCACCCACTTGATTGTTATAAAGATAAAGGGCAATTTGAGATAAAACTTCTAAAGTAGAAGCTTCTTATCCCCTTACACTGTACAATTTCCAACTCACTATATCCCGACTATAATATGAAGTACATGAACAAAAGCGTAGACGTACTGTACACCATTCATTAAACACATCAAAATGTTGAAATTTTGCACATATTACTACCTCATTCTAAAATGTTGGTACATGTTAATTCTAATATATTAATTATATCATATAAAACAAATGTACATGTTGCACATATTACTACGCTTGATAAAGTCGTTGATAAGAGAAAAATAGAGAAATGTAAAATGGAAATTATATCCACACGACAATGAATTACAACATTAAGGTTTATACATGAGAACAACAAGTAATTTCCATTCTACATTTCGTTGTCAAGAGTTAAGAAGTGAAGTGATAAAGAGATCAAGAGTTCGATCCTTACTTTCAATATAAAAATTAACAATACTAGCGCTCTTTCTCTACATTGTGAAGAGTTAAGAAGTGAAGTGATAAAGAGGTCAAGAGTTCGATCCTTACTTTCAATATAAAAATTAACAATACTAGCGCTCTTTCTCTATATATAGCTAATTAACAATACTAGCGCTCTTTTTCTATATATAGCTAAGTAATTTTTGGTTAACTATATAAAATGTGCGAAACCTAAACACATGATTTTGGACGAGTTCATTAGTAACCTTAGGAAGTAAAGAAACGAAAAAGCAAGTAAAATAAAAATTAACAATACTAGCGCTCTTTCTCTATATATATAGCTAAGTAATTTTTGGTTAACTATATGAAATGTGCAAAACCTAAACACATGATTTTGGACGAGTTCATTGATAACCTTAGGAAGTAAAGAAACGAAAAGCAAGTAAAGTAAATTGGGTCAAATTTAACGATAAGAAAATAATTAAACTAAAAATAAATTGATGTGAAAAGTAAATGCTTGAAAGTTAAAATGTCTAAAAAAAAATACACTTCAAAATGTAAATATCTGACCTTAGTTTCATAGTATGTACACATAAACGAAAACTAGGTAATTGACCACTATGTGAAAAGACACGTTCACATGCACATTATTCTTAATAAATTAATGGTTTTCAGCGCTGATGCGCTAAAGGCCGGCAAATGCCTGTTGGTGTTGGCCAATCAACTTTACTATCACTGCTTAGTTATCGATTTCCTCTTGTTAATTTTGCTTGATACCTAATTTCTTTTCTTCTAATTATACTAGTGTTTGCCCAATGTTGTTGTGTCAACCATTAGTTTTCTTTTTTGCACGTCGACCTCTCTTAAATTTGTTTTCAATCTAAGCTTATGACATCCTTGTAAAATGTCGACCTATACTTTAAAATTTGCCTCTAATACTAGCATAACTACCTTTTATATCTGATATTATCAACTCATCTGCCCAGTCTATAGTGTAATTATAATACAAGAATTAGCATATGAAATTAACTTCCCAACGTTGTACGATTACATAGTTCATTACTACCGCAATATTATCATTTAACTGATAGTATATTTTTATAGGAAAAAAATAGTAAGAAAAAATGTAATAAAACAAATGGATATACTTTAGACACCCTTAAAAAACAAATGTTAATCATATCTTTAAATATCCATTGTTTAAGAAGAAAATATAGTACTAAATATTTTTTTTTTAACAAGTCAAAATGGAATTATATACTAAAACAAAGCAGTCCCCAAAGCATAAGGTGTGCCTTAGAAACAACTGCAGGAACCAAGAGTTACAACGGTTACAATTAGCCTAAACCCAAACAAACAAGAGGGCTGAACCACCACTGCTGTGTACCAAAAACAAAGGTAGCTTTTTTAACTTTCAGTCACCCTAAAGATAACATCTTAACCTTATCTAGTAAATAGGGGATGGTAGTAACGACATTATTAAACATGCGATTATTTCGTTCATTCCAAACAACTCAGGCACACAGAAGTCATATGAGCTGCATAAAAGAACGTCTAGCATTACCACCACCTGACAAATGAGTAAATTGTAAAAAATGGTCGGAAATATTATCAGTGGCCACCCCAAGGCAGCCAATCCACTCACGCACCATATGCCAAAGCAAACCAAAAGCCAAAGTGTTACACAATAAAAATAGGTGTTGAGCCGTTTCAAGATGTCTGCAGCCAGCAACACACAAGGACATGTCAGACGACAATGCCCGTCTAACAATCAAATTTGTCTTTGTTGGTAAACGATCACAGATGAGCCTCCACGCAAAAACTGAAACCTTCAAAATAAATTAAATTAGTTAAGAAAATTTAGAGAGAGAAGCACAAGAAATTTGTTTGTAAGTCCTTCACTAAATTTAATCACGAGGGAGTTAGAGTGATATGTCATTTTTCCATTATTAATTTTTGTCACATTTTTTTTTTAGCTGTGATAAAAATGTAATAAAAACAGTCAAATACATGAAGGAAGTAGAAATTTGAAAGGAGCAGGATTTGTTGCCATGCAAAATGATGCAGTTACACACTGTTTTTCATTTAAGCCATTGAATTAGATTACAATATTGAGAAGTCTTGTGGCACAAATTCATCCAACGACTGACATTAAAATTGCGGGAAAAGTTACAGCACCAAATTTCAATCCCGTATTACATTGCATCTTATAAGTCAACTATAGTTCATCCACTTTTCATCCTCATCCGAATGCCAACTTGGTCACTGGTTTTGTGCTTTTGTTACAACTACATTTGTGCTGGGTCAAACTTTGTACATTAGGAAATTGTGAGGATGATAATTAGTAATTACTATTGGGTGGATCCCACCATTTCGTAAAAAAGTAATTTGCTTTACGTTCTCTTTCATTTTTTAAGAAAAAAAAATGTTTCCTTTCATTTTTTTAGATGGTCTTGAATTATGAATAGCTGATCCTCTGCTCCTAATCTTAGCCCCCTGATATTTTGAAGTTTAAAATATTATTCAAAGAGGAAATAAGGGGCGTGCAGTAAAAAAGGCAGTAGATAAAATTGTTCACTCCCTTTGTGTTTTACCACATGTCACTTTAAGAAAAATATTTATATTTTATGATGTCATTTTACAACATTAATGCAATGTTATTTAGCTTTTTTAATATCCCTTTCTCGTATCATTAATAAAGGATAATTTTATAAAATCGTTTATAATTTTCTTTTTTAATACAAAATTAATTATATTTTTTAATATATGTTAAAAAATGAAAAAGCAATTTTTTTTGTCAAGTAGTCTAGTGGTTGAAGTTCACACATTTTAAATGTGGAAAAGTGGGATATCTAGTATTCAAAAACATCTGCATATATTATACAATGTCCCTACATACTGAGTTAAGCTCGAACAATAGTGAATTATAATAATATATAAAGGGAGTAGTATTCATGCAAATTATTTAGGCGAGTAGTTTATTTCTACGATACTTTGACAAATTGAATTTTTTTGGTGCATTTTCTTTCTAAACAATAAATTAAGATCATTTTTATGAATTAAGAGCTATTTGCTCGACTTCTGTATTTTAGAGAAAAAAAATCATTTCATAAGAAAAAATATTATGATTAAAAAATATTATTCAATATTTACTATTTTTGAAGGATTCAATATTCACTATTATGAGCAATAAAAATTATAGTTTCTTTTTATTTTACCGACACTTAGTTATAATAAGTCTATGAATGACAAAAAAAAAAAATTAGAAAAAAACTCATTTAATTATTAATTTAAAAACTAAATATATTTTTACATGTCGAATTATTGAATCTATTGCGTAAATTCTTATTATTTAGACTATCACTGTACATATTTTTTTGGATTTTTTTAGTTAGACAAAATATTTTTTGGTCTTTATATATATTCCTTTTTTTATTGGGTTTAAAAGAAATAGAAACTCCGACTCCGAGTAACCATAATTCATAATAGCATTTCTCAAAAGGTAAAATTACACGTAACCATTTCAGTCAAAAACCATACACGCTCAAATTTCCATCTTCTAGAAGAGTAATCATAAGCTAAGGCCTTTGGTGATGTTATTATTATTCTTTCATAAGGACAATGTGAAATAAACGAGTATAAAATATGATTCGACGTGCTCCAAATTAAACCTTCTTCCTACTCGTTTTTCTTTGACTCAATATTCTTACTATTTTAGTAGTATACTATATATAGGACAACGGCAATTTGAGAAAATGACGTTGGATTTTGTACATGAAAAAGTCACGTGGATTTTCCTTAAAAAACTAATTTAAGGAATGTACGAAAGTAAGGTGGGATCCAAGAGGGATTTAGGTAATCTCCAATCATGTGCTGTTTATTAATTAAATTCACACATGACACACCTAGCTAGCTCGTGTGGATGGCTTTATCTAAAGTTTGGTGAACTGAAAATTCACCAACATGATCTCATCCTCACACATAGATCATCTTTACTATAATATCTTATTCTAATCAGAACTGATCGAGAACATTCTCTAAAAAAGATTGTTGAGTTGAACTTTGCGTCTTGGATGGAGGTGATATCTGCAATCACTTCACCGCTTAAGGTAGTAAGCGAAGAGGAAGTAAGAGATAATAATGGGATAACGTCGATTATCTCCCGTTTGAATGTTATTTATAGGCCAATACAAGACTCTCTAAACAGCATCGTCTTAATATCAAGCTTTGTCTCTCACTATTTTTTAAAAAAGAAAATGTGCTTACTATAAAATATTAATTCTTAAAATTGGAGACATTAATTAAATATTTATACACTAAAATTATAGTAATGTATTGAATATTTCATTCTTTCATGAAATTGAGAGAACCCATTACTCAAATTTTTGTTGTTGTCAAGTAACCTGATAATTAGGAACTCACATTTTAAGATAGACAAATAAGGTATCTAGAGTTTGAACTCTAGTCCCCACATATATTATGCAATATTTCTATAACTCACAGAGACTCTATCACTCTGAACTTTTTAGGTAAGTAATATGATTTCCTTTTTACTTGCTAATAATTGCAAGTTCATGCATTGAATTTGAAACCATGCTAGCAGCTGTGGTAGGGTCTCCACTCTATATTGTGCATCGTGAGAGAATAATTTCATCCTCAACATGATCATTTTCTGCCTCTTTTACGGATAAGTGACGTTTCGTAGCTTCAAATGGGAAGTCAGTTTGTGTGTGCATCTTCAACTCAAACATTATACCATGCTAGCACCTGTCATTATCGCCATTCATTACTATATCATGCTTGCACAAATTATTACACAATTTAAATATGTAGATAATATGTCACTCTCTAAATATAAATACTAGCATAAAATAAAATCAACCACAATAGATATAGTTTGGACGAATTTTTCATCCTCTCCTACCCTCAAGTGGGATCTCAATCATAGGTGAAAAGAAGACAAATATTAAAATGTAGAAAAAGAAGGAAGAAATTTTTTCGTGATTTGAATACCATGTGATTAAAGGAAGAAAAGTTTTCGTGATTTGAATGTCATATGATTAATCTGGTTGGAATAATAAACAATACGTTAAGATTTAGCTTAGAAACCAAAAATCTTAATGTGTTATATATATAGGCCAATAGAGATTGGTCTAGTTAGATTTGACTCATACAACTGCAAGGATATGAATTCGAACTCTTGTTGTGAGCATAAAAACCCCAAGCTAGATGATAAGTAATTTGTCAGTTTTCTTTGAGTTCGAGGTCTGCCAGAACTCCAGTGTTCTTACCCAACTCACATAAGCTTTCTTCTAAAATAAATTTCAGCTAAACAAAATTAATCCCTATATATAATAAAACTAATAAAATATTAGACATGAATTTGGTTTCTATAAATTATTGAGAAAATAAAGTATTGAATCATAACCATGCATGCCTGGAAAACCGGTTGAAATTTTAACATACTTATCAACATTTGATTTTTCAACTAATGACCGTTATTACACTTTGGGGGCATTTGGTAGGAGTTGTCTATCTAACTCATCTTATATAAGTAATTATATATAAGTATTTGATTTTTTTTTTTTTTTATGAAGAACTGATTAATAAATAACAGCAAGGGGATTAGTATTAAGAGTAATTGAGAGCAAAGTTAAACTGAAAAAACATCATGTATTATCATTGAGAGAAGAGTTACAATGATAATACATATATAACAATTAAGGATTGTCCTCGTAAACTTAGCTCAGTTGGTATGGACAATGCATAATATATGTAAGGTCCGGGGTTCAAATCCCGGCCAAAAAAAAAACAATCAAGGATTGCTTATGGACAAAATTGAAACTAACAGGAATAAGGATCAGATATAAACAGCTTATCTTTTAAACTCTTAAAAGTCAATATCAACTTATTAAAGAGTTTATGTGAGTGGAATAAAAACCTTAGAGTTTATGCAATTTTTTATCCAAGTTGATTTATATAGGAACATTTTTGAAACTGAGATGCAAATTTCTTACTGCCCAAAATGATTAATTTTTCATTGTGAAACAATTAATGTTAGTATTGTTGGTAACCCACTTGAGTTGATTTGATGAGTTGACTTGAGACCTTAAAGTATGCTCATTTTAAGGTTTAAGATTCAATTATCTTCGGTGATAATTTCAAAAGGTTAATTTAGTTTCTTCAAAAAAGAATGTTAGTATTGTTTGTTGGTATTACGATAGAAGTGACAATCCAATCATCCAACTCCTTATCGATTCACTATCAACTCTGCCAGCTTAGCCCCTAAAAAAAAAAACTCTGCCCAGCTTAGCCACCAAAACATATGCTTAATTAACTTGTTTATCTAAATACTTATCTTTTAATAACATATGTATAATATATCTTGCTCCAAAAGTTTCAAATTCAGGCAAGATCTTAGCTTAGCATTAACTTAATAAATAAATTCAGATAACTATATTTAGATATTTTGGTACTACCAACAAATTAGAAAAGTTTTGTACTCCAACCATAATGAATCAAGTGATTAACTGTCATTTTCAGGTTCACCTCATACTATCCCAGCAACCCACTTTCAAGATCTGATGGAATGTTAAATAAATCATAAAGTCACTGTCAATAAAATGGATGACTAGGACTAACCCACGCGTCACGTCTTTGTATTTGGATATTATTCTTACCTTAAACTGTTTTTGAGTCAATAAAGAATTTTAAGTTGATAATTCTGATGACTATTGCTAGACTTTTTCTTTTCTCTGGTCAAAAATAAATTGGGAGACCTTTTATATAAACGACTAGTTTGGATAAACAATCTAAATTTACAGCATATAGTACAACACTTGCCATATATAAGTACTTGTGTGAAAATAAGTTGAAAACAACTTTTGAATAAACCAATATAAAATGAATGTGAGATCTAGGACTAAAATATAAGATTAATGTAAAAAAATCAAATAAACTATTAAGATAATATAGGCGTGGGCATGAACAAAGATTTGGCACCTCATACGTCACAAAATCTAAAAAGAGACATTCATTCATAAACTCATCAGCCGTCGGCAAAGTCATGATGTGGAATGGAGGGAAAGCACACTACATCTACAGTATCACTAATTCAATATAGCACGTGCATATTTTGAATGAAGTCAGAAAATTATTAAGAAATATATGTGTTTAATGATTCCATTTAGAACCTTCATTAATCACTTGTGATGATTTGATTAAAATCTTGCCATTCATCACTTTACTTTCGATTTTTTTATCCATGTAATTATAGTGCCCCATTGACATATATTATAACCATATTTTTGCTAGTTACATCCCTAACATTTTTGGTTATACTCCTCAAATTCAAAATATTTACCAATCATATATTTTTTTAGGTGTAGACGTATTTGAATTGAGTTTGTGTAAACATATTTGAATTTTGAACTGAGTTACGTACTTGAATTGAGTTTGTGTGAACATGGACAAAGTTTATGTAAATGTATTTGAATTGAGTTTGAGTAGTATCTAAAAATTCGCAATCAATGTACGATGTGGTGCATGAATTGAGCCTACATACTTGAATTGAGTTTACTAATAGAAGACTAAAACTTTGTGCAAGTTCTTTCAATGTTTGATCAATTTTTCTTTTACATTTAGACATGAGGTGAAAGAGATCGTGGTGAAGACGATTAAAAAATGAAAAATGATTTTTGAAAAATAAATGAGACCAAGGTCGACTTTGAGAATTTTGGTGCCTTCGGCCAACTAAAAAAACCACAATGCCCCATTTTAATCATATTATTTTTTTTTAAAAAAATCTTCTGATTCTCAATAAATCTTTTTTTTTTTGAGGGAAATAAATCTTATAACATGTTTTATACTCTTTTTTTGAGAGAATGTTTTATACTTGTTGTATACTCTATATACTAATATAATAGATATATTCCTGACCTCAGTTCTGCAATAGGATATTACCATAGTTGAAATGATCATGGCAATTTAAAATGTTGATGAGAGTAATCATACCTGGCCTAAAATAAATTTAAGAAAATACAAAAAAGAAAGTATCATTGCAATGTGCAAATTATTGTATTATTGCAAATATTATAATGTTCTCTCTTAGAGTATCATCACTACAGACAGCCTTAGCAAAAATATAACATCAAATAAATAAACATGTCTGGCCAAATATAAATTTGAATAAATATTGAGATAAATTTTACAACTGGGATACACCAGGCTTAAAAGAGAAAAACATATTTAGCCCTGAACACAGGACAAGATGAATAAAAAACTAAAAATCATCGATCATAATAATTGATATAATACAAAACTCAGACCGGTTCCCAGCTCAACAGAAAATCTCGTTTCATCTCAAGATCCTAAGGGTATTAGTGATTTACTTCTCTGCATTGTGAGATTTCTCATCACCAAAAGCCAAATCAAAGATCTGCATATAGTCATCAACAAAGTGCACTTCGAGACCTTCTTTTACATTAGGTGCTAGCTCATCAAAATCTCTCTTATTTGCCGAAGGAAATATTATAGTCTTAACCTCACTCCTTCTTGCAGCAATAGTTTTCTCCTTAACCTGCAATTTTCACAGCATGGCATGACAAACAATTCCAGACACAATGTGCAAAAATAAATCTTGACAAATATGGGTATAGATGAATAATAATCAGTTTGTTGGGCCAAAGTTCCTACATGACTTAAATTTCTAATAAACAAATGGTAACTATTGGTGAGTGAGTAGATATAAAAGCATCATCCAACTCAAGAAGAAATAACTTTAAAAAGAAATTCCACAACTGGGAAACCAGCGACCATTAAAGACAATGAGCACAAGTTTCTATATCCATAAATTAAAAAAAAACATGAAATTAAATTATTTCAACATACCCCGCCAATGGGAAGAATCTTCCCGGTAAGTGTCACTTCCCCAGTCATTGCTAGATCCTTCTTCACAGGCTTCTTCAAGGCAAGGGACAACATAGAAGTGGTCATCGTGCAACCAGCACTTGGTCCATCCTTTGGTGTAGCCCCTGCAGGAACATGGAGGTGAATCTTTGAATTGGCAAAGAAAATGTTTTCTGGTTCTTTCTCCCGTAGTATATCTCTGGCAATTGTGTGAGCTAGTTGAGCACTTTCTTTCATTACATCTCCTAATTGACCAGTGATATGCAATGCTCCTTTTCCGTCCCCTTCTTCAACAAATTTAGTCTCTATATACAGTGTGGATCCGCCCATTGCAGTCCAGGCAAGTCCCATAACAACGCCAGCAGGTGTTTGATCATAGATGCGCTCTGCATGGAAGACGGGCTTGCCAACAAAATCATCTAAATTCGATTTATCAATCAATACCTTCTCAACAGTCTTTGATTCAGTTTCCTTATCTTCCTCTCTTTCTTTTGTAACCTACGACATTAATATACATGAATATCAAATTTGTTAATCATTAGCGGTGGACCACATAAGATAAAAGTAAGGTTGCATAGAAGGAAAAAAAAAGTTTGTGTAGTAGTTATTAAAAACACAAAATCTTGGATGATTGAAGTCTTCAAGCAGAAAACCTCATAACATTTTGCCGCTTAAAAACCGTTGTACCAATTGTACGATTGTTGGTAAAAACACAAAAATGCAACTATATGGCACTAGCATATCATTGAGATATATATTAAGAAAAAAGACTGTAAGTTCCCAATGTCCCATTAATGCTTGACATTAGTAGGTAACTGTTTTCTTGCTCAATGAATTTTTTTTTAGAAAATAACAACTTTGTAAGAGAGAGAATTATGATTGTGCTTTCAGAGTGTGTTATCAATGATTTTTTTTTTTAGAAAATAACAACTTTGTAAGAGAGAGAATTATGATTGTGCTTTCAGAGTGTATTATACTACCTCCATATCTGTAGATTTATTGTCAACACTTAGAGATTGATCTGCCGGTGGATTTGTGTCCATCTCATCAAGTTTAGAGTTTTCATCGGAATGTTCAGAATCGCTACTCTCTATCAACACGGGGTTCTCTTTTTGAATGGTAGCTGTACCCGTTTCATCAAAAATTTCTTCAGCTTTCTTTGGTTCAATAGCATCATCATTGGTTTCCACTTGCCTCACAAGTTGTAGCGCTATCTGTCAATATACAGAATATTTCAGGGCACAAGATGCATTTACTAATACTAAATTTAAATTCAGATGTAGTGATGAACTAGTCAATAGATTTAAAACAAATAAATCAAGAGTGGCTGTCTTTTTAACCATACAAATCATAGCATATCTCACTGTGTCAGTAACTAAAAGTTGACAGTATTGACAAAAAAATACGAGACCTTCCGGTAAATTTTCTCTATGTGCTTTTGAAGGTTTCTGACTCCTGATTCTCGGCAGTAATTTTCTATCAGAGCAAGAAGAGCAGCATCAGTCACCTCCACCTGTAGCAAGTTAATCTGTGTAGTTAACTACCTTTTCAACCAATTAAAACAAATAAAAGATGGCACATTATCCTAGCAATTCATTGCAGGAAAAGAAACCCTGTAAACGGGTGGAAAAGATAAATACCTGTTCCGGCTTTATTCCACATGCTTCACGTGTAGTTTTCTCCAGATAATCTCTTGCAATGTGCATTTTCTCATCAGCAATATACCCAGCAATCGTAACAACCTCCATCCTATCCAATAGGGGGTTTGGTATCATCTCCACTACATTTGCAGTGCAAACAAAAAGAACCTGCAGCATGATTCCAGTGCATCAGTTGTCATGGTCAAAACATTCACAATGTGCCAATTTTGATTTCAAGGTACTCAATGAAAGACATCCATTCAAAAATCATTTGACTATCCAGACTAGCTATAGAAAGATAAAATCAGTCTCTAGATCAGCAATGACAATGTAATAAATAAACGGTGCACCAATGCCGACTCTTACATAACCGTCCAGATTATCAAATACTAACCTTCGATAGATCAATGGGAACATCAAGATAGTGGTCCAGAAAATTAGCATTCTGCTCAGGGTCTAGGAGCTCTAGCAAAGCACTTGCTGGATCACCTGCATGTCCTTTGCCCAACTACCGATTGAATAAAACAGTGTCAATAATACTAATTGTCCTTTATGTGGAATATTTATGAGATTAGGAATTGCAAAAAATTTAACGAAATTGGAATTCATGCATTATATTTATTAGGACCAGGAGAGCGTACACCAAAGGGAAATCAGAAAACAGAATTACTCAACCACAAATAAATGAACTGTCTAGTGACGTCTTACTTTGTCAATTTCATCAATCAATACAAGAGGATTGGCTGTTCCCACATTCTTAAGGCATTGTACCATCTTTCCTGGCATTGCACCTATATACGTTCGACGATGCCCCTGTAAAATTCAATATTAATGATACAAAACACCACCACACTATATAACTGGTATCTATTCAACCTAGTGAAGGAAACAGAGATTTTATCTACCTTGATTTCAGCCACATCAGCTAATCCTCCAACAGAGAATCGGAAGAACTTACGATTCAAAGCCCGTGCAATTGAACGGCCAATACTCGTTTTTCCCACGCCCGGTGGACCAGATAGACAGATAATTTTTCCTGTATATAAGAAAGATCAGGAACAATGTTAGCCTTTTGGCAAAGACCGTAAGCAAGCACCAAAGGCTTGAATTTCAAATAAATGAATTGCCTTATGAGGTCAATATCTTAGAGCATTGAGTTAGAATCAGCACAAAATACATAAAATAAAATCAAGATTATCATGACTGAATTTTGGACAAAATAACAGGCATCATATTTCAAAGTCCGACCAAGTCAAGCATGCCTGTAATATATTAAATTGTTAAATTTATACCAGTTAAAATAACCAATAGCACACAACCCAGAGCAGGCTTGTCTTGCCATTAAACATTTATATATAGAGAAACAAAAATTGGGCATCAAGATATATGGTGAATTAAGAATACTTAGTCTTAATGAAAGCAACTAACCTGGTTCTAGAAACCATTTGGTAAGACATTAAACACAGATCAACATTTAGCAGTGCAGTTTGTTAAAAAAAAACATTTAGCAGGGCAGTATCTATCACAAACTTAACATCCAGAAAAAACTGAGGTTCATTACATAAGTGATTGTGGTTACCTTGTGAAGTCCCTCTCAATTTCCCAACAGCTATGAATTCCAATATCCTTTCCTTCACATCAGTTAATCCATAATGGTCTTCATCAAGAATCTTTTGTGCCCGAGTAACATGAAAATTCTCATCACTGAATTATGAAATTAACAGGTTCAGACTCATGGTATTCATGACAGTAACTTACAAAATGCAAACTTAGTTCATCCAAGAGCCTATGAAAATTATGCTTATGCATTTTAGTGGTCAACTTCTAAGCGAAATCTCTTTAGCATAAGAATGAAATTTCATGCATACAAACCTGTATTCACCCCAAGGCAGTGCAGTCAACCAGTCCAAGTAGTTACGGGTAACACTGAATTCACTAGAACTAGCCTCCAACAGCTGTAGCTTTGTGAGTTCCTCGTCTATAACTTGTAACACATGAGGTGGGCATTTTTCTCGCTTAGGTTCAATCCTTTCCCTGAATTTACCTGAAATAAAAAGTAAAGTTAATATTATCATAGCAACAAGTTTCATTAGAAAGTATACTCCAGAAAAACCTATTGACTAAAGCACAAAGAAAAATACAATATAAAGAGCACTCCTATATATACAACAACAAAAAGTTCTGAAAAATATTCGTAGAGAAACAAAAAGAGGAGAAAAAGTAAAAGAAAAATAAAAATCAGTTAGGTGAACATATTTAGTAATTTGGCAGCCAAAAAAGATTTCAACCCCAAAGTCTCGGTCATTCGAGAAACAATCACCTTGCCTACGTGTATAGGTGCGACACCAGTCATTTGGGCAGGAAACAAGTTATAAAAAGAAATCCACCATCTTGTTAAAAAAAGATCATAACGAACCTGTAAGTGCTGTCTTGTCGTCAGTCTCCAGTCCCAATTCCTGCAAATAGAACAAAATTCAAATTAGAATAAAATGAATGAAACACCAACTTATATAGTAAGTATATAGCATTCGGCAAAGCATATCTACATATTTATTAAAATCATAACTGCACTTGTGTTATAGGATCAAAGGCCTAAATCACAGCAAAACTTTCTCGACCACAGGATAAACTATAATAATGTCTGCTGTAGCCGTGAACTGTCAATCATGAGTTCAGGTTCAATGCATAGAATTAGGGGTTCAGCAAAGCAATGGCGCATAAAGCACAGCTTATGCTAACTAGTTAAAGCCAAGATGTTGTTGATTTTCACAATTAAACAAGATTACAAGCTTTACCCACATATAGAAAGAATTCAAACAGTATCCCGCTAACATAAAGGATTCTACAATGGAGGCATAAAAGATGCACTAAACCAACTTTTTGAATTTTAAAAGTTCATTGATTTCAGAGAAGAACAAGATTGTCTAGGATTTGAGGTACACTTCATCAAACCAAATCATTAAGGATATTTACCTTCTTTATGGCCTTAAGCTGCTCATTTAACAAATAACGGCGCTGCTCACCACTTATCTTTTCTTCAATTGCTTTCGCAATTGTTTCCTGCAATAATTAACACAAACTTCAATAAATAAATGATGAATAATAATCATGTGCAAAACACAAGAAATCTAATGCATTATTACCTGAATCTTACTGATTTCCATCTCTTTCTTTACCAACTCGAGTGTAAGTTTCAATCGTTTATACACCTGTTCAACAACACAACAAATGCACCGCCAAATGTTAAAAATTCAGTGTTTTATTGTTCAAATCTTTATATGTTATTTTGATCGTAATACAGAACACAAAAATTCCACAAAGTCGATGTCTCTTAGGTGTCAATTCCAAATTTACTCACATCTAGCTCTTCAAGAACTTGTTGGCATTGCAATTTGTTAGCCCCAGATATTGCGGCTCCAAAATCTGCTAGCCTTGGATATGTAAAATCACCTATATGCTGCACAGTTAACGAAGAAACAAAGTCAACATATTAAAATGATAAAAAGTAACGACTCAGTGCCAAAACATATGCCAACCACATATTAGGTACTTCAGTTAGTTTTTGTTTCGATGCAATAAAAGAGTACAAGAAAAAGCACTTATTAGGGATTCATTCATGCTTATGTAGGAAAAATAATGATACATTATCCATTAGTTTCTGAGAAAATTAACAATCTCTTTTAGAGTGATACGACTATGAAAAAATATATAGCAAAGACTACAAACAGAAGAGTTAAATATGTTTTTAGTCCCGTATAAAATACTCCTATTAAATTCAGTTCCTACAAATAATTCATTGATGTTTAGTCTTCTATTTGATGATATTCAAATACTTTCTTTTTTAAGAGACTAACAAGTTCACCTCATCAATAAGCTATATATATTCAAATGGTCTAGCTCAAAATATGAATGTCTTGTGAAAAATGCCACGTCTATGCGTTCGCAAACTGTATGAGAAACAAGAGGCCAGTGGCCTATGAAGCGCCTTTACTTCATAAAAAACACTTCTTTGAAGGACAACAACAATGCAGCCGTGCACTTCAGAGTAAATTTCACTCTAGTATTAACATATATAATAGGCAAAATAACGAAACCGCAGGATTCATAGTGTGTTATGCAGCAAGTTAAGTAGAAGAATTGAAAGACAACTAAGATTTAATATATGAGACAATTGAAAGAAACTTGTCTAAAGTACAGCCAAAAACTTCACCAAACTTAGATTCCGAATGCAAATCGATGCACAACTTAGGGCCCAATTGTTTTTTTTGAGCCTGTAGACAAAGTGGCAAGCACCACCTGAAACTCACACACGGAAATTTGAGGTCCCGGGTTCAAACCTAGGTGAAGGTGTCCAACCTAGTAATATCTGCATTTTTTAGGGCCCGTTTGTTTAAGAATAAATAAAGTGATTTTCAGATGAAACAAACTAGAGATTATTTCCTAGAGATTTTTCTATAAAGAAAAAGTAGAAGTGTGTTTGTTTTTAATAATGAAAATCATTTGTTAATCTTCTCGGTCATCTACACTACACTCATCAAAATCAAATTATTTCTTAGAAACTGCTAAAATAAGACAAATAGGCTCTTAATCAAGAGGTTGTTCAATAAGCTATTCTACATAGCCTAATTAAATACTTATTCATAAGCTAGCTGAAAAAGCTTGTAGAAAAGATACAAGCTATTTTTATAAGTATATCTAAATACTAACATAAGAGCTCATGCTATGAAATAAACCCAAGTAAGCTCTAAATGTTAAATAAGCCCATCCAAACAATCCCTCATTGTTAATCTATCATCAAAAAAACAACAACCAAGCCTTATCCCACTAAGTGGGGTCGGCTACATGGATCAAATTATGCCATAATGTTCTATCATAAACCATATTTGATCAAACTCATTAACCTCTAAATCATTCATGATAGTTTCTTTTATAGTTTTACTAGATCTTCCTCTACCTCTTTTTTATTTGACTCTCCTCCATCTGATCTACTCTTCGTACTACAACATCTACATGTCTCCTCTCTACATGCCCAAACCACCTAAGCCTATTTTCTACTGTCTTTTCTACTATAGGTGCTACCTCAACTCTCTCTCTAATGGTGTCATTCCTAATCCTAACTCGTCTAGTCCTACCACTCATCCAATGCAACATCCTCATCTCCTGTACACTTACTTGATTCTCGTGTTGGTTCTTAACCGCCCAACACTCTGCACCATACAACATTGCTAGTCTGACTGTTGTCTGATAGAATTTTCCTTTCAACTTAAGCAGTGCTTTCTTATCACATAAAACACCTAAGACTCTTCTCCATTTCAACCACCGAGCTTGAATACAATGATATACATCCGCTTCTATTTCTCCGTCATTTTGTACTATGGACTCACCTGGAAACAGCCTCTTGTGTAAAAACAGGGTAAGGCTGCGTACAATACACCAAAATGGTGGGACCCCTTCCCGGACCTTGCGTATGCGGGAGCTTTAGTGCACCGGGTTCCCCTTTTTTGTACTATGGACTCAAGATATTTAAACTGTGTCACTTGGGTTATGATATGATCTCCATCTTTCACCTCCAAGGTAGAACTTCGCCTTTTGCTGAAGTTACTTTCCATATACTCTCTTGTTTCTACACAAGCGGAAGCCATACGCTTCTAAGGCTTGTCTCAAAGTCTCTGACCTCCCATTCAATTCCTCCCTCGACTCTTCAAGCAGGACTACATCATCTGCAAAAAGCAAACATCTCGGTGCTAACTCTTGGATGTGTTTCGTAAGTACATCCAAAACTAAGGGCTTAGGGTTGACCCTTGGTGCAATCCTATTGTTATGGGAAAATCATCGGTAGGCCCCTCCTGCATCCTCACACTAGTTGCAGCTCCCTCATATACATCCTTGATAGCTCTAGTATAAGCAATCCTAACCCCTTTCTTCTCTAGGGATCTCCATAAAATCTCTCTAGGCATCAAGATATCTTAATTTTTAAGGTTCATTATCAAATGTGGTCCGTTTGAAAGAAAGAAAGAAAAGGTTCATTATCTGTAGGCACTGTAACATTAGGGCCGTTTGCATGGAAGAAGCCATGTGAAGTCAACTCATTCGGGGGTTTGTTGCAAAATAGAAAATAATAATAATAATAATAATAATAATAATAAAGTTGTTTAAAATTCAGAAACTAAAAATTAAAGGTGGCATTTAGACTTCCAAAAATCCTAGCAAAGCAATGAAAACAAACACAGCACATAAATAAACAAAGTACAACTCTAATCCCCTTTTCCATTCCCATGTTCCAATAAATGCAAGCACAAAAGGGTCGAAAGTCTAAACCTTGGAGTAAGTCGCAACATGATCTCTCCAAAGAGAACTTGTTTTCAGAACATCCCTTAGTGTTGATATGACCTCGAAAGATGTGGCCTTTATGATGTCATCATCTTTGTTATAAGCTTTATCCTGCAACACGAAGTAAAAGTCAATAAAAGATAAAAGGTGCTTGTTTATTAAAAATGTAAAAGAAATCTTCCACGTCAATGAGCATACAAAATGAGGAAGCAATCAATAAATACATGCCTTGAGGTGATCAACTTTTACAGTAAGCGGGTCCTCGCTAACCTGCAAATAAGGAAAGTGTTAAACAGTCAACAGAATACTTTAGCAGTAGACAAATGATCATCAGAAAACGAATCCCTGTAAACAAACTCTAGCACAAATATGGAGAGAATGGCACCAAAAAATTATCAAACATCATTTATTCTTAATTTTAGCGTGTTCAATACCAACCATCTCTGTTATGCGCAGACGTCGATGACCAATCAGGATTACTTGATCCCCGTGGATACTTGAAATCTGGTATTGAAAACAGGATTATTGACAAAAGGTTAGGTAGTTTATCAAATCTAAACAAATAATTTGTTGAAGGCAATAAAGCAACTATTAAGCCGCATACAAAATCACATACTTGGGCAAGAGTCCCAACTTCATGAAGACGGTTAAACAACTCTTTTCCTTTTAAATCATATACACTCTTTTCTGTGTCAGAGCTAGATACTACATTGGGATCAGAGTCTGGCTCATCTTTAAGGAGGAAGGCACCAGCATAAGGGGCTTGTCGATCTCGACTTTCCTGTAAAGCTGCCAACAGTTTGGGGTCCTGGATGCATGGAAAAATAATCAATAGAATTAACACACAATACTTTCAAGGTCCAAATCACATTTAACCAATCCATGAACACGTGCATGCACCGAACAGAAATTACAATTCTCATATGGTTATGCCAGAAGCCTGTAACGAGCAAAGACGGATATTTAAATCATCATTCTTGGTAACTCACCATACCTTAACAAAAATTGGCATGTAAAATCCTGGGAAAAGAGGTCTATGTTGCAACGGCAAAGCCAAAACCTGATCCAACAGAAAGGAGAAAAAATAATCATTGAGTAATCAAGCAAACTGTAAAGAAAAAAAAACAAGAAATGACGAACCAAACTCTTCGATAAAATTATAATCAGGAGGTTGATGAAAGAGGGTAGTATAGGACACGACAAAGTTTAGGGCAGCAATAGGGAGGAGACTATTGATAATATAATCAGAGGTCAAGAATGCCTGATCCCAAAACAAAGGCAAACCAGCATGACTTAAAAGTGTTATAAAAAGTTCAACAATATGTCTATGCTTGAACACAACCCCATTTAGATGGTGAGTATGTCGACGTAAGAGTTCGGAGAGAAAGACAAAAGGAGAAGTTTGTGAAAATGTGTAAGAATTATAGTGCATGGTATATAATATAGTGAACTAACAAAACTAACCAACTATCCGGACAGAAAACTACGATAACATGGATTCTACTATTCTCATTGGATAAGAAACAAATTTAAAGGAAAATCATCCTCCAACAAGATCGCATCAAAGCAACGTCGAACAGAAAACCACAAGAATACCAAATACTCAGTTGTAGGATAAAAACCCCATCTGGCTCAACCAATAAAATTGCCATTGCAGAAGCGTGAAACTAGTGTTGTCTATTGCAGATCATGAAAAATAACAATTTGTTTAAATTCTGTTTCGCTCCAATGCTATAGTTCCACTACAGCTGCTATTTAACAACACCGTACAAAATAGTGTATTGCAGAACAATAGCGATTTATTCAATTTCTTCTATGATACTGCACTACAATGTTAAATTATCAACTAGCAGTTTTGGCTACATTTCACATATTACAATTTACAACCCAAAAACACTAAAACACCTATATCTATAATAAAAAACACAAATTCCACTTGCAGTTGTAATTATTAAATTAAATTAAAACGTAACATTCCTTCATAAACGAAAAAGAATCAAACTTTGAAAAATTCAGCAAATAAAAGATAATAGAAACACAATAAATTCGGAAACCAACAGTGAGGTAATCTTCGGGTCTGGGATAAGTGGAGACAATAGCAGAAGAAGCAGCCTTTGCCGGAGACTCCTCAGCCGTTTTAGCTTCAGCATCAACCACATGATCGGGTCCGTCGCCGGATTCCGACTCCGAACAGAAAAAAAGCCTCCCTCCCAGATAACGGTTACTCCGACTCAAACCGCCGAGAGAATGCAAAACTCTAAGAAGCGGAGATGCGGAGTCGGATGCCGGTCGGAGAACCGGAACCGCGGCGGGGTTTAGGCGGTGAATGCAAGAGGATGAAATGAGCTTCAACATTGGATTTGGGGATTAGGTGAACGTGTGAATTGAATTTTGAAAATTGAAATTGAAGATGTTTAGAGAATGGAATGGTTTTTGAGGGTGGCGACAACCACCATTGATGGCGGAAGCGAAGCGGAGGAAGAAGAAGAAGAGAAGTGGGTTCGATTCTGGTATGTAGATTTGTTAAAGCCCTTCATAAACCCTCGTTTATCTAAATGACCAAAATGTCCTTTCTTGCTTGTCAAAAAAACAAACTGTCCTTTCTTGTCGGAGAACTGAATGAAGCATGATTTTTGTCTACGATGCGTAGGCGTAACACACTCACACTTTGTTTAGATTTTTTTGTGTTCGTCCAAGAAGGTGCTCTGCTAGTAGGAATTGTCCTTCATTTGGCACGGAATCTTTCATTATGAGAGATAAGCTTGGAACTTAATTTTTCCTCTATCTTTTTTTTCTTTTTTTGCTTCGTTACTTTGTAACACTACCAAAAAAAAAAAGATTTTTTGTGTTCATTCAACAATTGGTTTTGTTTGGTTTAGTAAAAAAAGAAATCACCACCAAAAAAGGAAAGTTTGAAAATATAGAATATAAGTCCAATATTGAGAATGAATCATCGTTTGACCATATTGTCATATAGCATGGTGCAAACCCAAGAGTGTTTAGATGAGATGGAACAGGTCTCTTCTAGCTTAACCAAGGTCATGGGTCCGAATCCAGCATTGGGCATGCAGCAACGTTAAAACTCTTAGGGAGAACTTGCCGCCCATTTTGTGGGTCCCACAATACTCGAGGGATTAGTCTCAGCAGTTGCACGCAGAGGATACCTAGTTTGTACCAAAAAATATAGCATGATGCAACACACGACCATAACTTAATGCATCACCTTAGGAGATATCAGTCTCAGACCTAACACATAACATAAGACAATACCTCTTGCATTGTCTCGTGAACTACATTGTTCCTACATCTAGATAAGTCAGACACCAACGTGCTCCACTGTTTTAAGCGCCAACAAACTATCACATGATTACTTCCATATTCCTACTAACATGGAG
>Ga0315913_1000973_pt1 | contig 29332 bp, 7 predicted proteins | sample MpolsnodulesMG_FD_207736 | JGI IMG/M metagenome (GOLD analysis project Ga0315913, IMG submission 207736) | Medicago polymorpha root nodule microbial communities from Los Angeles, California, United States - small nodules | ecosystem: Host-associated > Plants > Roots > Nodule | place: USA...
GATTTAGGTGTGATGTGTTGAGAACATTTCAAATAAAAAAAAGGAGATTAGGTGTGATTTTGTTGAGAAGGAAAAAATAGGGTTAATAATTAAACAAGGGTATTAGAGTAAAATTAACCATTAGGGTTAGGTTAAAATTAGGGCAAACATTTGCTTCAGAGTTAACTTTAATAAATAAGAGATAAGACAGATTTGTTTTGTTCAAAGAAATAGGAGATTAGGTGTGATTTTGTTGAGAAGGAAAAAATAGGGTTAATAATTAAAGAGGGGTATTAGAGTAAAATTAACCATTAGGGTTAGGTTAAAATTAGGGCAAACATTTGCTTCCGGTTAACTTTAATAAATAATAAATAAGAGATAAGGCCGATTTGTTTTGTTCAAAAAAATAGGAGATTTGGTGTGATTTTGTTGAGAAGGAAAGAATAGGGTTAATAATTAAACAGAGTATTAGAGTAAAATTAACCATCAGAGTTAGGTTAAAATTAGGACAAACATTTGCAATATACAAGAGATTTTAGGTTTCGATTGTTTTCAACACTTCACTTCAAATTATACTTTTAAACTGTTAAACATTTTTATTCCATTATCTTTTTCTTGTAAGAATATGACAAAAGCTCATTCCAAATATTTACATGTTCGTGGATTTAATTTATGCTTTAAAGCGGAAGTAATTTCTCTTCTCTTTTGATTTCTTTGATCTATTTTACCTACTACATACAACTGAATCAAGGCATTTAGGAGATGAAAAAAAATTAACAATTGTTGCCTGCAGCAAATTGCACCCTAGTTATTTATTATTTTCATCTCAAGGAGTCCTTCTCATAAGTTGATAGTAGAATATGAAAAAAAATCTTTGTAGTTTTGTATAAAAAAGAGTAAGAACCCTTTCTTATTAAATGCTATGACTACATGATATCCGAGTTGTTTTCTAAATTTACCCATCATATGTAAATGTAGAACATGGGATGGAATAATAGAGTTGTAGTTATGACTTTGTCTAATATATGCACCGAGTAAAATGGTTTTACATCATGTACAACTATTCTTTTTATCATTGGATCAACAAATCATGTCATATCTATTTTCGATTTAATGGTGAGATTTATTGATCCAATAATGAAAATTAGTTTTTGTGTGATGCAAGACATTTCTCACTTATCATTGCTTTGACTTTTATTTCATTAGTTAGAATCAGAGCTGAAGAAGATTTTTGAAGTTTTTGGGGTTGTCGAGTCTGTGCGTACCGATTATTATCGTCAAGATAGAAGCAATGGGTATGTTTCTAACAATCTCATTTAGATTCTTGTGTTGTGCATTGTACCCCCTCTCTCTTGTTCGGACTCTTTGTACTCCCTTTTTTATTACTAATTGAATATTGTTACTGCAGTAGCAATGTTTTACCCTAAAAGCCAAATGCATATCATTGCATGGTTTGATAACTTATTATATGATATTTCTATAAATACTTGCAAGGATGCATATATTCTATTTCAAAACCCTCAAAGTGTCGAAAGGGCTCTCCTCAAACTCAATGGAACAAGATATGGTGGTGAATGTTTGGGAAGGGGTTAATTGGAATATGCATTACACCCATAACCACGTATATGAAGAGTTTTGTGAGGCCTATAATCAAGGGCAAGCTGTAGAGCTGTATGTTTACGATCTTTGATGTAAATATTGGAAGCATGCATGCATTTTTTTTGGCTTTGTCCAATAAAATTGGATAGCATTTGAGGAGAAATATTCTGCTCCATGACGCCAAAGTTTTAAAAGTCTTTTAAATCTATTTCTATTTGTTGCTAACTAAATCATTCTATAAGATAGTTTGCCAATATGGAAAGTCATCTGGGGTGGATCCATGACAAAGTTTGGGTGTGGCTGAAATAACGGTGTCATAAAAGTTTGTCCAATAAAATTAAAATTTATGTACTATTTCACCTTAAATAACAATTTAGGAGTTTTTTTTGGCCTAGTTATATTAATCCAAGTTCATTTATAAACTTAACAATGCTAAATAGAACAAAATGAGCCACCAGTTTTCTTTAACATTTCATGTTTATAGACATCCTTCTTACTTAAATAATTTTTAAGAAACACCTACTGAGACGGGAAATAATTTTTAAGACGGGAAATAAAAATAAACAAAATCGTGCTAGACGACGAAATTACAAAAACAAACGAAAGAAAACTGAAAATATGTGAAAATCATTTATTTAATTAAAGAAAGGAAATACAATTCGGATGAATGATTTCAGGTTAAAACTAACCCTAAATTACCCATCTTTGATAGATCAAGAACAAAGGTTATGATAGTTAAGGTTAAGAGAGAGGAAAAAAAATTATATTAACAAATAAACTAATTGTATTAGTGTTAAAAAATATTAAGTTGTTAAGGAAAAAACACAATTACAATTTTAATATTCAAAAATGATAATTTAGGATTCTTACAAAAAAAAATATGAGGATAATTTTATCAATATAATATGTTGCTTTTAGACATCTCTCCCGTCCCCTCCAAAAAAAAACTTTAATTTGGAGGAAGCAAAAAATGTTATATTTTCCCTTCCCTTCCTTCCCCTTTCCCTCTCCTTTCTTAAATAATTGAACAAAACAAACTTAATTAGAAATATTCCCTCCCTATCCCTTCAAAAATCTCCAACCAAATGGACCTTAATATAAAGTCGGTTATATAATTTAAGTATAATATTTTATCATAAATCATATTTTGATCCGACGTATTAATCTCTAAATCTTTTTAAATATTTTGTCTTATATATTTTTCAATACTATGGTAATTTGTATGAGACAGACGGATTAATTACATGAAAAATTAAAAGTTTTTTTTGTGTGGAGATTTTTTGGTTTTGAAATTAAAATTATATTTTAAAGGTAACAATTAATAACATTGTTCTATGAAGAAAAAAAAACATTTAGAAATATCTCTATGCAGTATTTCCTCTGATCTAATATGTAAACCAAAAAAATTATTCATTAAAAACTAAAATATCTTATTTATAATGTAAATTAGATATATAATACTATGAATCTATGCTCAAATAAAGTATATGTCAAATCCAAAAGAGATCGGTTTGAGATATTTTTTTAGCTAGATGGTCATATCAAAAAAAGAAGAAGAATGTTAAAAAAGTGTTCTTGGTGAACAACCAAAACAAATGACTTTTTTTTATAAAAAGTGAAGTAATAGTTACTTAATCAAAAATTAAAATTTATTCCCTCCGATCTTTAATATAAGAGAAGTTTTTTTTTTTAGGTTCATTGAATAAAAGATGTATTTATTTACATTGTAGTATAAATACATTGATTATTCAATAAACCTAAACAAAGTTATTCTCTTATACTTAGGATCGGAGAGAGTATATTTTTAAGACAAATTTTTATTTATAGATTTTTTAATCATTGCCTTGAAGACACCGGTTAACAAGACCCAAGAATTAAGTTAAGAGAGAGGATAATGCAAATAATTTTTATTTTATTTTTTAATAAAAATGAATAAGTCTATAAGTCTTAACTCAACTGACAAATATCGAAATTGCAAGGCCGGACATCGTGACCCGTGTTCAAACTCAGAATCTACAATTGTGTGTGTGAGTTTAATTTCAATGGAATATCAATTTATTTAATACAAAAATAAAATAATAATTATCTCATCAACCTCCACATGTTATTTTTTCCTCCTCATCATTAAACTCTCTGTCTGGCTATAAACAAAACAACTGTTTCAAACTCTCAACTATGTCTCCTGTCTCATCTTCTCTTCCCACAACCTCTTTCTTCTCTACATTCTCCAAATTCCAATTTTGCCCTCCTTCATTTTCTTCTTCATGCCCTCGTGTGATATGTCATGGAGGCTCCAACGTTCAACACATGGCAAGTGACCTCAAGTTTTTCTTGCATGATGCTCTTGATGCTTCTGGAATTGATACTGTTCATGCCAGAGTAAAAACTCATGTCTTGGTTCTTCAAATTTTAAGATTGTTTTTGTTTAATGAATGGTTTTATTTGCTTAATTTGGATGTTTTGATTTAATTCATGTTAAATGAAGCTTGGAATCATGTAGAATTTGTCATCCTGTAATGGTGAATTTTTGTTTTTTAATTTGAAACATCTGACAATACATGGACACTGACACGTCGACATTGATGATAATTTGAGAAAATAACATAATTCAGTGTAATCATTATGCGTCAGAACTTACACGTGAGACACTGGACACACCTTTGATCATAAGTGTCGGTCCTACAAAGATTTAAATTCATTTCAAGTTATGAACTATTGTATATTTTTTATTTATTTATGAGTTTTCCTTTGAGTTTTAAAGTTTGCTTTTCTTTTCATTTGTTTTTTATTTCTGGTCATTCTTTATTTTTCTTTTTTTTCCATGCTATGAAACACTGATACACGTAGATACCGATAATAATTGAAGAAAATTGAAGAGATTAAACACCAGATACATCTTTAATCTCAAGTGTCAGTGCTGCAAAGATTTGATTTATTGAAAAAAGGGCAATTTAATATAGTATAATGTATTTAAGATGGTGATAGTATGTTACCTTGTTTGGATGAAAAATTGTTTTGTCCTAATTTGTTTGGTTTTCTTTTGTCCTAATTTAATATAGTATAACTTTTTTTCTTTTCAAATCTTGATATTGAGGAAAAATGTGGGCAATTAAGGCCAATGGAGCCGTAATTGCGGTTACGGTGTCATTGCAAAAACCTCTGAAATGATTATATCGCGGCCACAATTTATACTGCAAACTGCAATTTAGAACTATTCATACACCTGCAGCTTGGTGTAATGGAAAATGGTTTATCTTTAAGCTTTTGAATTTTACAAGTTTTCATTTGGTTTTGAACTTCAGGATTCGATACTGAATAATCTTAATTTGTTGGGTGGTTGATTGATGAATGAGCAGGAAGCCAGAGAAGGATTCTGTTCACAAATTAAGAGACTTACTGATATTGAGAAAGAAACCAGCATTTGCATTAACAGGCATGTTGATTTGGGTAGAACTGCTCTCTATATAGCTGCAGAAGATGATTCTCTGGTATCACATTCATCGGTTCCACTTCCTGTTGATGCTTTCGTTGCAAGATTAGATGATCTTTCGATGGACTACTGTCCTCACTACACCCCTGCATATGACTCATCGCCCGAGAAGTTTTTAGAGAGCATAGAAAGATTTTTGTATGTTCACAAGGTATGTAATTTGATTTCATATTCCTAGCTGTATGCTTGTTTCATTTTGTTAAGAATCTAACATTGCATAAGATATGACCTGAAAATGAGTTTGCAAATGGGAAACATCTTTCACCTTACAAGTCAATTTTGTATGATTGAGATTGGCCCAACCTAAATTTAAGATGATATCAGAACCTATCCAAGATGTATTGGGGCCACCTGTTATCAGGCTTCCTTTGGTCACGCTATAGATATCCAGTCCTGCGTGAAGGGGTGGGTGTGTTTAGAGTCCAAGTTGAACGAGATGTGGCTAACACATATTCTAAGGCATTTGAGTGTGATGTTTGTATTAACCACAAAAGGATTTTGAACTCTGAAGCATTATTTTAGGATGTAGATGTTAAGTATCCATATGTTCCTCTAATTGTTTCTTGAGGCTCAAATAGTAACAAATTTGTGTAGTTTAGCCGTAAATCAAATATGTGAATGAGAGAACTCATAAATTGAATTCTAAAAAAATGTTCAAAGAAAATGTAATTGTGTTCTGTTGGCTTTTTATAAATTCTCTTTACTTATTGACATGTAATCAAGAGATACTGATAATAATTAAAATGTGATTGAATAGAACTACATGTGTCACCGTCCGACGTTGATGTGTGTCAGACCCCAGACCCCAGACACACCTTCAATCTGAAGTTTCGTTGCTACATAGTTCCTCGGCAATGTTTGCAGCATCCTAGTTTCCTTATATTGTGATCTTCAATGCCAAGTTGATAAGATTATAGGTAGATATTTTGAAGACTAGTTACTTCACTTACGAGCAGACCTCTATTTACAGAACTCTCATAATGCCAAAAAGGGAAAAGTAAAATGAAGGATAGCAATAGTGTCTTTAAATAGAGACAGAGAATCCCCACGTGGTCTCATACCTCTTCAAATCATATCAATTCTACAATCCTATTTCTCACGCACTTGTTTCTTCCTCCTAACATAAACTTTGGCAAACAGCATCTCAATAATCTTCTGAGAACTACACTAGATTTCATATTTTACAATTATTTTCACAGCATTCGTTATAATACCATTCTTACCACTTCAGGAGCAAGGTATAATATTCTTATGAAATCAATCTTTAAAGTAATAATTTAAATGTGTTGTGATATTATTGACCTTGTTAAAATAATAGGGTTTTAGATGAAAAGGAGGGAACAGAAAGAATAGATTGAGTTGTGGAGTAAATTTCCCTGACTTTCAACCTTGAGGAAAAGGTTCTTTTGGAAGATGGCAGTTCTATTAGCTCCCACCTCCATATTGTTAAACCTCATAGAGTCTATACCTAATGTTCTTAATATCAAGTTAGAAGGAGTTGATATATATATCATATAAATGCTTAATGTATGTTGCATGTTCTAGGAATGCGTGCCTATCACACACAAAACTATACTGATAGAACTCTCCACTTCTTTTGAGAAATGGAGATGATCCCTACTCAGTTAGAATTAGTTCATAACGGCAGCCAACTAGGGTTTGCCCAAAACTTTATTTTGGTCTGTAGTTAATTAGGAAACTTATTAAAAGTAATGCAGAGCAGATTTTGGATGTTTTTGAGATTCAGAAACCTAGTGCATTGATTATGCTTTGAGTTTCTATTCTTTTCTTCTAATTAATAAAGTCTTGGTGACGTGGTGAGTGACAACTTGAGTGTGAAGATACGAGTAGTAGATTTTGGATGGATGTGAGTTGTCACTGTGGAAACTGGTGTTTTTACAAACACATATGTAATGTGCCAGCGGGCTGCAAAAACTAGATAAACAGAATATGTAATTATAGAATGTATATTGTAGAATAGATTTTCATCAATTTTCACCGCATGTAATTTGTAAATAGATTAGCTATTTCAAACCTCTGGCTGCAACAGGGTTTCAGAAGAACTAGTGCAAATCTATTGGAGCCACAAGCACTCTATCTTCACTCGGTAATATATTCCCCATATTTAATTTCTTTTTGAAAAGAAATTTGCGAGTATGTTAGTGATAGACATTTTACAGATTTACTTTAATGAATTGAGCAGGTTTTGACTCATCGTTCGGGATCACCTGCAATGCTGTCACTTATATACTCAGAAATTCTAAAAATGCTTCGTTTATGGGGCCTTTTGTATTTTGATGCTGAAATTTTCTACCCTCATGATATTTTTAATGTTCCTAAAGGCTATCATAAGCTGAAAAGCAAGGAATCAGACCAAGCACACATAATGACATCAGGGAATCTATTGGTTGAGGTAATATCTTATTACTTGCTCTTCTTTCATTTCCACTACCTGGTATCTTCTTGACTAAAATACAAAATTATGTGTATATTTTTTCTAGTTTTGGCATAAAATGTGCATCTGTACCATAAGTATAAGTGCTCCCGATCAAGCATTGTTGTTGGATGACTCCATAATTTAGGTCGACATAGCTCCATCCTATAAAACCGGTTCATAAGATAAGGGAGTCTTCTACAATGTGCAACACTAAGCACATCTTTCACGCTCAGGACTGGACATTTAGAATTTGACTCAATGACCCAACGGGTCTCGCCATCTTAAAAATTGGGTTGAGCCTAACTCAACCCTACAAAACCGACTAGTAAGATAAGGGATTCTCTCACTTATAACCACGTCCTCAGACCGCATTTCATACAATGTGGGATTCTTAGCTGTGACCTAGTGATCATGAGTTCTATTTGCAGAAATAACCTTTTTAATAATAGCTTTTCCTTTTCTATTTTATTAAACAAAAAAGAATCTTCCTCTTAAGTGTGTATGGAAAAATGAGCTTCAAGCTCCTAATTTATGTGCAAATGGGAGGTTTTTTTCCTAATTTAGCTGTTTTAGTTTCCCTTTAGCGCTCATGTTAAGTCTATATCTGCAGATATTAAATAATCTGAAGCATGCATTCTGGCCTTTTCATCATGATCATACAAAAACCTTATTCTTAAGGGCAGCACATGCTGCAAACTGTGTTGACAGATCTGATTTTGTTGGAGAAAGGTACTTCTTATTATTTCTTTCCTATTTTCTATTTATTTTAATGTAATTAGTTTATGTAAGAACTTGTCTTAAAGTTTGTCAACGGCAGTGGCTCTCAAATTGCTTCAGCTAAGGCTGCTCGGCATAGACTTGATCGAGGTGTTTGGACCACTGTGCGCTTTGGTGACATGAGGCGTTCATTGTCTGGTATGAATTTGATTCAGTTTATCTCTCTTCTTTCTCAATACTGTAATGCCATTGTAAAACTTTCTGATATTTCATTATGATCACAAATATTTCGCTTATTCTTTCAGCATGTGAACGCCTTATCCTCCTTACAAATGATCCAAATGAGCTAAGAGATTATAGCATTCTTCTCTATCATTGTGGATTATACGAGGAGTCGCTACAATACCTGACGAAGTACCAGGAACATAAGGTACTGTAACAATCCTATACAATGCATGAATGATATATTTTTTCCAGATTTGGATCATGTGCAGTAACTGCATCATGCAATTTTCAATTTCCATCAACAACCAAGATTGTTTAAAGCGAATCCTATGTAATTTGATTCATTCAAGATCGCTTACTGCATGAAACGTCGTGGAAATACTACTGCAGGAAATCCTGGTCCCTTCTTTCCAAATAAACTGAATGTGATGTCTACCATTCATTTTTGCAGAACTCATCTACACAAGTGCTGACATCATCAGACTCTGAAAGTGACATGGAAGAAGATGCTGCCGTCGATAAACTAATAACGCGATTGAATCTCATCCAGTTGGAGCAAGGATGGAATCAGCCGTCCGTTGCTAGAAAGTTTCTCGGTAATAACTCTGATCCATGGTAGTTCCTCTTTCGGTTCAATCGCGACAACATCAAAGAAGAATTTTGATCAGCTGATAATTGAAATGAAAGCTAATAGTTCATGGCAGCAAGTTTTGCTGTGTTTTCTTGACACAGCATGAGATATCTGAAGCTGTAGTTGTTCCAATAGCTTGCAAGCTCAGCAATCATACATGTAAAAGCGAGGTTGCAACTTCTGAAGTGGACGAGATTGTCCAATAAATGGAAAGACAACATATAGATACACAGAAAGTAACAACCATATATTTATACAGGGAGCAAAGAAATATTTGTACGTATTACCAGTGTTCTTACAGTATAATAATTATGTACTTTTATGTGTATTTCTCTTGTGATTTTCATGTAAATTCTATACCAGCTTTATCTGACATTACAGTTTATTTATACAACAAAAATATGTGTTTAACAACTTGGAATATATCAATGAAACTGAGAGGAAAACACAAGTAGAGAGAGACTGGATCATCTTTGATTGCTTACTGTTTGGCTCATATTGTGTATATATACACCAGGCAACTGATAGCACAAAGTAATAGAAACTTTAACAGAACCTGTAAGTGTTCTAACTGTTATATAACTACTTATAACTACCCAATGGTTTTTCAGTGATACCTGACTCAAGATGATTGCTAATAGTATCAGATGTCAATTATTCCTAGCATGTCTAAGAATTTCTGAAATTGAGAAGCAAACTTTTCCAGCTTGGTAAATAGATCCATAAGTTTGGGCAGGATTTGATGAGAATCAACATCAACTTCATGAGGCCAGTATGACACTTCTCCCAAACTTTATAACAATCTATATTTGAAGACATTCTTTTCCTACCCTCCACACCTGGTTCGGATTATGAAATCTAAAAAAGTGTAAGGTGTTGGGAGGTGTTTTTAACATGTTTTTACACTTTTTGGATTATCTAAGCTGAAATGCTGTAGGGCGTGCAAGAAGCTAGTAGCGTGAGATAATAAACTGTCATATTTAAATGCTTAGTGTGTTCAACAGAAACCAAATTGCTATGACCATTGGACATGAAGATCATTGATCAAAATAATTAGGCCATAAAAGTCGGTCTCAGATTCGATTCACTCCGGTATATCAATTTCATTGTTTAGCTTGTTAAAAAAAAAAACTAAGCCACAAAAGTTCTCACATAATTGCAGCTAATGCCTTATACTCAACATTTGATGAAGACTATTAATTGTGCAGCTTTATATCGATGAACCTTTGAGGTATAGCAATAATTGTTCACATGAGTTGGACAAGTATCAAGTTAGAAACCTTCCTACTTAGTGCTCCAAAAAGTAATCAAGTGATTTGAGTTTGGGAGACCAACTGAATTATATAAGGAGATTTAGATTCAAATCTCAGATACTAACATTTTCTCATATCATATAATAAATTAACTACTATGCTTAATAAAAAAAAAGCAAGATTACTTGTGTGCAAAAATAAAACAAGATTACAAATTAGCCATCAATAGCTTAATTGATAGCTCCAGCATACATGCAGTTGATTATTGGTCCTTAGTTTCGAATGGACCTGGATCTGCTGCTGCTTTAAAAAACCACACAGTTTCACACAGTTTTGATTTATGACCATTGGATCTTTATTGGCATGGTATTATTGTAATTTTATGAAACTATCCAATGGCTGAAATAAAAACTGTGCTGTACTTTCCGGCACCAAATCCATATCCGTTTCGAATTTGGAGACACAAACGGTGGTAAAAAAAAAATCTGGAGATTATTTTTTGAGGCGAAATTATCTGGAGATTATTAAAATATTGCTTGCCAACTATAGCAAAGTTTGTCACCAAAAAAGTACTTTGTTCCCAAAATTTTGAGATGATTAGTATTATATTTTTTTTTTTGAAAAGACTAATATTATTTATAAGATCAATACTAGGCATAAGGTGTACAAATACAAGAGTTTAAAAAATTGCCAGTCCAGAAGAATAGTCCAAAAGCATAGATTACAATAGCACAAATTTGAACCCAAAGAAGACAAAAACAAATAAACTTCACAACCAGATGCACCTAAACGGAAGCACCAAAACCTAGCACAAGACTACACACATCAGGAACAAAATCCAGCAGCAAAAAGGCAGAACTCAAAAAATTCAGTAATTTATCAAACCGACAACTAACAAAATTAACTCACAACCTGTTATATATATTTATTTTTTTTATCATCATTCATCGGTATATATATTAAGGATTACTTGCACATGAATAGAAGATAAACGAACAATAAACTATACTGTTAGGTCATGTTATATTAGTCTTTCATTAGTTCTTAATTTCAATTTCAATTTCAATATTTCATTAAATTTAAGTTTTTTTTAATGTTCAAAACAAATCAACGAGACCATTTTAGTTTTTGTAGGAGAACCGTATAATTTCTCATGATTTGTCAATGGTTTTATTATGTGTTTGGTCTTATGAATATGGTGATGAGAATTGATTTAGGATTAAAATGAGTTAATCTTAATTTTGAATAAAAAAAATTTTTTTTTGGGGGGGATCATAGGAAAATTTCTTGGTTGGGGGTGAGGAAGTTAAGGGTGTTAAATATTGTTTTGTTAGAAAATTGGTGTTGGAAGTTGTTAGTTGATAGAAGTAGTAGTTTTTGGTATAGGGTGTTGTTGGCTTGGTACGGAATGGTGAATGGAAGGTTGGAGGATGGGTACCAGAGTTGTTCCTTGTGGTGGAGAGAGATAGTGAAGGGTGGTGGCGGTGGTGAAGGGGGTTGGTTTGAGGGGATGGTTGTGAGGAAGGTGGGGATGGGGCAGATACTTTGTTTTGGCATGATAGTTTGGTTGGTGGTGTTCTGTTTAGTGTGTTTTTCCGCCGTCTTTTTGATTTAGTTGTTGATAAATCAATTACGATTAGGAATATGGTTCTGCTTGGCTGGGGGGAAGGAGGTGAAGCTTGGGTTTGGAGGCGGAGTTTGTGGGTGTGGGAGGAGAAGATGCTAGCAGAGTGTAGGTTATTATTATCTTATGTTTCTTTGCAGTCTACCTCCCCAGATGTTTGGCAGTGGCTCCCGGATCCTTCAAGGGGGTGCTCAGTTTGTGGTGTCTATGATATGCTCACTACTCAGGAGCATCCACCTGTGTGTTCAGACTTAGAGTTAATTTGGCACAAATAAGTTTCTCCATTTTTGCGTGGCGGTTGCTTCGTGACCGGCTGCCAACTAAGGCGAACTTGGCGAAGCGTGATATTATTTCTCCTTATGATTGGTTTTGCGTGGTTGGGTGTAGCCATGAGGAGGACGTTCAACATTTGTTCCTCTCGTGCAACACGTTTGGTACTCTGTGACACCTAGTGTGGTCGTGGATCAGGTTTGATGGTGCGGATTCTTAGGTGATTACAGACCACTTTCAACAGTTTATTTTTTACACAGTTGGTCTAAAATCGCGGCAGTCTTTTCTTCAACTGATATGGTTATTGTGTGCTTGAATTGTGTGGAATGAGCGTAATAGCATGTTATTTAAGCAGAAAGAAAGAAAACTCTATGCTTCAATTATTGGAAAAGGTTAAGTCTTATTCTTTATGGTGGCTTCAAGCCAAAAGAGTCAGTTTTTTTTTTTTTTGGTATTCATATGTGGTGGTCGAGTCCACTTTTGTGTTTGGATATCGGCTAATTTGTATATGTATTCAGGTGTTGATTTTGTAAATTTTTAGTGGTCTCTTTAGTACGCCTTGTGCTGAAGAGATTGCTTGTTAGTGTTCATATATATCGTATTTGCTTGTTAAAAAAAATAATTTGAATACATTCAACCAAATGTGATTCACATCCACTTACGTTGTTTGGATAGTTTAAACTAAAATTGATTTTGGATGTGTAATTAAAAAATTTGTTTAACTTTTATTTAGAGGAAGTTTTAGTTACAATTAAAATTAGATATTTTGTTTCTAATAAAAATGATTATTTATATATACTTTGGTTTTTAAAGAAACTCTTTAAAAATAAAATACTGGTGGATCTCTTAAACTTTAAAAAAAAATTAATAATAAGAACATTAACTCTTCGTGAATTATGAAAAATATTTTGAATAGACATCTATATTGTTGAATTTAATAATTATTTTTGGGTTAAGTATGTTTAGTATTTGGAAATCACGAGTTTTTAAATTTAATCATTATAAAACTTTTATAGTAATTTTAGTCCTCCATAGTCTTATATTTTGTAAAAAATAGTCTAAATTCTAAAAACTTTTTTAAAAAATGAATATTTTAAGTCCACCAAAATTGTCCTTATATAATATAAATAAGGACTAAAATGAATAAATTTTATAGGAATGAAAAATATATTTAACTTTTTTTTTACGACAGATCGAGGAATCAATTTGATTAACTTTTTTTGAGGCTTATATTATGGACCATTGTTTGGGAAATTAGGTAAAAACACTAACATAGAGCCATATGAAAAGTATAATCAATTTTCTAAGCCTATGTTTGGTTAAACTTCTACACCATCAAAAACATTTCTAGTAGATTTAAAAGTGAAAACTAGAGATTCTAAAATGTTTGGTTCCATTTTTCAAAATTAATTCTCATCTTCAAAAGCAATTTCGGTTGAAGCTGTAATTTCTAACTTTTGAATTAACAAGAATCAATTCCGTAAACTTTTTATGTTAAAATCTACACTTTCCCCTTAATATTTGTTTTTGTTATTTCTAATAATCTAGTAAAAAACAATCTAACACACTCCGAAGAAAAATAGTATTACAGGTCCATTTTGGTATAATCAAAATTCGAATGCATATTTTTCTCCATCTCTGACTCGTAAATTTCATTAACATTCAGTTTCAAACTCCACTGTAAAATATAAAATATGAAACGACACAAAATAAAATTTAAATATATGAAAAATTCCGAAAGTTGGTATATCAGGTTCTTTAAAAGTGAATTCAATATTCTGAATTATAAAGTTAATAACAAAATATTTAAATTTAATTAGCATTGTCATTTAAATTATAAAAAATGGACTTATTTTTCTTTAATGGTGGTCCAAAGTTAGTAAATATCATAAAAATATTTATTTATGTTAAACGATGGTTCAAAGTTAGTAGATAACAAAAAAATATTTATTTATATTAAAATAAATTAAAAGTAGTGCATATTTAATTGTTAAAGTATAGAGTTGTAATTTAAGCATTACATAGAAAGTATATTTCAAACTTCTCTTCGAGAGGGGGGTAATTTACTACTCAATTTCATTGTAGTATTTTTTTCAAGGAATTGTATTTAGTTATTCATTTTCAAATACATTTATTTCGAAAGAGTTTGTTTATATCCTTAAAAAAAAGAGTTTGTTATAGATCACTGATACCGTAACACTACCCAAAATTGAAAAACAAAAAGTTTAAATCAATTTTAAAAAATCATCATTATGCCACATCATTGTCAGTCCAGTTGTCCAAACTAGAAAAAGAGAGCCAACTTTTATGCAGTGAGTGAGTGGAATGACTAATGAAGTACCATTGCTACGGCGTGATAGGGCCATAGTGCCTTATTTTTAGTTTCCAATAAGGCAAATCTATAGGGTCACTAGGCTAGGGTTAGGGTTAGGCTATGATATTGACCTATATATAGACCCTTTATGATGCAATGCATTATAGATTCTATATCAACTATGTTTAGTCTGGTCCCACTTTCCCATAAAAAAAGGTTGGTCCCATATTTCGAACTCTTTTTCCTTTCTATTATTACTCTTTTTTAATTAAGCAAGCAATTGCATTATTTTAGAAAATAATCTTTGATGTTTACCTAACCATGTTCCCCAATTCAATTGCAAGAAAATTGGCACCGTTTGCAACAATCAAATCTTAGTACTCTTTATTTGTTAATGGTTTCATAATGTTTTGGATTTTGTACTAGGAATTAAACTTGATCATAATTCATACTTGTCATTGAAGTGATGGTTCAATTGTTTATATATTTATTTCACATGGAAGGTTGTCATGAATTGCATCTAAATTATGATAATGAATTAGTGATAATCATAATGGTTGAGAAGTTTATTTCATTTTTGTCACATTAGCAACAAATGCAGTTATTATCCTTTCTTTCTTTTTTTTTGTTCAGGAATTATTATCCTTTCTTATAATATATAAATATGAAACTAATATACAGAATAATTTCACATTGGAGATGCAAATGGCAACAGTTAATATTAGTTGTTAATATTAGTTGATTCCATAAAGAAGAAGGAAATTGAATATGTCCATGTACATTATTGTAATCAAGTGAACCCTTTTTTTTTTGTTTCAAACTCAAAGGAGAGAGGTGAAAGCATGGCTAAAGAAAATGAGGAAATTATATTATTCTTCTCATTTAGTTAAAAAGAAAAAATATAAAGGAAAGAGACAAAATGTAATCTATTCATACAAATTTTTTCTCTCCTCATTGAGAAAAGGAGGAAAATATAAAGCTTGTTGATAAAATAATAATCAAAATATGATACAAATATTTTACTAGAGATAAAGAGTTAGTTCTTCATGAAAAGAAAGAAGAGGGAGTAAAATAAACATTTTCCCTAAATGGTACTATATACTTTATAAGATTAAATAAATATATAAAAATAAAAAAAAACTATGAAATTGATAATAAGATTCAAGAAGAAAATCTTTAGGATAAGTATATGCAACAAATTCAATAAGAAATCACCAAATCGGTTCCTTATGATTTAGTTCCCTCAAAATGGAAAGCCTATTTTGATTTTTGCTTTTAAGCATGTCACTTTCTTCCATTTACAACAAGACAGAAAGCCTAAAATGACTCTTCACTATAGTTGAATTCAAAACAAAAAAAGTGCAAGACGTAACCTAAGCCTTAACCTACAAATGCAGGCACAAAAAATTTGCTTGTGGGCAGCCACATAACTTGTGTTGTGGAAATTAATAACACCACCACCCTACACACCCTACTATTCCAAGAATCTATAAGTGGACTTTCAGTGTCAGAACCTGTAGCAGTAGACCGGGCCCTAGTAATACCCAAAATTTAAACAAAAGATATAGCCTAAAATAAATATTGCACTTCATTCTCTCAAAATATAATAAAAAATTGAAGACTTATTTATTTGGTTAAAAAAATTCATAACAAAAACCTACTCCCTTTTGATTGAAATACTTAAAAGAAAATAATAAAATTATTTTGAGTCCTTAGGTTAATTTAAGTTCATGTTCAATAGGTTGCATATTTAAACCTCCACTAACTCTTTTAATATCTTTACACACAAAAAATCTGATGATATATAGCTTATTTTTTTGGTGAAGATGATATATGGGTTATATATTCCTGAGTAAACACTCAATTATTCATTTTTTTAAGAATTGTATTTTAATTTAGTCTTTCATAATTTTCTCGCGGTTTATTTTACTCATTGACAAAAATAAAACTCAAATTAAACTTTTATATTTTTATGTTTTAAACACATTAGTCGATGACTCATGCAAAAATATCATTTATACTCCATCTATTTTAAAATACACGTCCAAGTCAACCACTTCATATATATCCATGCACAATTTTGACTGTTAATATCTTTAATTATCTAAAGTAAAAAATTATAAAAATTTAATATTTTGAAAATATTTGTCGAGACAAATCAAACAACATCTTACATGCTAATATTTGTATTTATACATTAGTTAAAAAATATGGTCAAAGTAAGTCAAATGAATAGTGCACATTGCAAAAATTGAAAATGTGTTTTGAATAGAAACTAATTTATCTTAAATACCAAAATATCAATAACTACTTTGCATTTTATCATTTGCTAAATTAAACACAAAAATTATGAATGATGAAATTGAACCTTCACTCTAACAAAAAAATTATTTACTACTTTATATCTTTTTTATTTTGAGGTGTAATCCTCTAATCTAAACTAATATTTCCATTAATAGTAAGAAAGAAGACTATAGCTTCAAAGTATAATCACAAATTATCCATTTTTGTAACTTTTCTTTATTGAAAATTCAAACATATTTTGCATCAAAAGAATGGAACCATAGTGCTCTGTTCTCTTCTGTTCTGTTCTCATTCTCTCTATATAAATCAACAACACCTCAATAACATAAAACAACATCCTCAAAATCTCAGAGAATTTGTAACTTGTTCCAATGAGTATGTTAGGTCTTAGAGACCTAGTTCTCATAGCTCCATCACCTTCTTCTCTTCAACATCATCATCAACAAAACCAAAACCAAAACCAAAACCAACCCATTTCACATGATCACAATTCAAACCACTCTTTACCTTCATCAGCTTCCTTAAGTGTTGGTTTTGGCATTTTTCCACTTCTCACTGCTACACCTTGCATGCCACAACAACAACAGCCTCAAAACAATGAAGTTCAAGAAAATCCTAGTAACAATAACAATTTTTGGAACCTTAGGATGTGTCCTGAAGTAGTGAATATTCCAAAAAAAGGAGTGATCACTGAAGAAGAGAATCATGGCAAAATGGCTATGATGGAAAATGAAGAGAATGGTGTGTATGGTTCTGAGTATAGAGTTTGTCAAGATTGTGGTAATAGGGCTAAGAAAGATTGTGTGTTTAGAAGATGTAGGACTTGTTGTAAGGGACGTGGTTATGATTGTAGTACTCATTTGAAGAGTACTTGGATTCCTTCGACACGTCGACGGGAACGGGAGGTGGAAATGTTTGCCGGTGGTGGTGGTGGTGGTGGTGATGGTTGTTCTGGTGTTAAGAGACAAAAAGGTTTATTAGGGTCATCACAAAATGCTGCAGCTACTTCTCATAGCTCTAACTCTAATGGTACTACACCTAAGAGTTTTGCTACTAGCTCTTGTCACCAAGGTAGCTTCACTTACTTTTTCTTTTCATTTTTTTTATTTTCTAATTTTTAAATGTTTAGATTGTCAAGGAAATTGGTAGAATCACTATACTTCAAAATTATAGTATTGCTCTCATTTCGTAAAATTCACTGCGATTCCAAACATGTACTTTGTGTATGTCTGGTATCACAATTCACGATGTATGTAGCAGAATCCGATGATCTGTCGTGATTTTGCAAAAGTTACAAAGTCTCGATGACCCGTTTTTTGGAAATCAAGTGGGTCTCGGTGATTTTGACATCCTATTGTAATACCAAACATAGACTATATGTTTTTTATATTTGATGTCACATTAGTATTGTATCTGCAGGGAACATTAATTTGTTCCTTAATGGATTGGCTGCATTTATACATTCACGCGGTTGGAGATTTATATCGTCTGATCTTAACCAAACAATTCATGTTTTAGCTTTGTGTTTTGAATTTGTTTTACGAAATTAGAATGCAAAGTGTCTAATTTAAATCAAATGAATAATATCGTATGATTACATGAATGCGTGGTTATGGTGACCGTAGCGAGTCTGGATTTTTAGTAAATGTAATAATGTAGTCAATTAGTCTTTTTTATAGACAAATATTAATACATTAGTTGTTATGTTAGTATTTTCTCCGTCATCAGAGTTTGAACTCTAGTCCTTTAACGATACCTCAAACAATTACCAAAATTGGTGTTAATTTAGTAGCGTAATTTAAATGTAATTCCACATGAAATTATTATAACTGAAAATTAAGGTTGTTGAAGTGAAAATTCTGTTGAACTGCAGATGCAGGTTTCAAAGAGGGTTTACCAGGTCATGTTAATGCACCAGCTGTATTCAGGTGCCATAGAGTAACTGCTATTGGCAATGGTGAAGATGAATTTGCTTACTTGGCCACAGTTCATATTAGTGGCCATGTTTTCAAAGGGTTTCTCTATGATCATGGTGTTGATGGAAAAAATCCAATGCCTTGTGTTTCAGAACTTCAATTGGGAAATAATTGTAGTGGAAAAAATGGTGAATGTTCTTCTGCAATTGGTGTTCCAAACAATAATGCTTACCCTGCTTCTGCTAGCTAGCCATGAAGATTGCTTATCAGGTACATAATTGGACTTTTGATATATTTTAAAGTTACATTTTGTACCACATTTGTTATATTGTTGAAATAAGTTGATATAACTTGAGCAATGAAAAAAAAAAAAAACTTTTTGATATTTAAAAGATTTTGTGCAAAAATGCTAGCTTGTAGGTATGGCAACGGGGTGGTCAAGGGGTGAGTCGCTGTTACCTCCCTAGAACCGATCCCTGACGGATAGGAAAATAGATATCCATCCCCACCTCCGATGGAGTCTGGTTTCCCCGCCCTTGCTCTTGTATACGAAAATTAAAATTATAGTTACTAGACAGTAATAAAATATAAAAAAAAAAGTTTTGACTAGACGAATAGGTTTGCGGTTGGAGTAGGTATCAACACGTTCATCGTCATACCATCTCCATCTTCGACTTTGATTATCAAGAGAAAACTTAATTTCAACCGCATTGTCGGGCAAAATTGATTTTTCCATCAAATTTGGAGTAGATTTGATTTGTACCCTCAAGGGTGTGGGCCCATTGTCATACCTGGATGAACATTGCACATCTCTGAAAATGCATCACCTCACTTTGATGGGAATTCTGCCAAACCCGTGTACCAATACCAATAATGTGTAACATGTAACCACTGGTCCACTATAATAATGAGGTGGTAGAAACTAAAAAGTGAAAACTATAGTGTGATGTGAAGTGTGTGGGTAAAATGCATCACCACACAACTTGGATACTATAGTAACAAATTTTTTGGCTCATATTTCTCTCTAATACTCCCTCCCTCTTATGCACAATGTTATTAGGCCTAATAATTGAATTGTATTATTTTTCTACTATTTTAGAATTGAGAAATGATATATTGACAACCTTTTGGTTGTCCAACATCGTATATATATACTGTATAGATACTATATCATTTTTTAATTAGTTGTTTCTCTCTCTTATAGTCACATCAATAGTTATAATTGATGTATTTTTATACTAATTGTCTAAAAGTTGTTGATTTTTAGATGTTCATGTAACATTACTCTTTAGAATTTGAGTTGAGTTAAATTCAACTCATAAGCTAGTTTATGAAGTTAGGATAACTTCCCCTTATGATCACTACTTTGGTGGTAGTACTAGTTAATCTGAGATCTCCAACATTATGTCTTGGTTTTTGAATTCACATGGCTTTTATTGTTTGGACTTCACAAGAGGTTTTTTATGAATTACTTTCTCCGGTCTCAAATATAAACAAAAAAAAATATCAATTAAAGTTGATATATCAGATTAATCAGATACATAAACTTTGTTTGACTTTTTTTTTTTTTTTACGTATATTTGAGACCAGAGTAGTAGTATCTACTAGCTGTTTATTGTTATGAAAAAGTATGGCATGCATTTACAACAAAATTAGAGAAAGCAAAAGCTTAGAAATTTTGTGTGTCTTCTGATTTTAAACGTTTGAGATGGTATCAGTGTCATCAACTGATTGATCAATGAACAGTGAACTAATCAAAAAAATAACAAAGACAGTAGTGTTGTAACTTTGGTATACACTAACTTTCTACACTTTTCCTTTTATTTTACTATTGAGATAAAAAATATATATCAAAAGTGAAGTCTATAGTGTATAAATAATACTATTGCTCTTATAAAGGAAGGGTAAAAGAACAGTTTAGAGGGGATTTAGAGTCACTTTAAAAATACCACTTTGGAAAATCAATGGACAGCCATTAAAAAAGGTAGGAATGGTGCACTTCTCAATGTCCATTATATGAGTGTGTATTAGTAAAATTCCACTATCCCTATTATTCTGTCATAAGTGTGACATTTCCACAACCACAGCCTAAACTTTCACATTTTAATTAATCAACTGCTTAGTCTAGAGGTGTTGATTTATCTGCATATAATATTATCTTACTAGTATTATTTTGTTAGTAAATATAGAACTATTTTGAGATTTTTTATAGGACATTTTTAAAAAAAGGTGGTAAATATAGAACTATTGTCTAAATTACACTCCTTAACTAATAAGTAAATTACCTCTCAAAAACATTAATTAGTAAATTGGTTCATAAATACAAAAAGTTAAATTATATAAGGAGCATTTTAAAGAAACTGTCATTAACTAGGAGAGAAATAGTTGATTTTGACTAAAAAATTATTGCATTCCAAACTCCATCTCTTCAATATAATACAATTTTACCCAATTTTTTAGTGTTATAAATTGATGTGACATTTTGATATTTGAAGAGGTAAATGATCAAATGATAAAATACTTGATCAATCTTTCTATTTTCTATAGAATTATACATCTCATAGCTATAATATGTTATTTTAGCAATTTCATTGCTATAATTCAATACTGCTAACTAGTACATAGCCCCTCCCCAAAAATAATCTACTACTAGCCATTCATTTTTATAATTCAAACACTAGCAACATAGGACTAGGAAGGTTTTATTTAATGTCATTCATCAAACACATCTACCTTGGTGTAGACCAAGGTTGTCACCATTTAACTGCAACATTTGTTTGATGGGATGTTTAGAATTCATCTCATTTATTTCAAATTTGGTTTGACTTCAATCTTGATGAAGGAAAAGACAACCATTATTGTATCTTGCAATGAAATATGTAATCAAACAACAATGCCCCTCAATTTATTTATTGTCTATTACCTTACCTAAATGGAAATATTTTACCTAACATAACATCAATTTGTTTAATGTCACGTCTTGCACTTCATATAGTTGGATGAAGGCTATGCACTCCTAACATATTTTACTTAATTTAGAAATCTATTTCTTGCTATATGCTTGTCTTAGTTTCCATAGTTGTTACAAGAATGAAACATCATGGAAAAGAAAGAGTGACATTGACCAAAGCAAACATGCCAATTGGTTAAAGAAATGAGAGAAAGTTTGGAGTGAAAGCAATGTTTTAAAAACCGGACCGAATTTGCGAGTTCACGATTGAATTGGTTGATAACCATCTAGTTTGTTAGTTATGTATTTACTTTGTTTATAACTTTTTACTTATTTATATAAGGATAATGTTACTTTCATTTGGTTAAGGAGTCAAATGTAGTAAGTATTACATTGGAACTTGTGCTGTCAACTCTTTAAAAGCATAAAAAGTGATACTTTCATTTTAAAACTTGCTTTTTTTAGTTTTCTTAGGGGACACTGGTTAACATGACCCTTTATATAATTGTCATCCAATTTAATCATGGCTAAACTGATTGAATCAATCAAATAATGATCTGGAAGTTTCGTCGGTTCAATCTCCGGTCCAGTTTTTAAAGCCATCGAATGAAATGAGAAGAGCTAGGATAGAAACATAAGAGTGGTTGATATACAAGTGTTACAATTTGTTCATACATTTTTATTTTTTTTAAATTCTTTAATGGTTTATTATTGTGGGTGAATTTTAGGACTAACAATATCTTAACTTTTTTTTTGCTAATTTCAGGTGATGGATCCAGTTTCATGAACCAGCAAAGAATGGACGTTTTATCATGCCGTTTTGTTGAGAAAACTAACCATATTCCACTTTAATTGTGTAAATTAATCCTCCCAGTCCCTAATTGCTTACATGCAGACTTAAAGCTTAATGGCCCCTTTGTTAAATATCATGCATTAGATTAGGGACATTAATGTTGCAAAGATTTTATATCCAATGTTTAACTGAAATTTTTAACTTTAGTCGATTCTGTTTTTTTTTGTGTGTGTATGTCTGTCTATATAAATGGAACATTTTATGGTCTTAATCAGTAGAAAACTTACGAAACTGCCAATGATATAATAGAAAAAAAATATTTAATTGTGAAAATGTGCAAAAGCAATCCAAGGAGGGAATTAGTACAAACTTATAAATAAAAAATTGAATCGATGAGACCTTTAGATCATGGTTCAATTGGTTTAAACTATTTAAATTAAGACGAAACATCCACCAAAATGTTCAAATAACTAAATCGTAGATAGTATCAGCTCATGATTTTACATGTTGAATTGTTCGGTTTGTTTTTAAAAAAATTGCTAGAAGCTTTTGGGGAGACTATGATGTTTTAAGATATATGATATATGCAATCTTCCAAAAATGTTTCTAGCAATCTTTTCAAAAGTATCTAGAAACTTTTGGGAAGATTGCTTTGATATATAGTGCTCCAACATCATTTTTGCATGATATATAATAACATCATGTAACTATGATATATGAATAAATATATAGATGTATTAAAATTAAAATTATTTTAAATGAAGATTATAATTTAAAAATCAAATTATCTGTGACATAATAGCTTTCATTTTATATATTTGATCATAACTAGATGAAAGAATTCCATGTTACTACAGTTTTAACTGTTCAAAAAGGAACACAAGGTTCTTTGCCATGAAAGAGCTCTAGTGAAGAAAGAAAAAAACAATGATTAACACACCCTTTTTTAGGACTAGATTATTTCATGTGTGATTTCATATGATATGTAAAACTATGTGACTATCTTTATAATGATTCTCTACCACACAAAAGTAGTGTTCATGGAACATACAAAACCATAACATCATGGAACATGCCCAAGAATCATCATTTTTTTTGACACAGCAATTGTGCACCACCCCATCTGTACATTTTTTCAGCACCAATACCATAGGCCTCATTTTGGAGACTACAGAATGAATCATTTCCAATGTTGCTTATCCCTTTTTGTTGATTCATTTACAATTTTGGAACAACATTGATCTAAGCTACAAGTCTACAACATACATTTGTTGCGAGTATAGCTCATTTGGAGACCGAAAAATCAATGAACATTAGAAACATCGCCGACCTATCATGTCGCAATATAGCTCCTCCATTCAATGTGTCAGTCGCTCGATTTGTCACAGCTATACATGGATGGTCACATGCCGCAAGATGAATGTTTAGCATCAAAACTACGCCCTTTTAAGTATCCTCTACAAAAACTCTGAAGATGAAATCGCGAAAGCGTTTCGAGTATAGCCTTGGATCAACGGCTGAGATTGAAGTTGGATCGTATTGCATTGATTTGTAAGCATGCTCAAGCTTTTTACTAATGTCATAGCCTTGTAATATGTCTATGATGCCAAAAAAGATGATAATATCATACATCTCTCCGGTTGGTTCGCCAACCAACTGAGGACTTTCACATGTGCTTTTCCGCAAAGCCATTTCGGCTCGCGCTGGCATGTTTATACCTAATTGAATCCACCTGAAAAATAAAACAAAATACAAAAAATGAATCAGAAAATGTATGAGAATCAAACAATGTAAAAGTGAAATAGTTCAGTAACAGGATATTTTATGTTTGATCTAATTGGATTCATGTGTAAACAGTGAAAAATAAGGTTATAAAAAATAATTGAAACTTATGCAATGACGAGTTGATTGAAAATATACCGACTAGGATCTACGAGTAGATGATCTGCATCCACTCCTGAAAGACGGGGGCCTCCATCATCGAATTCAGATGGGGTGTGAGCTCCCGAACTGCGACCGCAAGGTGTAACATTGCCACTAGGACTTGTATCTCGAAAGTGAAGACCAACCAACATACTGTAATCCATAATTCTTTCATGTTGAAGAAAGTCACAGTCCCTATCAACTTGTCTGCATGAAGGCATGTTTAGAAATATCTCCGACGTCAAAAAAAAATAAAAATGATCAACTAAATTACAAATATTTGATAGGAAAAACTGTATTAGGGAGGCCTTCTAACTTATATTTAAAGTTTCAAACAGGTTCTTTATCTTTTTATAGTGAAACCATAATTCTTTCATTCATTAAATGTGAGCAAAAATTGCATTCAAGTTCCAAAGAAAAGCCAAAGTGGCATCAAAATTCAAAAGTAAAGACATAAATTACATTTCAAAAGAAGGCTAAAATAAGGTCATTTTGTTCACGGTTTTGGACGGGAATTCATTACAGTTCAACGGTGTTGTCATTTAGAAATATAAACAACATTTTGTCCTAAAAACTATAACTGACTTGTTTGAAACTTTAAATTAAGTTAAATGACCTCTGGTGCAGTTTTCCCTATTTCATATATTAAATATCAAGACACATAAGTCATTTTTAGTTCATAAATCATATGACTAAAAATTGCAGGCAATTATGCAGCTCATACAAGGATGCAACTTTTTTAGTGAAATATGCATGTGCCATTCAACTAAGAGAGGTAACTAGTAATACACTACTCTCAAGTTACCATTGACCTTCCATCAATAACTTCAAAACAGATTTTTTTTCCCAAGAAGCCAATAATATGTTTAATGAAACCAAAACTTATAAAGTGTGGTGTCCTACATGCTACAGGCACACATAAATAGTGGCAGAACAAGCACCAAGCAAGAAATTCACCTGCAAAATTCTTCGAACCAAGACTTCTGCAACCGAAATATAAAATTTAAGTCAAGATCCTTAAGTGTTGTTGTTGGCTCTACTTCTGCCTCCGGTTTATCAGTAGTGCGACCAAACGTCGAACCTTTCAAGTCAAACCGTCTATGGATGACATATTGAGAACAAAATATATTTCCCATGATGACAAAGCGAACCTGAAATTTATGAAATGCAACTGATTATGAATCGAAGTTTTATTTTTATACCAAAGTAAAAGTTTATAAACACCTAGGCATTACCTTCTTTTGTGCACTTCCTGTTAGTTTTACACAATGGAGGCCGAAGAACTTCGTGACCAGCGTATTCTCAAAAGCCCTGACGTGTTTATAATAAGCAGGAAGCATTTTCAGAAAAACCTGCAATCATGTAATATTTTTTGGATTGAAATACGATTCAGTAGATTAATGATCTTTATAATGCAATGCAGGCATCATGTGAAAACTATCACATCAAAGTGGACTAATACATATTTGTGACAAACTTTTAAATTTCTAAACCTATCGTAATTTTTGTACCTTTATAGGCTTATAAAGTGAAGGGTTGAGAGAATCGATAAAAAAGGCTTATATATGTCTAGCCAATGAAAATGGAACTCACTTTTACTTCTGCTTTCTTCATGGTTTTGATCATATACCGGTCATCGTTCGTCAAATAGAAAAAGCTTCCACTTTTTCCAGGAGATGAGAGTTCCCGAAGAGCTTCATTCCCACATATTGATATCATGTAATCAGCAGGATCAACTTTGAACAGCTTTCTGAGAGCCCTGAAAATATAAATGCAATCAAATACACCCTCATGTTCTGTGAATTTAGATAAACAAATGAAATTCCAACACAGTAAGAGACTATTTGTAATACTAGGTTATGAAACAATTGCAATATCAACCATGCACATGAGGCTTCGAAAAATGTTTTTTTTACATTTTCTCAAAACAGATCTAGATTTTTTTAGAAATTTCGAAATACTAAAACATTGTTTTAGTTGTTTCTGAAAATGCATTCTGCCTATCTTACCCTCTATCTTCTCTCTTTCACAATTGTTCACTACTTCAGCCTTTCATCTCCGTGTTAGTAACTTAAAATGAACACAAATTTTGAAAACTGAAAAATACTTTTTGAACATAAATTTCAAGAGTTACTCTCAACAAGTAAACACTTGGTAGATTATGTTACAGAACATGATTCATTCATTCATTCACCTAGTTAGGACCAAAACTTTGCTGACATAAATAAAAACCTGATCATTCAATCCTATGCATACCTGAATACTACCGGACAGTAGTCTTTCCATCTAAATTCGCATGAAGGGTGAGGTGGCGTATGCTTTGATCCTTCTGGTGGAAATCTAGTCCAAACTTTCTCTTTGGGATCAAATGCAGAAGACTTCAAATCAAGTGATGCACTTGGAGCAGGTCTTCCAACGGAATGTCTGTGCAATGGTACAAGAAATTAGTAAATGTGTAGTGAAAATTAGAATCAAGGACGGAAATTTATTTGCTACAGTGTGAAATTCATCATTGCACCATATATAGTTATCAATGTTAATGTTATCAAATTACAACAGTTACCGAGTTTTCATTAGGAAATTTCAATATATATTCTCCACGTGGGCTATACGGGTTTAAATACTAGTACAATACAAGTATCACTCAGAAACAATAAGAGAAGGAAAAAAAACACTATGTTTGGTTTCACTTTTGGAGGAGAAAAAATTGATTCCAAAAGTTGTGGAATTGATTTTGATATTTTTGGTATTATCAAATAAAATTGATTTGGCCTCCAGAATTGATTCTAACTTAAGCTAGAATTTGAAGTTTTTGCCTCTACAATTGACTTTTATCCTCTAATTTATCGTGCAACCCCCTTTTATATACATGTATTCAGACATAAATCACTTAACATTCAGCTCACTTTTAGCAAGAATCTCTTTCTTATTGGTACAATAGCAAGAATCTCTATTACGAAATCAGTTCATTAAAAATCAATTTCTATTACTGCAGAACCAAACACACAATAATTAAGCTCAGCGACACCATAAAGATGATATGAGAGTAAACAAAATACATGAAAACAACAACATTTTTCTGATCAGTATACCTGATACCTAGTTGCAGATTCAACATAAGCTCATAGTTTTTATGTCCTTTAGATATAGTCTCTCCCGGTCTTTTAGGAGCTTTTAATCTCAACCGCGGCGATTTATTCCAGCTTTGAACAGAATTGCCTCCCAACTCATCGAATGCAGATTTCCTACCTCCTTCAGAGCTGTAATTACTAAGCCTTCCATCAGCTGAACTCCGTCTAGGCTTCCCCTTACCACGAGTGCCTTTCTTATGAATTGGTAGTGCTGTTCCTTTATCTTCCTCTAAACCCGGCCAATACAATATCTTGTCCGAAGGATATGTCGTAATGTCCTCACAAGGACAAATCATACAATCAATCAACTCAACAGTGAAAACCTCTTGAGGATCCCATTCGAGATGAGCATCACTAGAACCAGATGGATAATAAGTACCACTTTGTTCTTTAGGATCTTTACTCCAAACACCAACATAAAAACTATCATCACACCACCTAAACGTACCATTCCCTTTCGGCAAACCATTTTCCCAACAACCATCATACCTATTCCCATTTTGCCACATCATTGTACCATTCCCATTAAACAAACCATTCCTCCATTGACCAATATAATGGTTCCCATTTTTCCATTGATACCTACCATGTCCATTTTGCACACCCTTTTTCCACTCACCATCATAAAAATCACCATTAGGATAACTCTCATTACCATCCCCATTTTTCAAATTCATAACCCAATTCCCTTTATAAGTATCACCAGATGAACCTATATAAGTCCCTTTACCATGCATATAAAAAGTCTTGAATTCACCTTCATATGTAGCACCACTAGGCCAACTAAATCTACCTTTCCCCATTGTAAAACCTTGAATCCATTCACCTACATACATACAACCATCAATCCAAAGATACTTACCTTGACCATGTGGAAACTTATCAAGCCATTGTCCTGTGTAAAAATCACCATTAGGCATAGTCTTTTCAACATGACTTACCTCTTGTGAAGACGATGACGACGATTGTTTGTCGTCGTCATCTTCATCATCTACATTGGCTACAGACATTGGTTTGAAAATGCTGTTTGCCCTTTTCTTTGCAGTTGCTGATTTCCTAACTGTTGATTCCCAGGCTTTGACAATGCCATTCAGCTCCCTGCTCATTCTCTTGAAAGTCTCCACTTTGAAAATCTACAATTTTCAAACACCTTCATCCATCAATACCCAAATGAAAAAGATTTGATTTTTCTTCCTCAATGAAGAAACCCAGATGAAAATAATGTTGCAGAATGCATTTCTGCATCAAACCTATAAAGTAAAAAGATTTGATTTTTCTTCCTCAATGAAGAAACCCAGATGAAAAAGTTGTTGGAGAATGCAATTCTACATCAAACCCAGAAATTAAAAACACCCCAAAATTTGAAACAATGACAACATTGTAGGAAATCAAATCAAAATGTTGAAACCAAACACAAGACTATATTTTTATGTTTTTTCTAATGTTGCTGTTTGCAACAACAATAAGAATGGGTTGTGTTTAGATTGTGAAGGAGACAATGTTGTTGTTGTGTTTGACGAGGAAACCAAAACGTTTCTTTGGAACCAATGGAAATTTTTGTTTGTTTTTTCCTTTATTTTCTTTCTTGTTTCAAAAAATTTCGTTTTTTTTCTCTCTCTTTCTCTCTATTTTTTTCTTTGTTTTTGTTTGTTTGTTTTGTTCAATTGGATTCCATTCAACTGTTTTGTGGATTCCGATTTTTGCTCCTAAAAGAATAGAAAACCATACAATTGTAAGAAAGTGAGAGAATGTGTTAGAAAGCAGATTTAGATTGTA
>Ga0315913_1000975_pt1 | contig 29318 bp, 9 predicted proteins | sample MpolsnodulesMG_FD_207736 | JGI IMG/M metagenome (GOLD analysis project Ga0315913, IMG submission 207736) | Medicago polymorpha root nodule microbial communities from Los Angeles, California, United States - small nodules | ecosystem: Host-associated > Plants > Roots > Nodule | place: USA...
TAACGTTGCTGAGATCAACTAAAGATATAATCAACAGTTTGATTCCGCCAAAATATCGTGATTAGGTAGGGAAATGCACCTTCCAACTACAACAATTATCTTCCGCTGGATAGGGTAATTCAAACTTGTTAAAGGCCAGTTCCCAAGCATTCACCCGGAAGTGTTATTGTTTCATTCAAAAGATTAAATTCTTGTTAGTTTGGTTTAGATGAAGGTGTTGAAATGTCAATGACTGGACCTCATTTTTTTTGGCACTTGAATACCATCACCTAAATGAAACTAACAAGAATTTAATCTTTTAAATGAAACAATAGAACTTCCGGATGAATGCTTGAGAGATGGTGTTTAGCTAGTTTGAATTTACCCTATTCAGTGATAAGATAATTGTTGTAGTTGGAAGAAACATTCGTGAATGTAATGTAATGTAATGACTCGTCTATATAATGTAATGTAACTTTTATTTGAATTTATTCAATACGCAACTTTATTCGAATTCACGCTGAGTTTAATTAGGCATTTTCGATTTTTTGTAATACGTAACTTTATTTGAATTTATTTAATACGCAATTTTTATTCGAATTCACGCTGAATTTATTCTAATTCATTTATTTACTTTATTCAATACGTTGTAACATAGGTTATATCTACCATAAATATAGTCAAAAAACGTGCAAAATCGTGTGTCCTTCAACTCTGACCATCGGCCAAGGTGCGTGAGTTAACTCACGCACATACCAGTGGTGCGTGACTTAACTCACGCACATACCAGTGGTGCGTGACTTAACTCACGCATGGGCATTAATGCCTTTTCAGCTGGGTGCGAGCGTTTTGTGCAGGACGAAGTGTAGTAATAAGAAATAAATGGAATGAAAAAATTGTTCAACTTGGCCCATTTTATGAAATGAGCCCAATGGGCCCTGCACATATAGTTGTTTGTTGTTTTGGAGTCTGACCTAATCAGTTTTACATATGGTCTCCTCTTCTGCTACAGAGGGGTGTATTCGTAAAAAAAAGAAGAAAAATCAACAGCTGGGACACTTTCGGTGGGTTTTTGTACAATTAATAAGAGAGCAATATGAGTATGATATTTTTGTTATCTAGTTTATTACTTAGATAATTTTTCTAAGTAGTTTTAGAATACCTATTTAGGTTTTGATCTCTGTTTGTTAGAATCACCATGGTTAGTGATTATTTGATGTTTTGTCGGTTCTTAGAGATTTAGAAAGACATTGATTGTAACCATTATTTTAATAGTTGAAGTTTTTGGCTGGATTAGGACCCGCAGTTTTATTCTCTCACATTAAGAGCAGTTTTCCACGTTAAAATTCAAATTTTCTCATTTACAGCTTTTACACTTTTTTATTGTTGTTGTTGGACGTGCGGGTAAATTGAATTGTTCGAGTTTCACAAAAAAGAGATAATTCAGACTTCTGTATATTCTGCATTGCGTACTCGTTAAAAATTTTATTAAAAAAATGCTGTACAAACCCAGTCATTAAATCTAGCAAAAACAAAAAACTAATCTAGTGTGGGCAAACTTACATAAGCATTGTGAAATAATCAACTTGTACGACAAGTATACAACTATGGATCATATCCATCTAGTCATAATAATATTTTGGTCAAATACTACTTTTGGTCCTTTTAATTTGACATAATTATCAAGTTAGAAGTTTCGAAAGTTTTAATTAGATCATTTTAATTTGACAGAATTTCCAAGTTAACCCTTTAAGTTTCAAAAGATTCAAATAAGTCCTTTTAGTTTGACAGAATTTCCAAGTTAGTCCTTTAAGTTTCAAAGGTTTCAAACTAAAAGGACTTATTTGAAACGTTGACGGTGAAACAGTTTATCAACTAAAATGACATATTTGAAACTTAAAGAACTAACTTGGAAATTCTGTCAAACTAAAAAGACTTATTTGAAACTTAAAGAACTAACTTGAAAATTCTGTCAAACTAAAAGGATCAAAAATGGTATTTGACCTAATATCTTAGTTCCAAGTTGGACCAATCATTTTATTGGTGCAAATTATACCCAGCTTCCAATCTATACTACCCATATATTTTTGTGTTAGCATATGCGGACAAAATGAAAGCGTAAATCAAACAAATAAATGGAGAAGGATTAAAAAAAGAAAAGTAAGGGAAGTTATGTCTTTTTCATCTCAATTCACTCTCTCCGTTTTTGTTTTTTCTCAAATCCGAAGGAAAGCTTAATAAATGCAGATCCACAAACACTATGTTTTCATTCTTTGCAAGTAGGGATGGAATTGGATATCCATGGATACTGATAGTGTGATATCTGTATCTGTTCCGTTGGATAAATATGAAATCGGTATCATATTCATATCCGTGCGGATATCCGTTTAGCGGGTAATCCGTGGATTTTGAGGTATCCGCGAGTTTATACAGATATCCATGGATAACATTTATAAAAATAAAATAAAAAATTTATTTAATTTTTTTTAGCTAAAATTTAGAAACAAAGGTTCTTCACATGCATTTTCTTTTCTTTTTAGCAAAACATAATATTCATACATTACAATAACAACAAAGACCATTGACTCAACAAAAACATAAATAAAGTCTCTTACATTTAATAAAAATAAAGTTCTTTGATTTAACAAAAGCGTAAGTGAAGCTCATCATATTCAATAAAAACAAAGCTCTTGCTTCAACAATCCCAACCACTTTCACTTTCTTTTAAAGGAGCGTAATAACTAATAACACTCACGATAACTAGGTTTTTTCTTAGGAAGTTGAATTGTATTAAGGTCATTTATGTAATTTACTCGGCTTAATAGCAGGTATGGATATCCGCGGGTGTGGATACCATTAAATCCGCATTTGTATCCATTAATTTGCGGGTAGTTAAAAAATCCTTTTATTTTATCCATGGATATCCATTAAGGTATCCGCTCCGTGTCCGTGACGGATTTTATCCGCGGATATCCACAGATGCGGATTTTTTTGCCATCCCTATTTGCAAATTGTGAGTGTTTTGGTCGGAGAAAATTGATTTTGATATAGTTGATTTTGTATAATTTATTTTGGCAAAAATACTTTTGATTAAAAGTTATTTGTGTTTAGATATATTTATGTAAAATTGAGTTGAATTATAAACTTTTGTATAAAAATTAAGGAAAATGTTAACTTGTGCCCTTAAGGCTCAAGATAAGAATCTTAAAATAGAATGAAACAATAAATATTGTATTGAAAATATAAACTTTTAAGCTTTTAAGGTTATGAATGTAAAATTTTCAAAGTTAAATTTCTTTATTTAGTTTCTTTAACAAGACCCAAAAATTAATTCTAGAATCAAAAACTACAAATTTTAACTTCAAGTAGAATCAATTCTAAAGGTAGAAACAATTCTACTCGACAACAATCATACATATCAGAATCAACTATATACCTCAATAATCAATTCTATACCTGGTCCTTATGTTATTTCAAATCATACAAATATATTATGATCCGAAATAGCACACTGAGCAGGTGACAATTGATCTTAAGAGTATCTATAATTGATCTGAAATAGCCCACTCCACCAAGGCCTTACAACCCATACCAAAATGTACCATGTGCAAGACCTAGTCTGCTATGCATATGATCTCTGCGATCTGTAACGCCTAAACAACTTTAATATCTCCGAACAACTACAAAATCATATATAATATATAAGGGCACTGGTATAATGATTGTCCTTTACTCTTCAACGTCTCTTTCCCGATGTTGTGTACATACATTTTCACAACAACGAAAGGTATACAATTTTTTTACTAAAAATCAAAGACTATTTACTCACTTGCTTATTTAAGCATTTGTGTGCTTGCACGTACAAACCCTGGACCGACCTAAGGGTTGCCACTAAAACAATGGCTTTAGGTCTCTGATGATTTTAAACTCCGTATTAGGCATTATTTTTTGGCTTTGAATATATTAGTGTGCGTCAAATTTTGTAAAGATGTTCACCTCTTGCTCAAGTCGTATTTAAATGAAGACTTATAGCTCACGTTGCAATTTCGATTTTAATGCTAGTTATCTTATTGGTTATTTGTACATTAAATTATTTTTTACTTCAAATTTCTATTGATCTAATTTGATGTTCGTTGTTGAAAATATATTAAGACAAATAGTGTATAATCAAAGTTTTTTTTAAAAAAGTCTTACACTAATAGATTGACTCTAATGAAAGAGTAAAGACTCCCACAATATAACGATAATACACATATTTAATGTCCGACACACATAAAATAGAATTACTTACAGTTGAAGAAACTTACGAAAAAAATTTCTTTATTTTTGTGGTATTCTCTCTAAACATACCCAAACAATCTTTATTTAAATTTCGCTTTAGGACTAAAAATATATTGGCTCGATCCTACACCAACCTCCCGCTTCAGCACCAATAAAACATTGCTCCAACTTATTCAGCCTTCTCTGTCTAACCCAAATTGATATTTAAATGAAATTAAAATTCAATTTAACTTTACTCAAATTTAATTTCATTGAAATAATTCGTTAAAATTAATGTTTATCAACGCATAATTAAACATACAATCCTTACTCTGTTTTTTGAAGGAACATACAATCCTTACTTAAAAACCAGTCTCATGCTTGACCAAAAAAATTAAAAAACTTGACAAAAGAAAACTAGCCTCATTTAAACATAGATAAATTCTAGCGAAAAAAGATTAATAAGATACGATTCGTATCAGTTATTAATGAAAACCAACAAATAACCTTTGTTAGCAAATATAATATTAAAGTGCACTTGTATCGATTATAATTTTGATCACGGGAGATATAGTCTCATATCTGTAGATTTGGGGAATCAAGAGCAAAGACAAAATAGTAAACGGTTCCTTTATATTGCTTGCACACTAGTAGTGTAGATAGATATGCTTTATTAGGATTAGCATCAGCCATTAAAAGACACATCCTCGCAACCTTACAAAATTTTGGACACTAGATAGACTAGGATACTAGTTTCTTTATATCTGCCACAAATCCGGGAGACAAAATATTCCTCATAAACCGACAACAGTATCACTCACACTATTAAACATTAAAGAAAAATAGGGTTAAATATGTTTTTGGTCCCTATAAATATACCAACTTTTCATTTTAGACCCTCTAAAATTTTCCTTCAACTTTTAGTCCTCCAAAAATTTTCCATCTTCACTTTTGGTCCCTCTTTTAAAGTTAATTCATATGTAGAATTCATATTTTTGAATAAAATTTTGCAGAAAAATTCATAATATTATAAGAATCTCTCCCAAAAAAATTTAGAATTTTTTAACTAAACATGAATTTAATATGAATTTTTATATTTTGATGGTTAAAAATTCATATTAAATTTATGTTTTGTTAAAAAATTCTTTTTTTTTTGGTAAATATTTTTAAAATATTCTACACATTTTTGCACAATTTCATTAAAAAAAAAATACTAAAATGAACTTAAAAATAGGGACAAAAAGTAGTGATTGAAAATTTTATAAGGACTAAAAGTTGAAGGAATATTTTAGAGGGACTAAACAAAAAGTTGGTATATTTATAAGGGCCAAAAACATATTTAACTCAAGAAAATATCACTCTATTAAAAACTAGTAAAATTAGTCTATAGTCTTTTTAGTTTAATTTTAAATAATAATTTGGTTAATTTTTTACTATGTTATTTGTTCTTTTACTCGATTCGTATATGAATTTTCAAACTCTAAATTTATGATTTTACTTGTGAGTTCTAGACCATCAAATTTATGATCTTTTACTCATATTTTTATATGCAACTTATATTTGAAACTTGAAAGTTTATATAAAATAGATTAAAAGGATCAAAATAACATGAAAAGAGATAAATGACTAAATTGTTAGTTGAAAATCCTTGTTGTCTTAGTTCAGTTGGTAAGGACAATGTATAATATATGAAAGGTCTGGAGTTCGAACCCTGACCACCACAAAAAAAGAAATTGTTAGTTGAAATTAAGTCAAGCAATCACGAATGTAATTTTGCGTAATTTTTTTAAAAGAATTCAATTCCTGAAGAAATTGACCAAATACCTAAAATTTGTTTTTTTATTTAAAAAGCTAAACTAGCTCACCCAACTTAACACCAGAGAGAATCGAACACGAGACTTTGAGAAGGAGCGCACTCAAAGGTCCAAGTCACCACCACCAAGTCAACGCAAATGAGTTAATTCCTAAAATTTGTTAAAATAAGGAAGATCTCAATATGTCATGAATGGAATGTGATAAAATGGAATGATTTCAATGTTGACAATATACATACATGTAATATAACACTATATGTGATAAATGATAATATGACGATATATGTTAACATTGACAATATTCATGTAAATAATGAATCATGAAATTCTCTTTAGTCGTCTCAAGGCTTTGCTATACTCCCTCATGTCATATTTATAAGCAACAAATAATTTTTTAGGTTAATTGAATAACTAATGTATTCGGTCTATATATAGGTCATATGCATTAGTTATTTAATGAATCTAAAATGTTGATTCTTGCTTGTAAATGCGACCGGAGGGAATATGTGTTAGAACAGTGGAACAATGAACTTTTTTGAAAATAAGAATGAGAATTGAACAAGAAATTTGGGAGAAAATCACTTTCCATTGAATGTGGAAAATGATTAAGAATTTAGGAATGCAAGCACACTATGACATAGGAATCTATTATACATGTACATATTCTTCACTTGATAGATTACTTGACAAGCAAGCAATCCAACTAACAATTTCTAACTAACTTTTAAAACTACCTAGCTAACTCAAACTATGAAGTAACTAACCCTGGCTCTCTTCCTTAATTCATATTTGTCGAGTTCACCACGCCTATCACGCTCCTCAACTTATCAAAGTTTTCAATCTTCTAAGACTTGGTCATAGCATCTGCACCCATGTGCTACAATGTTGTAGAGTCTATTTTTCTTTTTGTCACTTGGTTTCTTAGAAAGTGAAATCTAGTTTCTATGTGCTTGCTTTAACAATGTGCAATAGGATGTTTGGCTAGATTGATAGTTGGCTGGTTAAGGATCATCAGAATCGCTGCATCTTCTTCTCTGATCCTTAGTTTCAACATTAGTGAATCAAGTCAAGTTGTTTGACATGCACGCACTCATTGCAACAGAAATGTACTGAGACTCACATGAAGATAAGGCAATCACAAATTCCTTCTTTGAACACAAAGAGATTGGTACCTTGTCTAAGAAAAAACAACACTCTGCACTGCTTTTTCTATCATCTTTGTCTCCATACCAATATGCATCTGAGTACCCTATCATCTTTACATTCTTGCCTTCATATTTTGCACTGGAAATAAGATTTACCACTTACTATTTGACTTCAAATTCAGGAGGTTGTTGAATACATTCGTCATGATTGCAAAACTTTTTAATTGAACTATGCTTAAATACCAAGTGTTGGAACAACTACGTGGTTTAGTGAAAATGTGAATGACAACTGAACAAGTAAATTGGGAGAAAAATACTTTTATTGAATGTCGAAAATGATTTGCAATTTTGTTATGCAAGCACACTATGGCATATGCATCTATTTATATAAGTACATATTCTTCACTTGATTAATTGACAAGCAAGCAATCCAACTAACAGCTTCTTACTAATTTGTAAAATTGTCTAACTAACTCTAATAATATGTTCAATGTGATAGGTTTTAATCATAGATTTTGTGCAGCAAACATTGAGATACGTCTTTTAACCTCTTTAATACTACTATTCATTCTCCAAGTTCATTATTTCCTGTATGATAGCTATGAGCGTGTAATAAAAAAGCTCATACTAACTTGTACTTTAAGGGCACGAGTTAAAAATTTAAAAAAGAAATTAATCAATAAACATACACATTAAAAAGATAAAATTTAAAGATTTCAAAATTAAGAATACACAATTTTCAAAATTTTATTTTAACTTCTGATTTCTTATCTTGTGCCCTTAAGACACTCGTGTGACTAACATCACGAAAAAGATCCCTCTTCAACAAAAAAATAATATTAAAAAGCTCCAAATAGTATAAGACATGATGAAACTCCAATAGTCTAATTTCTTCCTCTTTCTTCTTTAATTTTCTTTTGCAATTTCATGGAAGAAATAGTGCCTTTCATTTTATTTTATTTCCAATATTTATAATGAGATTAAATAATGTTTTTCGTCCCTAAAAATATAGTGAATTTTGATTGTAGTCCATTAAAAACAAAACATAATGGTTTCTGTTGGTCTATATGGCCAATTGGTTTGTAAGCTAGAGGGGGGTGAATAGCTTTTTGAAAAAAATTATTCGGAGTTAATGAAAATTAAGTTTATCGAAATTGACTATTGGATTCGTGCGCGAACAATCACCACAAATAACAAAAAGATAAATCTATGTGGAATAAGATTTTATCTTGAATTGAGAGATTCACGATACAAATCTTATATACAATCAAATATTAATGAATTCTAGAACAATATACAAAACTTTTCACAATTCCAAACCAAACCTAAAATAACAAAGATACTAAGCTATCAAATCAAAATACAATACATGTGAAATTGAAGAATTGAATAGATGTTGCAATCAATTGATCTAAGCAAATTATTTAAAACCTAATTCAATGAATTAGATAATCTTTCAATGAAAAACAACTTAAATCAAGATTAGCAATTATCCTAACAATTATTCAATTAATCACATGTAATAGCAAAAAGTAAATAGGATAGGGAAGAGAGATAACACCGATATTTTTATACTAGTTCGCTCTTTCTTGTCCTTGCTAGAGCTACGTCTACTCTTCTTGATGAAGTACACATTCACCAAGGTCATCCACTAAGTAACAAATGTTGATTACAATGTGTTTACAAGAGTTCCTTGAAATTAAACCTAATTCTTCAACCCCTATGCAAACACTCCCCCAAACTTCAAGTAACCCTTGAATTTGGTGCTTCTTGAATCTTCGAATCCTTGATTACCCGTGCACCCCTTCGAACTCTTCACTCAAGCCTTCAATGCTACTTTCGGTAAACGAATCCCTTCGACTTCAAGAACGGTTAGAAAGACCCCCAAGACCTTTGAAGGTGGAATGAGATTATTCACTTCACTTTGAAGCCTTGATTAAGTCCAATCAATCTTCTTGAGAGAACCAACTTACAATCCCTACTAGCACCCTAGCAAATCAATGTGACTTAATGTACAAAGTGATTCTAAGAAAAAGTGTTTAATCTTGAAGAATTTATGTGCAATGAGTTTTTGAGACATAGAGAGAATAGGTGCAAATGATTCAATAATTTTGAGATATGATATGAAGTGAAGGGTTTATATAGTGAGGAGTAACAAGGCACAATTTTCGCACAAAAACAACAATGTGAATCGATTCACTAAATGGATGAGTCGGTTCAGACAGCAACAAGATTAGCTTGGAGAGAAAGGGAGGTTAATTATGAAGATTGATGTGTGTCATGTGATATTTGAAACGATTCAAACTGCCCGGATGAAGATTTGAATCAATTTAGAGTTGGTGTGAATCGATTCAAAGAGTTTAGTGACACAACTCACAGATGATTGATACAATTCAAGCATGAATCGACTCATAGATATCATTAGGGGTGTTCGCGGTGCGATTCGGTTTGGTTCGGTTGATTTTTAAAAAGTCATCCAAACCAAACCAATACGGCTTGGATTGGTTCGGTTTGTGCGGTTTATCGCGATATAAAAAAATATTACATTAACTCTAATATTGCCAACTTGTTACAAAATAAACATAGGACATTTTATTTTGTTGTTTATATGATAAAATATTAGGTAAAACTTATATCAAAATAGGTAAAATTAAGAAGAAACATAAGCATGAAACAAATTATTTGGAAGTAAAGGAAACAAATTCATCACTGGAAATGAATTGAAAGAGATGGAAAGGAAGTAGAATCGAACCTGATGGTGCAACAATGGAAAAATTGAATCGAAAGAAATTATTCTTGAGCTATGTAATTGGGCTAGTAAATGTTTAAGTAATATTCATAATTCTTGCGGTTTGGTTTGGTTCGGTTCGGTTGCTGAGATGCAAACCGCAAACCGAACCAAATCGCGCGGTTCAGTGCAAAAGTCATCTGAATTCATCCAAACCAAGTGCAGTTTTTTGCGGTTTCGGTTTGGATTGGTTTGGTTTGCAGTTTTTTTATTGGGTTGGTTCGGTTTTGAACACCCCTAGATATCATGAATCGATTCACATCAAGTCAGAGACTTTTATGATACGATTCAGACAAAGATGAATCGATTCATGCAGAGTAAAGACACATTTTTGACATAAACAAGTGTTTTTCTTACGAGAACACACAAGCTAGGGTGCTTTAACAAAATCTAAAGGCAAAGTTAGACTAATCAACATACAATCTAAATACCAACAAAACTAACATCAGAGGCTTCAATTTATAGTTAACATCATCAAAACTATAGCTAGAGCCTTCAGTTTCATCTTTCCAAAAAATATCGTTCTATTTTTGGTCGTTAACGTACACTTTTTGTTCATATCATTTTTATTGTTATGACCCTTTTATATTTAAGATGTGTCCAAATTATGTTTGTATATTATTTTCAATCTTTGTATGTTTATATTACGTTCAAAACATGTCAAGAACATATCAAAATTATTATGTTCATTATTTAGGACCATAAACAAAACCATTATTTTGGAGCATGAAAACATATCGTTTGATTTTTTATGAACTAAAATTAAAATTTGCTATAGTTTTAAAGATCAAAAACTTATTCAACCATTTATAATATACTTTGAAAAATGGTGTCGAGTGTGGTCGCCATCTAAATTATAAACAATTGAGACTTTTTCCAAAAGCAAAATATTTAATGTCTAATGTTATGTGGCTTAAGCTCAATGTTTTAATCCTATATATGTGTCATATTTCTAATTATACTTATTAAACTAAAACACATTGATATAAATTTTAAAATACAATTCATTACTCATATGAATTCAAAAGGAAAAATATTTCTATAAAAGGAATATAAGTATCCCTTAAGTACGATTTTAGTGTTTCTATAAAAGGAAAATATTAACTAGTGCCCCGGGGGCACTGGTTAAGGAAACCAAATATAGTACAAGTACCTTGAAATTTGTGTAGTCAAAGTTTAAAAAGTGTAAAGAATGATGTTTTCAATGCAAATATTTCCTTTTTTGTTTCCTTAACTAGGGCCCCGTGCACTAGTTAACAAGACCCTTTAAAGAATTAAAGGTGTAATTTGTCAATTATACAATTTCTCAATTGCTTTTACTTAATCTATTTTAATAAAATTAGTCAATTATAATGAAGTTATCTCAAATAATTATTCAAATATAAATGCTCTTGTTTGAAAGATGTTGTTAATACAGTACTAGTTTACTTGAAACTTTTTATACATCTACGTAGAGTCTCTACCTACTCACAAAATTTAGTTGCATGAGAATCGTACTAGGTATAGAAACATGAAAACGAAAGAGACTGACAAAAAATCAGAAATGAAAGAACCAACCACCCAAATCGATTAACTTGTCACAAACAGAAAAGGAATTTGTGTACGTGTTAATCTAATTTCGACCTGCCATCAGGTAGTGATAGAGAAATGAGTAGCCAATTGCCATGCCATCGGTTCACCCAACAGACAGAAAGCAAATCAATCTAGCACATGCACACATGAGCTGTGTTTTACTATTTTTGTTTTGTTATTCATTTTCTTGCGTAAAGTTATACCTAGAGAATCTTTCCACAAATCTTTCACAGTTATACACACAACCAACACTGCACGGGGTCCCCCTCCTACAAATACATATCTACTCTCTTTCTTCACCTTAAAATGCTCCAAGGCCTAACAATTCACATTCCAAAACGTTGCTAAAAAGTTCTCTAGGCTTAATCAATTCTCTCCACCATCCTTTGTCTTTTTATTAAAACTTTCTTTCAAAATAATCACATGGGAAGTTCAGTGCGTGTTAAAGAAGCTGTGGTAGTGACACCTTCAGAACCCACACCAAATTGTGTCCTCTCACTTTCAGCCTTAGACTCTCAACTTTTTCTCCGCTTCACCGTTGAGTATCTTTTAGTTTACAGGCCCGGCCCGGGCCTGGACAAAGTTGCTACCACTTCTCGTTTAAAAGCTGCATTAGCAAAAGCTCTTGTTCCTTATTACCCATTGGCTGGGAGAGTAAGGCCCAGGTCAGGTAACCCGGGCCTCGAGGTGGTGTGTAAAGCTCAAGGGGCGGTTTTCATCGAAGCCGTTAGTGATCGTTACACAGTCAACGACTTCGATAAAGCTCCTAAGACAGTTGCACAATGGAGGAGACTCTTGTCTTTTAGCGTCCCAGATGTTCTCAATGGATCACCACCGTTGATTCTTCAGCTGACATGGCTCTCAGATGGTGGTGCAGCTTTAGGAGTTGGAATCAGCCACTGTCTCACTGATGGCATCGGTGGTAGCGAGTTTCTCAATTATGTAGCTGAATTGGCTTCAGGAAAACATAGCGGTCCTAAACCAAAACTGATTTGGGATCGCCATGTTTTCAATTTTAAGCCAATGACTCGGGATGACTATTTTATTGAGAGTCATCCCGAGTTCAACCGTGTACCGGATCTATGCGGAGGGTTTTTGAACCGGGTGACTAATCATCTAAGACCAACTTGCATTGTGTTTGATAAACGAAGATTAACCAATCTCAAAACCATGGCTTATCGCACTTGTCAAATTTCTAACTCATCCTCATTTACCTCTTTTGAGGTTCTTGCAGCACACGTGTGGAGAAGTTGGGCGAGAGCAATAGGGTTTCCACCGAACCAGACACTGAAACTATTACTCAGCGTAAACATAAGAAACCGGGTCAAACCGGGTTTACCCGACGGATACTACGGGAACGCGTTTGTTCTAGGTTGTGCACAAACCAGCGCAAAGGAATTAACGGAGAAAGGAATCGGGTACGGGTCGGGTTTAGTGAAGAAAGCGAAAGAGAGAGTGGACAGTGAGTATGTGAGGAAGGTGACAGAGATAGTGTCCGAGTCAAGGGCATGTCCTGACTCGGTTGGTGTGTTGATACTGACACAATGGTCGAGGATGGGTCTTGAACGGGTTGAGTTTGGAATGGAGAAACCGGTGTTTGTGGGACCCATTTGCAGTGATAGGTACTGTGTATTTTTGCCGGTGAAGGGTGAAAGAGATAGTGTCAAGGTCATGGTGGCTGTTCCCGCCGCCGCGTTTGATAACTACCACCGGTTTCTCCGGGAATAGTTAACCTTTCTTTTGTTTTGTTTTTTTCTTCTTACTTCTTAGTTAGACTTGACTTGTTCAATTTAATAATATTTACTTTTTTTATTTGAGAAACAAGGAGATTGAAATTCGCAAATCAACATCCACTTTTTATACATTCTATTATTGATATTTCATTAATTAATCACTAACAAATACTATGTTGTTATAATTAAGTTGAATTCATGATTAATCCAACCTAAAATCAAAACTGTGTTTAATTCAACACGAATAAACCACAATATTTTAATATAAAATGAATTTATCTTTTACCCAACTAAAATAATCATACTCCCTCCGTTTTTAAATATAAACAAATTTAACTTTTTAGGTTCATTCATTTAATGATAAATGTGATTTATGGACCACATTCATCATTAAATGAATATACTTAAAAAATCAATTTTACTTATATTTAAAATCGGAAATTAAACAAGTGTTGCGATTCTTATGGATCATAAATGAAAGATAGGAAATAATAGCTTGATTTTGTAGATCTAAACATGTCCAAGTTTAAATATCGTTGACATTGTTTGTAAAATTAACCTTAAGATGTTTTTTTTGTTATGATCTTAACATGGTTGTGGTAAGAGTTTAGTCTTGAAATACTAATGTATAAAATCATCCCTAAATATGATTGTAAAATAGTTATAACAATTTTATTTTTTTTTGCAAAAAGAGCCAAAGACTTTTTTTTATTTTAAATATTACTTGAAATGGTTGTGGTAAAAGTTTAGTTTTGAAACACTAATAGTTATAAAAACCCTAATGTTTTTTTGGGTTAAATATATTTTTTATCCTTATATACTAACTTTTTGTTTTAGTCCCTCTAAAAAATTTATTCGATTTTTAGTCTTTCAGAAATTTTCTATCTTCACTTTTAGTCCCTTTTTAAGTAAGCTCACATTTAGAATTCATATTTTTGTTCTCATATACCAACTTTTCGTTTTAGTTCTTCTAAATTTTTTGTTCGATTTTTAATCCCCCCATAAATTTTCCATCTTTACTTTTGGTTACTTTTTTTTAAGTAAACTCACATATAGAATTCATATTTTTGAATAAAATTTTGCAATTTTTTTATAATATTATAAGAATCTCTTTCATTGTCAAAAAAAATATATTTCCAAATTTTTTTTTTTTAACAAAACATGAGTTAAATATGAATTTTTATATTTTTTGTGGTTAAAAAATCATATTTAATTCATGTTTTGTTAAAACATTCTAATTAATTTGGAAGTGATTGTTATAATATTTTACACATTTTTGCATAATTTCGTTAAAAAATACAAAGACTATATATAAGTTGACTTAAAAATAGAGATCAAAAGTGATGATTGTAAATTTTATAGAAAAATTAAAAAATATATATATTTATAAAGACTAAAAACATAATTAACTCTATTTTTTTTTAAATATTACGGAATGTTTGTAAATGTTTTGTAACCAATTAAATAGAAATGATTATGGTTAATCGGGACTGAAAACATACTAATAGGTTCGTTTTCAAATCCAATCAATCAATCAAACTTTTTCTACTGATTGTTACTGTTTTTCAATTCAGGGGGCAAGGTCACTGTGGAATTGTGGGATTAATGGGTGATCTATCCCCACGTTGAAATTAATCTTATGCCATTCCCACTCACTTAACTTTTTTTCCCAAACTGATCCCGAAATTTTCTTATCATGGTATGGTTTGATTCTCTCACGTAGTTACAAGATCCTTCCTTAAAGCACCTAAGAATCTTGCTAGCTTTATATGAATGAATTTCAACACACATGGACACTTGTGTAAAAAAAAATACAAAAATAGGATTGAAATCTATCTTTTGTCAAAAAAAAAAAAAAGGATTGAAATCTATCTGTATATTAGATGCATACATCAAGGCTTGTAAGGTGTTTCCCTCGAATTTTTTTATTTTTTTTTGCAAGGGGTTGACTTTAATATTAGCATATGTAATATAGAGTACAAATAAATTGAAATTTTCTCTAAATATTTTTAAAAATGTGTTATACAATCTAATACGAGAAAAGAGAGTATGAACTAGTTTTACGCTGATGTTAAAAAAGAATTGATAATTTAATAGTTATTTTTAAAAAGTGGTTAAAATACATTTTTACTATTTTCACAGTTGATGAATATCTCAATTTAACTCTATTATTATATAGACTAAATTATTTCAGAGATCTTTTAAATTATTTAATTGTTACGTATTGGTCCTTTAAATTGACAAATAAATCAATGAACTTGATTTTTAAACCGTTCACCAAGAAATTATTTACTCAATTTTGCTACTTAAGAGTATATTAATTAAGTTCATAATAAGTTTTTTTTACTAGATTTACCACATTTACATTGGTGGCTTCTGCACCTGAGTTGAAAAACTGTTTGGCACCACCACAACTTCCTAGGACAATCAAAATATATATTACTATATTACCATTGTAATGAAAATAGAGAATAATAGAATGTTTACAAAGTAAGGAAGAATATTTTAATAGGATAAAAAAAATTGCTTATTGTCAAGGTTCATTGAACTGGGTCATCTTCCTCAATGAAGTTGGTATGTGGTTGCAGGAGATTTGCTATTAGGTCCCTGACAGTAAACACTTAGAGGCATACATCATTTGTCATGCTTTCATGCAATGGCTGTTATTCCACGCCTACGACATTTATCATGCTTCCATGCAATGGCTGCTATTCCATGAACACACGATATGCATAAAAATGTGACAGCAAACACTAAATTTTAGCTAACAACTCACATAACAGGTTTGACGTTATTTCAGTGATTATTATAATAGCTAATATAAAAACAAATACTGAATCAAGTTTTTTACGTTTCTGTTCTGCAATCATACTGCAGAAATGCACATGCTCAGATAGATATATTAGGACAATATTTGTAAATGATCAATTTACAGTTTAGTTGAAACTAATAATCTTTCTTAAAAAATGAAATAGTATAATTTGAAGTTAACATTGAGATTAAAAAGAAGAAACTGTGAAGGAATTCAAGATATACAAATACAAAATTTTGGAAAATTGATTCATAACCAAACCTGAAAGCCCGAAACAATTCTTCATATTGTTAGAATTGATAAATTAGTATAAAATAGGATCATGGTAGACCTACTTTATGCATGTAAGTGTTTACTGTCAGGGACCTAACTTATAGTAAGTATGCAGTGACATAATAACAAGTCTCCCGCAACCACAAAACTACTTCATCGAGGAAGATGACTCAGTTCATGACGAAGAGCATCGTTGGAGCGATTTTGCGGATATTAATTCTTGGTTCAGAGATATTGATTTTTGGGGATATTACTTTTCAGTTCAGGGACCAAAGTGACAATTTTCTACTTTCACTTTAGTCATCGTAACACCTCATACTCTTTGTCAACATAAACCTTTTGCCACATCATCAGTTAACGTAATTATTTAACGTCAGTGACTAAAATGACAACAGAAGTTCACATTGAGGGACTACTTTATATTTAATCATGAGTCACGGACCTTTGTGAAAGCGAGGTGCAGAGTCAGGCAACAAAGTGATCATTTACTCATTTCATTTATATTCATCCGCCCTATCATTGCATATAACATACTCCGTCCCTAATTATAAGATCATTTTGAGAAAAAAATTGTCCCTTTTTATAAGACTATTTTGGTATTTCCAATTACATTAATTATTTCTTTACCAACATACCCTTATTTACTTTGCATCGTTTTCTTCAATAAACAATAAACACTATGTTGAAAACATAAACTAACTATCTCTCTCTTAAAGCTATTCTGATAGGCGGTAGAGTTTTTTTTTTTTTTTAATAAAGCTTGAAATTTATTAAAAAGTCATGAGATGCCTTGAACCTCATACAAACACCAATCAAACAAAAACAAAACAAAAGAAACCCTCCTAAAACAACAAACAGGGAGGGAAGGAGATCAAACCATAGCTAATCTAGAAAAGGGCAACCCAAGACTAACCCTTAAAAGAAGGGAGTACAAAATGTGTGATATTTTTTAATTGGAAGGCGACAATCTTCAAAACTAAGAGTGAATAAGCAATCTATATAATATTTTTGGATGTCTTGTTTCCTTTTATTACCATCAAATTATAGTACAAAGCGATAACTACAATGTTCTTGAAATCATCGGGTGTCAATACAATAACTAAATGACAACCCGTGAAATATTTTGGCATATAACTTTTATGTAATCTCTTTGGTCTAACATTAAATTCATATTCATGTGGACACAAAATCTATTGGATTCAAGATTGTAATGCATTTACATTTGCGTGTTATACATCTCACCACAAGATCAGATGGACACAACCATGATTTGTTGATACAATGATAATCATTATAACAACTGTCATCTGTTGTAATGAAAAGAGAGAATAAAATAATGTAACTATAGTGGATGAAATATTATTTACAAAGTAAAGAAGGAAATTTGAAAAGGATAAAAAGTGGCTTACCGTCATTGTTTGTTGCAACAAGAAATAGCTCAAGAAAGATAATCATAGCAAAAACAAACTTGACAATATCAGTCATATTCCTCCACCCTCCCTTTGCATATACCAAATTGTTTTACCACTTTACAATTTATAGAGTTAATCCTCTTGTTACATCAATTAAATAACTTTTAGCGCTTTGGAAGTTGTAGAAAAAGATTTATAAAATTATAATTGTCATTAAATGTCTCTAGAGTACGTCAGTGTGTTTTGTTTGTCCGTTTCTCACACTTAGTAAAGAGGTCACTTAAAAAAATCCATTCATTAGAATTCATTCATTTATAAACTAATATAATAACATTGTATAGTTCTTTTTAAATAAAATAAAATTGGGGGACCGTAACCTCAGTTGCTCCTGCTTCTAACTTTGTCCCTGTAAATATGCATAAAACAATTACTCCCTCTTTTCATTTATAACTTTTTAGTATATTTAACAGCAACATTACTTAAAATTGGTACGCAATCAAGGAGTATTAGACCTTTAGTCTTTACTACCATTCTTTAAAAAAATACCTGGCTTAATTACATTTTTTACCTTTCTATTTTCACTCAATTACGAGTTGGTTCCCCATTTTCAAACTTCTCGGAATTGGTCTCTCTTTCAGATTTTTAAACTTAAAATTGATTATATATCATATTTAAATTGAAAATTTAAATGGGTTTTTTTGATAATTTCATTGTTGTTTATAATTCCACATCATCATGTCATATGACACTTCAATTAAAATATATCACATCACCATTTTTTAATCTAATAATATGAGAAAAAGACCAAAGTTAAGTGATTTTAAGGCTCTATTTGCTTTGACAAAGGGGAAAGGAGGGGAGGGGAAGGAAGATATTTTAGTTAAATATATATTTGGTTCAAAAGAAGGAACGGCAAAGGAAATATTTTAATTAAAAACATATTTGGTTCACAATGGGAGGGATTTTAAAATTAATTTACCTTTTCACCCTTAAAATTTAAGTAAGAATAATTTTGAGTTTTAATAATATAAAATTAAGGATAGTGGACCGTTATGATTTCATGTAGACCCAAAAAAAAAAAAAAAAAGGAGGTGCCGCCTAAACATGGAGAACCACCCCTCTCATCCTTATCTTCAAGCATGATGTTTTCATAAAGATAAGCCCCACGTGCCCCCAGTGTTAGGGAACCAACCATATAACCATTGAAAGGTTGTTACAAAAAGAAGGACAAGTAGAACTATAAATACCACCCCAAAGATCATTTCAGTGTATGATTAATATATAAACCTAAAACTTCATCGCATAGCCCTTCCTCGAGCAGAGTATTCTTCTTGTGCTTATTTCAAGTAAAATAGTTTTGTCAATGTAATAAAATATTAATTGCACAACTTCCATCCCCTAAATAAACTCCAATTTAGAAGGAAGCAATAAATGAGACTATGTTTGGTTCAATAGAGGGGAAGAGAAAGATTTTAACGGAGGACAGGGAAAGGAGGAGAGGGGAAGGGAGATATTTTGCTTAAATATATGTTTGGTTCAAAAGAAGGAAGAAGAGGAAAAGAGAGATATTTTAATTAAAAACATGTTTGGTTCACACAGGGAGTGGAAGAATTTTAAAATTAATTTACTTTTTTACCCTTAAAATTTAAGTAAGAATAATTTTGAGTTTTAATATAAAATTGAACCAAATATATCAAATTAAAAATACTCTCTCCCCTCCCCTCTCCTCCAAAAACCTCAAACCAAAAAGATCCTAAAATTGAATGACTAATTCTATGAGTGAGTAAAAGTATGGAGAGCGAAACTGTAATTGAGCTAAAATACCGATAGATGTTCATTTCAAATCATATGTCATTATTGTGATAAATGATTACTTCACACAATTATATTGAGCTTTTTTTGTTGCAACAATCATATTGAGTTTAATTATAGAATTTTTATTTTAAAATGGCAAAATATAATAATCACACATTAGTGTATAGCATTAATATAAATTGAGTTTGGTTCATAGAATTATAAAATAATGCTAATTTGAAGAGAACGCACCAAAATAAAATAAAAAACTAATGTAAGACTTGCACAATTATTTTAGTAAATTATTATAATTTGCTGTGGCATTCTAGTTTTCCGTAATTTTTAAAAGAAAACAAAGCATTCAAGAAGTTAAAAAAAATTAAAATATAAGAGAAAGTTAAAAAAAATTAAAATATAAGAGAAATATAAATTGAAGTGTGTGAAAAATATAAAAAATATTATGACATAAAGATAAGACTATATAAGTAAAATAGAAACTATTTTTCAACTAAATTGAATAAATGAGGAGTTTGGTTTCCAAACCTCAACCTATACACATATTATGAAATATTCATATCATCTGAGTTAAACTTTGACGACATTTTTTTTTCTCCGTCTATTATTCATATCATAAACGTGAAACGTTTTTAAAAAAATATGTCACGAAAAGGTAGATTGTGTCTGTTTTGTTTTTCAACAAGATATGCATGACGTATAGTTGGAATTTTAAATATTTTACTTTGCATATTCGTAACCTTTTTAAAGAACTTCATGCAGGCCCAGTAGCCCTCCCATTGAGAAGCATGGTATACAGACCAGAGTACTAGTGGCTTGATTAATTAATAATTACATTTTTCATAAGCGGCGATATTAGACTTTACTAAGCTGCATTTAAGTCAATGGATTTTGTATGTTATCATATGTCTAGTTAAATTGACTGCGTGTACTTAAACAATGACAATAATTTATGATTTGTTACAATTAATTAATCTAATATAATAGCCAAATGGGTACGAAAAGGAATGCATTATATGTTTCGATAATTATTCTGTCCCTCTTTTTTAATTTCTTATGTTCATTTTTTTCTCTCAATTCCGTTTGATCACTAGATGATCCTTTAGGTGCTTTAAGATAAGGCTCGAAGGATTCTCAATATTAAGATAATAGCAAACTAACATAAATGTCAACCAACAAAACAAATGGAATTTTTGTCCTTATATGCATTCCTGACATTTTTCTAAGTCTTAATTTTAAAATGACAATGATTAGTATATGAGTAGTGATATTTGTAAAACTCTGAGGAATTCTTTCATGGTCATAGGACCAAATCAAAAGTGTTTGGACATAAAAAGATGGTCCTTAAAATATTCAATTATTTTTTTTTATCAATTTCCTTCGTATTATTAAAAAAATATTTCTTTATGTGTGTGTGACCAAACACTTTTTATTTGGTCATGTGATCATATTAGAATTTCTCTTTTGGTACAACTTTTATGATAACTTTGGTTTTCTCTCCTTTAATTGGTCAAAAATAATAGAGAGAAAAAAAGGAAGAGAGAGAATAAGAAGATAATGTGAGTATGAAAGATAAAGTTGTTAGAAAATAGTTGTACAAATATCATTTATATTAGTATAATGTTTTGTATTTTTGTTAGGGATATCAATTGAAACTCTCTCCATTATACCACTTCACACGTAAATATCTCATTTTTACTGCAAACTACCACTAGTTTTTTTAAAATGTAAATTCATTTGTAAGTCATCTTTAAATTTTAAGGTATTCTCTACCTTAAACTTCGCGTCATTTTCTCATCTTAAATTTTTCTACATAAAATAACACTATAAGCCATGTTGTTTATGTATGTTCATAACACAACTATTATGTGATATACCTCTAGGACAATGTCAAATTAATAGAGTCAGTGTATAAGCTGAACACAAATAACAGGAATGGAAGTATTCAATTCAAAACTAATTTTTATGCCAAAAATATCTTGGAAATGTAACCTCCACTAACAAGTTTGAATCTCCATATGTTAATTAAAGGAAACTGAGAATGCTATCTAGAGATAAGGCACAAAATATAGATGATATATTAATTCATTTATCATATTTTTTGTATCTTTTCTCTCTCAATAAAATCTTCACTTTCTTTTGAAAAATGGATAGGATTCCCACCTTTTTTTTGTTACAATGATTTCAACCCCAATTAACAATACTTTGATGAAAATCTTCAAAATTCTGCTGTAAACTAATTTTTCATGATCCATAATATCAAAAGTATGATTTTTCAAATTAACAAGAAAATATAACCAATATAAATACCTTCTTAGTATTACATATTTTTAAGTAGATTTTATTCTTTCATCATTATAATGCGTAATAATAAACTAATAATAATCTTGTCAAAAAAATAAACTAATAATAATTTTCCAATGCTAACGTTATACTCCTATACATTTGTTCGTATATACTCTATGGGAATTAGAAACCACAAGTCACATCATGTCTTTTTTGCCCTTCCAGCTAATACTTAAGAGTTCTGCTATTCTCCCAACATGTTTTGCTCATTCCCAACCAAACTTTCAAAAATGTCCTTGCGTGAGTTAATTCATGCTAGTGTTAATTATGTGTGACTTCACTCACGCTAGTGTTAATCTCTGCATGAGTTAACTCACGCGGGGTTTTTTCATGTTTAACTCTTGCATGAGTTAACTCAAGCGGTTGTTATACCCAACGTGAGTTAACTCAGGCAACGTGAGTTAAGTCATACAGAATCAACAATAGTGCGAGTTAACTCACGCAGGGGTATTTTCGGAAATTTTGTTGGGAGCGAGCTATTTTGTTGAGAGAATAGCATAACTCAATAATTAATATCATTGGGATGCGTAACTTATTTTGTTGGGCTCAAACAAAATGTATTGAAACGATAGCCCATTTAAATCTGAAGATTTCTTTTTAGACGCCAAATATTTCTTTAAGCCTCCAAAATTTACATTTTTAACCTTAATAACATATCCGGTATATAACTACCGGAGCATCGTGTACGTGATATCGGATGTTTATTTTAAATTTCCATTTTTGCATCTCCGGTACATAACTTCCAAATGCTCATTTTAAAATTACATTTTGTACATTTGGTAGTTATCTATTGGATGTTCATTTTAAATTTACATTTTGTTATGTGTTCTTTGTTGGGCTTATATGTTTGGTGTGATAGGAACAAGGTTCCAAACGTAGTGTAGAAAAATGAGAATTATTGTTATAAAGGCGTATATGTACTAATTTTCTAAACGAAGTTCATTGTCTAAACTAAACATTTGATATTATCAGCCTCAAAATCACGACAATGTTATAAAATAAATCAAGTCATCAACTGTTTATTATTTTAATAATCCTTCTTGACACACTTCTTGTTTTTGTTTGCTTCTTATCAATAAATTTTTCCATTCAATAAATTTTCTAATTACAAGAACACAAATAAGCTCATTAAAAAATACCATTTAAGTTTCTATTTATTTGTACTTTTACATAAAAAAGACTTTTAAAAACAATATATTTTAAATATATGGTGTCAAACTTTATATGTTAAAAATAATATTTGTGATAACTTGAGAGCGTACATATGTTTTGTTAGATGATAATTTAATTTATTATAAAGAAATAAAATTTTAATATAAGACAAGAACCCTTTAGAATGAAAGTATAAATAAGGATAAAGACAAGTTAGAAATTTGTTTTACTATATGAGGGTAAAATTGAGTTTTAAACACAAAACAATTTATATCAACTCATATCTCTAGACTCTAACCCTCACGAGATTCACAAGCTTACATATCCATAACCTTGTGTCTTTCACTCCCACCAAAGTCACGTGCTTCCAAACCTAGACAGAGAAGAGAAAATTAATCTAACAATTAATTACTAATATTTGTTATATAACAAAAAAAACATACTTACACACCCATATATTTATTTTGGAACAAAAGTCAGTTCACTCCTACCCAATCATTCTTACACAATAAATATAAGAAAGAATAAAAGGGGTTTCTTGTGGAGAAAAAAATAGAATAACCATTGAAAATAGAGTAGAAAGCAGAAAATGATTAGGTTTTGTTATGGATTTCTCCATAAAATTGAGCTTTGCACACAAAACACTTTATGTAATCTCATATTTCTCACCCTCATTAAATTCACACACTTAAACACCTATAACATTTATATCTCTCATCCCCCACAAAAGTTACATGCTTACTTATCCAATATACTTATTTTAAGAAGAAGAAAAATCTTATCACCCTACCCACACATTTCTCACACAATAAATAGTAGAAAAAATAAAAGGGGATCTTGTGGAAAAAAATAGAATAAGTTTTAAAACATGAGAAGAAATAAGAAAGAACCACAATTTTTTTTTTTTGGGTTTCTCTATATTTGCTATTATTTTTTTTTTAAGGAATATTTGCTATTATTTTTGGTGAGTTAACTACTTATTTGATTTTTTGGGATCTCAAGAGTTCTGAAAAATTAAGGTTTTCCTAACATTGTCCATAATCCATGATTGGGTGCTTCTTATGTATATTTATTTATGGATGTAGCTTAAATTGATTAGATAAAGTAAAATGTTGATTGAAATTTCGGGATATTTTAATGTTAAACACTATACAATTAAATAAGTATGTAAAGCTTCATCTTCGTGCACTTGTATTTTTTTTAAAAGTACAATGGAATTTAGTGTATAATTTTGCATGAATTATTGACTTTAAATTTGTAATAGGACAAATTTCATTATGATTCTATGTAAATTGTATATCTCCAGAGAAACTTATAAAATTATGATTTTGCTTGTATTATTGATTAGGAAAATATTCTATGTTGTTTTCTTTTATATGATCAGGGTTGTTGTTTAGGCCGAGCAAGACAAGATATCTCATGAAGTTTAGTATTATTAGATGAGGTTGTATATTATTAGGTGTATCATATATATATGAATATTAATTTTCTCTATGCGCATCTATATTTTTTTAAATTTTAAGAGAATTTGTTGAGACTTTATATCTCTCATATGATTGACAGGTAACATAAACTTATATGTGCAATTGGACTCCTTCCGTGTTAAATTTGATTATTATCCTTTGAAACATGTTTATTATGAGCTCAAGTTTATTCTATAATGCGTATATCATTTTACCAAGTGTATAAGTCAATTTATGTTGTTACTTGTGAGATTTAAAACCAAATGTAAAGTTTTATCTACACATACATGTTTACATGCATTATATAATATGACCATTGAACATGTGAATTAAAGTTCTAAATTTATTTTGAAATTATATTTCCTTAATTGTCTAATTACCTATTCACGTTTGAATGACATGTATAAATGTTTGTTGTGTCATACATGTAAACTCAATACGTGATAAACGCCATGAATACTTTAAGTATGGAAAATTTCTCAGAAGCAACTAAAATAACAATTTCAAAAATAAAACGCAAACGAAAATTGCCCCATAATGTAGAATTGGCCATGTTTAATGATAATACTTCACCAAGTTATGAATGGATACTTCTATGATGGGTGACATAAGAAACTGTGTCTTCTTCAAGTAGCGAACTCGCCAAAAATGACAACAAATATGGAGAAGCCCAAAACAAAACCCTGGCCCTTTATGCTTTCTTCTCCCATTTCAACGGTTATTCTATTATTTTCTCCACAAAATCCTCTTTTATTATTTCTTTTTTTTATTGCATAAGAAAAGTGTGGGTAAGGTACAATAACTTTTGTCCCGGAATCAATATATGTGTTAAGTCCTCTTTTATTATAATTTGGTGAAGTCTTAACATGAAATGTGACCAATCCTACATTATGGGGAAAAAAAAATCATTTGCGTTTTATTTTTAAAATTGTTCTTTTGGTTGCTTCTGCGAAATTTTCCATGCTTAAAGTATTTATGGTGCTTATCTTGTATCAAGTTTGCTTGTATCACATAGACAAACACTTATACATCTCTTTCAAATGTGAATAGGTAATAGAACAATTAAGGACAAAACATATTTAAATAAATTTAAAACTTTAATATTATAGGTTTAAGGGTCAACATAGATAAGACATGTAAACATGTATATCTTTTAAGATAAAACTTTACATATGGCTTCAAATCTCACGTATAACAAAATAAATGCACTTATACACATGGTAAGATGATACATGCATTATAGAATTAATATAAGCTCATATTAAAACATGTTTCAAAGTATACTGAGTAGATTTAACATGGACAAAGCCTAATTAATTATATAAGTTTATGTTTCAACATGTCCATCATATGAGAGATATAAAGTGTTGGTGAATCCTCTTCTAATCTCAAACAATATAAATGCATATAGGAAAAGGTAATATTCATATATATGATACACCTAATATATACAACCTCACCTAATAACATTCAACATCACGAGGTGTATCTTCTTGTTCAGCCCATACAACTCCTCATCATATAAAAAAAAAACATATAGAATATTTTCCTTGTAGATTAAATATTTTTAAAATTAATTGTAAGACACTTTAAGAACCCAAAAAGTCACATTTAATGTATTGCCCTTCACTTATTTGAAATTCTAAAAAATATCTTTACAAATTGAATGAACAAGCACATTTCAGCTTCATGTCAAATCAATACAAATTATGAATGAAGATAAAGTTAAAAATTCAAGCATAAACATATTTTTGTAAGTTTTTATAGAATCATAGAATTTACATAGAATCATAATAAAATTTATCATGTTAAAATCATAATTCATGCAAAATCATACACTAACTTTAATAGTACTTTTTTTATAAAAAAAAAAAAAAAATGGAGCATGAAGATGTAAATTTACTAACTTATTTAATTGTATAATTATCAACATTATTAAAAAAAAATATGAGAGCATGAAGATGTTAATTTACTAACTTATTTAACTGTATAATTCTCAACATTGAAATATCTTAAAATTTCAATCAATATTTTACTTTAGCCAATCACTAATCAAGCAATTTAAGAATAGGGTGATACCATATAGATTCACCCTAAAGAGAAACATGCAGCTAGAAACTAACAAGCCATACTAAATTGTTCTATCAAACCCATAACTAATAGACATTTGAAATCAACAAGAAAATTGAGTTTTAATGATAATAAATCTATAAAAAAAAATCTGCATCAGAAGCACCCAATCATGGATTATTGGCGATGTTAGAAAAACCTCAATTATTCATAAATCCTGAAAACCTAAAAAATCAGACAAGTAGTTAACTCACCAAAAATGGTAGCAAATATGGAGAAACCCAGAACAAAATTGTAGCTCTTACTGCATTCTTCTCCTGTTTCAACCGTTACTCTATTATTTTCTTCACAAGATCGGCTTTTATTCTTGCTTATTTTTATTGCGTGATAAAGGTGTGGGTATGGTGAAATGATTGTTATTTCAAAATCAATATATGAGTTATGTAAGCATGTAACTTTGGTGGGGGTGAGAGAAACAAGGTAACAGGTGTGTAAGTGTGTAAATTTCGCGAGGGTGTGTAAGTGTGTGAATTTCGTAATGGATTGTGTAAAAATTGATATGTTAAATGGAGTGGGAAAGAATATGAAGATGGCGAGAGTTAGGAAATATGAAGATGTACTAAGCCAGCAACAAGTGAATGGTTATAATATGTGAGTGTGCGGCGCATACTTAAAAAAAATAGGGTTACGATCTTCACATGAAAGTTTTGGGCCTAACTTGTACATGACCCGCTAGCCCATTACACTTTACTTGTATTTTTTTCATAAAAAAAGTCCAGTCAAACAAGAGCTTTTCCAAAAGGCTTTGGTGTGATTTTTCAAATTAAATATATGTTTTGTGTTTATAGGGTTTTGTTAATACACACCTACTCATTTTTATGAAGGTGTGCATTAGCAAGGTGCACCTTTTTGAGTTGGACAAAAACACCACTCTTTTTAAATTAAAAATAAATAAAATTGGGGGTAAAAATGTAATTTCAAATTTTTTGTTTCCTCTCACTTCTCCATCTCCTTCGTGAGTTAAACGTCGCCGAAACACCTTGCTTCCTTTCTCCAATGTCCGGTTTCGTCTTTCCCAGAGAAACACCATACCTACACAAATGATGTAACAAAACTTCTTTTGTTCCTCTTCCCAGGAGCAATCCTCGTTGTCCAGATCTTCTCGCAACTGGGTCATGATGCACAGACTCCTCTACGTCGATCTTGGATTCGGCGTCATCTGCACCGACGTCGTTTTTGAAACAGTTGACGTCGATTCCGTAGAAGTCATAAATCACACTAACTCGAATTTCTGTTGTTAAAAAAAGATTTATATCCTTCAACAAAATAAAAAAGGATTCAGATTTTTTAATTAGTTCTTTAAAAAACAAAACAGATGTTTAAATTTATGTCCGTTTTAAATTCATAATACAAACAGGGGAATCTTATTTTGTTTTGCTCGTGAGGTAATCCACCTGAGATGTTTCATGACCAAAGACATTGTTTCTGTCTTCATTACCTGACAATGTTGTGTTAAGGAAGATGGAGAGGTAAAAGGTAACTAAAAAAGGCAAAATTACATGTCTATCCCCGGTCTTATTTATTTTTAATTTAAAAAGAGTGGTATTTTTGTCCAACTCAAAAAGGTGCACCTTACTAATGCACACCTTCATAAAAATGAGTGGGTGTGTATTAGCAAAACCCATATATATAAAGTATGTTCCTCTCAAAATAAATAAATAAAACTATTTTGGAATGATTATATATAAGTATGAATCATATTAATACTTTGTATAAAATAAAATAAAAGTGAAGGTGGCGCATTTTTTTAGAGCGATAAGAAAAATAAAATGTTAGAGGAGGTTGATTGTTCATTTTGTTCATATTAGCAATTGTTTGGATTACAAATGGAATTGGGCTTATAAAATTGGCCAAAATAAAACTACTAAAACTGTTGTTTTTGGTGAAATAATACATAGTCTTTAATTTAATTGGACATATTTTTTATACTGCTAATTTAGCCGCACCAAAAAACTAATCTTGGATTTGTCCCTGGTGAGAATTATGAGGTTACGTAAAGTGTTTTGCGTGCAAAACTCAGTTTTATGGAGACACCTAGAACAAAACCCTAGCCCTTTCTATTTTCTTCTCCCTTTTCAACGATTATTCTATTCTTTTCTCCATAAGAACCCCCTTTTATTTTCCTCAATTTATTGTGTGAGAATGATGTGGGTAGAGGTGAATTGGTTTGTGTCCCGAAATAAATGTAAGATATCTTTTTAGGCCCCCCAATATCTCTTTAAGCCCTCTAAATTTACATTTTTAACCTTAATAACATGTCTGTTATATAACTACCAGACATCATTTACGTAACTACCAGATGTTTATTTTAAATTTTCATTTTTGCATGTCCAATACATAACTACCAGATGCTCATTTTAAATTTACATTTTGTTATGTTTTCTTTGTTGGACTTATATGTTTGGTGTGATAGGAAACATATGAGAAAGAAAAATCTTAAAACTTTCAAATTTGATTTTGATCATAAGGAACAAGGTTCCAGACGTAGTGTAGAAAAATAAGAATTATGGAGATAAAGGTGTATATGTACTAATTTCCAAAACGAAACTCATTGTATAAATTAAACATTTGATATTACCAGCCTTATAAGTCATGATAATGTAATAAAATAAATCAAGTCATCAACTGAT
>Ga0315913_1000980_pt1 | contig 29272 bp, 16 predicted proteins | sample MpolsnodulesMG_FD_207736 | JGI IMG/M metagenome (GOLD analysis project Ga0315913, IMG submission 207736) | Medicago polymorpha root nodule microbial communities from Los Angeles, California, United States - small nodules | ecosystem: Host-associated > Plants > Roots > Nodule | place: USA...
CGGTTCGCAATACTAATGCTAAAAAGAAATAAGCCCAACACTATATGATAAAATGAGCCACATCATGCAAAAAAGAATAATAAGCCCCATCAAAGTTGATAGGATGCTAGTGCCTAGTAACATAAGTGCACAATGATGTTGTTTATCTCCCACATAGGAAGATTTGAGAGAACAAGAGAAGAAAGCTATATATAAAACCAACCAAATGTATTGCAAATTATTTAGATTTGGTTAACTCTATTTATTTTATAGTTCAAACTTTTTTCAACCAATGAGCTTTATCCTTTCTTTAGTACGCCTGGTAAGACAATTTGTGGAACCTTTGTTTGGTAAGCCTAGTACGGCAATTTGTGCCAATTTCATGAATTCATGCATACTAATACGTTACTCGAATTCCAAGAATTATGTTACTATGGTTGGGAGGGCTCCTCCTAATCAAAATTCTGGTGAGCATGATATTGTTGGTTATTCAAATGAAAATGAAGGCATTCCATTGTACACAACTTCAAAATTGAAACCACTCCTACTGTGGAAGATAATGCTCACAATGAAGAAGACTTAGTACTTGTAAGTTGTACCGAAGACTCAATTGGATGCTGAACCTTCTCAAAACAAGATTCAGGTCAATTCCAATCCTATTGTGGAAAAGAATGTTCAAATTATTAAAAAGACTCTATTGTGGAAAATGCTAGGTGAACACAACTAGTGGTTATAACGCCCGCTTTGGGAGGAGTGGTTCCAATTTTCGTTTAACTTGTAAAAACTAAGGCATGTTTACTTCCCATGTTTTCATTTTCTCTTCATACAACATAAACATAACAGAATGTAGATCTAATATTTTGCTCACCATTTTCTATTACAATTTCTTGAACCAGATTTAGGGAGGGGCGGACCAACTTCACTTGGTTGACTCAAACACACATCCCGCCCCACCAAGAGGCGAACTGAGGGGTTGGCATGATGACCCATCTAACAATTTTTTTTCCTTCTCAAAATCCTTTTTTTGGACAATTGTTATTAAAAAAACATGTTACCGTTATAAATAGTCATTTTTATTTTCTCATAATCATTTTATTCTCATCCTGATATCACCTAAAGAGAAAAACAATTGGTTAATAAAGAATTATCCAATCGTTTTGTGCTTGAAAGAATTGTCAAGTTGTTTTTAGGAGAAAATAACTTAAAAATAGGGTCACTTGTTATTTATTAGTACAATAAAAAATTAAATAAATATTTTGTAATGAGTCTGTAAGCCATCCCCCTCCCCCCCAGCTTTTTCAACAGCTAAACGGGGTGGACCAACTATAGGAGATAGGTTCAAAACCTCAACCCAACTCACCGGATCAAATCCATTTTGCCATCCGTAGGTGATGCAAGGAGAGAAGATAAGGAAGAGGAGTGGAGAAGGGTTCCAAAAGTTAAGCTTGAATATAAATAATCTAGGCAAAAGAATTTGAAAAAAGGAAATGAGAATGTATTAAGGAAAAATGGTGTAAATAACAACTCACATTAAGGAGAATAAGTGACCGGCCAAAAGCTTATATTGAAAAGGCATTGCCCAACAACAAAATCATTCCCTTCATGTTTACAACAAAAACATAAAGAAGTTTTCCATCCAACCTGAAAGAGTCCCGCCTTATTTTCAATGGGAAATTGTCAAACAAAGATTATCATGGTCTGTTTAGTGGACATAATATGATAAAGATGAATAACATGAGAGTTGGATAAGGTCTCTAAGATCATAATATTATATCTTTTTAGGAAATTACAACTCTCGCTTAAAAGTAAGTTTGAATTACACTTTCCTTCCTCTTTTACGTTAAAATATACAATCCCCTCTCTTAAAAAGTAAAACTTATACTCCCCTCATCTATTAGATACTTGAATTACAACTTCCTCCCATAATAGTTAAATATGCATTACATTTTAATTTACTTTAACATAAATAAATATTTTTATGATATCTACTAACTTTGAACCATCATTGAAGAAAAATCAACTTATTTCTATATAATTTAAATATCAATGATAATTAAATTTAAATATTTTATTATTAATATAAAATATAAAATTCACTTTTAAATAATCATATTTTATTTATTTTAGTAATTTTTCACATATTTTAATTTTATTTTGTGTTGTTTGATATTTTATAATAGGGTGTAAAACTAGTTGTTAACAAAATTATGAATCAAAAATAGAGAAAAATTTGCATTCGAATTTTAATTATATTAAAATGGACAAGCAATACTATTTTTGTTCGGAGTGTCTTATAGATTTTGTTTGCTAGATTATTAGAAACAAAGAAATTATTAAGGGAGGAAAATGTAGATTTTAGCATAAGAACTAAGATGAATGTAATTCAAGCTTCTCTCACGAGTGAGAAGTGAAATGTTTTCTAATACGTTATGTACAAAATAAGAGGGGAGTGTATATTTTAACATAAGAGGAAAGAAAAATGTAATTCAAATATCTTTTAGTGGAAAAGAGTGTAATTTACTCTATCTTTTTATACAAAGGGAATATCCAATTTTTGCATAAGTTTTTTTATTTGTTTAAAATTAATCCCTCATTTGACTAGTTGCCACTGTCATCTTGTGGGAAGTCGTACCCTCCATTCAATCCCCTTTTGCTAAACAAATTACCCTTATTAATCTCTTATCTCTAACTTACTCACCATCAAACACTTACCCGTTTCATCCAAATTTTGCTGTCATCATGTACACATCAGTTGGTGGTGGTGCGACGGTCGGCTTTAGCCATCCGCACCACCCTTTCCAGATCCCCCGGAGGTTGCCGCGCAATTGGACTGTGGTTGCTGTTGTTTGCGGATTTTGTTCGTACGTTGTTTTCATTTGCTTGGTTTGGGTCTGTTCTCTTCTCTTTTGCAAATTTGGAGATTTTCTGTATTTGTTTGGTTTTAGTTTTGGGTGGTAGTAGCAGCTCGCGGTGGTGGTTTGTGGTGGGGTTGATGGTGGTTTGTGGTGGCAGTTTTAGGTGGTTTTCGTATTTGTTGGCGCTGATTTCGTGGCGGCTGTTTCGTGTTTGTTTCGATCTGTCCGAAGTGATGGTCATGTGACGTGGTGATGGTGGTGAGGTAAGTCTTGGTTTTGGTGGTAAGAGGAGGTGATGGTGGTGGTTTTGGTACTATAGCTGCAGCGGTGCTGTTTTCTTCCTTGCAGGTGCTGAGTTTGCGGCTGTTAGAAAACACAGTTTGTCTGGTGTTTTTGTGAGGTGGTTGTTTCCTTCCGATCCATATCTATGTGGAGGATGTGATGGTGGTGTGAGGTGGTGATATGTAGGCCACATTTTTGGTGGTGTGAGAAGGTATCAATGGGTCTTCAACGGTTGGGTTCGATTAGAACCTTCTCATCCGGTTCGACTACTTTGTTATATGGTGGTTTGTCTATGTGGATCGATGGTGTTGCTGCTGTGAAAGTGGGTTTTGTTATTGCGCTGGATGTTGTTGTTGCTGCTGCAAAGGTGGATTCATTAAGGTGACATCAATTGTTGTTGTGGCGAAGGTGGTTGTTGTTGTTGTTTCAATCGTTATTGTTACCGGTGGTTTTTCAAAGGTTGTTGGTTTGTGTTGTTTCTTGACGTTGTTGTTTGAGGGTTGTGTTCGAGCAACAGATTGTAGGTGGTGGAAGTTGTTTTTTGTGGCAGCTTGTGATGTTGGTTGAGGTTTTTTTTTATGTATGTTGGGTGAAGGTTTTGGGTACAACTTTGATTTTCCTTTATATGTTGCTACCTAGTCTAACATTCCTTGTGCTGGTTAGGACTCATTGTGATTTTATTAAATTTCTTTTTGGCTTCTTAAAAAAAAATTCCCACATTTGAATTACTTAACTTTCAATATTCACAAAAAAAAAGAAGGTTAGATTCACAATTTTTTTACTTAATTTTCAATTTTATTATTCCTCACTCTTTTAAATAATGTATATCTATGCATAAAAGGGATATCAAACTTGTTGCAACACAGGTTTAAATAAATCACCAAATCTATCACTTTCATTCACTCATATTTATTTATTTTTCCTTTTATTTTTGTTTGTTTCTTCTTTTATTTATTCACGAGTGGTGTGAGTGTTAAAAATTTAACAAGTGCACCGAATCGCATAAGTACTAAAGTAACAAATGTACCATCTCTTATCCAACACTCCTTTTCGGTCTACAAACATCGCACCACTTAACCCAACATATTTTCTTCTTCTCCCAACAAACCTCCCCACCAAAATTTCCTTTGAAGCATAACAACTTTAATCAACACATTTTTCGACATTTTTAGGAAAGACATGTAAAAGTTTAGAATAACCCCTAGGGAATGAATTTCCTTCTGGGAAAATCTCTCCAGTCTTCTGCAGTGACATAATCTGCACTAATAATTGTCTTAATTATCTTCTCTCTCTTATTTTCAACATTTAAAATTCCTAGATGCATTAATTTTTAATGGATAAAATTTCACTGAACTCTCGTATGACTGGAGAGGATCCAACCCTCTACCCACCGATGTAATGGCCAATCGGTAGTGCCACACACACAATGGACTACTACCATGATTTTACACACAATCGTGAGAGTTTGGAGGAGAGTAACGGCACTAAAATCCCAATCTTAATTGGCCATGTTAGGTTGATGAGACTTAGGCTTTAATAGTTTGATCTATAAATACTATATGTATATCTCATCGTTGATACATTCAATGAATCAAACAACTTATTTTTATCACCTTTTACCCATGTTTTTCTGCCTTTAGCTTTTTACTTATTTTTTTTATTAGTATTTTTAATTGAAAAAAATCTATTGTCACACATAACACTCTTTTGGACAAGTTCATAAACTCATAACCGTAGGATACACTTTTTTTCTTGGTGTAATTGTTTAAAGTAAAATGAAACAACTGTTAAAAGCTATTAATTTAATCTTCGACCAACTTTTAAGTTGGACAATAAGTTCAAAATTGGTTGCTTAGACTTTCTTAAATGCAAGATAAGTTTGAAACTTCCAAAACTTTGGCAATCTTCATAATATTTTATTTCAGTATCAAACTTTTTTGCAACAAACGACATTATCTACCAATTAAAGTTTGTATTATCATTATTATTATCTACCTATATATGGTCCAGTCAACCATGAAATAGGTGGGAGGGAACTGATGACCAACCTTAAATTGTAGAGAAAGACGTCTCCACCACCGCATCTAATCAATAGTGTCGATATAGGCACGCAGTCAATTGCAATATAGGTGGAAGGAAGGTTTGTATTTATATTTGATTTGATTCTATCAAAAGAGATTTTGTAGTGTAGTTTTGTAACAACCTTACTTGTGTTTGGGTGCATGATGTTCTCATTTTAAGAATTTGTAAACACACTCTTTTATCTTTCGGGTTTATTTGGTAGAAATCTTTCGTGACTTTTGTTAGAATCTTTGTTGGAAGACTGCTGTAATAATTTGATCAAGAAGATGATGACGATGAAAATGATGAAGTGTACACATACATTTCGAAGCGTGTTTGAGGCATACTAACCTTTAGGTTTGATTCGTTCCTGCTAGTTATGCCAACATGATGCAAAATGATATACCGACGAACCCCTTCAAGATACTATAGATTCCTTGACGTAACTTGCACATTCACACCAAACATATCAATCAATGATAGTTTATATAATAAAGCTTCGTCAATCAATTTCTCTCGTGCACTAGAGAAAAGAAAGAATGACTTGATATTATTTTCCGCATAATTTTTACTCACAAGAATGTGATTTTTTGTCTCTTTTTCTGAATAATTTTCTGCCTCCAAAGTATCTCTCTTTATAGAGAAACTTATGTCCTTTGGTGAAGTGAAACAACTTTTTAGAAGAGTTTGTGGTGAAGAGAAACAACTCCTTAGAAGAGTTTGTTCATGAATTGTTACGCTGCTTCAATGAATGCATTACACCCTTTTGCTAAAAGGCATATATTTAACCATTGCAACTTTTCAAATATATTTTGGAAATTTCTCTCACAATCCCCCACCATTTTCAAAATATATCTAAATCCATTATTCCAAAAATATCATGGTTTCAGATAAAGGCATCTCACAATTTGAACCTTTACTTAGTGAGTTATGTTTTCACTCATCCCTAAATATAATGGTAGGCAAGTTTTGAACCAACTATTTATTAGAACAATGTGCATAACTCACAAATGAAATCTCGGTACCACTGATCGAATTGTAAAAATGACACGTTTGTTTAAGTCTTGTGTCGTTTATCCTTTTTATGAGAGATTCCTACCAAACATCCAACCCTCTTTCATAATTTGGAAATTTTTTTGGGATTATCTTTCGTTTATCCTTTCAGATTGCATGTGAGCGAGGAAAAAAAATTATGAAAGAGGGTTGCATTAACCTTTTCTCACTCACATGCAACCCTTCTTGAACTAACACCTCTTTCAAACCACGAAACATATCAAAATGCACGCGCGATGTCATCCCACACCCTATATTGTCAATACCACACATTATTCAATGCTATAACCAATTTCGCTTCATCTGGTACATTACATAACCTAACCAAACCAAACACTTCTCCTCGAGAATTTCTTCTCTTCGACAAGTAAACATCAAATAGCATACCACATACCTCAAAGCCTTTTCTCAGTTCCACATACGGTATAAGCTCCAAGACGTTGGTAAAGTAAAAAGATGCCACTTGCTTCTCTCCTTGTTCACCACAACTTGACGTCGTCGCTGTTTTGGAATTACCAAGTTGCACCCTTACTGTCAAAACTGATCTCAAAGGCGCCGTCGAACCATTGCCATTATGTCTCTGATCGCTCGCCGCCCGCTTCTCCTGCACGCCCCGTTAGCCACCACATCAGCTCTTCATTCCTGTTGTGTCTGCCATGGAAATTGAAACCTTGTGACATGTTGTCCCTTGCCTCTGGTCTCTGAACCCCTCCTCTGTGCTGCTTGAATCCCTCGAACATGTCATGCACTCTATCCGTCGGTAAAGATACTTTACGACGCCGCGAACCCACCATAGTCCATCCTCCCCTATCCTCCACAATATATATCTCTCTTAGTGGATCCTTTCCTCCTATATCTCACCTCCAGCCAAGAAAAATACCTACGCGGTAGCCTTAGGTTTATCCCTAGAGCTGCCACCTCTCTCTCTACCCTCTTTTTGTCATCGTTTTTAGTTTGAAATTTATTTATGTTACGAACCCCAATTTTGCTTTTCTTAACTAGTCCCTTTGGTAGTTTTTTTTTTATTAATTTTTTTTATTTTACTAAAATTGTTAAGGATTCATCTTTAAACCCTTTTTGATGAGTCCACAAAATTAAAGAGTGTGAATGTTATTTATAAACTAAATAATTATGTGAGATTTTTGGTATATCATAATTCATAACATTAACCTTACCCCTAAAATAAAAAACATCAACACCTTTAATCAGACATATAGCTAGGTTTCAACTTTAGTAGCCAAACTAACCGCTCAAGTCTCATCATGTCGAGAACCATATATTCAAGAGATTGCGATAATTATTCTTAGAATGATTAATTAATTTCGTGTACCGTGAAATAAAAGAGGGCTTTGAGGCGAAGCAATATAGAAAAGAAAAAGAGTTATATTAAAAAACACTTGACATTTAACTTTCAACTTATCATGATAAAAAAAATCTCAATTCATCACCAATAGATGAGTGACATGATAGATTCAAATCACACGACTTGATTTCCCAACTCACTGTTTGATAGATACTCTTTTCCTAATAATTGAATTCAATCACACACTCATATATAGCTGATTACTGTCCACGATCACCACCCAACTAATTCTCTTAATTTCCCTAACATATAACTATGTACCAATACCAATACCATACCACTTAATAATTTTGTTGGCCTTATTCATTCACCATCGTTGTTTGTTGGTGGCATAATCACTGGATCTCACTCCCGAAATGAATCCCATCTCTAGCATGCAATACTAGCTCTGATGAATTATACTATATATTAAGGTATTGATATATATTATATATTATGGCCCTTCTTATTTAATTATTCTTTTCCTCTCAGTTTGATGGTAATTGGTCCTCTCTAATCTAATTGACTACATATATTAATGTTATAATTTGTCATGCATGTAATTCTTATGCTTGGATTATAATTTCAACTTCAATGGATAATTGGAAAGAAATGCTTGTAGATGGATTCCCTGCCGTGAATCTTCAAACTAATGGTGTTGAGATGATCTTGGAGCTAGTTAATTAATGCCTTATAAATGGGCTACATTTCGGGAGTGAGAACCAGTGATTAAGCCAGTACTACACTGCATAATGCTGCTGATGAACCTTCTTGAATATTTATGGGTTAGCTATTTTTAATTCAATTCATTCATCATAATCAACTTCATTGGTGCATGGTTTTTCTGCAAGTTATCACTAGCCTACCTTTTAATTTGTAAATAATTCAAGTTGATTGATGATTGAGACGACCAATATTGCTATATAAATATTAAAAAGGTCTAGCGGCGTAATTTGTTGTCCGCTTAATTTCTATTCATGTGTAATAAACCATTGATATATAAATATTAATTTTTTTTGCTATTCATGTGGTTAATTACTTATATTTTTTTGAACAAATTACAAACTTAATGAATAGTAGATAAAAAGGATCAAGACACAAAGTACGAAGAGTAACAGAAGTACTCAATAAGAAACTCACGGAAATACTCAGTTGAGAATTTGATCCATTAAAAGCTACTTTTATGTATTTTATTGTTCATATATGAGATTTTTCTTTGTTCCATTGTAGTGAGACATGAAATACCTACGAATAAGTACAGTAATAGTTTTAAAATGAAAGCGAGTTTTAAAATGAAAAGGACCCTACCCCAATAATAGCCACCATTAGGAAATATAACTCCATTTTTAATTGTTATGTAGTCCAAAATACTAAGTGTCAAATTAAGGATAAAATTTTTCGACCTTTACACATAAATTCCTGGAGAAAATATAAATATGTTTCGTGAACTTCCAAACCAATCGCACAACGAGTCTTGTATATGTAATGACCCTTCTTTAATAAAAGTTCTAGTAGGGATCTTCTCACAACTAGTTGCTAAGACAAAACTACCACCCTAGAAGGATTCATACTCCTGCATTGTTGACTATAACTTTCATTTCTTTCTTTGTGATCCCCCCACCCGAAACCCATTCCCTATGAATTTTCAACTTGGCGTTGGGATGAGTGGGGCGTCACTGGATTAGATTATCATCATATTAGATCAAAACAACTAGAGTAAATTACACTCCCCTCCCTTCAAAGATGCTTGAATTATACTCCCCTCCCCTCTTATGTTAAAATATACACTCCCCTTCCCTCTTATTCAAAACATATTAGAAAACTTTTCACTCCCCTCCCTCAAGAGAAGCTTGAATTACATACTCCTCCCCTCTTATGTTAAAATCTACACTTTACTCCCTTAATATATTTTTTTATTTCTAATAATCTAGCAAAAAAAATAATAATCTAACACAATTTAAAAAAAAATAGTATTGCGGATCTATTTTAATATAATAAAAAATTGAATACATATTTTTTCGCTATTTTTTATTCACAATTTAATTAACATGTGGTTTTAAACCCTATTATAAAATATGAAACAACCTAAAATAAAATTAAAATATGTGAAAAATTACTAAAGACAATAAAGCATGGCTATTTAAAAGTTAATTTTATACTCTAAATGATAAAATTAATAGCAAAATATTTAAATTTAATTATCATTGACATTTAAATTATCAAGAAATGAATTAATTTTTCTTAAATGGTGGTTCAAAATTAATATATATCATAAAAATATTTGTTTGTGTCAAAATAGATCAAAGTGTAGTGCATATTTAATTATTAAGGGAGGGGGTTGTAATTCAAGCATCTTATAAGGGAGGGAAGTATAAATTTTACTTTTCAAAGGGAGGGGAGTGTATATTTTAACATAAGAGGGGAGGGGAGTATAATTCAAGCATCTTTGAGGGGAGGGGAGTGTAATTTACTCAAACAACTATATAAGTGAGTTGAACACCATATCTTTATCCAAAATCTCTGAGTTTATGAGTCATCTCACTTATATGTTGCTCAACCTCAGCTCTTCCATCAAATATTAGACTTTAACTCCCATTTGACACAACACAAAAGTGTGAGACTCTTCGCGTTCTTGATCCATCACCAGAAATCTTTACAGTTCCCCCATCAAGTCGAAACAAGGCTCTGATACCACTGTTAGCTAACTGAGCGGGACAATAGAGGTTAGAGACTAGAGATGATATCCCATTATCTGCGAGGCATCAAGATTTACATCACTTAGGTATATGGTGATGCTGCTTTGTTACATCAGATTACATCACTTAGGTATATAGCTCTGCCAATCCGATGAAAGTCAACCTCACATTAACACAAGTTATTTTCAACATCAAGCCGAAACACTAGCTTAGTTGCGGAAGTTTGAAAGTGTTGTGATTGAGGTGCATGCAGTTTGGGCTGGAAATGAGTCAAGTCGAATCGAACTCATCTAAGTTGGACTCGATTCGTTAAGAATTGGTTCAACTTGAGTTGAAACAAACCTTTTTTTAGCTTGTATTCGGCTCGTTTAAAATTAACGAGCAATTCGGCTCAGCTGGTTAGGTTCAATTGAATAATCCAATATAACCCAATTCAACCATGTAACCTCTAATTTTTTAGGAAAAAAAATTAAAATTTTACTTGAGGGCCTAATAGTTTTTATTTTGTTTGGCCAAGACCAGGATTTTGAGCAAAACAATGCCCCAAAACCTAAACCAATCCCGTTCGAAAAAGAAAAAAAAAAACTTAAACCAATTCAATTTAAACAAATTGGAATTGGGACAACACATTAATTCACAATTGTGAATAGGGCCCCAACTGTTACCATGTTGTCCAAACTGTTACTATGATCAATGCCATACATGACTCTCTCATTTATAGGCAAAGCATTATCTCTATTGCTTACCCACTTCCGATGCTACCAACAAGGTGGTTTTGCTATTCGATGTGAGACTATTCTTTAAGTTTTTTGTTCCTCTCACAAGCCAAATAACAAAAGCCTCCACTATATCTCTAGCTTCAGAATGTCAATGGCAATTTGCAATAGTTGAGAAGCTTTATATGAGTAGGAATACCATCAACGAACTCTCTTTTGCAATAGCCTCACAACATCCATGATAATTATATTATACCGGTGTTTTTATCAAATGGCATGCACTGATCACAAAGATCTAGTTTATTTAGACACACTACATTAATATTGATATTTTGAAAATAGTCATGACTTTCCAAAATTTTATTATATCGACTTTCTCATATATGTATATAAAAATTTGTTTATGCAAATATTAGTACATAAAATCTGCAATAGATGTAGTGCAAACATTGAATAATCTTTTGCATATAAAATAAAAGTTATTTAATAGAAACCCTCCAATAATTTTGATTTTGAAAATAGTCATGATTTTTCAAAATTTTATCACATCGACTTTCTCATATATGTATATAAAAAATTGTTTACGTAGATATAAGTACATTCTGCAACGGGTGCGGTGCAAACATTGATCAATTTTTTACATATAAAATAAAAAGTTATGTAATAGAACACTACATTAATTTTGATTTTGAAAAGAGAAATGATATTTGAACAACCATTTTTGACAATTTTTGTGACAACTTTCTTTTTCATACTCACATTACCTTTTTATTTTCTCTCTCTATTGTTTTGGTTTTTGTGCTAATACCTCATTTCCTTTGTAAAATTTTGGTTGTCACAAAAATTGTCATGTATATGGATGTTCAAATAACACAACTCTTTTGAAAATAGCTATTAGTTTTCAAAATTTTATCATATCAATTTTCTCATATATTTACATAGTTTGTTTTCACATATATAAACAAATAAAATCCACAACTGGTGTGACTCAACTATTTAACAAATTTTTGTATATATGAGAGAAAAATATTTAATAGAAACATTACATTAATACTCATAATTTTCATTTAATATCTACAAAAAATCTACAATATTAACTATCTAATTATATTTTATATAATTATCGTAATATTACATGACACGTGTGAAATCACGGATCTTTTACTAGTTTTATATTAAAAACTAAATTGATTGGATAACATTGGGGTACTACATCACCATTAAATCTTTAATAAATGTGTATAAATCTTTTTTATATCTTCATAATATGAAATTTAAAATTCGTAAAAAAAACATAAAATATACTCTAGAGAAATAAAGAAAACATAAGTTTTCTTAGAGTCTTGCTAACCGGTGCCCTCAGGGTAATGATTAAGGAATCTACAAATAGAAATTTTGTCTTAAAAATATGAAATGTTACTTTTGATCAAGTAATTAATACACAACTTTTTCATAAAAACTTATTTGTTTTAGATATTTAACCATTGCCCTTAGGGCACTGGTTAACATTCTCCTTTTTCTTATGATTTGGTTATCCAAAAAATTATATTTACTGCATAAAAAAATTATATTTATTGCATAAAAGAAAATAGTCTCTTTTAACTCTTTTGGGCTGAGTTTTTCTTTTTTCAAAATTACCCTCAACTTTCAATAAACATAACATATATAACAAATAGATAAAATTAAATTTAAATATTAAAACAACATGTAACAAATTAATATGTCCGGTTTTTTCCTTACCATTTAAAAATAGTGAGAGTGAATTCAAATATTAAAAAAAGTGTAATAAACACAATTTATTTTTTGGTTACCATACAAAATATATTGTGTGACAAACACAATATGAGTATATGTCCGTTTTTTTACTTTATCCTTAAAAAAAGTGTTACAAACTAAATAAGTATATGTCACTATAAATATAATCAATAAGAAAAACAAAAATTATCATCGATACATTGAGATAAAATAGTTTCAAAGGAGCAATTAGAGAATAAAATAGCGACTCTTATCATATCCAACCTCTCAAAAGTAAGTCCTCTTAACATATGAGAGATAAAATATTTATTCTTGGATCATTGATAATGAAATCAAGTTGCCAAAACAAATTTTTGTTTCTCTTTTCGATGATACATGTTTTCTCGATCATTGTAATCATAAAATTCCAAAAAAACAAAAAATTATTTTATTTTGGAATCATTAATGTTTTTTTTATTTAGTTTATTTCACAAAAAATATATATAAAATCTCTGGTCCATACTATTTGGGTCATTGAGATTTGTCCATTTTTTCGAAAGTTTGATAATAAAAAAAATAAAATTCATGCATTCTTTGGTTAAAAAAAATTAAAGGTAAACAATTTTTAAAAACCCATATGATTTAATTTTTTTAACTGAAGAATGCATAAATTTTAATGTTGTTGTGAAACATAGACCTTAAATATTTCCGGTGTAAATCCTAGCAGGAAAAACCGATGGAAAAAGAGCATTTTCTCCCATACTTAAAATAAAAATAAATGCGAGTTCATGACTTTCTTTTGTGCTTAGTAGATAACAGTTTTCTGCTATACTAAGTTTTGCTATTACCATAAATAAGTCACAAGAGTAGACTATTCTCAATGTTGGAATCTATCTTACACGACACGTTTTCAGCGATCGTCAATAATTATATGTAGCTTTATCAAGAAGAGTTTCTCAAAATTCAACAAAAGTTCTCATCAAAGAAATACAAGAAGAAGATGGAGACTTTACAAAAAATGTAGTTTTTAAAAATATTATTTTATCGCAATCATATGATTTTTTCTTTACATAACAATAACAAGTCATTTATACATTTTTGTTATCATTTTACTAATTATTATTAGAATAAACAATAAATTATCGTTATTTTATTTTTTATTTTATATATAGGCAAACCACAATACGTTGAGTTGATAAATAATTTCATTATATACTTTGACAATAATTTGTAGACAAATTAATGTACGATTACTTTCCATTAATATCTAAAAATTTAAAAATTGTAATCAAAATTATACAAACAAACAAAATATAATACACACACGTGAACGTAATAAAAAAAGCGGACATACGGGCATAATAGCGTCTGTCTTTCCACTAATATAAATAAAAAACCTAACCTAACCTAACACCTCCTGTGAAATCCTTATAAAAATGTATAGTTAATGAAATTCACTTTAACAATACGTGCGGCGCCTCTTGCACGCTTATCTATTTGTCTCTCTCTTTTTGCCCTATTATCTTTCATTAAGTTGATTTTTCAATCACTCGTTCATGTTCAAATTTTTTTCACATAAATCTACTTGTATGGTTGAATTGATTATGATTTGTAAGAGGAACACATTCTTTGTGATTTAATTTTGGTCAAATCCATGTATATACATAAATCTTCAATCAAAGTTCATTTATCTTGTTCTTCCATTGATTGAATATATTTTTTGTGATTGGGTTATTTTCTCCTTATTAATTTTGTCTTGTTTCTTCTCTAACAGATCTATAGCGAGGCACCAAAACCTGATTCATGGTCTATCATTTTCGGCTTGATTCAATGGAAATCATTGATGTTGTCTTATACATCTACACCTTATTATTGTTCATTGCAATGTCCATAACAAATATCCAACGAGTGTGATTTCTTTGATTAAATATGGGGATGGTATGTAGGAAAGAAAACACAATTTTGTCTCAAATTTAAATGATTTTGAAATTTATATATAATCTTATTTTTATGACAAAAATCAATACATAATCTCATTAATCTTATGTAGTTTATTTTGTATTACTTGATTTTTTAGGAGTAGTACATTTTTTATTTGAATTAGCTTGAAGTAATCTTGTTGATATGTTTTAGTGAGTGATTAGTAATGTTTTATATATTTTACCTAGTTAATATGTACTGCAATATTTTTTATTAGGTTTTTCAACTCATTTTTTTAAGAAGTCAAGGTAAGTTTTTCAACTCATTTTTTTAATGAAGTCAAGTTAAGTTTAAACATTAAGAGGCTGCAGAACTTTTTTTTTAACAAGCTAAAATGGAATTTTATAACCACAAATATAGCAGTCACAAAAGCACAAGGTGTGCCTTAAAGACTACTAAAAAATACAAAGCGTAGCAGTGTCACAAAGAAACAAACAAACAACATTAGCCTATGCCCAAACAAGTTAAGGGGTTTGACCACTACTACTGGGTACCAAAAACAAAAGTAGCTTTTTAGCCGAGAGGCTGTGAAAATCAGCATTTCAAATCTTTGAAAATAAAATAAGGAGAAGTAATTGTTATCAATTTTATTCTCAAAGGATATTGATTGTAATGCAATCCTTGTGTCTATATTTTTTTTCAACAAAAAATTGTGTATATGTAACCACTTATTATGCCATTAAAATTTGTGTATATGTCTCCACTTGTTATGCCGATAGAGTTCATGTATATGTAACCACTTGTGTAACATTCTCCAGGTGAGGAATGTTCCCAATATGAAGAAGTTGAAGCTACAACTTGCTGATATGTTGGCCCAAATAAATGAGATTGAAAAGATGGCCCAAAAGAATCGAGGCTGATATGTTTATCTCAACACACACTAGCTCGTATGATTTTTTTTCTAGCAAAATAATAGAGTCATTATAATGCATTACTCATATTTTAACTATATATGTTTACACTTCATCCACATGACAATCATCTACATTCAACTGCTTTCATTTTATCATATTATTATTAGTGTTTACATGTCAGCGTATGTGCTAGTATGCTACGTTCAACTGTCTGTGTTGATATATAGTTGTTGTTATGGCATGCAAGCATGTAAGAAGCAAGAATGAGTCATTAATTAATACCATTTGAGAAACTGGAAGAATGAAGACAATAACCCAGTCCTTTATGCGGAGAGCTGTAAAATTCATGTTGGTTATTAATTCTGCAAATAATTCTTCTTCTGTTGGTAGATTCAATAATAGCGGTACTTCAAGAGGATCTTGAACCACTGATCAATTAGTTCTTGAGCTGATAAATCATCGCCCTCTTCATCATTGTGGAAACACAAACAATACCACTACTAGTTATGGTGGTGATCATCATCACTATCCACATTGAATGGTACTTCCAACTATACTATTACTATTACAAACTATAATGAGAGTCATGTTCCTTATTCCCACAAGACTATTTGGTTCAACTGTTTCTACTACTCACAATGCTTTGGAGTACAAGAACAACACTTCTAGCTTCACCAATGAAGGGGCCACGATTCTCATTTTTAGGAAAATACTTTAGAATTTGTAATTCTATCATTCAATTAGAGGGCATATATTGTGCGGAATGATATAGAATTAGAAAAAAGAAATAACTTTAAACTTTTAATTTATATTGTTTTCAATGTTTTTTCTCAATTTAAATGAATGAATATATTTTTTGGTTAACAAAAAAATTGCCATGTTCAACGTATCTAAAGAGTTTTATGCACAAATCATTGTATGGTTATATTGTCTACTAGAATAAGATTATCCGTAGACAATTTTGATGTTTTATCGACAGTGGCGGATCTTGACTTATCTTCTTAGGGGTGCCGAACTATTATGCAATATATATTAAAATGATTCAAGTAATAATAGCAAAAAATGTTAAGTGCTCTAGTGGTTTGATTTGCTTAAAACAAGTGTGGCCATGGTGCGGGTTTGAGTCCCCATGGTAATGTTTTTTTAGGATAAAATATTAAAAATACATAAAAAATAAATAAAAAGAGACTAACGAATGGTCGAACACATAATTTTTGGAATATAAAAGCACCCTCTTTCCACTACAACAATTGAAAATTTGTTGTCTTGATATGCATAATACTATATATATAGTAAACTTGGGGGTGCCATGGCTCCCACGGGTCCTCAAGTAGATCCACCACCGTTTATCGTTAAGGTTTTGAGAATATAACTAAGAAATACAATTCATAACTATAAGACTGAAAATAAGAATATTCCCGATGTACAATAGATTTTTCATGTTAAACAATGTGTCAACCTTACATCCGATCAACTCTCCAAAAATTGTAGAATCAATTGGAATGAACCACATGTTCCGTTAGACCTCGTACTTTGTGGTCTTCTGCTATAACTTGATCGAAAAGATGATGAAGATGAACATGATGAAGTATGCACATAAATTCTAGTGTGTGTGTGTGTGAGACACACTAACCTTTAGGTTCGATTCACCCCAACAATTATGTCAACTGAATGAAATCCTTGACGTGACTTGCATATTAACTACAAACGTATCGATAAATGATAGTTTACAAAATAAAGTTCCCTCAAGTACTCTCAGAGAAAATAATGAATGATTTAGTATAATTTTCGACAAAATTTTGACTCACAAGAATGTGATTTTCTGTATCTTTTTCTGACTTATTTTCTACCTCAAAAGTGTCTATTTATAGAGAAACTTATGTCCTTTGGTGAAGAGAAGCAATCATTTGGACGAGTTTGTTCAGAAATGATTACACTGCTTCAATTGTTAAGTATTACATCTTTTCTCTAAAAGGTCTCTATTTAAACATTGCAACTTTCCAAATATATTTTAGAAATATCTCTCACAAGTTCACCAAAATTTATTTTTGAGTCATCTAATATTTTATTATCCAAAGAAATCACATAAACATCATTTTTGTTTGAAAGATAAATTTTAATGTTATCTAAACCAAAAAAAGTTTTTTCTTAAAAAGAAATTGTTGAACATTGAAATATCTTGGAACACTTCAAAGACTATTTATTATATTTATGCAGTTTAAAGATTAAATTGAAGAGTGATAATTCACAGACTAAAATGATAATTTATTCATTTTTAAAGAGATAGATTTAAAACACTATTTAAAATTAGAATAAATAAAGTACTTTTGCATTCGATAAATATTTTATAATAATATAGCTCCAAAAAAATTACAATATACAAATATTTAAAAGGTTTTTTTTCTGTGTACAATGGAAGCTTTTATTTATTGGCACTAACAAGAATACACGAGCTTTTGTCAATAAATAAATAAAAAACTCTTTAAGTTACACAATGCCCCAAAAAAAAGTTACACCAACATTTTATCACATAAATGGTAGATGTTTGTATCTCTTAACTATATGATTAAGGGATTTTTGGTTGGTGTGTGCATGGAAAAACATATATTAAAATATGTCAATCTCTTAAATAAATCACAACTTTTATAAGATATTAATCTCCGTGGTAGAGCATGAGATACTTTAGTCTAAAAAAGACTCCTTAATTATTATTAATGCAAGTTGAAAGAAAAATTACTACATGAATGGATTTTTAGGAAAGTGTTAAAAAGAAAATGAAAAAGACGTAAATAGATTTGCTCACTTTCCTTTTGTTATCTTAACAACCCATAGAAAAGGAAGTTAACAATAAAAGATGCCAGAATTATGACGTGCCAACTTAAAATTGACATTAATATCCAACAATCACCCAAGAGGTGCAAGTGCATAGGATTGTTAACAAAAGCATGATTATCTTTTATATTACATATCTTTTGCATAAGACGAATGAGAGTGATTTTAATTTCCATCAAGATTTAATCCAATACAACATTAGCAAATAATGTATAGACATATATATACATCAGCTTTCTACTTCACAGATAATCCAATCAATGTAAAATGAAATTTTTGTTGTAGCAAAAGATAGGGGTAGTGTGTAGTCATAATCCTATAACTTCATGCGATCGGTCACTTCTGAACTGTTTGATCAAGATCAAACGGTTTAAATTTTAAGCTTGCTATTTTAAATTTAAAAGAAATCAAAATCTGAATTGAAATATGGACTGTCTGATTTTGATCGGACAATCTAGATGCACACAATCCAAATCCTATTACAACGGGGTGCAAAATTCATCTTCAATGTATTTTTAATTCGTTTTCTATCTTATGGAGCTATAAGTGATCTACATTTGAAAATATTAATTTTCCTACCTTGTGCATTAGCTCAATTATATATGTGGTTTTCATCTACTTTAATTAGTTTTTAATCTTATAGCTAATTAGATATAACATTTAACAGTAAAGAACAATGAAACATGGTATCTAACTTCTTACATCAAAACAGAAACTATGTTTTGGAAAGAGTTTAGGTTAGCTATGTCTATATCTATAATATAAATACATCTATGCATATGCAGAAACAAAAGCAAAGCAATCATGCAATACATTTCAACTCAAATCCATGACCTCTCAACTCTCATAGTGTGCCAAAATATTTTGATGGTTACTCTGATATTACTGCATTCATGCATTAGATTCTCTCCTTCTTATTATAAATACCCTCCTTTTCTTCTCTCTGCAATCCTCAACTCCACAACCTTCTCTTTCTTCTATGGCCTCAATAGCCTTAACCACTGGTACTCACTCCCGAAATGGACACCGTTTCTCAGTCTTTGATGACTCGGATGAGGTATTCAGCGTGCTTCTTCTTACACTTTACTTTGCCGGTTCGACGTTAATTGTTTCTGTTACATAAAACTTTTATAACTAAAACATTAATAACATTAGAATGAATGAAAGTGTGTTGGAATATGTAAGTAATCAAAAGGATTATGAGATTAAGGCTTTGTTGTTTTATTGTGTGTTTTACAGGAAAATGGAGACTGCAATATTCAACAGCAACGGAAACACGACGATTATGCTTTCTCTTTGGCTGGAAGTGGTGAGCATCTTTTTGTGGTAAATTAATTTTGGAATGAAAGAAAGAAAAAAAAAACTAATAATTTTATGCACACTTTTCTGAACTGTTCTGTAGTAGCAAGTAAGGATTTTGAAGAGCAGAAAACATTCAACTATAATGAAGAGAAAGGGAAAGTAAAGCAAGAAAAAAGAAGTCTTATGAGCAATGACATAGAAGAAGATGACTACCTGTAAATTTTCTTGTCTCAAATACTCACTCTATCAACGATTCAAAGCTACAGAATTTAGTGAATCAGAATATGCATTTTCTTCTTTTCACCTCTTACTTAAGATGTTTCTCTTCTGTTATTATGATATTGTAGTTTGGCTGAGTCAAGGCAACCATTATGGCGCAAAATACCAATAGCTTCGAGCCTAATCAATCCATATCGCATAGTCATTGTCATGCGTCTCGTTGTCCTGGTATTCTTCTTCCACTTTCGCATCACAACTCCGGTGCACGACGCATTTGCCTTATGGATAATCTCTGTGGTCTGCGAAATATGGCTCTCTTTGTCTTGGTTAGTAGACCAGTTCCCCAAGTGGTTCCCTATGACTCGTGAAACTTACTTGGAGCGCTTATCCATGAGGTTTGAGCGTGAAGGGGAACCGAACCTTTTAGCCGCAGTTGATGTCTTTGTTACCACTGCAGACCCTTTGAAGGAACCACCTATTATAACAGCAAACACAGTTCTATCAATCTTATCTGTTGATTATCCTGTTGACAAAGTAAGCTGCTATGTATCAGATGACAGTGCATCTATGCTTCTCTTTGATACCTTGTCACAAACTTCTCAGTTTGCAAGAATATGGATTCCATTTTGTAAAAAGTATAGCATTGAGCCAAGGGCACCTGAGTCTTATTTTTCTCAGAAAGTTGATTACTTGAAAGACAAGGTACATCCGACATTTGTAAAGGATCGCAGGGCTATGAAGGTAAATACTACAGCAAATTAAGCAATCAAATATGACATTTCTTATTTATATTCTTCTTTTCTAATATTGATTTTGTTCTATTTTTCTATATGAGGCTTACATCATTTTTCTTTGCAATTCTGCAGAGAGAGTATGAAGAATTCAAGGTGAGAATTAATGTACTGGTTGCAAAGTCTCAGAAAAAACCAGAAGAGGGGTGGGTTCTACAAGATGGTACTCCATGGCCTGGGAACAACAGCGAAGATCATCCAGGAATGATTCAGGTTTGCCAATTTCATTTACAAAAAAGATAAAATAAAGTCAAACTGTTTCCATATAAGCTTTAAGTTGTTTTCATAAACTATCCTGGAGGGCTTATAGAAATAAGCTGAAAACGGGCTTATGAACATGTCATAAAATATTTTTATAAGCTCTACTAAATAGTCTCACAAATGTTTGTGTCAGTAGATAAACTCAAATAACTTAATCCAAACTTGTCATCTGTGTTCTCATGTTGATTGTTAGGAAACTAGAGGAAAAATCAAGCCTATCATTGTTCAAAACTTTGGTTCATGAAAATAGATGAAGAACTAAAACATACAAGGACTTGCTTTTGTAGGTGTGTCTGGGAAGTGCTGGTGCTCTGGACAATGAAGGGAATAATCTTCCACGGCTTGTGTATGTTTCACGCGAGAAATGTTCCGGCTATCAACACCATAACAAAGCTGGAGCCATGAATTCTCTGGTAACTAGTTTATACTTTATACTTGTAGTATAGTTTTATTCCATCATGTTATAAAAACATGATATTATAAAAACCGTTTAATAACTCTTGAAATGCTTCATTTCCTCAAAAGCTTCGAGTTTCTGCTGTGCTTAGCAATGCACCTTTTGTGTTGAATCTGGATTGTGATCAATACATCAACAATAGCAAGGCTCTTAGGGAGGCTATGTGCTTCCTAATGGACCCTCTACTTGGAAAGAAGACCGCTTATGTCCAATTTCCACGAAGGTTTGATGGCATTGACGATAATGATAGATATGCTAACCACAACACCGTATTCTTTGATGTAAGAGACACTGTTCTGAACTAAATTAAACACTGCAATTTCATTAACAAATCTTTAACTCCGGCCTTGGACTTTTCTTTGTTTGTAGATCAACATGAAATGCCTTGATGGAATTCAAGGTCCGGTGTATGTTGGTACTGGATGTGTGTTCAACAGGCAGGCATTATATGGCTATAAGCCACCATCTGACAAAAGGCGAAAGACAAACTTCTCATGTTGCTGCTGCTGTTCTGGTGACTCTCGGTCAGCATTTGACATTGAAGAGATTGATGATGGACTTGAAGACTATGACGAGAAAGAAGAATCACCGATCATGTCTGTCAAAGTTTTTGAGAAAAAGTTCGGAGAGTCACCAGTTTTCATTGCTTCTGCATTGATGGAAGATGGTGGACTTCCGAAAGGAACTAATACTCGAATACTAATGAAGGAAGCCATTCATGTTATAAGTGTTGGCTATGAAGAGAAAACTGAATGGGGCAAAGAGGTAATTCATCCAGTCAATACAAGAATGTATACATTTCTTGATTGTCGACCAAAGTGTCATTTATTGACTTTTCTTTCTATGCAGATAGGGTGGCTTTATGGTTCTGTCACAGAAGACATCTTGACAGGGTTTAACATGCATTGTAGAGGATGGAAATCAGTGTACTGTATGCCAAAAAGAGCGGCTTTTAAAGGATCTGCACCTATAAACCTATCAGACAGATTACACCAAGTTCTGAAATGGGCTTTGGGTGCTACTCAGATTTTCTTTAGTGGCTATTGTCCATTATGGTATGGCTACAGTGGAAAACTCAAATGGCTTCAAAGATTGGCTTACACGAATGCAATCGTTTATCCGTTCTCTTCTATCCCTCTTTTAGTGTACTGCATAATTCCAGCTATCTGTCTTCTGACTGGAAAGTTCATCCTCCCCACTGTAAGTACATAATAAATTTATTACATTTGATTAATAGGTGCATCTTAATCCAAATAGACCCTTAGGAGTTAGGACAAGTTTGGATTGACTTATTTGAGTTTACCTACTGACATAAACACATTTAAGGCTGTTTGAAAGAGCTTATAGAAACAACTTACGACATGTCAATAAATTGTTTTCAACTTATTTCCATAAGCTCTCCATGATAGCTTATGCAAACAGCTTATAGCTTATATCAAAGCAGTTTGACTTTATTTTATATTTTGTTATAGAAATAGCTTGTGCATAAGCACTTCTACGATAAGCGTGTATGTTAAGTGTTTTATTAAGTTGTTTATCCAATCATGGTCTTAACATGAATACAACATGGCTTTGGCCACCCACATTCACAACATGATCCTAATTACTCTTAAAAGAAGAAAAAACAGCTATACTGATATTAAATTTATGACAGGAGAACAGCTATAGGTATATCAAATTCATGTCTTATAACAAAAGTTCTCTTTTGTGCAGCTGACAAGCCTTGCAAGCATTTGGTTAATGACTCTATTTATCTCCATCATTTTAACTTGTGTGCTCGAGCTTCGTTGGAGTAAGGTTAACATTCAAGACTGGTGGCGCAACGAGCAATTCTGGGTCATTGGAGGTGTTTCTGCACACCTTTTTGCAGTGTTTCAAGGCCTCCTTAAAGTTGCAGGACGCGACACTAGTTTCGCTGTGAGAACAAAATCAGCAGATGACGCTGCATTCGGACAGCTCCATCTCTTCAAGTGGACCACTCTTCTCATTCCACCAACAAGTATTGTAATCTTGAATATGGTGGGAATTGTGGCAGGAGTCTCTGAAGCCATTAACAGTGGCTATAACTCATGGGGACTTTTATTTGGGAAGGTTTTTTTCTCTCTGTGGGTCATTGTGCACTTGTATCCTTTCCTCAAAGGTCTACTGGGAAGGCAAAACAGAACTCCTATCATAGTAGTTCTCTGGGCAACGCTTTTAGCGTTGATTTTCTCGATGATTTGGGTGCGAATTGATATTTTCTTACCCAAGAAAACAGGCCCTGTACTCGCACAATGTGGGGTAGAATGCTGAGATTGTAGATAAGTGAGGGTGGCGATCTTCCCATTTCATCTGATGATCTTTGTTGTTTCCCTGGAGTATTTACCCTTATGAGACAGTAACAGTCAAGATTTATGATGCAAGTTTCGTTAGTTAACTGAAAAGTAAATATTGTTTCGTAACCATCAGATACGATTTTTCTTTACATCCTAGAAGCATGAATATCATTTATGGTGCAAGATTGCTTTGTAACATATGATATGATTTATTGTTATCATTGAAGCATGATATGAATTATGGTGCAAGATTCACCGGTTAATTAAAAATTTAAAACTAAAGATTGCTTTGTAACATATATGATATGATATATGATTGCTTGTTAATTGTTATTAGTGCAGCATGAAATATGTACACCTCCAGATTCATGTAGATAATTTCTTGTCTCAATGACTGAAGCATATCCTCCTTTGATTGATACCTTGTATCAAGCTATCTTTTTATGATATCAAAGCCTACACTAGCTATCTTGCAATGCAACTTGATAACAAAGGAAGTGTTAAGCTACAAGAAACTTTCAGAGTAACTACTAGGTGGAGGAATTAGCTGTGAGCAGGATGGTACCATAATAACCATTGTGAAAACAGGAGGCAAAACTTGAGTTATTTAAAACTTACTGAGCCTTGGAATATATAAAGATGAAAATCGGCAACAAAAAGTAAACATATGTGGCATACGCTGGACTCGGAGAAAAAAAGTTATTCAAGGGACACATCATAGATTAAACTTTAAAGCCAAGTATAATTACAAGAGAAAATTACACATTACATTATCTCATTCATAAAAAATCAAAATCAAACAATGCATTCTCAACACAACTTCCCACAAATAAACACACCATTGCAAACTTTTCCGAAATACAGGAGAACAAGTAGAAGCAACTTCTGTAGCTGTAGCAGCACCTCTATTCAATGTTTTCTATAGCCTTTTCTCAAATAGGGTGGTGTCCTAAGCAAGTAGCTCGGTTGGCGAGCAGGGACACCAAATGAGATCAAGGCTTCAAACCTTAAAAACTAACATAACTTTGGCTATCAACAAAAAAAACTTATCCTGCACAGTATTGCAAACTTTTCTAAAATGCATTAGGAACACAAGTAGAACCAGCTTCTGCAGCATCTCTATTCAATGCTTTCTCTAGCCTTGTCTCAAATGGTGTAGCATGCCAATTCACCTTCTTATCCTGCACAGCCAGTTAAATATCCAAATAAGAATTCACCATCAAACTAATGAGTGAAAATTTAACCTACAAAATTTCACTTCGTCTTTACCTCTCTGTACTTGCTAGTTGTGTTTGGAATTCCTTTAAAGGATGAAGGTGAGCCAGAACCCTCATTAGAATTCCAATAGGACCCAACTGTTCCTATAATCGGCATCTCATCTGGACTCTTACAAGGCGACTTCCTTGGGGACGACGTAGCGGAAAATTGCTTAATCTCTTCCACTGTTAAAGCACCTAAAATAGGCCTATCTTCAAGGCTTATCACTGAATTTGAACCTTGTTGCGAGATGCTCCTATCAGGAGTACCGATACCACCAGCAGCATACAAACAAGCCTTGTTAACAGGTGTAGTCATCCCGGATGAACCCAACCAATTCGATAGGCTAGCATCAACTGGGATTTCCTGGTTCAACTTCTTTGGTGTGCCGGCCTCCGAAATTTCCTTGACACCAAATGAAACCTCTGATTCATGGTTGGAACTAACAAAATTCTCTTTCTGAGGAGGCCTTGATCGTGGTGTTCTTTTAGCCTTAACAACTTTCCACTGAGCCATATTTTCAACCGGATTCAGCACAGGATGAACATAAACACTTCTGTCCCTAGCATTTGAATTGACCCCAATTGACTTTACGTCCCTTTCACACGTAGGAATAGGATTCTCCACTTCCTCAGTAAATACATGATCAATAATATCATCCCTCTTCAACTTCGAGTATCCCATTTCATCTTCTTCAAACTCCACACCCAATTCATCACCTTCTTCTCTAATTCCATCCTCCTCCTCATCATCATCACTAAGATCACTAGCCCAATCATCAAGTACTTCATCTTCTTCATCATCACTATCCCTACAATTCTGATACCTATGATTAGGAGGGTAAGACCCAGTTGAAGTCGAAGTCACGGAACTATAACTATCTTCAAAAGAAGACGACTTTGAATGATTTGGTTCAACCAAAGCCTCCTCTTTTCCACCTTCTTCAGGCAAAACAGACTCATAAGTTTTCACTTTGGAGTCAAAAGTTACTTTCTTTCTAACAGTAACACTTAGTTCCTCCTCAATTTTATCCCTACAGCAACCACGTTCCTCCTCAGTTTTTTTATTGAACAAGAGTACCTCCTCAGTTTTACCCCTACAGAACAACAAAAAACAAAGTGAATATTTTTTTTTTATAACAAATTCATGTAAATTAGAAGCTTCCAAAAATAGAAAGTGGTGAGTGAAGAGTTGAAAATTATTGCTTACTGGGGTTGTGGTGATTCTAGTGAAGGACTAAGTAGGGTTTTGGAGTGATCCTGAACCAAAGGGACATTGTATTGCTGTGGCTTGCTACTATTAGCATCTCTCTGCAACAGAAATTAAGATAGAGGGTTAAAACCTAAAACCTAAAAAATTAAGCTCTATTTTGCTGCTGAGAAAGCATTGGAAGTAAACAAAGAAAAGGGTCATGGAAAAAGATCAAATTTTGATCTGAGATAAGAAATTAAAGCAAGAAAATAGAAATTTTGGCAAGTTGGAGTGAAGAAAGTAAAAGGGGGGGTATGAAGAGTCTTACTTGAAGCACTTGGTGGCGGTTGTGTTTTTTGTGTTTGGAGGAACCAAAGCAACCAAGAAAACAACCCATGAATTGAAGGAGTGAAGGAGCGCGCGTCTCAGATGAAGAATGAGTTGGTGAGTGACATTGAAAGGGTTTGAATAGGAAGAAGAAGAAGACGAATAATATTGTTAATTAATTATTTGAAAAAAGTGGAAACGACCGTTATAAACTTTGATGAGTGCTTTACACTCTGGAAATTGCTATTTTTTCCTCTCTTCTTTTCTTCGTTTTTATATTGTTGACGATTATTACAAGGAAAACGGGTCCGAACCGAACTGATGATGAAAGCTGTCTTGTCTTCCGCGGGTGTTTATAACTTGTACCCTACACTAACCACTAAACACACTCAACTTTTTCTAAATCTGATATAAAAACTAGATTATTTCTATAACTTTCTCGTGCACCCTGTTTAAATTTTGTAACTTGAAATGTTTAACATGTTTTTGATAGTTTTATAGGGTATTATATCGTTTTGATTCTAAAATCTGAATTGTATATAGTATACAAAAAATCTTTTAAGAATAATTCTTGAATAGAAAATAAGACATCTTATTATTTTTAGGGTTGGATCTCTCATTTGGGCGACCGCAAAAATTGAATCTGATTTTTTTTTTATGAGGGAGAATTATGGTATTAACTTTCTCATCATTGTGTTGCTCTGATTCCTCTTCTATAAAAATATTTAATATGCATATCAGGAAAAACATTATCATGTAGTGGATGAAGTGATAAATCTTAAATAAATGTGAGTCCAAAAGGTGATAGAGGATTTGAGAGCAACATAAATATGCATATCGTTAGCTCTTTGAGTGATGTGGTGATAAAGAAAATATATTCAAGAATATAGAAGTGACATCCTTGTGATGATCTTTTTCAATTTTCATTTTATTTTTCTTGTCTTTTTTAATCTACTGGGTTAAGTTAATAGCCCTATGGACTTTTGTTTTTATTTCTAATAAACCTAACTGGCCCAACTCTAGGTCATCGAATCATATAACTATCAAAAGTGAGTAACTACTCATTGGAACATTGACAGAGGCAATGCAAATCGAGAAACTGAAAGTTCTATTTTAGGAGTCTGACAATTAGTAAACCACTTCAAGATGTAGTAAGTTTTATACGGGCACAATCTTAAATAAAAATTATTTGAGCACATAAACAAAAAAAAAAATGTCATGTCATTTAATCATTTTCTCTTTTAAATTTTTTATATTTGTGTTTCCAAACATTTTTTTATTCGAATCCTCCTCGTTATGTTTGTTGGAAATCATCTCCTTCAAATGTCTACAAATTAAATATGAATGGTAGTTTCTTTGGCAATCCATGAATGTCTGGCTATGGTAGAATTATTCGTAATTCTAGTGGCGATTGACTTATTGGATGCTTTGGTTATTGTGATCGCACTACAAACATGAATGTTATATGTGAGTCTGACTCACTGTCAATGTTGTTTGTTTTGGAAGACGGCCACCCCTTGATTCACATGCGCCATCGGTACCCCGTATCAAGAAATACTTGTTTTATGATGGAAATCTCAACTTCAACCACACTTTTCATTAAGGAAACACATGTGGAAATTGACTTGCTAAACATGATGCTTCTTTTACGTTGTTGTTCTTATTTTTCATTCTTGTCATTCTGAACTTAGATGCAATGGGATTAGTTTTTTGATGCATATCCACGTATAATTAGATTTTATTTTACGGATTATTCTTATAATTTAAAAATATATGAAAAGTAATTTATAAAATAAAAAACGAACAAAACATAAAAATAAAAAAAGTTATTAGCTTCCTTCCTTCAAAAAAAAAAAGTTATTAGCTTCCTAAACGATGTGATGAGTTGCTTTTTGGTACGATGATTCCATTTTTCATCAACAAAAAAAAAAATATCAACTGTCCCTTTCTTGGAACTACGACGAGAGATTAATTATCAATTAAAATTTACAAAAGAAAATATTATTGGGGTGAGAGAGGCTCGAACTCTCGACCTCAGGATTACTCAGAAGCTATGAGACCTACGCGCTAGCCAACTGCGCCACCACCCCGTTGTTCAATTATTACTTCATTATGTATAAATTCTATAAATAAATGTTACTCTTCACTTCAGATAATTCACGTACTGCTGCTTTATTTCACTGCACTCCAAAGTCCAAAAATTCAATTCCTGTGTATTACAGTCTCTCTTTTATGATTTCTAAACCATAAGGAAAAAAAAATATCATTAACTATTAAAAGCTGAAAATGTTCTCTCTTTTAGAAATTTATTATTACAAAAATGTATCACATTATTTTCACTTTACTTTTTGTTTTCAACTATTTTTGTATAGTTTAGTCCAAAAAACTAGAATATAATAATGAAAGAAAAGTTGCTTTTGTGGTTTCATGTCTATAGTAAATTTTTTAAAACACAAAATTAAGTAGAAACTTACAATGTGGAGTCAGCGCCCCATTTGTTCCTCCATTGTGATGTATTCGGGTCGTTATGGCAGCATGTCAGGGCGTGGATTGGTGTGTCTGGTGTGGACCCCCTCAACTTAGTTGATCATTTCTTACAATTCATACATTATACAGGTTCATCAAAGTCACGCCGCTCGTTTCTTCAACTGCTTTGGCTTCTGTGTGTGTGGCTGATATGGGGAGAACGTAACAACAGGATCTTTAACAATGTAGAAACGCCTATTATTCAGCTTTTAGATAAAGTTAAATTTCATTCTTTGTGGTGG
>Ga0315913_1000981_pt1 | contig 29258 bp, 19 predicted proteins | sample MpolsnodulesMG_FD_207736 | JGI IMG/M metagenome (GOLD analysis project Ga0315913, IMG submission 207736) | Medicago polymorpha root nodule microbial communities from Los Angeles, California, United States - small nodules | ecosystem: Host-associated > Plants > Roots > Nodule | place: USA...
CATCTTCTTCTCATTTTTTCATCTTCATATCATCTCCGTCAACATTCAACAACAAGAATCCTAGAAAAATTCCAGAAGAAAATGAAGAAAACCTAACGTTTTTGAATTAAAACTAACGGAAAGGACCAAAATGTGTAACGAAGAGAAATTAAGGGACCAAAAGAAATCGAATTCTAGTTAAGGGACCAAAGCGATACTACCTAAATAGTTAAGAGACAAAAAATGCAATTTATCCTAAAATTTATGAGTCGCATAAGGTAATGAGTCAATTTCTAAAACGATCTATGTAGATCCCATTATGCGACTCATTGGTTAGTTTGTTGAAATATATTAATGATATGAGTAGAGGATTGGTGATCTTAGTTACCAAGAAGAGCCTAACTCTTCACCTAATGGCACGCGTAGTCCTTAGAGAGTTGCTATATGGGTTGCTCAAAAGTTCGTTGATTTATCGGATCATAACTTCCAATTGCATAAGACCTATAGGATCATAAATCATGTTTGGCTTCTTATCAATTGGATTGTAACTCCCGATTACACAAAACTTATCAAATTGTAAATCCCGACCAATGGTTGGACTTGGATGTATGAGTTGGACTTAATTTACAAGATTTTGTGTGTGATTTAGTGAATAGTTTTCTTCTATTCAATTCAGTGTGTTAAGCCAAGAAAGGAAAACAGATATCCCATCTAGTGGTTGACAATGGTTTTATGTATATGGTTGGAGCAGAATAACATCCACTTCAACGATTTGGAAGTGGTTGATAGCATTAAAAGATAGTTTAGATCTTAGTTTGTGTGTAAGAAATGTAGGGGCAAAAACTAAATTTTCTCCGGATGGTGGACGAGTTTACTGTTTTATCTTCGAAGGTGTTTAATTTTGCTTTTTAGTAATGGATTTTTGTTACTCATTGTACTCACATCAATAAAATTTGTTTATAGAGAAAGATAGTAATAGCTATTTATTAAACTTTCTCTAGTCATCTGCCCATTTCTTGTCAAGAGCTCGTTCTGGTCCATGCTCGAATGACTTATCGCACTAGAGCAAACATTACTCTTTTCACTTCTCAAATTTCTCTTTTCCTTTATCGAGTGGCACTTAACTACATTTCGGCTCTCCAGCAATAGTTAAGTGGCCTTCAACGCCATTTAGATCAGGTGAATCACTTTTAAAATCGATTTAACTGATTTAAAAAGTCTCTTCGAACAACAATTAATTGCCACTAAAGGTATTTTACTATTTTCAGAATGGCTGAGATAAATTTTGGAAGTCTAAAGAGACACTTTCCACTAGAGCTGAAGCCCATACCTCAAAGCAATGGCCCAAATTTTTTATAGAATGGGATGATGACACTTTAATTTGAAAATGGGTTGCTTTGCACTTCCTTTTTTAGCAAAAAAGTTAAGAATTTTCTACCAAAACAAAAGAAAATAGAATGGTAATAAATTCTGAAAAGAAAATTAAAACAATTTTTTTTATCAAAACATGCTTGATAAATTTTAGATATACGACAAATGGCTAGGTAAATTTGCTTTGAGATTAAAGTTTTGGAAGTGGAAGGTAACGTGTGAAGATGGTAGTAGTCTAGTATATGTACCGATAATGGTGAAGGATATAAAGCTTATGTGGACACAACATTGAAAGGGTATTGAGTTTAAAAAAATGGAAAATATCTCCTAAAAAAAAGCTCGATGATCAATCTAACATTCAAGTCAGCTATATTGGATAAGTTCTTAATTGATAGGTTTACTGTGTTAAGTTCTTGCTTGGATTGCAAGATATGTGTAATGGTGGACAAAAATGGACAAACGTTGTAAATTTTCAATAACAAGAACATTAACTATAACAATGCAAAAATAGTAAAAAGAAAAAGTGAAATAAAAAAACTGGTATTATTACTACACAAAATACTAAAAATTAAACAATAACCTTCTTCAATTTGACTCTCTTAAGCCTTTTCATGTTATCTACGGCATACTTCGAATTCAACTTGAGAACAGAGTATTTTTATGTTGTACTTCGAATTCAACTTGAGAACAACCTTTGTTGATCCCTCAAAAAAAAAAAAAAAACCTTTGTTGAAACAAGTTCTATTGTCAACAAAAGATAAATGGTATAAAGCAATGTCTATATACAGACATAAAATTTTTGAATATTATATTTTTTTCATATTTTTAATTCATATCATCAATACTACAAATTAATATCATAGGAGAACTTTTATAAAAAAAAAAATCGTCGTAATGCTTTTCTTAGAAGTATCTTTTCCAATATATTTTTAAAACAAATTAATATATCATCCATGTACAATTGAAGAAATTCATTATTCAAAATAACATAATTATAGAGATGGGTCTCTCAAGGTAACTAAAATTCATTTAAGGGTTTTATCTCTTTAATAAAATATTTTTCTTACACGCGATTATAGATCAAATAGATAATGGATTTAAGTATCTATCATTTATATCAGGCTATATTGATTCAATTCGAGAGATAAAGAGGTCTACGACATAAAAATAAAAAGATACCTCAGGTAAACATGTTAGATTAATAAAATAAAAAAGATAAAGAAACAAGTAGTCAATCATAAATTAAAATTAAAAAACAAACAGAAACAAAAACATCAATAATAAAACTCTAGTAATTCTTGATCACAGCCCAATGTCACTAAATTCAAACCAAATCAAAATCATAATTGAACCCTCTCTCACACTTAAGCCGTTCCAAATTCAGATTTCATTTTCTTAGTAGTCCCACCATACACCTCATGTTCTTCAAGTTGATTACTACTACTTCGCACAAACTTACAAACATTGAGATAGTTTGCAATGTTCTCCTTCCTAACAGGATCATTCAAGCAACTAACAAGCTTACGCTCCTTCACAACTTCACCAAACAACTCCATTGCCGTCTTAAATCCCATCTCGTCATGCTTAGGAATGGGAAGTATCCTCTTCAACGTACAATCCTCCTCATAAAGCTTATAAGCCTCAATCCTAAACTCATTTATTGATGGCTCTTTGTATCCATAAAATGGGCCTAATTTTGTCTTCAAATCTGCGTCGATGTTGGCACATTCTTCCTCTAGCTCCATTTGACACCTCTTTAATTCCTCAATCTCATCGCGCTTGCGTTTGCAGGCTAGCTTGCGAGGAGTAGCATAATCAACAAACATTTTTGCTAAGTCAACATCAGCTTTTGTCATTTCTTTCTTTTCCTTCAGATTATTCCTCCAAATCTGTTATGGAAGTAATTGGCTTGATAAGCTCCAGAAAGTCATCGTCGGTGTAGCCTTGGCTATGAAGATTGTTGATGGTAAAAATCCCTTGATGGAAACCGAATTGAATGAGTAAGGAACATGCATCGTCGATTCTTGCTTGTCGTTTAAGAAGTGATTCTCCTAAGCCATGACCAACGGGAGTGGAGTGAGACGCCATTAGCTGCTAGAGAGAGGCGCCAGATGCCGAAACGGTTACAAAACAAAGCAGGAATGCACGAGAATATATAAGAAGAAGAGAGATAAATAGAGTAACATACTCGCTCTCATGCGAAATTTCAACCAATAAAAAATAATGTATTAAAAAACGTGTTAGAAAATGTGTTACTATGTCATTATATTCTTACAGAAAAATTGAAAACCTCAAAAAAAAATCACAAACAGAAAACATAGATCATCACCCAAAAAGAAGAATTAAACAAAATAGTGTTTGATCATTGTAAAAGTGAACAAACAAAGAGGAAAACAAACCAACCGAAACGAAAAAATAAAAAGTAAAATCTAAAGGAGAAGAAAGCATGTTGTTGTTCTATCTGAAAATAAAATAAAATAAAAAAACTAATTAAGAACCCTAACCTCAATTGAATAGAGAAAGAAAATATTTGGCTCACCAATAACTATTAGCACTCTATATAATTTTAGTGTATTGTATGTGTGTCTGTGTGAAACCAGAAATTAAAAACGATATAGAAAAGCTTCTAATTCTCTAATATAATAATAAATAAATCTCAATCATAACTTTTTATCCTTTTTTGTCAAAAAAAAAAAACTTTTTATCCTTTGGTATATCTCATTAATCCTCAACTAAATCATAATGTTGTGTGAATTAAAACTTTTAACTCTTTCTTATTCTATTACTCCCTCCGTTTTCACAATACTTCTCGTTTTTTGAGAACAATTTTGTTTCACATTATATGTCACTTTTAAATTTCAATATAACATTAATTATTGGTTTGTCAATAGCACTCTTATCTATTTATTGTAGAGAGAGAAATAATATAATTAAATAAATGATTAAGGGCATTATAAAAAAAAACACACAAAACTTTATCAAAAATAACAAAATTTATTTGATATCTTGGTATATATAAATTTCTCAAAAGCGACAAGTATTGTGAAACGGATGAAGTATTATTAGTGCCATAGAAAGTTGTCATGTATTTATGCAATTATTTTTTTTTTTGGTGAGAAAGTACTTTAAAAAGGCTGTTCGTGTAACTAAGACTAATCTTGCACCATCTTCCAAGTGAAAAGTCAGTAGTGTCAAGCTTAATCAATTTTTTTTCGTGAGCTTCTCTAATAAACTTTTTTTTTTTTGAGGGAGCTTCTCTAATAAACTTATACGGCACATTTGATAAAGAAGCAAAAAACCATTAAATGTAGGGGAAACAAGGAGAAGCCACAATTTTATTGCATCAAGGAACGAAGGCAAACTACAAAACACACATATTACACAAATTATTGATGAGCAGAACACAAACATAAACAAACACAAATTATTATGGATTTAAACGTTCATTTTTGTTGTTGTTCATGATCTTAGCATGATGGTCATAGCCAGTGAAGCCCGTGATTGATTAATTCTTAAGAGGTATCATGCTACCAAGAGCTTTCCAATTGTCAACGATTTGTGCCACACCACCGATAAGGTTGTCTTTTGCTACGCCTGGGTTAACACTGACACGTATATAGTGGTCTCCTTTGAAAATGTAAACTTCATTTGTCTTGTGAGAAGAAAAAGCTGCATCAAATGACCCATTTTCAAAGATTGTGCCACGGAAAGATGAAAAACCTTTAATGCTCTTGATACTCGAAACAAGACGGTTGGTTCCTTAGTTGACCTATATGCAGCGTCTATTCCGCTTTCAAACACCGTTCCTTTGAAAAAAGGAAACATATCAGCAATTTTTTTAGGACCGGAGATTATTTTGTCGTTGCCAGAGTATGGAGCATAGTCTATTAGAGCACAAAAGTTTTCATGAAAGATGAATGCCTGGTTGTCATCGGTGTCAAATGCACAATCAATTGCATACCTTTCAAATATTGTAGCAGCAAGTGATTTAAACCCATCCCTGACAAGAGATGGTCCATGCAAAATCTTATCGTTGGTGGTTCCAGGAGCATAATCCAATAGCACGTACATATCATCATTGACGAAAATGTAAGCTTCATTGTGCCTAGATGAACGAAATGCAGCCCTTATGTAACCAGATTTTGTCATCTTTTCTTTATTAGGTATAAAGAAAGGTTATTTTGTGAGCAAATAAAGGAAAACAGAGAAGGGTATTTATAGATACACAATGATAAAATAAAATCCTTAATTTCTTCCTCCACCATTACAAGTGTGATTTTTATAATCTCTTAGACATCTAGACGTTACTTTTTCATGGATTGGATCAATATTTTTTTTATGGTTATGCTTACAAGTTTGGAGATATTATAAGACACACACATTGATTTTTATGAGAGTATTATCAATAGTGTATACATAATAATTGAAAACCAAAGGGATCATAAATAAATGTGATTTTTATAATCTCTTAGACATTTAGACGTTACTTTTTCATGGATTAATTTTTTTTTTTATGGTTATGCTTATAAGTTTGGAGATATTATAAGACACGCACATTGATTTTTATGAGAGTATTATCAATAGTGCATGCATAATAATTGAAAATCAAAGGGATCATAATTCATTTTGTGGTGTGGATATCATAACCGTAGGTGAAGTTGAAGACGAAAATGTGCATACTCTAATTTAAGTTTTACTATAAAAGATGGTTTTCTAAGACAATACTTAGAATATTATAATTAAACCTCATGTGTCTACATAAAAACCTATGCACTAATCATTTCTTTTTTTTCTTTTTGGTTCTATGCACTAATCAAGAGAACATGAAAAGTCTTAGCAAAGAAAAATACGAAAATTCAGTCCTAAGTCCTAACATTATAATAAAAACATTAAAAATGAGATTATATACTAATAAATTCCAGCCTTAAGATTGAAAACTAAAACAACGAACGTTTTCCTAATAAATTCCTAACATTATATACGCATGATTTCCTATCTCAACCTCCACGGTAATTCCCCTTTTCTACTTTGCTAGGGTGAGGTAATTCTCCTTTTTCCTTACTTTTATTTTATTTTTGTGCTTGCATATACATTTACGGTCTATAATTTGGTTGATATATTCCCTAAAAAGAAGGTTGATATGTGCAATATATATAGTCTTAATTGCAGTTTTGGCTCCCATATTTTCACCATTTTGCAGAGTTGCTCCCCTTATTTTAAAATTCGACAGTTTTGGTCCCTTCATCATAGTGAAATTAATATGGGTCTTGTTAACGAATGTCTTCGAGACACTCTTTAAACATTCCTAATAAAGAAATTATCTTTTAAAAAAAATTAAAGATTTCGATTTTCAATGCAATAAATGCACCTTTCATATAATCTTACCACTTTGGGTGCTTAAAGAGTGCAGCAGGGGCACTAGTTAACATTTCTCAATTAATATTTGGCGAAAAAAAAAGGCTTAACGTAACATGTATAATTTCATTAAATTTTAAGAGTTTTTTTTTAATGTATAGGTGATATATATCTTTTGTCAAGAGTGATTTATGTCAACAGAGACATCCAAAAGAAAACGAACTATGTATATAGAATAGAATGAAATCCAGAAGTCCTAGCTCAACTGGCAAAATGTCGAAATTGTTAGGCCAGATGCCATGACCAGGTTTCGAACACCGGTACCTCTACTTGCGTGTGTGAGTTTATAATGGCTTTGTCATTTCGTCTATCTACCAAAAAAAAAAGAATAGAATGAAATTAATGCTAGGTTTCATAAAAAAAAATTAAAAAAAAGGAGTTTTATATTGAACTAGACTTTTGACCCGTGATATCGCACGGGTCGTACTGAGCTGAATTTGGACGAATAAATCGCCACATTATTAACATATAATCACAAATAGAAGACATATGATAAAATTTAAACATAATGACTTGTACGACAATGATAATATATAATTAATAAGGTAAACTAAATCTTTATTTATTCGAACTTAAATCATCATACATTACAAAATACTTCATGATAAAAAAACATTTGAGGTCGTAGTGGTGTTGTCGCCATCTTCATTAGTGATTAGTATCCTCAAACCGTCTTTTGAAGTGACTCTTAAAATTGCAACGTATAACTAACCATGCGAAAACACTGGATTTTGCAAATAAATTCCAACATTTTTAAGTGATTGCCACTGACTCTAATTAATTGTCATTGCAAATGAAACAACTAAAGGGAACTGTTTTCGTTGAAACTCGAAAAGAATTTTACCGACAGACAGTGAAAGAGATAACCTGGGTATGAACACTTATATAGTAAGTGATACAAAGATGAAATCAGAAATGACAGAGTATAAACTAATAAGTGCTAGTTATATAGTCTAAATGATTAATAGGTTATGGACAACCAAACATTTAAGGATGCTACTACTCAGTGGCGGAGCCACATTGATCCTAGGGTGTTCAACTGCACACCCTCAGATTTTCCAATTAGGCTTAATTTATAGTTTTTTCTATTTTACACCTCCTTAAGATTTATCTTTGCACCTACCTTGCACCTTATTAACTTTACTACTGCATCCTACAACCCAAGTGAAGTTTGTGTCCTAAGCTTTAAATTGAAATTCTTAACCGCTATGCTATGGAGTATGCAAAATGACATCAAATCTCCCCCAGATTTGATCGTGTTATTTTCATCATCAAACTCCAGTTTCAATAACCAATAATGTCCCAAATCGTCTATCAGGCCAATATTCGTTGAGTCTCTATTGATGATGTCGTCGACAAATTTAGCATAAGTGAAGGCCTAAATGTAAAAAATGCGTGCATATCAGACATAAGCTACCAATTTCAAATAGGCAACAAATAAATGAAATACTTGTACTACTCAAAATAATAAAAGTTGGATCAACCAATGTCACATACCGATTCAACGAATGACCAATCTCCTTTGTGAGACTCGTGCCTAAGTTAACATAACTCTGTTGATAGTATAAAAAACACACATTAACATCTGACAATGGATCAGTTATGTCAAACTCCCACAGGGCAGCATCTGACAATGGATGAATCAAAATAAAAAATTTAGCACCACTTTTTATCCATGAAGCAAACTCGATGGTTATATAGCTATTTCTATATAAGATTTATCCAATATAAAGGGAAAACAAAAATAATACCTTTAGTGTTGTATATGGCGAATTGAGTGACCTGTCTGCCAGATTGAACATCCACCATGGCTGCCTTTGGGTTGAAGTTCGAATTTTTAGTTAAAACTACCAGAGAAAGAAATAGCTATACATATAGAAAAGGTTCACCTGTAAACAACATTATGCAGCTAAAAATTCAAACATGTGTCAACATGCTATAAATGAAAATAAAGGTTTATTATGTTTATTCCAATGCCAATGGCAAGTCCCCAACATCAGAATAAATGCGCCCACCTGGTGGAATTGTTTCTGCCTATTGACTTTTTGATGATACATCTCCCAATTAAGCAGGTGATTAACGTCATTAATGCATATTTGATGTCATGTAATGATGGTTGAGTTTGAAATTCAAATAAGAAATTAAGAGGGATTAGTGAGTAGTTAGGAGTTGAGCGTGCATTTAATGCTAGCAAAGGAGGAAAATTTTAAAATGATTAGGGCTAACTGTCAGCATGGCAAGTCTAGCTTTTATAATAAAGGATGTAGAAGTGTTGTCTATGTGTGTATCTAAACAATCTACGTTGTGTGTCCTTTCAAAAATCTCCTTTACCCTTTCCAAAAAAACTCTCAACTTATGCTTACTCATGGTTCACTTTTTCTACCGTCACTCATATTCATATTTCTACCGTCACTTTTTCTACTGTTCAAGACTCTCTAAATCATTTCTTAAAAATGATACTTTTCAAAATTATTTCACAATGCTAATTTTGACTATTTGATTTTGAAATAATTTTGACTATGTATGAAACCTTCACTCACTGTGGTTTTTATATCCCATGCAATTTCAAGACTTTTGCTACTTTGTTGTCCCATTTATGGAAGTGCACTTTTTATAAAATAACTACTATATCATATTAAAAAGGCTACTGTATATTAAAAGGAGAATGTCAACTAGTGTCACAAAGACATTGGTTAAGCAATTAAAACAAATAAGTTTTTAATAAAAGTTCTACTTCCTCCGTCTCATATTAAGTGATACAGTTGATTCAGTCACACACATCAATGCATATTTTTTATCTTTAATTATATATTAGAAAAAATTATGAAAATTTAATATTTTGAAAATATTCATCGAGATGAAGCCAACACCATCGTATATGATATTATTTATCTTTGTGTATTAGTAGAAAAATATGGTCAAAGTATGTCAAGTCAATATTACACATTGTCAACTAGGTCATCTAATACGGGACGAAGGGAGTATAATCATTACTTGGTCAAATGTAATGTCTTACATTTTCAAAACAAAACTTATATTTCTGGATATCTTAACCATTGCCCTTAGGGCACTGGTTAGCAAGACTCATATTAAAATAAAATAGTACTTTTCATAAAACTGTCTAAAAATCATGTTATGCAGGGAAGATGCAAGCACATATGAGATTTCACTTTTCTAAGAGACTTGACTAAAGATGGAATCATAGGTTTTTGGTAATGTTGAGGACAAAGCTTGGAGTAGTTGATGGATTAGATTGATGTATTCTCTTGTAAACTGTTTTTGGTAATGCACATTTTAAGGGAGGGACGGTTAGGTATTAGAACTTATTACTTGAGTTGTTTGCATTGCTTACTTGTAAAGCAAGCTAGCTTTTAGTCCTTTGATACTTTACTATAAATAAGTATCTTTGATGTAATTTCACACATTAAATAGTAACAAATGAATCTTCTCCTATCATATTATCATATATTACATTGTAAATTGAAGCATTTGATTTTTGAATGAATGATTTTTTAATTTGAAAATTTAAAGAGTTACATGACAACTCTTTTCATTTTATTTTTTGTTTGAAAACAAAAGTCAATTGTCATCCTCTCGGTTTCTCAGTGTCTTCTTTTGGCTAAGACATTACTTTGTCTTATTGCTGCTTACTAACAACCTCTGTCAAAAGTTGTTGTTGATTAAAATAAGCCATAGTTTACCGTAATCAAAAGACACTGTCACTGTTGTAACAGCTGAAAACGGAAAGAAAGTTGATTCATACGAATTCTTCCTACCAATACTCACGTTTTTCACTTTGGATGCTTTTTTACGGCACAACACAACACAACAAATGAGGTTGATACTACTCCTCCACGCCAAGTTCAGCGCGCGTGGCTTCCTTCGTTTGTGGAAAAACACAATAACTTGGTTATAGTATTTTGATTTTACCAATTTCCTGTATTTACCGATACAAATTATTTGCTCCATGATCATGCTACAAGAGTAGTGTTTGTAGAGTACATCATCACATCACTATTATTCCTAGTGTATATAAGCACTTTTGTATTTTTTATATTTCTTAAAAAAAGTTGTTAACGTAATTAATATGTCTGTTTTATATGTTAATATTACATATTGTCATTAGTTTGTACACCATTCAATCACTATTATAAGCAAAAATTTATTTTTTAGGTTCATTCAATAAATTATGTATGTGGTCAGACCACATACATAATTTATTGAATGAATCTAAAAAGTAGGTTTTTACTTATAATTGCGACTGGATGATGTATGTGTATTAAATTTAATTTTTCATATTTCAAGACAAGTTAGTAGTACTAATTAGATGTATGTTTAGGAAAAAATAATAAATGTATCTAGTAATTTGAAGGAAAAAAAAGATTTATATTTAGAGATAAATTTTTAGTCAAAACGATGCTTAGATATAGGGACGGAGGGAGTATAAACAAGGATTATGCTAACAAGTGCCCTAAAGGTACTTAAGGGCACTTATTAAGGATTTAAAAGAGGAAATTATTTGTAAATCTTATGTAAAAATATTCATTTTAAAATTTCAATGTGTTGAATACACAATTTTAAAATATATATATATATAGATTTCTAAACAAGCGTCCTGTTAGCAGCATTTCCCTATAAACAAAAGGAAAATGTTAAAAGAAAAAACAACTTTTTAAACGACTTTTTAAATTCATTAATAAATAATATATTCAGTCATTATTATAGATTAAATGCATCATTTATTCTAGGGTTAATAGGTCTTTACCCCCTGTAATATAAGTCATTTCCGATTTTTTCCCCTGTAAAATTATTTTTTTGATTTGCCCCCTGTAAAATATTTTTGTTTTGATTTACCCCCTTAATAGGTCAAATAAAAACGAAAATTTCTTGAAAAAAAAAATAAAATTGGTTTTTGTTTGGCTATTAGAGGGGTAAATCAAAACAAAAATATTTTACATGAGGGTAAATCAAAAAAATAATTTTATAGGGGAAAAACCGAAAATGACCTATATTACAGAGGGTAAAAACCTATTAACCCTTTATTCAATAAATCTAAAAAAAAAAAAAAAAAAAAATCTTAATAATAACGACCAAGATCTTACACAGAGTCTAACTCTGTACAAGGGCATATATACTTTTCTTTTTTCTTTTAGAGGACAGGATCCTAATTGTCAAGAGCGGCGTGATATTCACCTTATACCGATAATCCACTATACTTGGCTTCTACTAGCATATACCACAAAATAACTCATGAAAATGACATGATTAGATGCAACAATGTTTTCACCAACCGTAGGCCGTTTGTGGTTAACTGACCATGGTTTAACTAAAAGAACGATGAACTAATGTTGGCAAAGAAAACCATAGATCACGGATGACAACCTTCTAGTATAAATGAGTAAATGACTGTTAAAATATACTACTATGAACCATAAATTACATCATGAGTTTCCCATGAGCAATCATACAGACAGAATAATAGAATTGCAGTTATTCGTTAAGCAATATAAAAACATTCATCTAGCATTGCATTTAGAATAGGGAAATGCTAACTTGTGCATTTAATGTATTAAAAGTTGCAAAAATTATACTTTTAATATAAAATTTATTTTTAATTTCCACTTTAAACTTCTTAACTTAAGCACAAGATAACATGACCCTTTAGAATTCCATAGGAAGTGCATAATATTGCACTCAATTAATACTGACACATAATAATTGAAACCATAAAGAAATTCGTGGCAACAAAATTCAAATTATATTACATCAATAAATTAAATGAGGAACAAATTAAAGCAGAAAAAAGTGAATCGAAAAGGGTAAAGAAATGACAACAAAATGCAAGGTATTTTAGTTACAAACCTGTTTGTAGGGTATAACCCTCCTAAATTAGCTAAATATCCCATATAAAACCAAATGCTAGTTAAAACAAATTACATGGTCGACGCCACAAAATTACACAAGCACAAGACACCCATACATATAAATAATATACTATGTCATGATCTTTAATATACCACACAAGGACTAATCAGATTCACTAGCAGTTGGCTAAATCATTGCATTTGCATGGAATCTATGTTCTTACTCAGCTCCTCCAGCTTCTTCATCCTCAATCTTTCACTTTCCCCCACCAGCTAATCACATCAAGAATTTAAGAGGAATTAATAATTTAGTAACAACAACATCAATAAAATTAAGAACATAAAACCCCACATGTATCAGCCTAAAGATATTTATGTATATTCAATGTGTTTGGTTTCTCGGTATACAGCTAACAATGATTATAAACATAAAAATTGATTTTGACATGAGGAGGAAAATTGTCCACTTGAGAAACATGAGGAAAAAAAATGGAGTCAATCCATTCTCGTTTGTAATGTGTTTCGTTATGCGGTGATAAAAATTGTTTTTGAGTGAATTAATTCTCTAAGATTGAATACATTTGTGTACATGTGACTTGAACAATAAATTTAAGTGCAGTCGAGAATAAAAAAAACTACAAGTTATATTTAAGTTAGAATCAAGTTTGAAGTTAAAATCAATTCTACTCTACTTAGAAACCAAACATGTCAAATCAATTTTACAACTCTATAATCAATCTTGACACCTACAAAAGTGGAACCAAAGAAGGTTTGATTGAATTGATGTTGTCTTTAGAGTTCATTCTATAATTTGTTGTTGAACTCATTTTATGTGAATATATTCAAACAAATCATTTCACAATCAACGAACTTTTAATTAAAATCAATTTTCACAAAAACGATTAGGAATTTGAGACTAACCTCCATTAATTTAGTAATTAGCTGTACTTTTTCCCTATTCTTTTCATTGAAAGCTTCAAGGGCATCTTTGTATTCTTTCTCCTGTAACGTATCAAAAATTCAATTTCAAATTTTAATAGTGACACTAATCAACAGTTTCTCTATGAATTTTAAATAAGCTAGCTCACCTTCTTCTGGCAGGTATGACCAAGTGGCTTTAATTCTTTGTTTACTGAATCAATTCTCTTTCTAACAAGTGAAACTTCTTTCCTCATTGGATCTGCAAGGGCTTCAAGCTCCTGATATTCCTCAAATAACATTCAATTACATATCAAATATCAATTATTTGTTTCATATACTAATACTTCTTTCTGACAAGGAGAATTATAAGAGTTTTCAAATTTTATATTATTTTTCAATGCAAATTCACTCTGTTTCTGGAACAAAACAACAGATCGGGCTTAATCAAGTGCTCTACATGTTCTACAAGCCTCAATTAATCTAATTATTACAGCAAAACTTGATTTATTAAGAATAATATGCAAGAAAAAGACCCAATGCAAAAATAAATAAATAGTTCAATTAAAAAAATATAAATAAATAAATTTTGATTTAATTTATGCCAACACAACAACTACTTCCTCGTATTGAATCCTTAAATTTTTGTACTTATGTTTGGTCAATTTATTTTTTTCAAAAATTTATCTTTTTTTTTTCTTCCAAAAATACAAAGGGTTTCAAAGTTTGAGTGAAAATGAATTTCAAGATAAAAAAATATAAACCTCACGAATTGTAGCAAGACGTTTAGTTTCTTCTTCAACACGACCCAACTGAAACTGAACCTTCTCTCTAACTTCCATCTTCTTCTTTTCAATTTCTTCTTCTTTAGCTCTAAAAGTTGATAGAGCAGACCTTGACATCTCTTCATCTTCCTTTGACAAGTGACTGCTAAAGCTTAAACTCCCTGAATTTTGTACCACCAACTGGTTGTTACTGTTGCTTTGTTGTTCACTCATCTTGTTCAATGAAAACCCTTGTTCTTCTTCTTTGAATTTTTCTCTTTGTTTTTAGTCTCTTTCTTCTTTTATTTTTGTCTTTCTTTTTCTCTTTTGCTTTGTTTTTTTGGGCTTGAAATGATGATGAAGTGTTTTCTTTTGCTCTGTTTGTGAGTGCGCTTTCTTATGTTATCTGTTTTGCTCCTTTGCTTTTATGGACCAAATCAAAACGTACAATACTCATTTTAAAAGACTTTTAATTTTTAATTAATGAAGAATAAAAATAATATACTACTATTTAATTTAAAATAAACCCAGGTTGGGTTGGAAATTACTAGAAATGTGTCACTTTCTTTCTTCTACTTTATCTTTATGAAGAAATGGTCACAATAAATTAATTAAGTATTGAGCAAACTGTGGGTGACCTGTTCCAACAACTTATACTTCTCCTTTGCTTCCCAGCTTGGATTTCTTCTCTTTAACCTACAAAATAAATATCCTATGATAAATTTGGATCGTTTTTCTAATACATACATGACTTTGTTAGGGATTTTTTTTATATATTTAGATAGATAATAGCATAGTTTTAAAACTCGGCTCGGTCATCGACTCGGCAAAGGTATTGGGTCACTGAGTCAATGGTCGAACCATTGAGTCACTGGTTGAACCGCATGACTAAATCGAATCAAACCGGATGACTCGATTAGATAACTCGATGTTTAGATTATATATATATATATATATATATAGGTATTTAATCAGATTAAATCGGATTGAACTGGTAACTCAGTCACTCCAAAAACTAAAATAATGACACATATAGAATAGAGTTTTCTTTATCATACGATATTATGAGTTTTAAATGAAATATTTGAGCTTGATAATTATATATGTTTTTTTTTTGAAATAATTATATATGCTTATGAGTTTGAAAAAAAAAATTTGAAAGATGATTTTGATAAAGATTATATAAGTTTATTTTATGAGGTATTTTTATCATAAAAAAATTGAAAGTTATTTGCTTTATGATAAACATTTCGATGATATGGAAATATAGGTAGTGATCTTTAGCCAAACATGTGTTATTGTAATCATAGTAAAAGCAAATTGAACACAAAAACTAATAGTGTTTCGATGGCCAGGAGAGTTTTCTTTAATTGTTGGGTCACAAGTTTAACTCCCACCAACACTACTTTTTACAACATAATTTAATTAAAATAATATTCTTGCATCAAACCGGTCCAACCAAATACTCGGCCGAGTCACCGGTTTTTACCGAGTTTTACCGGTTTTTACCAGTTCTCGCCGAGCTAACTGCATGGCCGATCCAAAGGTCTGCTCGAACCGGTCTACCCACCGGTTCCTGGTTTGACCGGTCCGACCGGCCGGTTTGAGCCGAGTTTTAAAACCATGGATAATAGTATTTATGAAAAAAGAAGTGCATGTGAACTTTTTGACTGACCTACAAAAGGGAATACCGACACCTAGATCAGCATCTATTCTAGCGTACGTGTGGATGTGAGAAGAACAAGTGTGTGAAGACTATACTAAAATTTCCCCGCTTTTGAGATTGAGAACCGATGTTTTTTCTTATGACAGATAGCCCTCAAAGTTGCTTCAAACAAAGTAGTCAAACATAAGAAATTGTGTTCTAATGATCAAGATACTTATATACAATCTGCGTTTGATATTTTTCAATTAAGATGGTTGATTTTATCGTCTAAAAATGATTAATGATTTTATCTTTTATTTCAGTGTAATTTCCTAACAAAATGACATGATATTTGAATTTAATACTGGTAAAAGACAAAGGTTACAAAAGCTTAAGATCCGGGCCAGTTGCCAGACAATCACTGTTGATAAAGAAGAAATGGCATTCAACTTTAGTGAATGAAAGGTTGTAAACTTTGGTTTACATGAATAGTTATAGCTGGGATGATTCTAGCCAGATAGAAATACCAGTCCTCCTCCGAATAAGAATTTGGACCCTCTATTTGGTCACACACATAAAAAAATAGACATGATATAATCATTTAAAAATTAATGATTATTTAAATGTTATTTTTTCTACTTTTTTCTTTTTTTGTGTGTGTGATCAAATAGAGGGTCCAAATCCTTGTGTCCACCCAAGAGTTTCTCGTAGTCCTATGCATACTCCATGATGGGGTGTTACTTTAGGATTTTTCAAGAATATTATATACATTTAGAAAGTTGTAAATAAATAAAGGAGAATATTAATCAATGCTCTAAAGGCAATGGTTAAACATCTAAAACATATAAGTTTTTATAAAAAAAATTGTGTGATTATTACTTTATCAAAATTAATATCTTATATTTTCAAGCAAAATTTATATTTGTAAATTCTTTAACCATCGTTCAAAATCACTGGTTAACAACACCGGTAAATAAATGAATGTCAAATTACAGCAGATAAAAATTTCATTTCAATGTAACAGATGGACAGAGTATGATTTGTAAGGAAGGGGGAATATTTTTATATGTAGGGAGTAGAATATTGTTATTGGAATCTGAGCTAGGGGTTCGTTTTCCCACACATTCTTAAATCTTAAGGCTTTCAAAATGTTAGCCAGCCACACAAGATGCTGCCAGATAAGTTAACTTAACCTTAGCTTCATTAGCCTTTCCTTCCTACGGGTGTTGCTGCACTACCTGGCGAATTCAATTAGACATGAAACATAGGCTTACAAATTCAATTAAACCTTGATGATTGTGATTGTGAATGTGAATCATCATGTTTACTAGTAGTACTACTTCGTTTGACCTTGGATCTCGGTTCAAACTTATAAACTTTAATTAATAATTATCATGATATTTGTTGAAAAAAATTATTATATATAAAATAAAAATAATATATATTCAAAAAGTTATATTGTCCTCAATTAGCTATACTCAAAAAATTACATATTACTTCAACAAAAAATACATATATACTTTAAAATTATCATTTATGGTATCTTAATCTAAAATTGCTAAATAATTCATTCATTATCAATGTTGTCGAACATTTATCTTTTAAAATGAATCATGACACAATCAAACACAAAGTTCTATGTGAATTGTTTCATCTTTTCTTTTACTAAAAAAAATTAGGTAAGTTGAGCCTTCAGAAAAACAATAATGGATCGGGTCTAACCTGATAAAAAAGAAAGTATCAAAAAAAATAATAGGAACATGACACAAGAGAAGGAGGGTCAGGTACATGTCACTCGTCTCATCTCAAACCGATTAATTGACAAAACTATTTTGTATTACTACTCATATTATACTAGTAGTAGTAGTCACTGAATTACTAGCTCAAAGACACGCTAAATTACTCATTCCGTTTCAAAATAACCTGAGTCATTTGCACAAAGATAATTGTCTAAAAATAATCAACTCATTTAACTTTTCAATGCAATATTAATTACCTTTTCCAATTCTAACTCTAGTTATATTATTTTCATCACTCTTAATTCAATATATTCTACGTTTTACATTTATGATAACAGGGGAATTCACAAATATTTGTCAAAACACTCAAAACTATTTTTCTCTCACTTTTACGTATACACATTTTCTTCTTCTGGTTAATTAACAAAATGAACTTACTATTACTAACCTTCTCGGTAACCACTAATTAATATGTTTACCTTTATTCTATTCATAATTCGTTTATATGTTTTCTTTAGTAAAACAACTCATTATGTTGTGATAAATCTCATACACGTAGAACAAAAAAAAACTCATATATGTAACTTAAAGTAGCAAGTTTCATTGCTTAAAGCTTTAAATTTTGAGCTTTTATTTTAAATTTCACTCAAAACTTGTGATTTTAGTTAAAATAGAACGGATGACATGAACATAGATTTAGTTAAGGTAACTTCTTTTGGGATCAACGAGATCTTGTCCTTCTATCGCCTCTGTCTTGTAGAACTTGTATAATTTCGGGTTCACGGACGGATGCAATTTATGTTTAGGTGTGGCTATAGCCACACCAAAATTCTCTCAATTTTTTATATCTTTTTTTATATGTGAAGAATGTCTATAAAAATGAAGTGTTAGAGGAAGTTGACAATTTATTTTGTCTCAATTAGCAATTGTTAGAGTTATAAATAGACACAAGTTAATAAATTTTGCCCAAATAAAACTTCCAAAATTGTTATTTTGAAAGAGTATAGTCTTTAATTTCATTGAGCATTTTTTTTGACATTATTGTTTTAGCCACATTAAAAAATTAATCATGGATCCGCCCATGATCTGGCTCAAGGTCGAGTTATAATTTAAGTAATTGGTTTAGTCTAATGTTAGGGTCGGGTTTGGGTATAGTCAAACTTGACTTAACTAGTATGTAGCATAATGTATTTTTTTTTTTTTGATAGAATCAATAGCATTATATAAATTTAACTCAAATATTGACTGCCAATTAACTAGTATTGACTTTTTTTCTGGACAAATTTATTCTTACTAACTCAATTATTCGTCAAATGTAAATTAAATCTTAAATATATACCAAATGCATCATCTTAATGTATACATCTTGTACTTTTTTTTACCAAATATATAATGTAAAGCCTCGAAAAAAAGTTGATTAATTATGATGAGGATTAGTAATACATATAGTAGTATTTTTTTAGTGGGCCGGCATGGCTATTAAGTGCGCTCGTGCATTGACTTTGCTATATAAGCATGTTTTGTTATAGGGGAGCTTGCTTGTTTGAGAGTTTTATAATATATTTTTAATATCTATAAATATTTTAATTGATTTTTGTTTTTGCATAAATTTAATTTAATTTAATCTCTACTTGGAAACATTTTACTAAAGAATATGTTTTTAACCCCCCATGCAAGCTAGAGACTTAAAACCTGTCTTTACAAAATCAAAATAGAAATTTAAATAAAATTTATGTTGAGACCACATTTAAAAGGTGATAATTGTATAGAAATTAAATTTAAAAAATATATAGAAATTAATTAAAAAATTATTTTTTATGATAGAAATTAAATATACTGAAACCTATATATTTTCTAATTGTATACATCGATTCATATTAACATTTCTGAAAGAAAAATAAAATGTAAAGGACATGGGCGTATAGAATATGGATGCACTGTATGGTAGGTAAGTACATAAGTACTTTAATGACCTCCAATCAAACGGATTCAGAAAATGTAACCGTTGAGATTGTCTCTAGCATTTTGTTTTACTACAAAATTAAAACCAATGCCAAAAATTATTCTGTCAATACAAAATCCAAAAAAATATTATAATACAGCCGAAAGGGTCGTTATCTAGTCTATTCACATTTTCTGCTCTAATTTGTGTATAAGATTCATGTGAAGGAGAAGAAAACAAGTCTTGTTCGTATATAAGATCCTTATGTTATGGATTAAATATATCGTTATTCAGTTGGTAGCTAGCTAGCTAGCTGGACAGAGATTTTCAACTAACTCTTCCTATTCTTATTTTAGTGTTATGTTTTTCTTAATTAAGTATACTGGTGGTACCCTTGCGGGTTAATTAATTGCATAGCAAGCATATGTCGTTGTATATATATGCACAATTGCACATGTATGACAGATAGCTCAATACTGGCCCACAATGCCAAGAAAACTTCCGGCATGTTAGTCTGCAAGCAACTTGGATTTGGTCCCAGGAATTTGGCTTTCTGTAGATTACACATGTTTAAATTTATTTATATATATAAAACAAATTGCATTTGAAACATAATTGTTTTAGAGAATTTACAGTAAAATAATAACGTTTTCTGAACATAAATAGGTTATTTTGATCTGATTTCTATGACACCTATTTCATTTTATTTTGCCAATTCTATGAGACCTATTAAAATAGGTGTAACCGTAATCAATTGTCCTTTAGAGAAAATAATCTTATTTGTCATACTTTTTAGTTTCTCATAAAGAAAATATATATTCTTATTTGAAATGTGTAACATTGATTCATACTCCAGTTTATCACGTTGTGTTGTTTAATCTATTTTGCTAGATGCAACATTTATTGATCGCTGAGATTCAACATATTTAGTGGAACTTAAATATAACCAAAAAAAATACATGCATCTAGCCTTAGTTTGGATTAAATAAATGTGTCTTTTTCATTGTATTTAAGTTTAGAGGGAGTAACTCTTTTTGAAAGCAAACAACAATATTTTGCTAAAATTAATACTAAAAAAATAATTAATTATCTATACAAATTTAAAGATGAAAAATATGAAATGCATCTCTAATTTTCTTACAATATTTTGTGACTAGATAACTAATGAGAAATTGTATTATTTCGCCTCTAATTCAAGTCCCTAATTTTATTTTTTGGTAATGAAACTATTCTATTTTTTGTTTTGGTGGTGGAACTTTGATGACCTTTGTCGATAATATACCATGTTGGAGGTCAGAACGTTTAAGGAATATGTCGAAAAAAACGACCTTCCTTTCCCTGACAATCGTCCCCTTTTATAATTTGGTGTGGCCTCTTGACTCTTGAAATTTGGTAGGGATCCTAGGCACCATCGAGGTCATGTGACTTGGTTAAGTTTTGACCCTCTAGGCATTGTACTTGGGTCTTGTTCAAGTTATGTACTCTTGGGCTCGATCTAGTATCCAGGGGGATGATCTAAGTGTTTGGAGACGCATTGACCTATCAAAATAAGAAAGCGCCTTCTTTTTCCATCTTATTTCATTTCTCACGAATCCTATGCAGTTCGGTTTATACCCCTCCCCTCAAAGATGCTTGAATTACACTCTCCTCCCCTCTTATGTTAAGATATACACTTCTCTCCCTTGAAAAGTAAAATCTACACTCCCTTCCCCTATAAGATGCTTGAATTACAACCCTCACCCTTAATAATTAAATATGCACTACACTTTAATCTATTTAACATAAATAAATATTTTTATGATATATACTAATTTTGAACCACCATTTAAGAAAAATAAATTCATTTCTTTATAATTTAAATGTCAATGATAATTAAATTTAAATATTTTGCTATTAAGTTTATAATTTATAGTATAAAATTAACTTTTAAATAACCATACTTTATTGTCTTTTGTAAATTTTCACATATTTTAATTTTTGGTTGTTTCATATTTTATAATAGGGTTTAAAACTATATGTAAATGAAATTGTGAATAAAAAATAGCAAAAAATATGTATTGAAATTTTGATTATATTAAAATAGACCCGCAATACTATTTTTTGGGAAGTGCGTTAGATTATTTTTTTTTGGTAAATTATTAGAAATAATAAAAAACATTGAGGGATTAAAGTGTAGAATTTAACATTTGAAGGAAGGGGAATGTAATTCAAGCTTCTCTTAGGGGAGGGGAATGAAATGTTTTCTAATATGTTTTGAATAAAAGGAAATGAGAGTGTATATTTTAACATAAAAGAGGAGGGAAGTGTAATTCAATCATCTTTGAAAGGAGGTGAGTGTAATTTACTCATTTTAGAATCCAAACATAATGTACATTGAACTTATAGGATGGACAAAGTAAGTGCCAAATAAGAATATTCCAAATATTTTAGCTATCTTTATGGTTGGTATAGATTCTATGGTAATCCACAACCTCCAAGCATGAAGAATGTGTGGGTCAAATGCTCTTAGACCCATACTTGATAAAGATTAGATTACTATTATATGATATTCCATTTTTATTTAAATTAAGCGTATCTTGGTTATTATTTTAACGCAAAATCACAGTAGTTGATGTGAATTTTTGTTATGCGTTTACACTTTACATACACATGAGATTTGCTCAAGGGTCACATAATACTCAAGCGGCACATTAAATTTCCTAATGTATTGAACTCCGAACTAAAAGCATCAATTTGTTGTCACAAACAAAATGAAATACTTCCTTGCCTGCACTTCAACGTTATTTACAAGTTAAAATAGAAGAGACCAAGTCACGACTCATTTAACGGTTGAATGAACGGGAAAGAAAACACAAACTTTAGGTAAACGCTTTGACGTGAAGTGGTCAGAAGAAACGAACAAACAAACGAGTACAGAGCAGCACAATAAAGTATTAAGTTTTTAGAAGCATTTCCTTAACAAGAATCAAAATGTAGACGTGAGGTGTAAGGCAACTTATATACAGGAAAATGCTAACACACTTTTAAAGAAGCACAAGTAGTACTAGTAAGTACTATAAAAAAACACGTCTATTCATTCATTGCATTGAAAATTGAATATTTGATTTCTTAAAAGAGTAATTGTTTTATTTAGAATATTTAAAGAGTGTCTCAAAGACACGTATTGACAACACATTTACATAAATTAGAGTCGTAGATAAAGGGTCGTTTTTATGTAATTCGAGGCTCGGCTCTAATATAAAAATAGGCTTCTAATAAAATAAAAGAATTTTTTTAAAAGATCAATTATCTATTTAAATTGAAAATAAGATTCGTAGAAATTAAAAAAAAATGTTTATTGTAACTAACACATAAAAGATCAATATTCTAATGTATAATTACAGTTTAAACAAATATCTTTATCAATCTTCTAAGTTATATTTTTTCTTAGTTTGTACAAAGCCTAAAATAAAAGGTTTATAATTTTTTTTTAGAGAATAATTATAATGTTTGTTCTTTCAAATAAAAAATTATAATATTTGTTGTTAGAGTTTAACTATCTTATACAATATGTATGTGCCAAAAATTACAAGTGTTCTAACAAAATAAGAAGAAAAAAAATTGTATTATGTTTTCATTTTAAAATATATAATCCAATATGTTAAGGAGAATTTGGCTAAATTGAAGAGAGGATAGATGAAACTTAAATCCATAAAAAATAGGGTTAATTAAGTTTTTAGTCCCTATAAATATTCAAGTTTTGTTTTTAGTCCCTACAAAATAAAATCACACTTTTTAGTCCCTGTGACATTTTCCTTAAGCATTTTAGAGACCAAAAATCTTGATGGAAATTTTTGACAGGGACTAAAATGCTGATGGAAATATTTTACAGGGACTAAAAATGCTGACGGAAAATTTTATAGGAACTAAAAAGTACGATTTTCTTTTTTAGGGACTAAAAACAAAATCATGAATATTTATATGGACCATTTACTTAATTAACCCTAAAAAATAATGTCTAATCAAAGCCCCCCATACTAAAAATATTAATTAAAGAAGCAAACATTACCAAAAAAAAAAATAATTAAAGAAGCAAAAAAGGAAAAGAAAAGAAGAAAAAGGAAAACATTAAAATTTGACCTTGGTATCACCGACATGCAATTTTACCAATAGGCTACTTCAGTAAATCTAATTTACTACTCACGCTATATGTATTTAGTATTTATTTACTGGGCTAAATTTTTTTTATTGAGGCACATACCTTGGGGAGGCCCAGCTCCATTGAGTTATTTGAACCCCCAAGGGCCGGGCCTGCGTAGACACATGACCTTGTCTATCTTTTTAACAAATATTACATCCTTTTCTTCTTTCGATTTCATATGTAGGTACACGTTGACCTTCAAATATAGGATGGGTATATACACAATACACCCTATCGATTATTTTGAATTATTTGTTTCTTATTTGAGATATATTTGATCTGCTAAAAAATAAATGACTGAACGAGAACTTTCATTACAATATGTTTGATTGTATACTTATTTCAAGGACATGACAAGCTGATGGAAAACAACATGACAAAACTAAAATTCTTCTTTCTCACTAAATTAAAGTACAACATTTTGTCTCAAGTACAAGTTGTCTAAAATACGAAAATAAGATTTTTTTTTTCCATCAAACATCGTATAGGACAAAAAGAGAAGTGTTATTTAAACAACCATTTAGTTGACAACTTATGGGACAACCATAATTTATAAAGAAAAAGTATATATTTGCACGAAAATCAAAGCAATAGAAAGATAAAGTAAAAAATAATGTGAGTATGAGAGAGAAAGTTATCACAAAGGTTATATAAAAAATGGATGTTTCAATATTATTTCTCAGGAAAAAAAATTGTTCAAGCCACAAAATTATATTCTGAATTATTCTGTCTTGTAATGTTATTTACTGTATATATATCTTTTAGAGGATCAAACATAATTTTTTTCTCTGATTGCTATGATTGAGTCTGCAATATCTACTTTACATATTCGCAAATTTTCTAAATAGAACTTTACATTTTCTAAACCCAAATCAAGTATTAAACCGCACATGTAAATATCTGAGAAGGTCGTATTCATGGTCTCGATTCGCTCATACCCCTAGTATCGATGGTGTGGGTTACCAATATGAACCACGTGTCCATCAAGGCAATGCAATCTTTTCCGACAAATTACTCTTTTATTAATAATGAGAAAAGTGACGGTGTAGTTTTAAATTCAACGGTTGTGATCATGAGTGATGAGATGGAATCAGTGACGGCCCAAGACCAAAAGAAAGGAATCTTCAACTGGGGTCCACTTATCACAGTGAGGGCCCAAACTAAAAAGCAACATTCGACTATGGCCTGCGTAATTTTCAGCTGATTAAATTAAGTTTGATTAATTGGCCACTAAAGTAGAAAATCTTGGCATCTAACCACTAAATATATTGAAGGAAAGCAAAATACGATTATGGAGGCTATTCAACAGCAAGAAAGGAAGGGGGCCTTACCTAATGCCAACGTGAGCAATATGGATTCATTAACAAAGTTACAGAACATGCTAATTTCTTTCCTAAAAAAAAAAGAACATGCTAATTTCTCTTAAAATAATTGGTGCTACTACCTTTTCTATTGACAGAACTGAAAATAATTACTTTTCTATTTTATTTGAATGAAAATTTTATCAATGTAATAAATTAACTTTTGTTAGGGGCATAAATTATTACTTTATTCACAATAAAATGCGGATGGCTGGAGGAAAACATTACCCGCACTATCATGAATTTTAAAATTGTAAAAGATCTTGACAAGACTGCAAAGGAGACTAATCATCAGGTGATGTTTCTTGTAACCAAAAATAAAACAACAATTGTTACCTCTAATTCTGCGGTGCCGTTTCCGGTAAGAGACTTAAATAGGTCTCCTACGGTAAATGACATTACAAATGATTGGTTTTGTTTTTACAACAAAAATAACATCGGTAATTATTAGATTGTTGAAGAACACTGATCTTATTGTATTCCCTCCACATTGAATTTTTTTCCCACTTTCTTCAACCTCAGCCAAAACAACCTCAGGATAAAAACATTTTCTTCCTCTTTCCGTCCTTTCATCTCTTCCGACAACATCCTCCGTCCCCACCACCGTATTCTCCATTATTGTCAAATTATATACTTCATATTCTTTCTAATTAATTTTATCCAAAATTTATCTTCATATGTTCTTCCCAAATCCAATATTCTTTCATCTCCACCAATATGTTCTTAAAAATCCAAATCTAACATCAATCACCAATCTTTCATTAAGGAATTTAAAACCTATTAATGATGCAACTTTAATTAATAAGAAAGAAGACCCACCAATATGATGAAATTGGCACAGCAGGATTGGACTTTTATCAATGAAATTGAATTAACTAGCCACACAACATTAACAAAGGCTCACGGCACCAGCAATATGAAGGAAGCAATATGAATGAAGAATTGTAATTAACGTAAAACAGGCGCAGCAATATGAATGAAGGTGGCACGGCAGTCGACGATATAAAATAAGGGAATCATAACAATGGTAATGAATTATATAATATACTAGCAGCAATGGAATTAATGGAAGTAAGCAGGACATGGTGGGGTGAGAGAAAGATGATGGAATAGTGTAAAAAATATCCAGTGTTTGAAAGAGTATAATAATATTATAGTCTTCAAAAGTTTTCAAAAATATCCAATGGTTAATATATACTTTGCGCAAAAAAAAAAAAAAAGTCAAGTCTCCTACGTCGTGAGACTTAAAGAGGTCGCCTACCGTAGCCTTTGCTCTAGTTCTACTTCTTATTAGTGACATACTTGTTTAATTCATAGTTCTTTTTTTACACAATTATTTGTTTAATTCATAGTTATATAATAGACCTTGTGAACATATATTTTTAGGCTTCTTATAATATAGTTTTGGAAGGAAAAAACAAAGCAAGTCTAGTTAATTTAGAGATGGACAAAATCGACAAATAAAAAAAAAATTGGGTAGGAGAAAAAAATAACGGGGCTTCTTACAGGACTCCGCCGCTCTAAATCCAAAATTTTATCTTTAGACTATTTTCTTTTACTATTCATATCCTCATAAAAATCTAAATTTTTTTGCATTGGCTTTATTTGATTTTTTTAAAAAAAATTGGTTGTATTTTTTTATATTTTATTTAATAAGTTTTATCATTTTTTACTTTATTTTTTTTATTGTATTTACAAAAAAAAAAGTCGTAGTTGCTGAAATTGGAGGAATTCTAATTGTTGCTTATATATAAGCATATTTTAAATTATATAATCCCAAAATTCCTAAAAAGAGTTCAGATTATATAATCCAAACAAAATGTATTTTCATTATAAAAAAAATAGCGTGTGAGAAATGAGAAAAGTAATGAAAGTTACTCTTCTCATGGGAGAAATTGTTAAAAAAACATATTCAACTACAGTTAACTACAGTTCGGTGGTTCAATCACTTTTTTAGTCGGCTAAAACCGAATTAAAAAGTTATTAGACTACTTTAAAAAGTGTCCAATGGTAATTAACTATAGTTGAAAAAATCAAACTGTAGTTAACTACAATTTTTTTTTTGAAAAGGTTGTTAACTACACTTGAATGCGTTTTTAAACAATTTCTCCCCTGAGAAGAGTAACCTTCGAAAGTAATATTCATATTATAAATTGTATAGGGATGCACCTTTCCTTTTTGAACCATACCTATACGCTGTGCTCACCCCATATGCTTTGTTATTTTTTCATCTCTTTCCAGCCCAAACTAATCACAAATCATGCATGGGCTTTTAATAGAAGTGGACTTAATATTTGGACTGTAGAAAGGCAAAAACAACAAAAAGGGCTTACCCCTATGAGACATACGTTTTGAGGAGTGCTCTTTACCCAAATGGTTTTGCTCAGTCCTAAATGAAATGACCAAAATACCCCTACACATGTTAACTCACGTTAGTGTTAAATTAACATGGGTTAACGCTATTATGTGCACGGTAACTATGCGACGTTGTCCCTGTTAATTGCACTTCCCTGTTGGTGTTTCAAACAACTACTTGACACAATTTTTTGTGGAACAAACTGGAATAATGGGTTTGAGATTTATTTCTGCATGAAACTTTTTTCATTACATGCCTAAACGTTTCTCAGCTGGGTGGCTCAGTTACTGATTTCATTGGTAGCCAATATTCTTTTTACTAGACTCTGACAATAAGTTTGCGTGACATGTTAAACATAAATGCTTTAAATGCTCTGCAGAACCTACGTTTTGTGTGACTCTCGATGTCACATCAAATTTTCTTACCTTTTAAGTTACATTATAAGAGGGGTGACATTGACGCAACTGGTAAAGTTGTTGTAATGTGACTGAAAGTTCACAAGTTCAAGTACTGGATACAACCTCTTGTGTGAAAACAGGGTAAGGCTGTGTACAATACCACCAAATGGTGGGACCCTTTCCCGGACCATGTGCATGCGAGAGCTTTAGTGCACCGAGTTGCCTTTTTTTTTGTGTAAGTTAGATTATAAATATTTTTTCCATGACCATATTATGGCCTGTTTTATTGTGCACCATCTTAGATAACTATTTTCCCTTGTCACAACACTTTACTCGTCTTGGTGGCAAAGTCCCAAAAAGTATTTTGCTTGTTGGCCCGCCTGGCACTGGTAAAAAAATGTTGGCAAGAGCTATTGCTGGAGAGGTTGGGGTTCCTTTCTTTGCAAGCAGTGGATATGAACTTGATGGAGATGTGCTTGTTGGTCTTGGTGCAAAAATGGTCTTGGTGCAAAAAGGGTACGAGATCTTTTTGCTACTGCAAAAATGAGGTCGTCTTGTATAATCTTTATTGGTGATATTGATGCTATTGGTGGAAAACGATATGTAAATAGGACTTTAAATCAAATGCTTGTTTCATTGGATCGATTCAAACAAAACGAAGGCGTAATTGTGATTGCTGCTACTTGTTTTCCTGCATCACTGGACAAGGCTTTCCCGAGACCTGACCGTTTTGATCGCCGTGTTGTTGTTCCTAAGCCAGATGTAGAAGGAAGGCGGCATATTTTGGAATATCACATGTCAAAGGTATGCCTTTACTCTTCTGGAAGAATTTATTTTGTGAAAAATAGGAATAAGAAATTTTTTGAATGTGCTTGAGTGAGTAAAACACTCAGCTATCATGGTGTTTATAGACACTTCATAATTAATTACATGTTATGTTTACCAGAATAAATAATTGTAGGTCCAACTCCCTAAATGCATGAATTTAAAAATACATGAACATAAAGACTTAAATGCTCCTATATACAATGAATTTTACTATTTTTAAAATATTTTAACTCGTATCCTGGGTTGGATGGCTTACGAATGTTTTGAGGCACGTGTGGAGTGCTTGCACTAAATTGGTGCAAAGCATTGCGTAGTATGATTTCCTTAAGGTTTTTTCTAAATTGCCTTTAGAAATTGGTGGGCAATTTACCCAAACCAATAAAAAACAGCCACATGTCCTCCATTTTAAAAATAACATTTATTATTTTATTTTATAATTTTAACATGTATTTTATTATTTGCATATTCACCCCATTTTAAATTAATGATATTTTACAA